>Ga0207657_10001689_pt1 | contig 23800 bp, 14 predicted proteins | sample KBSC33metaG_FD_184316 | JGI IMG/M metagenome (GOLD analysis project Ga0207657, IMG submission 184316) | Corn rhizosphere microbial communities from Kellogg Biological Station, Michigan, USA - KBS C3-3 metaG (SPAdes) (version 2) | ecosystem: Host-associated > Plants > Roots > Rhizosphere > Soil ... | reverse complement strand
GGTTTTTGAGGGCGTAGTTGAAGTGGCGGGATTGACGCAGGAGGCTTCGCCAGTACTGTTGCGGCCGGGCTTCCAGACGGGGGTCGACCAGAATCGGGCACCTGAACAGCCACGGAGCTTGCTGGGCGGAGATGACCGCAATTCCAATCCGGGAGACGACCGCAACTCCACGAGCGGACGTCAGGGTGGAGGCTTTGGCTCGTCGCAGCGCGGCCCCGGCGGGGGAGAGGACGGCGGTCGACAGGGGCAATCAGGCGGAAGCGAGCACGACCACTGATGAGTGGTTGATTGCGGTCTGTGTTCCCAATGCCATCGCGTGGGATGTATCGTTGTAATGCATAATGCGCTCGACTTCATGGTCAGACTGATTGAGACATTCGCGAACAGGGTCAAGGTCTGCAGTGTTTAGCTAGCGTCTTGCCTTTAAGTAGCTGGGCGGCAGACATGGTATTGTCGTCTCCATCTTCGCCCACCCAAACCACGTGATTACGGCCAAACTGGTACGCCGAATCGGTTTCTTTGACGCCACGATGGTGGTCATGGGCGGAATCGTGGGCGCCGGCATCTTCATTAATGGATACGTCGTCGCGCAGCAGGTTCACACGCCCGCTTTGATTATTGGTGCATGGCTTGTTGGTGGCGTGCTGGCCCTGTGGGGCGGTTTTATTTGGGCCGAACTTGCAGACCGGATGCCCGACGTTGGCGGCCAATATGCGTACTTGCGAGAGGCTTACCATCCAGCGGTTGGCTTTCTTTACGGATGGGTGTTGCTGTTGGTGATTCAAACCGGCGGGATGGCTGCCGTGACGGTCACTTTCGCCCGATACTTTTTGGAATTGCTGCCGGTTAAGGCTTCCGACAAGGCGGTCGGGGTAATCGGGTTAACAGTTCTCACGGTCATCAACTGCCTGGGAGTGAAGCTCGGGGCGAGAGTGCAGAGCATCTTGATGGTTCTGAAGATAGTCGCAATCTGCGGCCTGGTGCTGGCAGGATTTATCTTCATCCCGACGGCGCAACCGCTGCTGCATCCCATGTTCGAGAAGCCTCCTTCTCTCAGCCTGCTCGCAGCTTTTGGAGCGGCGCTCGTCCCCGTGCTGTTCTCGTACGGCGGATGGCAGACGGCAAGCTTCGTCGCCGGTGAGATGACAAGTCCGCGGAGAGATTTACCACGCGCCCTGGTGATCGGTGTCGCGGCGGTTACAGCGCTTTACATCTCGGTGAATGTTATCTATGTGCGTGCCCTTGGCCCTGTGGCTTTGAGCAAAACGAGCGTACCGGCCAGCGCCGTCATGCGGCTTGCGTTAGGTGAGCGTGGCGCGGTTCTGATCGCTTTAGGTATTGCGATCTCAACGCTCGGTTTTCTGAGCCAATCCATCCTAACAGCGCCCCGGGTCTACTTTGCGATGGCGGAAGATGGTGTTTTCTTTCGCAGCGTGGCCGCAGTCAGCCAACGCACTCACGTTCCGGTGGTCGCCATTCTTCTGCAAAGCCTTTGGACTGCCGTGATAGCTCTCTCCGGACGCTACGAGCAGATACTGAACTACGTTGTGTCGATGGATTTTCTTTTCTTCGGGCTCACTGCCGCCAGCGTTTTCGTATTTCGAAAACGAGAACTGGGAGCGGCTGTAGAGAGTGCCGGGAGGACGGCAGAATCGGGTTTTCGAATCCCTGGGCATCCCTTTACCACTGCTGTTTTCGTGCTGATCTCCTGGCTGGTGGTGGCCAATACGATCTACAGATATCCAGGAAATACCTTCGTAGGAGTGATCATCTTGCTGCTAGGGCTTCCTGCCTATTTTCTCTGGAATCGTCAGCGAAGAGTGAGAACGAACCCATGAACTGGGCGCGGACGACGGCGCGATCGCCATACATGGAGTACGCCAAGCTTTATTCCGGCGCTCGCTATAACCTGGCAGCGAGTGGCATAGCCAGCTATCCCCTATCTGAACTTCCAGTGCAGCTCAAAGACCTGCAGATCAATGGTGAAACCATATACGGCTATGCTCCACTGCAGGAGCGACTGGCACGTAAGAATGATGTCGCGCCGGAGTGCATAGTGGCTGCGGCGGGCACCTCTATGGCGAACCATCTCGCCATGGCTGCGGTCCTCAACCCCGGAGATGAGGTGCTGATGGAACATCCAACCTACGAGTTGTTGGTGAGCCTGGCGCGGTACCTGGGCGCAGGAATTCGGTTCTTTGAACGCAAGGTTGAGACCGGTTTCCGACTCGACCCCGAGGAAGTGGCACGGAAGATCACGTCGAGTACGCGGCTGGTTGTGATTACGAATCTTCATAATCCCACCGGTGCGTTCACGGACAACAAGACTCTCCAAGCGGTGGGCAAGATTGCTGCGCGTGTGGACGCGCGGGTGCTGGTCGATGAAGTTTACCTAGAAACGCTGTTCGAGCAGCGGCCACAGCCGGCTTTCCATCTGGGCAACGAGTTCATCGTGACTAACAGCCTGACGAAAGCCTACGGGTTAAGTGGCCTTCGGTGTGGTTGGGTCATAGCAGAAGCTGCACTGGCGGAGCGCATGTGGAGACTTAACGATCTATTCGCGGCTACGCCGGTCCATATAGGGGAGTTGCTGAGCGTGATTGCACTCGACAACCTGGACAAAGTGGCAGCGCGCGCGAAAAAGTTACTAGAGATAAACCGGGTGCAGCTCAATTCCTTTCTCGATGAACATGAAGCGTGGCTGGAATGCGTCCGTGTTGAGCATGGAACTGTGGCGTTCCCGCGGCTTCGGAGTGGCAACGCTAATGGTTTTTGTGAACGTCTGAAGACTGAATACGAAACCAGCGTAGCTCCGGGGCGCTTTTTCGATATGCCTGAATATTTTCGGATCGGAATCGGCGGTGAAGCAGAGATGACCGCCGGCGGACTGCAGCGCATTGGTCAAGCGCTTAGAAGCCAATAAATTTCACCGCCCAGGGTTGCCCAGCAAGGAGTCCTTGTTAAGTGCCTATCGGCGGGAGGCCCAGGCCATCCCGTCCGCTCCCTGGCCGGCATCGATCAGTTTCTCAACTGACCAATCGCCTACGCGAATGGCGGCGATTTTGTGTTCTGAATCGCAGGAAACGAATGCGACTTTGCCGTCAGGGGGAATGAGAACCGCCTGGGGTGAAGCAGGGACGTCGATAGTACGAATCACTTTCATACTTCCGAGGTCGACGACAGCGACTTTCTTTGCGGCTGGTAGTGCCACGAGGAGCCAGCGCCCGTCGGGAGTGGAGGCGGTTCCGTATCCATTCGAGGGTAGCGCTATCCATGATCTGACCTTGTTTGACGCGGCGTCTATAACCGCCAACTGGGGCTTGGTTTGATCCGCGGTAAAAACGAGCTTGTCGTCCGGCGAAATTGAAATTCGCTGCACCTGACCCGAAATCGGGATTACCTCAACGAGTTTGTGTGCTTTCAAGTCGAGGACCGAAACGGTGCCCGAGCCGACGTTGGCAGTGTAGCCGCGGAGCCCATCATGAGTGATTGCGAGCATGTGGGATTCCGGCTTCCCGGTAGGGATAGATCCTACGATTTTCAACGTTTGGGGATCGACGATGGCAACGGAGTTGTCGAGTTCCGTAGTCACATAGAGCACATGGTTGACGGAATCGAAAATCGGGCAGTGAGGCCGCACGCCATGACCGAAGTCGACCGTGGACACGATCTTGCGGGCATCGAGATCGACCACCAGCATGGCGCGCCCATCGGTGCCCGGCTTGCCTACTCCTGAATTGCCATAAATGGGAACGTAGGCGGTGTGGCCGTCGGGAGAAGCGGCGACTTCGTGTCCGGTGGTGTCATTCTCGGGCACGGTGGCAGTCTGACGAGCTTCTGCCGGATTAACGATTCCTAAACTACGATCGCCTTTGTTGGCGACGAGCAAAACCGAGCCGCCGCCGTGGGTGGCGGAATTCCGTTCTCCTGCCATAGCCAAGACTCCGATCAATGCAATGAGTGAGATTAGAACAAGATGTGAACGCAGCATGGCGCGATCTCCCCTATCAGCAGTTGGAAAGTCTACACCGAAGAGGGGATCGGGACGCCATTGGTTAAAGGTTCCCAGCGCCCAGGCAAACGGGTGGTCCTCGGATTGAAGCTCGTGGCTAGACCTGCCGATATAAGCAAAGCAAGTCTCGGATTCCGCTGAGGAACCGGTATGCGCAAAGGGGAGGTCTGATCATGCTTGGCTGGGGAAGTCGCCCACTACGGCATGAAGTCATCTCAGGGCTTCGCGCTCGGCTGTCCTCAGGTTGCACTGCTTCCGCTTTCTCTTCGGGATTGGGGATGCTGGCGATTGCTGCCGTACTGTTAAGCGCCCAAGCCGTTTCACTTGCGACCCTCGGGGAGCGAGCACCCGGTCCGTTTCTATCCGAGTCCATGCAGCTGCTGCTTGGCATATTGTGCATTCTGACATCGGTAAACGCGTTTCGCGGTACGGCGAGTGTTGCACGCTATTACTGGCGTTGGCTGGCGTTCACGTTCAGCGTCTGGGCGTGTGCGCAGGCGCTTGGGGTGTATGTGGATGTTGCGCCCAATGGTTCGCTCGAGGCGCTGGACGACTTGCTGTTCTACGTGTCTGTTATTCCGTTCGGGATGCTGATCTTCCTGGATCCCGATCATGAGCCGAATCACTTCGACCGGCTTCATCTGCTGGATTTCGTGCAAGTGTGCGTCTTCTGGTTCGCGATTCTCTTGTACTTTCCTCCGCAGGCGGGAACAGGCGCACCTTCCGCGATGTCAGGCCCGTTCACCTGGACCCGTAGTCTGCCCTTCAATGTGATGTTGACCGTGACCTTTGGGCTACGCGCGCTGCTGACGAAATCGACCTTGGTGCGCCGCTTCTTTGGAAGGATGGCCATCTTTTTATTACTTTCGGGATTAGCTGACTCCTACGCGGAGAACCTGCAGCCAGGGCAGTGGTTTGACATGGTTTGGAGCGTGCTCCTGGCAATTCCGCTGATGATCGCCGCAACCTGGGAGAAGTCCGAAATGCCGGATAAAACGCCTCCCGACCGGGCACAAGCAATTGTGATCAATCAATTCTTTCCCCTGCTCTACCCGCTTTGCAGTTTGCTGATCCTGGTGCAGTTGGCACAGAGCCACCGCGTGGTCGCGTCGATCAGCCTTGTTGTCAGCCTGGCGGCGTTGGGCGGCCGTGTACTGATTATTCAACATCGGCTGGCACGGGCTCAGGATTCGCTGCAGTTCGAGGCCACGCATGATTTGCTTACCGGACTGTGGAACCGCGGCGTAGTGATTGAATCGTTGCAGAAAGAACTGCAACGCTCGGAGCGTAGCGGCGACTCACTGGGTCTAATTATCGCCGACCTGGACCACTTCAAAACGGTCAACGATACCTACGGGCACCTGATTGGAGATGCAGTCTTGCAGGAAGTAGCGCACAGGTTGGCCAGTTCTGTCCGAAGCTATGACTGGGCGGGGCGCTATGGTGGCGAGGAATTCCTGGTGGTGCTGCCAAATTGCGATACGGCGGAGATCCTGGCCAGCGGTGAACGGCTCAGGGAGCGAGTAGCAGAGAGACCGGTTGCAACCGCAGAAGGGCCCATCGCGGTCACGATCAGCGTGGGAGTCGTCTCGGCGGCTAACGACGAGGGGCCTTTGAATTACATGGCGCTCCTACGCATGGCTGATGCGGCGCTCTATCGAGCGAAGTGCAAGGGCCGAAATCGTGTAGGGAGTGCGCGTTTTTCGGCGGAGAGCACACTTGAACCCGCGCCTCTAATCCTCGCTGATGAATGAAAGCGCGGTTCGAGAATCTTTGGCGTGTCTCAAGGCACGAGCGTGTCAGTATTTCAAGCTGAGATGCAGCATGTTCCAGGTGTAGACGAACCAGACAAAACCGAGAAGCGCCACACAGATTGCGGTTTCGACCAGCTTGCTACCCATCCATCGACCCTTCTCTTTCCATGAACGAGCAGCATTGATAATGGCGATGACTGCGCCTATACAGGTCAGCCAGCCCAGTAATTGGAGGAACCGCAGCAAGGGGTTGTAGGCTGGACTGATGATCGCAATATCCTTTTCCGCCATACTGAAGAAGAGTGCGAAGCCACCCAGGAAGATGAGTCCCAGAGCGCAGGCAACTCGCACGATGACTCGCAATTTTCGATCTCGCGCATCCCAATTGAGCTTTTGCGCATAGTGATGCCGGGTGAGCGCCGCCACCGGCCAGAGTAATAGGGCTAGGGCCATGATGACCATGCTCCCCACAATGATGGGAAGGTTCAGGGCGCTGTTTAGATTCCATGGAGATTTTTGGAAGACCATGAAGGGGTAATCGATTACCAGTACCCATCGTCCAGAGTCGTCTTTTTTAAAGCCGATCTGATCCTGGCCATAGGCCTCGCGAAACAGCATGGGGCCGACTGCTTTGAACTTCTTCGGTTCGCCGTTCAAGTCTTTGAGATCGCTGACGCTGACAGTTCCGTCGTGGTTGGGAGAAACCTTGGTTTCGCCTACGACATTGAACACTTTCATCACCGTCGTATCTGCCCGGCGGCTCACGATGTATCGGCCGGAGACTGCACTGGCATCGGCTGCCGCCGAGGCAATAGTCCCAGGCGCGGGGGGCTCATAAGGGAAATAGCGGTCCAGAAACTTTTCCCAGACGGCAGTGCGGGTGCTGATCTCGCCCTTTCCGGCACTGTTGTAAGAGATAAAAAATCCCAGGCCCACGTCGGGCACCAAATGCAGGTCACTGTGGAAGTACTGAGTATCGCCACCATGGCCAATGATGCGGCGGCCGTTCCTCGTCTCCTCATAAAAACCGAGCGCCATGGCATTCATCTGAGGCATATTCGCGAACTGGCGCGAGTGCATGAGTTGCGCAGTCTCGGGACGGAGGATCTGTGCGCCCTCGTATGTACCGTTCTGCAGGTGCGCAATCATGAAGTGCGTCATGTCGGCGGCAGTGACAGAGGAACTTCCTGCCGGCTCGGTGTTGACAAACTCAAAGTGGTGCGCGGGCTGGGACGCCAGCTCATACCCATTAGACATACGCGATTTCAGCGCTTCAGGAAGCGGTTGGCGGAACGTGCAACTGTTCATTCCCAGCGGCTTGAAGATGTGGTTCTCAATGTAATCATCGAATTTCTCGCCCGAGACCCGCTGCAGTATGTAACCTGCCATGGCCGTGGCGTAGTTCGAATATGCGGGCGTGGTTCCCGGCGGATAAATGCGTTCGGGAAGATGCGCCTTTAGATAGTCGCCCAGCGGTGTAAGGTGCTTTTCATCCCCCACAAATAATTCCTGCACGGTTTCTTCAAAACCCGGAGTGTGGGTCATGATGTTGCGCAACGTGATGGGCTTACCAAATGCGGGCGGGATCTTGAAGTCAAGATAGTCATTCACATCACGATCAAGATCCAGCTTTCCCTGCTCGACCTGCTGCATGATGCCGGTCCAGGTGAACAGCTTGGAAATAGAGCCGGGGCGGAACAAGGTGTTATCTGCTGAAACCGGTACTCTTTTCTCGATATCTGCAAAGCCGTAGCCTTTTTCGAAGAGCACCTTGCCGTCTTTTACGACGGAGATGGTTGCACCGGCGATATCTTCGCGGCGGAGCTGGAGCGGCATTACACCATCGAGAAAAGCCTCCAGGTCCGCGGCCGTAAGCTCGTGGGGGCCGGTGGAGGGGAGGGGCCCGGGTTGAGGAGCGACGCCTGGCTTCGGCGTCAGCGGATTCGGCTGCCTGGGTTTCTGAGCAGTAGCAGAAGCGGCCAGAACGATAAGTAGACAAGCCAGTGAAAACAACTTGCGGAGCTTCTCTCCGCAGTACGGACGCGGACGTCCGCACCTGCAGTTGATTGCGCGATCGAAGAGCACGGGCAATGCCTCCCTAGGGATGCTCAGAAATTTAATTTCAATGCGAATTGTATGATTCGCGGCGCCACGGCGGTACTCAGAACCTGGCCGAAAGTTGGCGAGTCCTGCTCATTATCGGGATCGGAAAATTGCGGCGTGTTGAAGGCGTTGAAGAATTCCGCCCGGAATTCGAGATTACTGCGGTCGTTGCGCCAGGGCAGTACGAACTGCTTGATGAGAGAGAGATCAGTATTTCTCTGATCAGGCCCGTGCACAATGCCGGGCCGTGTGTTGCCAAAACCGGTGGCGACGCCATCTGCTCCTATCACGGGGAACACACCAAGGCCGCTAGCATCCACCGGAAAGCAACTTGTGTTGATGTACTTGTTCAATCTGTCGGTCACTGATCCGGAGGTATTGACCTGTGAAAGAGTACAGGGGCCAAGCTGCGCAAAATCGCCACCGAATCCAGAGATCCCAAAGGCATTGAAGGCGTTTGTACTCACGACACCGAGACGATGTCCAGACTGGAGGACCGTCACACCCGCTACTCTCCAACCGCCCAGGACACGCCCTAGTACCGAGTGTTGCTGGCGGAAAAAGGGAAGCTCGTACACGTAGCTAACGACAAAGCGGTGTTCGCGAATGAAGTTGTCGGGCCCGTAGCCAGCGTGCGCATTGTTCTGATCGCCTTGAATGACGCCTCCATTAGAGCCTGTCGCGCTGAAATATTCGTCGCTTAAATCCCGAGCGAAGGTGTAAGAGGCGAGCAATTGCAGGCCATGACTGAAGCGTTTGCTAAGACTCGTAGTCAGACTGTTGTACCGGCTCGATCCTTCCGTCTCGGTCTGCAGCAAGTTGTTGGTCGTCCACCCCAGGAGTGGCGCGCGGAGAGGGATATTTGCCACGGTGTTGTCGGTCTGGCCCCGGATGGGATTGGAAGGCGATGCGGAAAGGGCTTGATTGATGGCGCGTTGTCGTACCAGGTGAGTCCCCCGTGTACCGACGTAACCCACTTCCAAGACGAGGTCGCGTGCAAGCGCGGTCTGGACATTGAGGCTGTAGCGCTGGAAAATCGGCGGCCGGAAATTTTGTGCAAAGGTGGTTCCACTCAGGGGGGTGGTAGGGTCGGGTACATACGGCGTGAACGAAGGGAACACGGGCGTGCCGGGAGGAAAAGGATTCGCGAAAGTAGCGGCTGCATTTTCGGTGGCCTGGAGTTCCCGAAGTAGACCAAATGGCTGATTCAGCAGCAACTGAATCAAGGGCTGTCCAGTCACGCGCTGGTGGTAGACACCATATCCGCCGCGTAGAACCACCTGCCGAGAGGGTGGCATTTGCCATGCGAACCCGATCCGCGGGTTCCATGTGTTCTGGCCGTCGCCGCGATACCCGAGGTCATTATCCAGTCTGGTAACGCCAGTGGGAACCGTTCCGCGAAAATTGTCAGGCACCACAAAGCCTGCCAGCGAACCCGAAGGCGGGGGGTTAGGGTCAGCCCGAGCCATGTCGAAAGAGCCATTGCGGCCCAATTCATCGCCGAGGCCGCCGAGGTGTTCGAAACGTAGTCCCAAATTCACTGTCAAACGTGAAGTGACCTTTATGTCATCCTGGGCGTAGGTGTTGTATTCCCAGATACGGAAGTAGCGGTCGAACAGCCCAGGAAGGTCCAGGCTAAGGAAGACGTTGCTGATCCCCGTCCCGTTCGTGGCTCCATCCTGGCCCAAGAGGAAATCCGGGAAGGAGAGAAAGCCCAGCCCTGCAAAGAAATGGAATTTGGTGAAATTCTCCTGCCCTCGGTTGAAACCTCCTCCGACATGAAGCGAATGACGGCCGTGGGTCCACACCAGGTCGTCCTGGAAATTCAAGAAGTTTTGGGCAATCTGCAGGCCCTGGCCATTGCCGCCGAGCGTGAACTGGTTGAAGAGAATGATCGCCGGGATCGCATTGTCGAAGGGCGGAGCATTTACCCCGATATCAGAATAGTGGAAGGCCTCGTTCTGATCAGCCGTGGTGAACTGCCGGTGAAAGGCGATCTCGGCCTGGTTCAACAGAGCATTGCTGAATAAGTATGTGTGAGTGAGAGAGAAGTTGCGAAAATGAGTGACGCCGGTAAGCGGAAATCCCGGAGCCGTGGCCGCTCCGAAGGTGTTAGGGGGAAGGCTGCGATCCTCGTGGCTGTTAGCAAAGAAGAACCGGCCAGCGAATTTGCTTTTTCCCGACTGCTGCCAGTCAGCATTGGTCATGAACTGCTCTTCCGTAAATCTGCACGGGATGCTGAAGGCATTGGTACCAAGTCCAGTTGTGGGGTCGATGCGCTGAGGAGTTGGAATGAGGAAGCTTCCGTCGGGCAGCTTCCGTTGCAGCAATGCCAGCGCTTGCGGCGCGATGTTGGAGCCATCGGGAAGGATTGCCGAGCCTCCGAACAGACCTGTCTGGCCGGCGAATAATGCTCCCAGAGCAGCCGCGGAGCGGTCGTTGGTCAAGGGCGGAGTCGAGATCGTGCTGGAGCAATTGACGTCGACCCCATTCAACTGCCGGGTTCCCTGATACGAAGTGAAGAAAAAGAGTTTGTCCTTTCGAATCGGCCCGCCAAAGGTGAATCCGAACTGATTCTGTCGCAAGATCTGGCGGGGCTGGTCGTTGAGCTTACGAAAATACTCGTTGGCATTCAGCTTTTCGTTGCGGAAGAATTCGAAGAGCGTGCCGTGATACTCGTTGGAGCCACCTTTCGTGACCACGTCCACGTTGGCGCCGGCGTTCCTTCCGAATGCCGCATCAAACTGACCTGTCTGAACCTTGAATTCCTGAATCGTGTCGGGGTTCGGGACGGCAACACCGCCACTGAGGAACCCGCTATGCTGCACGTCGTTGATTTCGACCCCATTCATCTGAAAGTTGTTATCCATGGAGGAGCCGCCATTGGCGACAAAGGGCTCACCGCCGTCGCTACCACCTCCGCGGCCTAGGGAGCCGGCATTCGTAACATCAGCGGCCACGCCCGGCGACAGCCCAACAATCTGCGTGTAGTTGCGAGTCACCAGGGGAAGATTCTCGACCATTTCGCTATTGGTGACGTGGCCCAGCGCGCTGCTCTCGGTTTGCAGCTGTTCTGTGGACGAATCGACCTGCACGCTCTCGCTGACTGTACCAACCTGCAATCCCAAGTTGAGGGTGCGCGTCTCTGTCACCGCGACCACAATATTGGGATAGGTAGAGACCTTGAAGGACTGCTTGGAAACGTCGACCCGATAGCTGCCCGGCGACAGGAGCGGCACCAAGTAACGCCCGTTACTGGACGAAACGGCCGTAACGGCAGCTCCGGTGGCCTCGTTGACTACGGAAATCCTGGCCCCGGATACGACGGCTCCAGAAGGATCGGTCACCAGTCCGGAGAGAGCGCCTGTTGCGGCAGTTTGGGCAGATGCTTCAGCGGCAACCAGAATTACAACCAAGGCCAGCAGCAAAGTCGAGCGAGTCGGCGCGCGCATCATTCGAAGCTCCTCGCACGCGTTTTACCTGGGAATGCGTGCGTTTGCGACCACCCCTGGGGTGCAGGTTGCAAAACGTTTACACCACATGATGCGCGTTGTCAATTGCAAACATCATTTGTTGCAATTTGTATTGACAAGGGCGTGACCGCAGCCGGATAAAGGAGGCCAGCAAGCGCTTCTCGAGTGCTGCGAAGCCGGGCACACGCCGGAAAGAGGGCTGAGAAGCAAGTGGATTGAGAAGGACTCATGAACATTGAACTCATTGCGATACGTGAACTGAAGATGCGGCTGAAGGCGCCGTTCGAAACCAGCTTCGGGGTAACTCACAATCGAAGGATTCTGCTAGTCGAAGTTGTGGCCGACGGCGTGAGCGGGTGGGGCGAGGTTACGACAGGCGAAACGCCGTCTTACAATCCGGAAACCACTGATACGGCATGGCACGTTATTTCTGATTTCATCGCTCCCCTCCTGACTGGCAAAAGTATTGCCAGCGCAGCTGACGTCGCCACTCTTCTTGCAGGTATACGTGGACACGAGATGGCGAAAGCGGGCGTGGAAAATGCGTTGTGGGACATCGAAGCGCAGCAGAAACGGCTACCACTGGCAAAGCTGGTTGGCGGAAGTTGGGACGAGATCCGCTGCGGAGTGTCGCTGGGGATTCGGGAGAATCCGGAGGCTTTGGTCAAGAAGGTGGCCGAAGAAGTCGGCAATGGCTATCAAAGGATCAAGTTGAAGATCAAGCCGGGTAAAGATCTGGAATATGTTGCCGCAGCGCGAAAAGAGTTTCCTGAGACACAGCTTTCGGTGGATGCAAATTCAGCTTACACGCTCGAGGACACCGAACACCTGCAGAAACTCGACGCCTTCCATTTGCTGATGATTGAACAACCATTGCGTTGGGACGACATTCACTCTCACGCCAAACTACAAAAACAGATCGAGACCGCTATTTGTCTGGATGAATGCATCAACAGCGTTAATGACGCGCAGGCAGCGATCGAATCAGGCGCTTGCCGAATTATCAATATCAAGCTGGGGCGAGTCGGTGGACACAGCAGCGCGCGCAAGGTTCACGACATGTGCTGGCGGAACAACATCCCCGTCTGGTGCGGTGGGATGTTGGAGGCCGGAGTGGGACGCGCGCATAACATTGCGATGTCCACTTTGCCCAATTTCACGCTGCCCGGAGACGTTTCCGCCAGCGCACGTTATTGGGACGAAGACATTATTGACCCGGAAGTTGAGGTCACGCCGCAGGGAACCATCCGTGTTCCGACCACGCCCGGCTTAGGATACAAAGTGAAACGCGAGTTGGTGGAGAGGCTCACCGTCCGGAAGCGGGACTGGGCGGCGGCCACCATGCTCGCCACAGGCTAGGCGCCGCTAGAACAGACACCCTTACTGGAACGCATTGGTCGAACTCGAACTTCTACCCATCTCAACCTGAGTGGAGCCGCGAATGATCAAACTTACTGAACAGAGAGTGGTTGCCTGCCTGAACAGGTGCAAGCGCGGGATCACTTCCCTTCCCATTGTCCTGCTCTTACTGCTCTGCAATGTGTTGGTTCTCTCGTTGAGTGCTGCCGCACAAGAGGGTGACACTCTGGAAGCGCGAATTCAGAAGGTCATGAGCCGGCCGGAATACGCGCACTCGACATTCGCAATTGAATTCTTATCGCTGGATTCGGGGAAGCTGATCTACCGGTGGAATGCCGATAAGCTAGTCGTACCAGGTTCAACAACGAAGCTTCTGACAGAAGGCACTGCGTTGGAATTGTTGGGCAGTGATTATCGCTTCCATACCCGGGTGTATCGGACTGGAGAACTCAAGGGGAACGGAACATTGCTGGGAGATATTGTGCTCGTGGCCAGCGGAGATCCGAATCTTTCTGGCCGTATTCAGGCCGACGGGACGCTCGGGTTCGAAAACGAAGATCATTCCTATGGCGGGGCCGACAGCAAGGGGGTTGGGACCGATCCGCTGCTCGTGATTCATGAACTGGCACAGCAAGTTGCACAAAAAGGCGTGAAGCGAGTGCAGGGCCGGGTGTTGATTGATGCTCGACTTTTTCCCGAAGGGACGCGCGAGTTGGGCACCGGGGTCGTGATCTCGCCCATAGTAGTGAACGACAATGTGGTCGACGTAATTGCCAGCGCAGGAGCAAGCGAAGGCACTCCTGTTCAATTACAGATTTCTCCCAAGACTTCCTACGTTCAGTTCATCAACAAGGCAACGACCGGCAAAGCGGACTCAAAGGCTGACATCAACTACGGGGACGACAAGATCAATTCCGACGGAACGCATACCGTCACAGTGACAGGCAGTGTTCCGGTGGGCAAGCCGGTTGGCATGATGTCGTGGCCGGTACCGGAGCCGAGCCGGTTTGCACAAGTGGTGTTCACAGAAGCTCTGCGCGAGAGAGGCGTTGAGGTGAAGCCACCGACGGGAACAAGTCCTCCGGATTTCGCGGCACTTTCTGCCAGTTACAAAGACCAAAACCTGGTGGCTGAGCATGTCTCGCCCCCGCTGAAGGAAGAGGTCAAGATCACTCTGAAAGTCAGCCAGAACCTGCACGCCAGCATGACGCCCTATCTCTTAGGCGCCTTAGCAGGTCACGCCGAAAAGGATTTCGATCAGGCCGGATTTGACCTGGAACATGACTTTTTGAAAAAGAACGGACTGGACCTGACGGCCGCCTCTCAGAGCGACGGCGCCGGCGGTAATGCGCTCTTCACGGCGGATTTCATTGCGCAGTATCTCCTCTTCATGTCAAAGCAGAAGAACTTTGCTGACTTCCAGCGAGGTATGCCGATTCTCGGAAAAGACGGCACCTTGGCGAAGATTGAAACCGATTCTCCTGCGGCTGGTCACGTATATGCGAAGACCGGGACGTATCTGGTCGGTGACTCGCTCAACAAGAACCTGATGGTCACGGGCAAGGGTCTTTCCGGATACATGGAGACGAAGAGCGGACAGAAATTGATCCTGGCACTGTATGTGAACAACGTCAGCGTTCCCGAAGACTCGGAGCTGGTGCAGAAAATTGTGGGAGGCGCTCTAGGAGAGATCGCATCGGCAGCCTATGACGCGCAGCTTCCAGACGAGACCAGCGCGCGTGCTGACTCCGCAGCCTACGACGTGATTATCAAGAATGGCCGGATCATTGATGGGAGTGGCAATCCGTGGGTCTCAGGAGATGTGGCAATCAAGGGCGACCGAATCGCAGCCATTGGCAATCTTGGCGATGCCAAGGCGGAGCGCACAATCGACGCCACGGGAATGGTGGTTTCGCCGGGCTTTATCGACACCCTGGGCCAGTCCGAATTCCCACTGCTGATCGACAACCGCTCATTGAGCAAGTTATCCCAGGGTATAACCACCGAAATCACTGGAGAAGGCGCGTCTATCGCGCCACAGAACGAATTGACTTTGGCAGCACTGAAGCCATTCCTCGATCAATACCATGTGAAGGTCGATTGGACCACTCTGGATGGATATTTTCAGACCCTCACAAAGGTCGGCACGCCTCTGAATATCGGAACTTACGTAGGTGCGGCGCAGGTAAGAGAAGCTGTCGTCGGCGATGCGGACCGAGCCCCAACAGCTGAAGAACTGGAGAAAATGAAGCGGCTCGTGGAGCAAACGATGAAAGATGGCGCGTTCGGTGTGTCCACAGCGCTCATCTATCCTCCGGGGCATTACGCGAAAACTGAAGAGTTGATTGAGCTCGCAAAAGTGGCCTCACAGTATGGCGGCCTTTACGCCAGCCATATGCGCAGTGAGGGTCAATCTGAGGTGCAGGCGCTCGAAGAAGCATTGCGCATCGGTCGCGAGGCGCATTTGCCGGTGCAGATCTTCCATCTCAAAGTCAGTGGGAAAACCCGTTGGGGCAGTATGCCGAAGATCGTGAACATGATCCAGACAGCGCGCGATTCTGGACAAGACGTCACGGCGAATATGTACCCGTACGTGGCAGGTGGAACAGCGTTGGCGTCGAGTCTGCCTCCATGGGTGGCTGATGGCGGCACAGAGAAGTTGCTCGAGCGTTTGCGGCAGCCGCAGGTTCGGGCGAGGATCAAGCAGGAAATTTCAGCGGGTGATCATGCTAATTGGGAAAATCTCTACTTCGATAGTGGCGGGCCCGGAGGAGTGCTGGTTTCCGGCATTGAAAATCCCGAGCTGAAGAAGAAGTTCGACGGTAAAACAGTAGCGGAGATCGCCAAGCTGCAAAACAAGGCCCCGCTCGATGCGTTGATGGATCTGGTTATCGACGACAAGGCGCAGAGCGGCGCACTTTACTTCATCGCAAACGAGAACGATCTGCGCTACGGATTGAAGCAGCCATGGACGAGCATCGGCCTGGATGCGAGCGAAGAGTCCCTTGACGGACCACTGTTCGAGGAGCACTCGCATCCTCGGGCGTTCGGAAGCATGCCGCGTTTCCTGGGATATTACTCACGCGACCTGCATCTGCTGCCCCTGGAACAAGCAATTCGGAAGATCACTTCGCTTCCGGCACAACGGGAGAGATTGCGCGATCGGGGGCTCTTAAAAGCCGGATATTTTGCGGATATAACCGTTTTTGATCCCGCGAACATCCGGGACCGCGCGACCTACGAGAACTCCACCGCATTATCCGAAGGAATCAAGTATGTGTTCGTGAATGGACAGCTTGAGTATGGGGACGGCAGGCTCACGGGGGTTAAAGCCGGGAGACCCTTGCGGGGACCGGGCTGGCGTCAGCAGAACTGAAGAGGCTCACTCCACCTTGGAGTTCTTGCTTTTCCGTTCATCGCCACGATTGGGAGAGTACCAGCGATTCCTGAACTTCTGCTCCTTACGCTGAAGGTTAGCGAGCGAGCGCTCCGGTCGCAGCTGCGCACAAGCGACCAAGAGTGCGTTAATGGCGGCTACCGGTGCTACGTACGATTCGTGAAACGCGGGACTGGCTACCGAGGTATTCCATGAATGATCGCAAAAGCGGGCGATCGGACTTTGCTCGCTATCGGTAATGCCGAACGTGGGTACGCCATTGTCGCTGGCGCAGATCACCGAATCAACCGTATCCTGCAGACAGCGGCCGAAGCTAAGTGCGATTAAGAGATCTTTGGGGCCCAAGACGAGCACTTTCTGATGAAGGTTTCCTGTAGATCCTACCGGAGTCTCGGCATCCATACCGATTGAAACCAGCGCATAGGCGAGCATGTGCGCGAGGGCAGCAGCGAAGTCAACACCTACTACCAGCACTCGTCGAGCACGATCCACGATGCGCGCCATTTTAATAATCTCGTCCGGCGACATGCTGGCACGTAAAGCTTGCAGACTGTGCGCGTCCAATTCCAGGCTGTGCTCGACATGATCCGCGATGCTGCGCTTATCGCGCGCGGCCGACTTCATCAGCGTGTAAGGGGTGATACGACTCAGGAAGTGGGCCCGGAGATCGGCGGCGAAATCGGCATACCGCTCGTAACCTAACGCTTGTATGGTGCGTACGATAGTAGCCGTATCGACGCTGTAGAACTTGGCAAGTGCCCGCGAGGTCAAGAAGTATGTGTCTTCTGGATGATCGAGGATCTGACGAACCAGGTCGCGCCGGCGAGACCCGAGAACCTCTTCCACCTGCGCGAAGCGGCTTTCCAGTGCCGTGGTCCAGGTCTTGCGTTCGCGAGAATTCTGCCCGTTGCGATCACCCTTGCTGGAATTCGTGCCTAAGTTTTCCATATCGCCAGAGCGCTGTTGAGAACGCGCATCTGAGTGCTAATGCCCACGCATTGTACGGCATGATGTGTCACAGGATCTTGCAGAAGTTCTGAAAATGCCAAAGTGCGATAATTCGACTGCCGTCGAATGGAGAGCTTCTGTTGGATGATCGTTTCCAATTCATAAAGGACCGGTTCCACCGCTCTTTTGGGGCTGCTGCCGTGATTTCCCGAGCGCCGGGACGCGTGAACCTGATCGGCGAACATACCGACTATAACGACGGCTTTGTGATGCCCGCCGCCATAACACTTTACACCTGGGTAGCTGCGGCCGCGCGCAATGATTACATCCTGGTAATTCGTTCGGAAAATTTCGACGAACAAGTGGAAGTCGATCTGAACCATCTGCCTGAAAAGGGCTCAGGAGGTTGGAGCGACTACGTAGCAGGGGTGGCGAAGACACTGAGAGAGGCCGGCATAAGGACGCGAGGGGCCAATCTTCTCTTGTATGGAAATGTGCCCCAAGGAGCGGGCCTGAGTTCGTCAGCTTCTCTGGAGGTTGCGCTCGGCTACACGCTGCTTCAGTTGGCAGGAGAAAAGCTCGACCGTAGATCACTGGCGCTGCTTTGTCAGAAGGCGGAGAACGAGTTTGTTGGGGCACGTTGCGGGATCATGGACCAGTTCATTGCCGCTCATGGACAAAAGGATCATGCGTTGCTATTGGATTGCCGGTCGCTGGACTACAACTTGCTGCCGCTGCCGGCCGACGTGCGGCTAGTTATGTGCAACAGCATGGTGCGGCACAGCATTGCAGCCGGTGAGTACAACCAGCGGCGGGCCGAATGCGAGGCCGGAGCCCGGTATTTTGCGGAACGGCATTCCGGAGTAACTGCATTACGAGACGTGAACCCCGAACAACTGGCAGCCGCCGAACAATACTTACCTGAGAAAATCTGGCGACGCTGCAGGCATGTGATTAGTGAGAATGCAAGGGTGCAAGACGCCGCGGCGGCCTTAAGTGCTGGTGATCTCCAGGCATTTGGGAGACTGATGCAGCTGTCCCACGAGAGCTTGAAAACTGATTTCGAGGTTAGTTGTTCGGAATTGGATCTTCTCGTAGCGCTGGCAGAAGGGGCGCCAGGGGTGTATGGGGCGCGCATGACCGGAGGCGGCTTCGGGGGTTGCACTATCAACCTGGTGCAAGCGGATCAGGTAGACGGATTTCGAGTGCGGATTACGGAAGGCTATCGATCCGGGGTCGGTATCGAGCCGGAGATTTACGTCTCATCAGCTGCCGACGGGGTCTGTAGCATGTAAGCGCAGCAGAGGTTGAATCCGCGAGCCGAGCTTCTCTCGCGCTGAAAATGCAACGCCATGAATCTACGTGAACTGGCAACACATCCTCATCGCCGCCTCAACCCTCTCACGAAGGAGTGGGTGTTGGTTTCGCCGCACCGTAATGAGCGCCCGTGGCAAGGACAGGTGGAGTCCGTACCCATCGAAAAGCAGCCAGCATATGATCCGAACTGCTATTTATGCCCGGGAAATATGCGGGCGGGAGGGGCTCGTAATCCGCAATATGAAGGAACGTTCGCGTTCAACAATGATTTCGCAGCGCTGAAACCGGAAACGGCACGATTCAGTATCGACGAAAGCGATCTGCTCGTAGCCCAGAGTGAGTCCGGCTGCTGCCGTGTAGTCTGCTTTTCTCCCAGACACGATCTAACCATTGCACAAATGCGAGTACCGGATGTCCGGCGAGTGGTGGACGCCTGGATTCAGGAATTTCAGCAACTCGGAGACGAGCCCGATATTTCCGCCGTACAAATCTTCGAAAATCGCGGCGCGATTATGGGATGCAGTAACCCGCATCCGCATGGCCAGATCTGGGCGAACGAAACTGTACCCAACGAACTGGCGAAGGAGGTGGAATCCTTCCGAGCCTATCATCAGAAGCACAGCGCAACCCTGCTAAGTGACTATCTCGCGCAGGAAGCGAGGCATCAGCAACGTGTGGTTTGCGAGAATGAGCACTTTGTAGTTGTAGTTCCCTTCTGGGCGGTGTGGCCGTTTGAGACGTTGCTCATCAGCCGGAGACCCGTTTCCTCACTTCTCGATCTGCAAGATCAAGAGCGTACTTCGCTGGCCGACATCCTTCGCCAGATCACGATCCGGTATGACAACCTGTTCAATACTTCGTTCCCCTACAGCATGGGATTTCACCAGCGGCCTACGGACGGCAAGCAGTATCCTGAGTTTCATCTGCACGCGCATTTCTACCCGCCACTACTGCGTTCGGCAACAATCAAAAAGTTTATGGTTGGATATGAAATGCTGGCTATGCCGCAGCGCGATGTGACTCCTGAATTGGCGGCTGCCCGCTTACGGGAAGTGCCCGCCCGCCATTACCTCGAAAGTTCCACCCGTTAAGCCCCCACGTTTATTCGGTGGTGGAGGGAGTGGGAGACAGCCCGGTACGCTTCATCTCACGCCACTTGAGATCGCCGCGCAAGTATTGCCAGATTCCTTGCAGCCGCCAAATCATGGTCATCTGCCGGTATGGAAAATGCTCAACCAGGCAGAACAGCAACAGCCGCGCAACTTCTCGCCAGTCACTGTATCGACGATATGTCATCTCCTCCAGCAGAACCGAGCCGATAGAGATCATCGTAGCGAAGGCATAGCCGTAGAGGAGGAACTGCAGGAAGAACTCCCGGCTCAACATGCCCAGTACTGCTGCGAGGATGATCGTGCCATATCCCACGGCTTCGATTATCGGCGCCCAAAATTCGAACAACCACATGTAGGGCAGGATGACGGAGCCCACGCGCCCGTATCGGGTTCGGAAAATCATGTCGCGATTGGGCCAGAGGGTATCGAGCAAGCCCTTGTGCCAGCGTGCCCGTTGACGCGCGAGAGACCGCAAATCGGCCGGCACTTCCGTCCAGCAGGTAGGATCAGGAATGAACTCAATCACGTAGTCTTTATCGGTTTCCTGCAAATACCGGTGAGCACGCACTACCAGATCGAAGTCTTCGCCGACGGCTTTGGGGCGATATCCCCCGATACTGAGTACGAGGTCACGGCGGAAGACGCCGAACGCGCCGGAGATGATGGGCAGCATGTTGAACTTGGACCAGGCCTCGCGGCCGATAAGGAAAGCGCGCAGATACTCGATAACTTGCAAAATCTCGAGGGCACCTTTGGGGAGGCGCACTTCTTTGAGCTCCCCGGCAACAACTCGAGAGCCATTCAGCACGCGCACGATGCCTCCCACTGCCATCACTCGTGCGGGATCGTTCAAGACTCCGGCCATGATGCGCAGGAGCGAGTCTCGTTCCAAAATAGAGTCTGCGTCGACAATGCAAACGTACGGACTCGTGGCGGCATTCAATCCCGCGTTTACCGCGTCGGCCTTACTGCCACCTGCTTCCTTGTCGACCACGATGAGACGGGGCTGAAGCTCACTGCGATAGATACCGTGAATCTTCGCACTAGGTACTTGCTGGATATAGAGAAGTTTCGCGGGTTTCAAGCCATAAGCGTGCTTTAGTTGTTCCAGTGTGCTGTCCACGGAGCCATCGTTAATGACAATGACCTCAAGGTCGGGATAATCAATGGCAAGGAGAGAGTGGACACTCTCCACGATAAACTGCTCTTCATTGTGGGCCGGCACCAGCAAAGTGACTGGAGGCGTGAAAGGCGAAGTCCGCAGATGTTCCAAGCGAAGGCTGGCCAGGCGCGCGCGATGAGCGGCGTTCTTGAGAATTGCGGTGATCAACAAAGCCAGGTAGACGATGTTCGAAAGCAGGTAATAGACGAACAGCGTGATATTCGAAATGGTGAGAAAACGCAGCATCAGCGGCTCCCGGATGCCGCAACACTCATCGCGCGCTCGCGGCTGACCGCCAGTCCTTTAAGAAGGATGCTGGCCGCGCTCTCGGCCGGGGAACGATCCTGAATCGCTTGCACAACTTTTTCGAAGCCGCCGGAGCGCTCCAACTCTGACACGAAGGCTTCCAGGGCGTAGCGGTCGCGGGTGCCCACAACCTGGTCAAAAATGCTCTCCAGTTCCGGCTCGCGGCGCGCTAGAGCCCAAGCGGCTCGTTGGCGGACATGGCGGTTGGGATCGCACAACGCCAAAAGCAAAGGTCGAACTGTTTCCGGATGAGCAAAATTGCTCAATCCAACGACTGCCCGGAGGCGCACGAACCACTCCGGGTCGGCCGCGAGAACCGAGAGGACGGAAAGCGCAAACGCCGGTTGAGCGTTCCCGAGAGCGCGTGCCGCGGATGCTCGCACCTCGGGGAGCCTGTCCGTCGCAAGCACAAGCAACTCGTCGCCTAAATCCGGGGTAGCCAATTCACCTAGAACGCGCGCGAGCAATTCACGCGCCGGGCCACTCGATTGCGGGATGTATCGCACCAGCAGATGGGGATCAGGTCGGCAACAATTTAAAAGAGCATTCTTAATGGCATGTTCGGGCGCCCGAAGTGTATTGCTGACGAGAAGATCAAGCATCGGTATGGCAGCGTCAAGAAGTCCAGTGCGACCCAGACCGCGGACAGCTGCAATACGGGTTTCAGCAGCATCAGCTTCCAACGCTTCAGCGAGCGCGGGAATCGCCTCCGGCGCGCGAGTGCGTCCCAAGGCGACTAATGCCATTCGCTGACTCGTGCCACGTCGCGCTCGCGCTTCGAAAATGCGCATGTCGAGAAGTCCGCTTACACGCAAGCAGGCCAGAAGTTTTGGCAGTTCTTCGGGCGTGGCGATTTCGATAGTGTCGAGAAGAATGGATTCGACGACTTCACAGTCCAATGGTTTGAATCGCCACTTGGCGGCAGGGACGCGCCCAGTGAGAATGTCGTCCCACATACCACGAAGAATGAAGGCGCGCTCGTTTCGTTTCTGGAAGTAACGTCCCCGGTACCAGCGGCGTAGCACAATGAACCCGATGAGCAGGGCGATGCCCGCCAAAGAACCCAATATAGCCTCGAGAACCAGCCCCGCAGGTTCCCGGGTCCAGCTAGAAACGAATCCCATAGCTCACTCCGTAGCTGGTTTGGGTGCGGCCCTTTGAGCGATCTTGCCGCGCGATATAGCCGGAAATATCTTGGTTGGCACTGAAACGGAAGCGCGTTCCGCCGCCATACGTTCGGGCAGAAAAGCTTCCAATCTGATCGACGAGCGCGAAATTCTCAGAGCCAACCGCAAAGAACGTGTTAGCTGTCAGCCGGCGATGTAACGGAAAACCGAGTTTCGTCAGCCCGGCAGGACGCCACTCGCTTCCAGTTCCGGAGAAGGTGCTACGCGCTGTGGTACCCGAAAGCGTCCATGTCCAATCGCGCGGAAGATAAACCAGCTGTGTGCTGTTCAGCGTGAGTACGTGGGCGTCCTTAAACCAAAGCCAATGCTGTTGATAGCTGGACTCAAGACCACGGAAGCGGGTGTTGTGAAAACGGAAGGCGTGCCCATATTCGAAAAACGCCTCATTTCGGGGAACAACGCCGTTGTCATTGGCCGTAGCGCTGCCGATGGTTATCCAATCCTTCGCTGTAAACCGGTAGGCCGTGCTGGCGGAAAACTTGCTTGCGGTCTCGCCGAAGCGATTGTAGAAAGTGGAACCAAAAAACGTGGACCATCGTTTTGTCCAACGTGACCCGAGGCTCACGGCATACGTTTGCGCCGCGTCGGTGTAGTCGAGGGTCTCGATGTCAGCGCCGAAACGGAGTTCGTGGATCGCAGACTCGGCAATGCCGTCAAGGGTAACCTTGGCTCGAACATTCGAAGGATCGAGCCGGAGGACTTGCCGAAGCTGAGCACGGGCCTCGCGGGTTTCGCCCAGGCTGCTCAGAACCCGAGCGCGACGGATGAGGATCTCGACATTGGCTGGCTGAAGCGCCCGTGCGTCATCGAGAACCTGCAGAGCGTTGTGCCATTTCTCTTGCCAGAACAGAACGTCGGAAAGCCCGATAAGGATGTCAGAGTCGTTCGGTGCTCTTTGCCGTACGAACCGGTATTCAGATTCCGCTTCGGACCACTGGCCTACCCAGGCGAGCAACCGGGCACGCCAGCCATGAGCTTCTAAATCTAAAAAGCTTTCAGCGATTCTTTTGTCTACGATTTGCCGGGCGGAGCGAAATTCCTTGGCATTTACTTTTTCCTGAACATTTCTCTTCCAGTTGTCAACCGTCTGGCCCCATGCGCAAGGTGCGAGCGTTAGAAAAAACACGACTGGAACGATGAGGAGCCTTGCCATTGCGCTCCATCCGCGATTTTCGGAAACACTTTGCATAGTAATTCCCGTACGACCAGCGCCCGCTTCGCGGCGGTGTGACACCGACCACGGTCGGAGGAGTGTGTGAACGCACACTGCGACAGGTTCCTTATCGGCAACTGCTGGTGAAATAAGCGGAGCCTGCGACCAGACGAGATGACGTTCGTAACCGGATGGTGCTGGTCATGAGGAATAGCAATCGCATTGATGGAAATTCCATAGTGGGAATTGGTCGCTAGCTTGTGACTCTTCAATCGCTTTTCGTTATGCGCGGGTGATACGATTCAGGGTTCAGTGTGTCGTGCTATACATGTGCTCTCACAAGGTGCAAGTGAATCCGCGACTTGATCAGATAAATAGCTTTGGCGCTGATCAACTTATCTTTGTCGCGGACGAATTGCTCACTTGGACTCGATGAAATTCCTGCGAGCGATTGCTGCGAGAGATCTGGATACAACTTGGGATTTTCGCTTGGCAGCAGCTCGACATGGCTTTCGCT
>Ga0207657_10001688_pt1 | contig 23805 bp, 25 predicted proteins | sample KBSC33metaG_FD_184316 | JGI IMG/M metagenome (GOLD analysis project Ga0207657, IMG submission 184316) | Corn rhizosphere microbial communities from Kellogg Biological Station, Michigan, USA - KBS C3-3 metaG (SPAdes) (version 2) | ecosystem: Host-associated > Plants > Roots > Rhizosphere > Soil ... | reverse complement strand
CTCGTTCGCATCGACGTGCCCAGCCCGAGCGTCGGGAAGTCGCAGATCTCCGCCACCGTCGTCGGCGTCGACCGTTTCGGCAACGTTGCAACGAACATGAGCAGCGATCACGTGACCGGGCTCGGCGTCGCGCGCGGCGACCGAGTCGAGGTCCGGCTGACGTTCGAGCGCTACTACGCGATCCTCGCTGACACGTTCGCCGATGCGGACGCCGGCGAATTGATCCTCTACGAGGACTCCTACGGTCTCGTGACGCTTGCGATCAGCAACGGCAACGCGGCGCGGTTGACGGGCGTGGGTGTCGGCGACGAGCTCCGGATCGCCGTCGCGTGACGTTCGGCCAGCGCTTTGCTCGGTTCACGACCGACGTCGTGGTGCGCGCGCCGTTCCTCTGGCGCCTTTTTCGCGGACCGTTGACCCGAAGCTTCGACAAGCTCGCGCCCGAGTGGGACGCGACGCGCGTCAGCCGTGAACGGCTGGTTGCGATCACCGCCGCGCTCGATGCGCTCGACGCACCGACACGCGCGCTCGACGTCGGCACGGGCACCGGGGCGGTTGCTCGGTTACTCAGCGAACGCTGGCCCGCCGCTGAAGTGACGGGCGTCGACGTCTCGCCCGGGATGATCGCGGAGGCACGCCGTCTCGGCTCGGAGCGCTACGACGTCGGTGACGCTTCCGCGCTCCCGTACGAGGACGCCGCCTTCGACCTCGTGACGCTGAACAACATGATCCCCTTCTTCGACGAGCTCGCCCGCGTCACGGCGCCCGGCGGCTACGTCGCGATCGCCTACAGCATGGGCCCGAACACACCGATCTGGGTACCGCTCGACCGCGTGCGCGACGAGCTGCAGCATCGGAGCTTTCTGCACGTTGCGGACTTTGAGGCAGGCAGCGGCGTTGCGCTGCTCGCCCGCCGGTCGTAACGTTCGAGGCACAGAGACGTTCGGGGGCGGTACTACCGGTCCGGACGTCTCTTTTTCGCGCGGCTACACTTGCCGCGCTGTATTCCTGGGGCCAGGTAGCTCAGTTGGTAGAGCACACGGCTGAAAACCGTGGTGTCGCCGGTTCAAGTCCGGCCCTGGCCATTCCCGAGCTCGAAGCCGTTCTCGCCGTTTCATCCCCGGACTCGCCCAGACCATGAGCTCTCAGATTGCCGATCCGGCCCTCGCGCCCGAAGGGCATCGGCGCATCGAGTGGGCGCGCCGACACATGCCCGTGTTGCACCGGCTGCTCGAGGGTCGCCTCTCCGACGGTGCGCTCGAGGGGCGCAAGCTGGCCGTCGTCGTGCACCTCGAGGCGAAGACCGCGTGCCTCGTGCTCGCGCTTCAGGAGGCGGGTGCGCAGGTCGTCGCCGCGGGCAGCAACCCCCTTTCGACGCAGGACGCCGTCTGCGCGGCGCTCGTCGAACGCGGCGTCGAGGTGCATGCGAGACACGGCGTCTCGCAGGCGGAGTTCACCGCCGACCTACTCGCCGTCGCCGAGACAGGCCCCGAGGTCGTGATCGATGACGGGCTCGAGCTGACGCGCCGCATGGCTGAGCACCGGTCGGATCTGTACGCGCGCCTGCGGGGCGTCAGCGAGGAGACGACGACCGGCGTTGCGCGGTTGCGCGCGCTCGAAGCCGAAGGGCGCCTGCCCTTCCCGGCGATCGCTGCGAACGATGCCAAGTGCAAGCACATGTTCGACAACCCGTACGGGACGGGGCAGACGACGCTGACGGCGGTGCTCGCGCTGACCAACGTGCTCGCGGCCGGCCGCGAGTTCTGCATCGTCGGGTACGGCTGGGTCGGCAAGGGACTTGCACGTGCAGCTGACGGTCTCGGCGGGCGCGTCACCGTCGTCGAGCTCGACCCTGTGCGTGCGCTGACCGCGCACATGGACGGCTATCGCGTCGCCTCGCTCACGAATGCACTCCCTGATGCGGACGTCGTGCTCACCGCGACGGGCCTGATCGAAGCGATCGGCGCCGACGCGTTTCCGCACCTGAAAGACGGCGTGCTCCTCGCGAACGCCGGTCATCACGACCGCGAGATCGACGTGCCCGCGCTCGCGGCCGAGGCCGCCGAGGTGATCGACGCCCGGCCGAAGGTGAAGACCTACCTGCTCGGCGACCGCCGCGTGAACGTGCTCGTCGACGGCGCACTCGTCAACATCGCCGGGCTCGACGGAAACCCGATCGAGATCATGGACCTCTCGTTCTCGGTGCAGGCGCTGTCGGCGCACCTGCTCGCCTCGGGGGGCGTCCCGGCCGGTCTCAACCGCTTCCCCGACGAGCTCGACGACCTGATCGCCCGCACCAAGCTTTCGACGCTCGGCATCGAGCTGGACGACCCGACCGAGGCACAGCTGAAGTTCCGCGCCTCGTGGGCCGTCTAGGGTCTTTCTGATGTCCGCCCTGGAAACCCCGCGGCCGGTCGCGATCATCGGTGCAGGCCTCGACCTCGGCGCCGGACGGCGCGGGGTCGACATGGGCCCGTCGGCGATCCGCTACGCGGGCCTCGAATCGCGGATCCGCGCGCTCGGGCGGGAGGTCGCCGACTGGGGCGATGTCCGTTCCCCGGTTCCCGAGGCGACCGAGGAAGGGGATGAGAGCTGCCGGTACCTCACGCCGATCAAGCAGGCCTGCGAGAAGGTCGGCGCCCTCGTTTCGGATGCGGTCGACCAGGGCTTCCTGCCGCTCGTCCTCGGCGGTGACCACTCGATCGCGATGGGGACCCTGGGCGGAATGGCCAAGGCGCGTGGCGCAGGCGCTGCGCTGTGGATCGACGCGCACGGTGACCTCAACCGGCCGAGCACATCACCCTCCGGCAATGTCCACGGGATGCCGCTCGCGGCCGCGCTCGGCGCGGCGGGGGAGGCGTTTGCGAGCGATGTGTATCCAACGCCGTCGGTGACGCGCGCCGCGCTGATCGGGATCCGCTCGCTGGATCCGGGCGAGCGCGCGCTGATCGCCGAGGTCGATGTGCGCGTGTACACCATGAACGAGGTCGACCGGCTCGGAATGGAGCGCGTGCTCCGTGAAGCACTCGAGTTCCTGGCGGACGCCCCGTTCCTCCATCTGAGCCTCGACCTGGACGCCGTCGATCCTATGTTTGCGCCCGGTGTGGGCACGCCGGTGCGCGGCGGCCTCTCCTACCGCGAGGCGCACCTCGCGATGGAGCTGCTTGCAGAGTCGAATCGCCTCGACTCGCTCGAGGTGGTCGAGGTCAATCCCATCCTCGACCGCGAGAACGAGACCGGCACTCTGGCCGTCGAGCTGGTCGCGAGCGCGCTCGGCGCGCGCATTCTTTAAGACTCGGTTGCGTCGACCCGCCTTCTCCGAAAACGGTGGCGGCGGTCGCGGGGGACGTCTAGCGTTGCGGCGAGTGTCGACATCTCCGCGTGCGAGCGATTCGCCCGAGACCCCGGTTCCGCCGTCGCGCACCGTCCTGATCGTCGAGGACGACGCTGCGCTGCGTCGCTACCTGAAGACGGCGGTCGAGGAGCAGGGGTATGACGTGATCGCCGCCGGTTCGGGCGAGGAGGCGCTCCAGGCGCTCGGTGACGTGAAGGCGCTGCTCGCGGTGCTCGACATCGGCCTGCCCGGCATGGACGGCTTCGCCGTCGCCGAGCAACTGGCGAACGACGTGCCGGTGATCGTCGTCACCGGCGATCCGCTGAAGGCGAAGATGCGGGCCTTCGGGCGCGCCAAGCCGCTGACGATCCTCGCGAAGCCGATCACTCCCGAGCAGTTCGAGGCGGCTTTGCAGGCTGCGCTGTAGCGCTCCGCTCGACGTCGACCTCCGCACCAATCCCCGAAGGCTCGTAGTAGACGGTGCCGGCAAGCCGCTCCGGCAGGCAATCCACCTCGAAGCCGGCGTCACTCGTGTGCGGGTAGATGTAGCCCTCGCCGCGGCCGAGCTTCTTCGCCCCGGCGTACGCTGCCGAGCGCAGCGCCGCGGGAGGCATCAGATGACCGTGCTCACGGACATCCTGCGTGGCCTTGCCGAGCGCGACGTACGAGGCGTTCGACTTCGGTGCGCGCGCGAGATAGACCGCCGCTTGTGCGAGGTTGAGCCGCGCCTCCGGCAAGCCGACGTGCTCGACCGCCTGCGCAGCTGCAACGGCGATCAACAGCGCCTGCGGGTCGGCGTTGCCGATGTCCTCGGACGCGAGCACGATCATGCGTCGCACGATGAAGCGTGCGTCCTCGCCGCCCTCGAGCATCGCGGCGAGGTAGTACACGGAGGCTTGCACGTCGCCCGCACGCGTCGACTTGATCCAGGCGGAGATGAAGTCGTAGTGCCGGTCGCCGCCCTTGTCATACGCGAGTGGCCGCTTCCGTGCTGCGTCGTCGACGTGGCGCTGTTCGAGCGCGACGCCTTCCGCGCTGGCCGTCTCGAACGACAGCTCGAGGATGTTGAGCGCGTTGCGTGCATCGCCTCCTGCGCGCCCGGCGATCAGTTCCTCGAGCTCTTCCGAGACGTCTGCCTCCAGCGCGACGGCGCCGCGGCGAACGACGTCGATCAACGTCTCGATCGAATGCGGCTCGAGCTCGTACACCTGCGTGCGCGACAGCAGCGCCGAGTTCACCTCGAAGTACGGGTTCTCGGTCGTCGCGCCGATCAACGTCACCAGGCCTTCCTCGACGCCGGGCAGCAGGGCATCCTGCTGCGCCTTGTTGAAACGGTGGATCTCGTCGAGGAAGAGGATCGTGCGCCGGCTGCTCGTCCCGAGCCGTTCGCGTGCCTGCTTGAGCACCTCACGGACGTTCGCCACCGTCGCCTGGACTGCCGACAGCTCTTCGAACTCTGCTCCGGTCGTCTGCGCGACGATTCGTGCGAGCGTCGTCTTGCCCGAACCGGGCGGCCCGTAGAGGATCATCGACGGCACGCGGTCCTGCTCGATCGCCAGGCGCAGCGCGCGGCCCGGCCCGATCACGTGCTCCTGGCCCACGAAGTCCTCGAGCGTCGTCGGGCGAAGGCGCTGCGCGAGAGGTGCGGAGGCGCCGAGGCGGCGGCCCGCGGCCTCGGAAAAGAGGTCACCCACGCCGAAAGTATGCTCTTGGTTCGATGAGCGAGGCGAGCGAGGTCTGGGGGCAAGGCACGTACGAGCGTGTTGCAGCGCGTCTGGCGCCGGTTCAGGATCAGCTCGTCGAGCTGCTCGCGATCAACGAAGGCGAGCGGGTGCTCGATCTGGCGACCGGCACCGGCGAGGTGGCGTTGCGGGCCGCGCGCGCCGGCGGCGTGGTGACGGGAATCGACATCGCCGAGCCCATGCTGGCCAAGGCCCGCGAGCGAGCGCGGCAAGAGGGTGCCGAGATCACATTCGACCTCGGCGATGTCGAGTACCTCCCGTATGAGGACGCCTGCTTCGACGTTCTCGTCTCGAACTTCGGAGTCGTCTTCGCGCCGGACCACGCGAACGTGGCGTCGGAGCTTGCGCGCGTCGCCTGCCCCGGCGCGCGGCTCGGCTTCAGCTCGTGGAAGCCGAACCCGAAGCTCGGAGAGCTCTATCGCCGGTTCACCGAGGAGCCGATCGAGGGACGCGAGGCGTACGAATGGGGCCGTGAGGACCATGTGGAGGACATGCTCGGCGACGAATTCGAGCTCGAGTACGAGGACGGCACGCTGTGGCTGGAGGCGGAGTCGGGTGAGGAGATCTGGAAGCTCTTCTCGGAGTCGGCGCCACCCGTGATCGCGCTCGCCAAGCAACTGGACGACACGAGGCGTGAGGAGTTCCACCGTGCGTTTGTCGAGCTGTACGAGAGTTATGCGACGAAGGACGGCGGCATTCGCGCGCCGCGCCGCTATCTGCTCGTCCTCGGCCGCCGGAAATGAGCGAGGTCACCGGCGTAGGCTCGACGGAGCCGGAAGTCGCGACGCTCCTAACGAGGCTCATCAGACTCGACACGACGAACCCTCCCGGGAACGAGACGCTCGCCGCGGAGCTGTTGCGCGATTACCTGGAGGCGGCAGGCGTCGAGTGCCGGCTGTACGCGCGGGTGCCGGAGCGCGCGAATCTCGTCGCGCGGATTCCCGGCCGCGGGTCGGGCCCGACGCTCGCCCTGCTCTCGCACACCGATGTCGTGCTGGCCGAGCCGAGCACCTGGGAGCGTGATCCGTTCGGCGGCGAGCTCGTCGGCAGCGAGATCTGGGGCCGCGGCGCGCTCGACATGAAGGGCGAGGTTGCCGCTTCCGCTGTCGCGCTTGCGACGCTGGCGCGCGAAGGGTGGCGCGGCGACGGTGATCTGATCTTCATCGCCGCGGCCGACGAAGAAGTCGGCGCGGGCTTCGGCCTCGAGTGGCTTGTCCAGGAGCAGCCCGACGCGGTGCGCGCAGACTTCTCGGTCAACGAGGGCGCGGGTGACCGGGTGGAGCTCGGCGGCAAAGTGCTCTACCTCTGTGCGACGGCCGAGAAGATGAGCTCGCCGTTCGAGCTGCGGGTGCACGGGCGAGCCGGCCACGGTGCGATGCCGAGCATCGCCGACAACGCGCTCGTCAAAGCGGCGCGGCTGATCGAGCGACTCGGTGCCTTCGAGGCCGAGCCGTACCTCATTCCTGAAGTGGAAGGGTTCTTGGCGGCATTGCTCGGCGAAGTCCCGCCCGCGTCCGATGCACTCGCGCGGGCGAGGGAAGTCGCGCCGCTTGCGGGTGAGTTGATCGAGCCGCTGCTCGGGTTGACCGTCGCGCCGACGATGGCGCACGCCTCCGACAAGCGCAACGTCATCCCAGGGCTCTGCGAGATCACGGTCGATACGCGGCTGTTGCCGGGACAGACACCGGAGGAAGCCGAAGCGGTGATCCGTGCGTGGCTCGGTGAGGGCGACTACGACCTCGTGAACACCGAGCGCTTCGGCGGCACGCGCTCGGCGATCACCGGTCCGCTTTGGGACGCCGTGCAGTCGTTCGTGGATTCCGAGGAGCCGGGTGCGGCGGCCGCGCCGATCTGCGTCGCCGGCTTCACCGACTCGCACTGGATGCGCGAGGCGTTCGGCACCGTCGCCTACGGTTTCTTCCCGTCGCGTGACATGGAATCCGAGACCGCCGCGCGGCTGATCCACTCGGCGAACGAGCGCGTGCCTGTCTCCGACCTCGAGCTGGGCGTGCGCTGGCTGCGGCACGCGGCACAGACCGTCTGCGGCTGAGCATGCTCGAGCTGCACCACGCTGACGGCGCGTTCGAGGCCCTCGAGGAGTACCTCGGCGAGGAGCTGCGTGAGGGGCTCGTCGCGGACGTGTACCTCGGCTACGGCCTGGGCGAGCCGCTGCGCCGCGAGGCGTGGCCCGCACCGCCGGAGCCGTGCCCCTTGCCGCTCCTCGCCGCGCAGGTCCGACCTTGTGTTGAGTCAACACAAAGTGGCTCGGATTATCGCCTCGGTGAGTGGGAGGCGACGTGGGCGCCCGAGGACTATGCGGCCGCGGTCGACGAAGTCCGGGCGGCGATTGCACGCGGCGACGTCTACCAGGTGAACCTCGTGCAGCACCTCTCGGCGCCGTTCGAGGGGAGCCCGTTCGCACTCGCGGACGCGCTCGCACCGCTGCAGCCGTTGCACCCGCGTCCACTGGCCGGCGAGGGTTGGGCGATCGTCTCGGCGTCACCGGAGCTCTTCCTCGCGCGGCGCGGGAACCGGCTCGTGACGATGCCGATCAAGGGAACGCGGCCGATCGGCGAGGACGTGGACGACGCTAAGGACGCAGCGGAGCACGTGATGATCGTCGACCTCGAGCGCAACGATCTGTCGCGCGTCTGCGAGGTCGGCTCGATTCGCTGGCCGGAACTGATGGCGCAGCACGAGCTCGCGGGCGTCACGCATCTCGTGTCGACGGTGGAGGGGCGCGTGCGCGCCGACACGTCGCTATCCGACATCTTGCGGGCGACGTTTCCCGGCGGGTCGATCACCGGCGCGCCGAAGATCGCCGCGCTCGATCACATTGCACGGCTGGAACCTGTCGGTCGCGGCGCGTCGATGGGCGCGCTCGGGACGTTTCAGGCGAATGGCGACTTCGAGCTGGCGCTGACGATCCGCACCTTCGCGGTCGCGGACGGCCGCGCGCACCTCTGGGTGGGCGGTGGGATCGTCTGGGACTCTGACCCCGAGGCGGAGATCGAGGAGTCGTGGGTCAAGGCGCGCCCGCTGCTTGCGGCCGTGGGGAGTGGCGACGTAGGCTCGACGGAGTCGCTCAGGGCAGTCCGCGCGTGAAGCTGCTGGCGGTGGCAGTGGAGGGGCGCGGGCTCGTCGATCCGGCCGAGCCGGTCTTCCGGGCAGACGACGAGGCTCTGCTCCGCGGGAGCGCTGCGTTCGAGACGCTGCCGGTCTACCGCGGTCATCCCTTCGAGCTCGGCCGGCACCTCGACCGCCTCCGTTCCTCGCTGCCGACGCTCGGTCTGGCACCGCTCGGTGAGGCCGCCGCGGAGCGGCTTGCCGCGACCCTGGTCGATGCCGTGGAGGGCGACTTCGTCCTGCGGCTCTATCGCACCGAAGCGAGCCTCGTCGCGACGGCTGGGCCCATCCCGGCCGGGATCGAGGAGCTGCGCGGGCGGGGCCTGCGGATGCACGTGGTCGAGACGGGGCTTCCCGCCGCCCTCGTCGCGGGGGCGAAAGCGACGAGCTACGCACTCGGGCTCGCGGCGCTTCGCGAGGCGGAGCGCAACGGGCGCGACGACGCTCTGTTCGTCGCGGACGGGATCGTGCTCGAAGCGCCGATGTCGAACATCTGGTGGAGGCGCGGAGACATGCTTTCGACGCCGGCAACGGGGCCCGGCGTGCTGCCTGGTGTGACCCGGGCTGTGGCATGGGAGCTCGCAGTGGAGGAGGGTCTCGACGTTCGCGAAGACCGGTTCCCGCTCGCCGAGCTTGCGGGGGCTGACGAGGTGTTCACCACCTCCTCCGTGCGTGAGGTGATGCCTGTCGTCTCGATTGACGACGTCCAGGTCGGCGACGGCCGGCCCGGCCCCGTCGCCGCGCGGCTGCAGGAGGCACTCCGGCTACGCTCCCGGGGGTGACCGAGAGGGTCCGGCTCGGCGGGATGGCGCTCGCAAACGGCGTGCTCGTGCACGGCCCGCGGGCCTGGGCGTGCGCCGTGCGGACGACGGACGGAGAGCTGAAGGTCGTCGCCCGGCGCAAGCGCTTCCGCGCCGCAGACGTTCGCAACCCGGTGCTGCGCGGCCCGGCCCGGATCGCCGAGGTGTTCGCGCTGTTGCCGCAGGTCAAGCGCGCGTTGCCCGAGGCGGAGCTGCCGATGGAGCGGCCGCGCGTGCTCGCCTCGGTCGTCGGCAGCGCCATTGCCGTTCGTGGTCTGCGCAACTCCGGCTTGCGGCCGCTGACGCGTGAGCTCGTCACCGGCGTGCTCTCCGTGGCTCCGGCGGCCTTCGCGCTGCGTGGCGGCGACCTCGCCGCCTACCACGGTGCGGAGCACGTCTCGATCGGAACCTACGAGCACGGCGAGTCCCGGCCCAAGGAGCACGAGCGGTGCGGCTCCCATCTGATCGGGCCGATGCTGCTGACGGGCGCCGCAGGCAACCTCCTGGCGGACCAGGCGCCGAGAAACCTCCGGCCGGCCGCGAAGCTCGCTGGAACGATCGGCTCGCTGGCCGCATCGGTCGAGATCTTCAACTGGATGACGCGTCATTCCGAGCATCCGCTCTCGCGCGCGCTGGCCAAGCCCGGTCATGAGCTGCAGCACCGGCTCGGGACGCGCGAGCCGTCGGCCGATCAGCTCGAGGTCGCCGACGCTGCGCTCCACGCGTGTCTGCAGTTAGAGAACGCAGCACTCGAGGGGGAGTGACGTCGACGCATCGGCGTTTGGACCCGGAGATCTTCGACCTGCCGGTCGAGAAGATGCGGGCCGGTTGGTACACGGACGCGTACTTCAATCACGCGCGGGCGGCGCTCGTCGAGGACGGCCGTCACCCGAATGTCGTCATGCAGGTGTTCCAGAAGCGACACGCGTACCTCGGTGGGATGGACGAGGCGATCGCGATCCTCAAGCTTTGTGCGGACACGTTCTCCGACCTGACAGTGCATGCGCTCTACGACGGCGACTCGATCGAGCCGCACGAGACGGTGATGACGATCGAGGGCGATTACACCGCGTTCGCGCATCTCGAGACCGTCTATCTCGGCACGCTCGCGCGGCGTACGTTGATCACGACCAACACGGTCAACGTGCTGCGCGCGGCCAACGGCAAGCCGGTGATCTTCATGCCGGCGCGACACGATCATCACCGCGTGCAGACCGGCGACGGGTACGCCGCCTACGTGGCCGGGCAGATCGTCGGGGCGCCGATCGGCGTCACGACCGAGGAGCAAGCGTCGTGGTGGGGCGGCAGCGGGATCGGCACCGTGCCGCACGCGCTGATCGCGGCCTACGGGGGCGACACGGTCGTGGCCGCGACGCGCTTTGCCGACTGGGCGTCGGACGACATGAACGTGACGGTGCTCGTGGACTTCGAGAACGACTCGGTTCGCACGGCGCTCGAGGTCGCGCATGCACTCGGCCCACGCCTCTGGGGCGTCCGGCTCGATACGTCGGAATCGCTCGTCGACCGTTCACTCTGGGAGGAGATGGGCGACTTCAGGCCGACCGGCGTCAACCCGCGGCTCGTCGGCAACGTACGCGAGGCGCTCGACCGAGCAGGGTTCTCAGCTGTTCGCATCGTCGTCTCGGGCGGCTTCACCGTCGAGAAGATCCGCGAGTTCGAAGAGAACGACGTCCCGGTCGACGCCTACGGCGTCGGCTCGTCGCTGATCCGCGGCTCGAACGACTTCACTGCGGACATCGTCATGACCGACGGCGAGCCGTCCGCGAAGGTCGGCCGCCGCTACCGGCCCAGCCCACGACTCGAGCTCGTCACGTGAACCGCGTTCTCTGGGACGTCGACACGCAGTTCGACTTCGTCTCGCCGGCCGGGAAGCTGTACGTCCCCGGCGCCGAGGAGGCCCTGCCGGCGATGGCGCGCCTGGTCGAGGGAGCCCGGCGGGCCGGCGTGCCGCACGTCGCGAGCGCCGACGACCACGAGCTGAGCGATCCCGAGATCTCGGCCGAGCCCGACTTCGTCAGCCTCTGGCCCCCGCACTGCCTCCGGGGCACACCAGGCGCGATGAGGCCCCCGGAGACGCAGCAGCTCGATCCGGTCGTGCTGGGGGAGACAGAGGTCGACCCCTCATGGCTCCGTGGCTCGGAGTTTCTGCTGCTGAAGAAGGCCTACGACCCGTTCACGAACCCGAACGCGGATCGTCTCCTGGCACTCCTCGATCCGCAAGAGATCGTGCTCTTCGGCGTCGCAACTGATGTGTGCAACGACGCGGCGATCCGCGGCCTGCTTGCTCGCGGCCGGGCTGTGACCTTCGTGGAGGACGCCTCGCGTGGGATCGACGAGGCTCGTACCGCGGCCTGCGTCGCGGACTGGCGTGCAGGCGGCGTGCGGTTTGCCACAACCGACGAGGTCCTGGCCGGGCTTTAGGCCCGCTCGTCTCGTGCCGATGGGACATTCGATGCCGCTCGCCTTCGACTTCTCGAAGTTCATCTCGGACTTCGTCCTGACCTGGATCCCGGTCATGTTCTTCCTGCTGATGTGCGTGGTCGTCTACCTGCTCTGGCGGACGGTCAAGCTGATGCCGCGCGTCAAGCCGATGGAGATCACACCGGGCTCTGCGTCCGCCGTCACCTGGGCCGACGTCGCCGGGCTCGACGAGGCGAAGGAAGAGCTGCAGGAGATCGTCGACTTCCTGCGCGACCCGGACCGCTTCGAGGCGCTCGGCGCGCGCGTTCCGAAGGGCATTCTCTTTCACGGTCCTCCCGGCACGGGCAAGACGCTGGCCGCGAAGGCCGTCGCGAACGAATCCGGCGCACGCTTCTACGCGCAGAGCGCGTCGGCGTTCGTCGAAATGTTCGCCGGCCTCGGCGCGGCGCGCATCCGCAAGCTCTTCGAGGAGGCGCGCAAGAATGCGCCTGCGATCGTGTTCATCGACGAGCTCGACGCGGTCGGGATGGCGCGCAGCGGCAACGGCTTCAACCGCGAGCAGGATCAGACGCTCAACCAGCTGCTCGTCGAGCTCGACGGCTTCGGCCCGCGCGACCAGGTGGTCGTGATGGGCGCGTCCAACCGTTTGCAGGATCTCGACCCCGCGCTGCTCCGTCCCGGGCGCTTCGACCGCCAGGTGCTGATCAACCCGCCCGACCTGAAGGGGCGCCGCGCGATTCTCGACGTGCACACGCGCGGCAAGCCGCTGGCCGAGGACGTCAACCTCGACGCTGTTTCGCGTCAGACGGCCGGCCTGACGGGCGCCGATCTCCAGAACATCTGCAACGAGGCGGCGATCGCCGCGGGACGCAACGGCCGCGCGACCCTCACACACGCGGACTTCGACTACTCCCTGGAGCGTGTCGTCGCAGGCCTGCAGCAGCGGCGCGTCGTCACCGACAAGGAGAAGCGCATCCTCGCGTATCACGAGGGCGGCCACGCATTGATGTCGCACCTCGTCGGCAACGCACCCGAGAAGGCGACGATCATCGCACGAGGCACGGCGCTCGGCTACGTCCTGCACCTGCCCGAGGAGGAGCGCTATCTCGAGACGAGGGAAGAGCTGCTCGACTGGATGGTGATGGCGCTGTCCGGACGCGCCGCCGAGCAGATCGTCTTCGGCCGCGTGACGAACGGCGCCGCCAACGATCTCGAGAAGGTGACGCAGGTCGCGCGCGCCATGGTCTTCGAATGGGGCATGGGCGAGTCCGTCACGTCGCGCACGATGCGTGCCGACAACTACGCGCTCTCCGAGGAGACGAAGCGGCTTCGCGACACCGAGCAGGCGTTGTTGACGGATGCAGCCTATGCCGATGCGCTCCGCCTGCTCGCCAAGCATCGCGCGTCGCTCGATCGCATCGCGCTCGCGCTGCTCGACAAGGAAACGCTCGACCGGGAAGAGCTCGCTGCGCTCTTCGCGGACATCGAGCCGGAGTCGCGCTCGTCGGACTCCGTCGGCACCGTGCGTGCGCTCGGCGCCGACCCCACGGGCTGAGACACCGCGGGTAGCCTCCCGCCTCATGAAACCCGATTGGCCGCTCGAGACCGAGCGTCTCGTGCTGCGCCCCTACAACGACGGTGACCTCGAGAGCCTGCACGCGGTCTACTCGGATCCGGAGGTCGCCCGCTGGCTGTACTACGAGGCAAGCACACTGGAGCAGAGCCGCGAGAAGCTCGCCCGCAAGATCGCCGGTAGCGAGCTCTCGGAGGAGCACGGCCTGAGCGCCGCGGTGCAGCTCCGCGACGGGACGTACGTCGGCGATGCGGTGCTCTTCTACTTCAGCGTGGAGCACAAGACGGTCGAGATCGGCTTTTCCTTCGATCCCCGACACCAGGGCAAGGGCTATGCGAGCGAGGCTGCGCGTGCACTCGTCGACTGGGCCTTCTCGCAGGGCTTTCACCGCGTGATCGGCAGGCTCGAGGCGCGCAACACGGCGTCGGCGCGGGTGCTCGAGAAGCTCGGGATGCGTCTCGAGGCGCACCTCGTCGAGAACGAGTGGGTGAAAGGCGAGTGGCAGAGCGAGCTCGTCTACGCGATCCTGGAGCACGAATGGCACAGCGTCCAATGACACGTGGCGTCCACCACCTGGGGATCGCGGTCGACGACCTGGAGGCGGCGATCCTGGTCTATGCCGATCTCTTCGGCGCGACGCTGGAGCACCGCGAGCGCGTCGAGGACCAGGGCGTGGAGGCGGCGTCGCTGCGGGTGGGCGACTCGCGGATCGAGCTCCTGCAGCCGCTCGCCGCTGACACGCCGGTCGGGAGGTTCCTGGCCAAGCGCGGGGCGGGGATGCATCACATTGCCTTCGAGGTCGAGGATCTCGCCGCCGAGCTCGATCGGCTCAAGGCCCTCGACGTCGTCCTGATCGACGAGGAGCCGCGCCGGGGGATGTTCGGCCTGCAGGTCGCGTTCGTCCACCCGGAGGCGACCGGCGGCGTTCTGGCAGAGTTCGTGAGTGATGACAGACAACGCTGACCGCATCAGAATCGAGATCGCCTTCGAGGGCACCCAGGTGCTGACCGTCTACGTTCCCGTCGCGACGGCCGACGATCTGGACCGGGCCCTCGCCGGCGCCCACGACAGCCTCAGCTTCGAGGCAGAGGACGGCCGCTACACGGTTTCCATCCCGAAGGTCGTGTACGTCAAGCGCTTCGCCCGGGAGAGCCGGGTCGGGTTCGGCGCAGCTGCCTAGCATCCAGCTCGCCGAACGAAGTGTTAGACGGGCGGTGCCCGGGGGCACGAGGACCCTGTCGGGATGAGCGATGCCGCGGTCACGAAGAAGGAAAGCGAGACCAAGCGTGTACGGGCGCTGGTCGATCGCGCCCAGAAGGGCGACCGCGGCGCGCTCGAAGAGCTCTACCTGATCCACTTCGACCGGATCTACAGCTACCTCCACGTCAGCGTCGGCAACCGCCACGATGCCGAAGACCTGACGACGCAGACGTTCCTGAAGATGCTGGAGGCGATCGGGAAGTTCCGCTGGCAGTCGGCGCCGTTCTCCGCCTGGTTGTTTCGGATCGCGCACAACCTCGCGATGGATCACTTCCGCGCCAACAAGCGCTGGCAGCCGGAGGAGGACGTGCCGGAGCCCGAGCCGGACGAGGCGACCTCCGCGGAGGCGGGGGCGCTCGAGTCGATCGGACGCAAGTCGATGCTCGAGCTGATCGAGGACCTCTCGCCCGAGCAGCAGCAGGTCTTGACGCTGAAGTTCGTCTTCAACTTCGCGAATGCGGAGGCCGCGACGATCCTCGGAAAGACCGAAGGCGCGATCAAGTCGCTCCAGCACCGCGCGCTCGTCTCGCTGCAGAAGCAGCTCGAGAAGCGCGAGTCCGAGACTTGATCTTCGCCGCCTAGCTACCCTCCGCCGTCGTGGCACTCGAAGTGGGCATCGTCGGCCCGTCGGGCAGCGGGAAGACGTCGCTCTTCACTGCGCTGACCAAGACGGGCGGTGGCGAATACGGCAAGACCAACGTCGGCATGGCGCCGATCGCCGACGAGCGGCTCGAGGCGCTCGCCAAGGTCGTCAAGGCGCGCAAGATCACGCACGCGACTATTCGCGTCCAGGACATCCCGGGGGCCGGTGCGGCGCAGCTCGGGAACCTGCGGCAGGTCGACGCGCTGCTCGTCGTGTTGCGCGGCTTCGGCCCGGACGCGACGCCGGACGACGACCTCGAGACGTTCAAGCTCGAGCTGCTCGTCGCCGACCGCGACCACGTCGAGCGTCGTCTCGAGCGCGTGGAGAAGCAGGCGAAGTCGGGCGACGCGAAGATGCGCGCCGAGGTCGACGAGCTGCGGAAGGTGCTGGCGCACGTCGATGCAGGTGGTGAGCTGTCGAGCTACCCCGCCAATTTGCCCAGCGAGCTGGAACCGCTCACCACGAAGCCGCTGATCGCGATCGTCAACGGCCCCGGCGGCATCGACCTCCAGCTCGAGGCGGAGCTCGCCGAGCTGCCCGATGAGGAGGCCGCGGCCTACCGCGACGGCGGCGAGTCCGCGCTCGACGACATCGCAGGGCGGCTCGCACGCGCGCTCGACCTGATTACGTTCTTCACCGCAGGCGAGCAGGACACCCGTGCGTGGACGCTGCGCAATGGCCAGACCGCGCTCGATGCGGCCGGGGCGATCCACACGGACATCGCGCGGGGCTTCATCCGCTGCGAGGTGCTGAACTGGAAGGACCTGGTAGAGCTCGGCTCCGCGGCCGAGGTTGCAAAGCAGGGCAAGCAGGGCCTCGAGGGCAAGACCTACGTCGTCAAGGACGGCGACGTGCTGAACATTCGCTTCAACGTCTAGCGGAATCAGCCCGCAGCAGCGAGGGCGCGCACGAAGAATCCGTTCAGCTGCCCGAGCTCGGCGAGGTAGCGAGGGCTCAGACGCGGTGTCGCGTGGGCGAGGAGTGAGGTGACCGTGAGCCGGACGTACGGCGAGGCGGCGACCAGCGCCCGCGACTCTGCAACGGGGAAGTACCGGTCGCGCGGAGCGGTTGCAAGCTCTACAGGGGCCTCCAGCCTCGACGCGACGTGGAGCGGAGAGAGGTCTTTGGCGGTCGACCGGATCTGGGGCGGGAGCGCGGCGTAGAGATCGTCGAAGCGTGCTGCTTCGCGATTCGACAGCAGGTCGAACAGCGTCACCGCCGCGTCGCCGGCGTCGCGGAATGCGTCTTCTCGGAAATCGCGTGCGGTCGCCAAGGCCGGATCGAGGCTGCGCAGTTCGTCGCAGAGCGCCGTCGTGGCGGGCGTCGGAGGCAGCATCGCGGCCAGCGACCGCGCCAGTCCGACGGCGAGGTAGGGCGGAACCGAGTACGGAACCACCTTGCCCTGGTCGCGGTAGGCGCCTGTTGTCGCGAGGAGCATCACTTTCGCCAGATCGCTGTACGGAGCAACGCCGGCGACCGCGGAGACACGGTCCGCGACCTTGCGGTCGGCGGCAGTCAGCAGCGCGAGGCTTGCGCCGATCGAGACACCGGCGAGCGCAACCCGTTCCTGTGCAGTCTCGTCGAGGTCCGCGGCGGCCTCCGCGAACGAGACGGCCGCGGCAAGGGTCGCCGGTGACAGCTCGCCGCCCGCAATGCCCGGGAGATCGGGGACGAAGACGCGACGACCCGTCCGTGCGAGCGCGGCGCTGAGGCGCAAGACCATCGGGTGCGCGCGGCCATCGGGCGTGGCGCCGTTCATGAACAGGAGCGTCGGCCACGGCGGCGGACCATTCGGTCGTACGACGGTCACCGGGACACCGGCCAGGACTTCATCGTGCGTGAGCGGTTCGTTTCTCCGGCGCGCCAGCAGCGACGTGCCTGGAACATCGAGCGTCGCCCCGAGGACGGTGGCCGCCCGCGCTTGAGCGCGGAGGAGGGTGCTGATGGAGTTGCGCACGGCGGTCGCTCGACGCACGTCCGTCTCAGGCTGTCGGCAAAGCGAAGAACGCGACGAACGCGTACTGGCACGCCACGGCAACGATCACCAGCGCGTGAAAGACCTCGTGGTAGCCGAACACGTGCGGGACCGGATCCGGTCGCTGCCGCACATAGACGACGGCTCCGATCGTGTAGGCGAGCCCACCGACGACGAGCAAGAGCGCACCGGCGGCGCCGATTCTGTCGACGATCTGCGGCAGCACGATGACCGCAACCCAGCCGAGCGTGACGCAGACGGCGGGTGCGACCCAGATCGGAGCGTGACGCCAGGTGAACTTCGCCGTAGTTGCGAGCAGCGCCAGTCCCCACACCGTGGCCAGGATCGGCGCCCGCCAGCCCGGCTGGACGACGAGCAGTCCGATCGGCGTGTAGGTGCCGGCGATCAGGCCGTAGATCGTTGCGTGGTCGAGGTGTCCGATTCGTCGAGCAGAACGCGGTGTCCACGAGAGGCGGTGGAACAGCGTGCCCACCCCGAACATCGCAACGACGCTCGCGGCGAAGACGATCGCGGCCAGCCGTGCGACGGCGCCTTCAGCGGAGAGTGCAAGAGCGACACCCAGCGGAACAGAAGCGAAGAACCCGAACTGGAGCGACAGGCCGCGCAGAAGCGGCCTTGGCGAGCCGTCGCAGGTCGTCAGCAAGGCCGGCGCTGCGGTCGACTGAGCGGCGTCGATCTCAAAGCCTCCGCTCGTCAGGTTCCCCGCTGCGGCCGCAAAGGTAACGCCGGAGTTCCAAATACGTCGCTCCAACGTCACCAGGCTTCAGTTCGGTGCCTGGCACCGACCGAAGTGCCAATGGTGTTCCGTTTCGTCCACAGGCCTTGCTTCTTGGCCGTGGCGCCTGCAGGCTTGGCGAGCGGGCACGGTCGCCCGACGGTGCCTGGCACCGACATAAGCGGTGACTACTCCGGTGGGATGCCGGTCCTGCGGAGGCAGGAGGTCGCCGTAGCTCCTGCGATTCCGACGTTCTCCCGATTCAGAACGCGATGAGCACGACGCCGGTTAGCGTCAGCACGATGCCCGCCTTCTGCAGCGGGGCGACCTGCTCGCGCAGCACCGCCGCGGCAAGGATGACCGTCACGATCGGATAGAGCGACGCCAGCACCGCCGTGAGGCTGACGAGCCCCTTTCCCGACGACGCGGCGAACAGTGCATTGCCGAGCGTGTCGCCGATCCCGATTGCGAACACGATCGCGAGATCGCGCCTGCCGAGCTTCAGCGGCGTGCGCTGCTGTGCGACGACGGCAGCGACGAGGAGCAGTGCCACCGTGCGGAAGACAAGCGACGCCCACCAGAAGTCGACTTTGCCGGCCGCGTGCATCCACGGGAAGTAGAAGCCGAACCCCGCAGCGGCAAGCAACGCAAGTCCCGCTCCGGCGGCGAATCGCCGAGATCCTTCGTGGTGCTCGATCGAGGCGAGCGCAACGCCGAGCAGCGCGCACGCGACGCCGGTGAGCTGCAATGCCGACGGGTTGTCGCCGGTAGCGATCCCGAAGATCACGGGCACGATGGCGGAGACGCCCGCGATCGGGGCGACGACGCTGATCGCCCCCTGCTTGATGCCGTGGTAGTACGCGAACAGCCCGAGCATCCCGCCGATGGACGCGAGGATCGCGAACAGCACCGCCCAGCCGGCCGGCCCCTGCCCGCGGACGGCGACCGCGAGCCCGATCGCCAGCAGCCCGCCGATCTGCGCCCAGAAGAGCACGCGCAACGTTCCGGCCGCCCGGGCGACGAGCGGGCCCACGAAATCCGAGACGCCCCAGGCGAGGGACGCCCCGAGCGCGAGCAGCAGTGGGGTCAATCGACTCTGCGGGTGGCGGCGATCGCGTCGAGCTGGTTGGCGTGGTACAGCACCGCCGCTTCGGCGGTACGCGCACCGCGTGCGTCGTGGTGCACCGCGACGCAGTGCAGGAGCTCGGCGAGCTGGCCGGCCGACAGCCCCTGCGCCCGCTCCTCGATCAGCCGCAGGCCGAGATGCACGTGACCGAGAAGGCGGCCCTCGTCCGTGACGGCGAACGCGGGCCCGCGGCCGAGCTCGATCGTCCTCCCGACGTCGTGCACGAGCGCCGCCGCCAGCAGCAGATCGGGCCGGAGCCTCGGGTGGAGCTGCGAGGTCTCGCGGCAGAGCGTCGCGACACCGACCGTGTGCTCGAGCAGTCCGCCTGCATAGGAGTGATGGTCGTCCGCCGTCGCCGGGTACGCGGCGAGGTCACGGTCGGCGAGCACTGCCTGCACGGTCGCGGTCAACGCCGGGTGGGTGATCTCCGCCACGAGAAACTCGAGGAACCCGCTGATCTCGTCGGCGTCGCGCCGGATCGTCGGTGTGAGCGACGAGGGGTCGACGTCGCTTGCCTCGAGCGAGCGTACGTCGAGCTGCAGCCGGTTCTGGAACCTCTCGACGCGGCCGAGCACGCGCACGGCGTCGCCTTCCCCGAAGCGGCCGTCGAGCAGCTCGACGTCCTTCCACACCCGCGCTTCGATGCGGCCGGTCGGATCGACGAGCTCGAGCGCGAGGTAGGAGGCCCCGCTCTTCGTCCGGAGCTTGCGTTTGGTCTTGACCGCGTAGACGCCCTCGACGACGCGATCCTCGGCAAGCTCGGCGATCGTCATGAGGGCCAGACTAGATGGTTGGTCGGCAGGTGGAGTGCCTGTGGGGATGGTCTGGATCAAGCAGGTCGGCTTGGTCGGGCGCAGGGCATAGCGGTGCCTACGTTCAAGCCCGAGTGGGCCGAGATGCGCCGCATCCAGCCCACCATTCGCGGGTGCTCCGGCTGGCGACCAGCCATCTAGCACGGTCTCCAGATGCGGAAGCCGCCTGGATCCTCGCGCCCGTCGGCGATCTCATCGAGGACGGCTGCGGCTTCCTTTCGCCGCCAGCCGAGCGGACCGAGGTCCGCCGCGGTCACCTCCCCCGCCGAGGCGAGGAACACCCGCGCAAGCTCGCGCCGCGCCTCCTGCGGCGAGGGGAGCCGCTTCGGCACCTTCCACTTGCGCGCGAGCAGGTCGTGCGCGATCGCGCCCCACGGCCCGTCCTGTTCGACCAGATGCGAGTTGGTCAGCACGAGCCGGCGGTGGAGAGCGATCACGGCCTTGTCGACGTCCTTCTTGGCTGCGCCGGTCAGCTCGCGCAGCGCAGGCCCCGTGAGCGGCCCCTCGCGCGTGATCGCGTCGACGAGCTCGGCTTCGAGGCCTTCCGGCTCGTAGGGCTCGCCGGCCGCAACGAGGGTGGGAACGAGCCGTGGCGCGACGCAGGTCGCGACGCGCGCGAGATGCTTGCCCACGCAGACGAGGCCGCGCGCGGGCAGCTCGTCCTTGGCGCCCCACAGAAACCCCATCTCCGCCGTCCACTCCACGAACCCGCCCTCGGCGTCCCGAACCGCCCAGTTCCGGCCCGCGTCGCCGTTGACCTGTTCCCACAACGAGGGGAGCACGACGTCGGTCTTGGGGAAGAGCAGCGCGAGCCCGACGGTGTCCACCCACTTCGCTGCCTGCGACAGAGTACGAACCACGGCCTCTAGTCTGCACAGGAGTGCCGACCGTGAAGCCCTTTCGTGCGCTCCGCTACGACACCGCGGTCGCAGGTCCGCTCGACGAGCTGGTGGCGCCGCCCTACGACGTCATCTCGGACGAGCAGCGCCGCGACTACCTCGCGCGCAGTCCTTACAACGTCGTGCACCTGACCTTGCCCGACTCCGAGGAGCAGGCGGCCGCCGACTTCGCCGCGTGGCGGACGAGCGGCGTGCTCGCACCGAATGACGAGCTCTACTGGTGGATCGCACAGGACTACGTCGGTCCTGACGGTGTCGCGCGCACCCGCGAAGGAGTCGCAGCGTCGGTGCCGGTCAGCCCATACGAGGAGCGGCAGGTGCTGCCGCACGAGCGAACGCACGCCGGGCCGAAGGAAGGCCGGCTGCGCTTGCTGCGCGCGACGCAGACACAGCTCGAGCCGATCTTTCTCCTCTACGACGAAGACCCGATCTTCAGGCGCCCGAGCGGCGAGCCCGCGGTCGATGTCGAAGAGGGAGGCGTTCGCACGCGGATGTGGCCGATTGCCGCCCGCGAGGTGACGATCGGCACCCCGCTCCTGATCGCAGACGGCCATCATCGCTACGAGACCGCCGTTGACTATCGCGAGGAGAACCCGGCGGCGACGCACACCTTCGCGATCCTCGTCTCGTCGCGCGCGCCGGGTCTCGAGATCTTTCCGACCCATCGCATCGTGCAGTCGGTCGGCGAGGTGCCAGGCGACGAGGTCGACAGCCCGGGCGACGGCGTCACGCTCTATCGCGACGGCCGCTATCTGCGCGTGCGTACCGACGACGACTTCGGCCCGCGCGTCGTCGAGTCGTTCGCACCGAAAGGCGTGAGCTACACCGCGTACGCGGACGAGGCGATCGCAGCCGTTGATCGCGGCGATGCGGCCGCGGCGTTCCTGCTGCAGCCCGTGACGACGGAGCAGGTCGCGGCCTTCGCGACTGCCGGCGAGGTGATGCCGCAGAAGTCGACGTTCTTCTTCCCCAAGCTGACCTCCGGCCTGCTGTTCCATCCCGTATGACGCCTGACTGGGTGACCCTATGTCGCGCAGCGCGCGACGACGTCGCACGCGTGCTCGAGGAGTTGCCTTTCCGCGCAGAGCGCGAGCCGGTGCAGGGCGAAGGCGAGGGCGGCGACGAGACGACCGCGGTCGATGCGGCGGCCGAGGGGGTGATCCTCGAGCGCTTCCGCGGCGAGGACGTACGCATCGTCAGCGAGGAGATCGGGCTGTACGGCAACGGTCGCTGGACCATCGTCGTCGACCCGATCGACGGGTCCCTGAATGCGAAGCGGGGCATCCCGTTCTTCTCGATCTCGATTGCCGTCGCCGACGGCGACACGATGGACGACGTCGTCTTCGGGTACGTCTACGACTTCGGGGCGCGCGAAGAGTGGACCGCGGCGCGCGGCGGCGGCGCGCTGCTGAACGGGCAGCCGATCACCGAGCGTCCCAAGGACGAGCTGGAGATCCTGTCGTTCGAGGCGACGACGACCGCCTACGTCTCGGAGAACGCGGCGCGGTTCGACGGGGTTGCGCACCGACTGCGCATCATGGGCTCGCTGGCGATCACGCTCTGCCATCTCGCAGCGGGACGCGTCGACGGTGTCGTCTCCTTGAAGGCTGCGCGCTCGGTCGACATCGCCGCGGCGCAGCTACTCGTGCGCGAGCAGGGGCTCGCGATCGACCTGCCCGACGCGCCGCCGTTCGCGGCTGCGCCGCTCGATCTCGTCGGACGCTCACGCGTCGTCGCGGCGGGGAGCGAGGAGCTGTGCGCTCGCCTCGCCACTGCTCTCACCGCGTAAGACGCAGCTGTCGAGCAACGTGCGGGCAGCAGTGATCAGCTCCGCGTTGCCGAACGGCTTGCGCAGGAACGCCGTCCCGTCCTGCGCGAGCTCGTGTGCGTTGAGCACGTCATCGGTGTACCCGGACATGTAGAGCACCGGCAGTTCCGGGTGCCGCGCTCGGAGTTTCATCGCAACCTCAGGTCCGCTCATCTCCGGCATCACGACGTCCGTGAGCAACAGATCGAACGGCTCGTTCGACGCAGCCGCTTCCAGCGCCTCACGGCCGCCTGGCACGGCGACGACGGAGAATCCGGACGCTTCGAGCACATCCCTGGTCAGGTCGCGAACGACGTCGCGGTCCTCGACGACGAGCACGCGCTCTGCGTCACTCATCGGAAGCGGCTCCTCGCCGTTCGCCTCGAGCTCGTCGGGGAGGGCATCAGCGGCGGGCAGTGCGATCTCGATGATCGTGCCGAGCCCGATCGCGGAATCGATCGACAGTCGGCCCCCGAGCCCGTCCACCACTCCGTAGACGAGGGATAGACCAAGGCCCGTTCCCTCGCCTTCCGGCTTGGTCGTGAAGAACGGCTCCAGCGCACGCGACCTCGTAGCTGCGTCCATGCCGATGCCGTTGTCGCGCACGCGCAGGACGACACTCTCGCCGGAGACCGCCGTTTCGATCGTGAGCGTGCCACCGTCCGGCATCGCATCACGGGCGTTCAGGGCGAGGTTGAGGACGACCTGCTTCAACTGGGCGAGGTCGGCCGCGACTGCCGGCAAGGCGTCAGCCAGCGTCAACGTCACGCGAACGTCGGCGCGAACGAGCCGCTCGAGCAGCGCCGCCGCCTCGCGCACGATCGCGTTGAGGTCGAGGAGTCGCCGCTCCGGGACATTGCGTCGACTGAAGGCGAGCAATCGAGACGTGAGGCTCGCTGCTTCGTCGGCGGCAGACTTGATGCCATCGAGGCAGCGCGAGACCACGGTGCCGTGCTCGGCCGCTGAAGCGGCGAGCTCGGCGTAGCCGCCGATCCCGGTGAGCAAATTGTTGAAGTCGTGCGCGATGCCGCCGGCGAACTGTCCGAGCGCATCCATCTTCTGCGCCTGCCGGAGTTGCTCTTCGAGCTTCTTCTGCTGGGTGATGTCCATCAGGAAGCCCCGGGCGAATGCCTCGTCGCCGTCTTCGACGATGGCGCTGCGGTCGCGGACCCAGACGTACGAACCTTCGCGGTGGCGGAGGCGGTATTCCGAGTCGAACTGCTCTCGAGTCTCGTTCGCGTGGATGATCTCGGCAACGACGCGTTCGGCGTCGTCCGGGTGAATGATCTTCTCGAAGAGGTGCGGATCGGCATCCCAGTCCGCAAGCGGCCAGCCCAGCATCTCGATCACCTGGGGGCTCGTGTAGACGTTCGTCGCGTGGTCGTCGGTGTGGTCGATGTAGGTGACCAGCGGCATCGATTCGATCAGGTCGCGATACTGCTTCTCGGCGCGGTCGCGCTCCCGCTCTGCCTGCTTGCGTTCGCGGATGTCGTCGTAGAGCACGACGACCCTGGTCTTGCTCACTGGCGC
>Ga0207657_10001687_pt1 | contig 23810 bp, 31 predicted proteins | sample KBSC33metaG_FD_184316 | JGI IMG/M metagenome (GOLD analysis project Ga0207657, IMG submission 184316) | Corn rhizosphere microbial communities from Kellogg Biological Station, Michigan, USA - KBS C3-3 metaG (SPAdes) (version 2) | ecosystem: Host-associated > Plants > Roots > Rhizosphere > Soil ... | reverse complement strand
CGGGGCCGACCCTTGGCGGAACCTGGGCAAGGTCTTCTGGGGCACCGGCTGGGTCGTCGTCTTCCTCGCCATCTGCAACTCGATCGCGGCGAACTCGAACGCGGCGATGAACGCGGCAACGCGCGTGTTCTACTCGCTCGCGCGCAACGGGCTCGCGCCGCACACGCTCGGCCGCACGCACTCGAAGTTCAAGACGCCGAGCGTCGCCATCATCTGGCTGACGGGGATCTCGCTCCTCATCTCCCTCCTCGTCGGCTGGAAGTGGAATCCGGGCGTCGGCTTCGGCGTGATCGCGACGCTCGCCGTGCCGCTCGTCGTGCTCGTCTACATGCTCGTGTGCGTCGGCTGCATCCGCTACTACCTGACGACGCGACGCGCAAACTTCAACCCGCTCCTGCACCTCGTCGCACCGATCGGCGGGATCGTCCTCTTCTTCTTCCCGCTCTACTACCAGTTCTACAAGGTGCCGCCGCCGTACCCGTTCAAGTACGCGAACTGGGTCGCGATCGGCTACACCGTGGTCGGAATCGTGGTCACCGTGCTCGTCGTGACCATGCGGCCCGGCCGCCTCGAAGACCTCGACCGCGTCTATGTCGAAGACGAAAGCGTGACGCCACCGGATGCCGCAGCAGCATTTCCTGTCGCGTGACCAGGTGATCTGGTCGTTCGGGCCCGACCTCCAGCCCGTGCTGGAGGTCGAGCCCGGCGACACGGTGACCTTCCAGACGAACGACTGCTTCACCGGCCAGATCCGGAGCGAGCAGGACCTCGTCACGGAGATCGACCTCTCGCGCATCAACAGCGCCACCGGCCCCGTCGCGGTCCGCGGCGCGGAGCCCGGAGACTCGCTCGTCGCCGAGATCCTCGACGTGCGGCCGATCGAGTGGGGCGTCGCGACGCTGATCCCGGGCTTCGGTCAGCTGATCGACCGGGTGCAGGCGCCGGTGACGCGCCTCTTCGACGTGCGCGACGGCGAGATCCGCATGAACGACCGCGTCCGCTTTCCCGCGAAGCCGATGGTGGGAGTCGTCGGCGTCGCGACCGGAGGAGACGAGCTCTCGAACGGCCTCGCCGGCCAGCACGGCGGCAACCTCGACGACCACTTCCACGGCAAGGGCGCAAAGATCTACTTCCCCGTGCGCCGCCCGGGCGGGCTGTTCGCGGTCGGCGACATGCACGCGTCGATGGGCGACGGCGAGATCTGCTTCACCGGCGTCGAGATCGCGGGTGAGGTCGACATCCGCTTCGAGGTGCTGAAGGGCAAGCAGGCGACGTGGCCGGTCACGGAGCTTGCCGACCGCTGGCTGCCCCACGCGACCGCCTATGCGTACGACGACGCCCTGAAGCTCGTGAGCGAGGAGGCTGCGCGGCTCCTCGTCGACGAGCACGGCTTCACGGTCGAGGATGCCTTCATCTTCCTCTCGGTCGCCTGCGACGCAGGCGTTGCGCAGGCCTGCAAGCCGGCCGAGGGCTTCGGGACGATCGCCCGCTTCGCGATCCCGAAGATCGACGCCTGCCCGGGCCCTTTCGCAATGTCCGGCTAGAAGTACAATCCGGGCATGAGCGCCCGGACGATGAACCCCGTCCACGAGTCGACGACCTGCGCGGTCGCCGCCTGCGCCGAGATCATCGGCGCGAAATGGACGGCGCTCCTCGTCCACGACCTCTCGGAGGGGGCACGCCGGTTCTCGCAGCTCGAGCGCTCGTGCAGCGGCATCAGCCCGCGCACGCTCGCGGAGCGCCTCCGCGCCCTCGAGCAAGAGGGCATCGTCGAGCGGCGCAGCTACCCCGAGTCGCCGCCGCGCGTCGAGTACGAGCTGACGGACAAGGGCGCGTCGCTCCTGCCGATCATCGACGCGATGCGCGAGTTCGGCCATTCGTGGCTGGCCTGCGACCACGACCACACGGTCTAGTACTCGCTAGGTCGGCAGCTCGCGGTAGCGCGTGAAGAGCGCCGCGGCGGTGTCGACGCCGGCCTCGAAGTAGCGGACGAGGAACTTCTCGTTCGGCGAGTGCACGTTCGACTCCGGCAGGCCGAAGCCGGTGAGCACGGTCGGGATGCCCTTGTCCGCGAGCGCCGGCACGATCGGCAGCGTGCCGCCGGCGCGTACGAGCAGCGGCTTGACGCCGAGGACCTGCTCGAAGGCCTCGAGACCGAGCTGCACGGCAGGCGAGTCCGGCCGCATCAGACCGGGCGGCGCGCCCTCCCACGCGACGTCGACGTCGGCGCCGTCGGGCGCGGCGGCCCGCATCAGCTTCTCTGCCGTCGAGCCGATCGTGTGCAGATCCTGCCCCGGGGCGAGGCGGATCGTCACCTGCCCGGCCGCGTGCACGGAGAGCGTCGTGTTGCGGAAGCCCGGCTTGCCGCCGAGGATTCCCGTCACGTCGGCGGAGGGCTCGGCGAAGGTCCGGAGGTAGAACTGCTCGGCCGCGTTCGCATCGAGCGCACGGGCGCCCTGCGACGCGAGCTCATCCGCCCCCGCGGGCAGTGTGCTCCACGCCTCGAGCTCGTCCTGCGTGGGCGCGGCGATGCCTTGGCGCAGCGGTTCGGGCAGCAGCCCACTCGGGCCCGCGAGGACGGCGTCGAGGCAGCGCATCAGGACGTGCACCGCGTTCAGCGCCGCGCCGCCGTACATGCCCGAGTGCAGGTCGCGCTCGCCGGTCCTGACGTCGACGTCGAAGGCGATCAGCCCGCGCGTCGCGAGCTCGAATGCCGGCATGTCGACGCGCAGCATGCCGCCGTCGAAGATGACGCCCGCGTCGGCGCCGCGGTCGTCGACGCCGAGCCACTCGACGATCGTGTTGCCGCCCACTTCCTCTTCGCCGTCACAGGCGAAACGAAGGTTCACCGGCAACGCGTTCGCCTCCACGAGCTTCTGCGCGGCCTTGAGGAGGATGTAGAGCTGGCCCTTGTCGTCGGTGATGCCGCGGGCGTACGCCCACTGGTCCTTGATCGTCAGCTCGAACGGGTCGGTGTCCCAGAGCTCGAGCGGCGCGGCCGGCTGAACGTCGAAGTGGCCGTAGACGAGCACCGTCGGCGCCGCGTCGGCGCCGCTCGACGCCGGAATCTCCCCGAGCGCGAGCTCGTGCTCGCCCAACGGCGTCAGCTCGGCGGTGCCGCCGATCCGACGGATGAAGTCGCACACCCACTCGCCGGCCCGCTTGACGTCCGCGCGGTGCGAGGGGTCCGCGCTGACCGAGGGGATCGCGATGAGCTCACCGAGCTCCTTACGCCAGGTCTCGTCCATGGGGCGAGACTCTACGCAAGTAGTGCGCGCCGCCGCCGAGTCGAGCAGCTTCGTCGTCGGGGTTGAGGAGCCGGCACGTCTGCAGCGACAGGCAGCCGCAACCGATGCACGTCGTGAGCCGCGTGCGGATCGCCTCGAGCGTCGCGATGCGCTCGTCGAGCTCGCGTCCCCAGCTCGCGGACAGCCGCTGCCAGTCGCGCTTCGTCGGCGGCCTGCCCGCCGGCAGCGTCTCGAGCGCCTGCCGGATCCGCTCGAGTGGGATCCCCGCCGCCTTGCCGGCCTGGACGAGCGCGACACGGCGCAGCGTCACGCTCGGGTAGCGGCGCTGGTTGCCGTCCGTGCGCTCGGCGGCGATCAGGCCCTGCCGCTCGTAGAAGCGCAGCGCCGACTGCGAGACCCCGCTGCGCCTGGAGAGCTCGCCGATCGTGAGCATCGCCGGCATTTGACTTGAACCATAGTTCAGGTTCTACCCTGAGGGCCATGGCGGCGACCGCGACGCTCGGCTACGACGACCTGCCCGCGTTGCTGAAGCGCCTGACGGGCGACGAGAAGCACGACTGGAGCTCCCTCTCGACGCTCGACGTGCTCTGGGTGCTCTACGACCGCGTGCTGCGGGAGGACGACCGGTTCCTGCTCTCGAAAGGGCACGGCCCGACGGCGTTCTACGCGGTGCTCGCCGCGAAAGGCATCCTGCCGCTCGAGCTGCTCGACGGCTTCAGCAGCTTCGACTCGCCGCTCGGGCACCACCCCGACCGGCTGCTCGTGCCGGGAGCCGAGCTCGGCAGCGGCTCGCTCGGACACGGCCTGCCGATCGCGGTGGGTCGCGCGCTCGCCGGCCGGCGCGTCTACGTGCTGGTCGGCGACGGCGAGCTCGACGAGGGCTCGAACTGGGAGGCGGTGCAGTACGCCGGACGCATCGGGCTCGAGACGCTGACCGCCGTCGTCATCGACAACGAGTCGTCGACGTACCAGTGGCCCGGCGGGATCGAGAGGCGCTTTGCGCTCGAGGGCTGGCATGCCGTGCGGGTCGACGGGCGCGACCACGACGCCGTCGAGCTCGCGCTCCGCGACCGCAGGTCCGGCCGGCCGTCGTGCGTCGTCGCGGAGATGCTGCGATGAGCATGCGCGAGCGCTTCTACGAGCTCGCGTCGGAGGCGCTCCGAAACGACGAGCGCACCGCCGTCGTGCTCGCCGACATCGGGACGGCGAAGATTCCCGAGCATCCGCGGCGCTTCAACGTCGGCATCCGCGAGCAGCTGATGATCGGTGTCGCCGCGGGCCTCGCGCTGGAGGGCTACCGCCCGGTCGTCCACTCGTACGCGCCGTTCCTCGTCGAGCGCCCCTACGAGCAGCTGAAGGTCGATCTCGGCCACCAGGACGTCGGTGCGGTGCTCGTCTCCTGCGGCGCCTCGTACGACGCGTCGGTCGAGGGGCGGACGCACCAGGCGCCGGAGGACGTCGCGATCCTGTCGGCGCTGCCGGGCTGGACCGTGCAGGTTCCCGGCCACGTGGTCGAGCTGGAGCGGCTGCTCGCCCGCGCGCTTCGGCGCGACGACCGCATCTACATCCGCCTCTCGGAAGAGGAGAACCACGCGCCGGTGCCGGCTGGGGGTCACGGCGAGGGCCTGGTCGTGCTGCGCGAGGGCGCCGGCCCGCTCGTCGTCGCGGTCGGGCCGACGCTCGGCGAGACGATGGCGGCGACCGCCGACCTCGACGTGACGCTCGCGTACCTCTCGACGGTGCGGCCGTTCCCGCACGACGACCTGCGTGCCGCGCTGCGCGGCGCGGACGTCGTGCTCGTCGAGCCCTATCTCGCCGGTACGTCGGCGGCCGAGGTGTCGGCGGCGCTCGCCGACCGCCCGCACCGGCTGCTCGCGCTCGGCGTGCCGAACGCGGAGTTCCGTCACTACGGCGAGCCGCACGAGCACCGCGCCGCGCACGGCCTCGACGCGGCCGGCATCCGCGCCTCGCTAGAGGCGTGGACGCCGGCCGGCTAGGCCGTTATGAGTGCAGCGCGCAGCCGGAGCGGGCGTTGCTCCACTCCTGCTGCAGGGCGTAGTGGTGACCGTTGATCGTCTGGTTGTAGTCCGGGCCGGTCAGCGCGCCGAAGTTCCAGGCGCATTTGTCGGAGCCTTCGTAGCCGCGCCGGTCGTACCAGGCCGTGCCGAGCGGATCGTTGATCGACTCGCGATGCTCGTGGCTCGCGACGTTGATCGTCGCGTCCGCGTCCGTCGCGCTGCCGTTCGGGTGGTACCCGGCGTCGCACGCGGACGGCACCGTCTCGGTGTAGGGCTGGTTCGCGTACTGCACCGTGGTCCCGTTGACCGAGACGTTGCTGTGATACGCGCAGTAGCTCGAGAAGGCGCAGCTCCCGCTCGCGTAGCAGCTGCCGACGTTCTTGGCGGTGAAGACGAAGTACGTCGTGTTCGCATCGGCGGCGCCGACCGCACCAGAGCCGATGACCTTCTGCACCTCGGCCTTGATCTGCCCGTCGCTGAGGCAGACCGTCGTCGCCGCGACCGTGTCCGAGCAGCCGCTCGCCGGATAGGCCGAGAAATCGGTGGCCGAGCCGCCGACCGCCGATGCGTACTGGATGTGCGCGCCCGTCGAGTCGGTGTACTGCGTCTCGACGCCGTAGACGTTGTCCGTGTGGCCGCTCGCGGCTGCGACGTCCGCGAAGTACTGGTTGATCGTGCTCACGTAGCCGGGTGCGGCAGTGGAGCCCGTCGGCAGCCAGAAGATCGTGACCGTCTTGTTCGTCGTCAGGATCTTGCCGCCGTGGTAGACGAGGTTCCCGCCGCCGCCCGCCTTCGCGGCCTGCGCCTTGGCACCGGCCTGCGTCGGGACGACGCCGAGGATGTCGCTACCCGCGCCGGCCGGGTTGTCCGGTGACGGCGTACCGCCCACCGCGACGCCCGCCCCGAGAACGAGCGAAGCCGCAGCGAGCACCAGCATGAGACGACGCAAGAGACCCCTCCTCTGTAGTGGAACCTGGGTTCGCAAGTTCAGCCGCCGACTACGCCACGTCTCTGAGCGAGATCGAGTCGGCCAGCGCGCGGAGCTTCTTCAGTGACTGGTTCTCGATCTGGCGGATGCGCTCGCGCGTGACGTTGAAGGTTCGACCCACCTCGTCGAGCGTGCGCGGGTGCTCGCCGTCGAGCCCGTAGCGGAGCTCGAGCACGCGGCGCTCGCGGTGCGAGAGCGTCGAGAGGATCTTCTTCAGCGTCTCCTTGCGCATCGTCACCTCCGCCGCCTCGTCGGGCAGCGGGACGTTCTCGTCGGTCAGGAAGTGGCCGAACTCGGACTCCTCCTCGTCGCCGACCGGCTTCTCGAGCGAGACCGGCGTCTGCGCGCTGCGCATGATCTGCTCCACCTCGTCGAGCGGCAGGTCGAGATCAGCAGCGATCTCGAACGGCAGCGGCTCACGGCAGAGCTCGGCCCGGAGCTTCCGCTCCGACCGGACGATCTTGTTCAGCTTCTCGACGACGTGGACCGGCATCCTGATCGTGCGGGCCTTGTCGGCAAGCGCCCGTGCGACCGCCTGCCGGATCCACCAGGTCGCGTACGTCGAGAACTTGAAGCCCTTGCGATAGTCGAACTTCTCGGCCGCGCGCACGAGCCCGATCGTCCCCTCCTGGATCAGGTCGAGAAACGGCAGCCCCTGGTTGCGATACCGCTTCGCGATCGACACGACCAGACGGAGGTTCGCCTCGACCATCTCCTGCTTCGCGCCGTGGTCGCCGCGCTCGATCCGCTTTGCCAGCTCGACCTCCTGCGCGGCCGTCAGCAGGTCGACCTTGCCGATGTCCTTCAGGAAGAGCTGCAGCGAATCGGTCGAGATCTCGCGCGCCTCGGCGACCGGCAGCTCCTTCTCCACCTCGTCCACCGGCGCGACGATCTCGACCTGCATCTCCTCGAGTGCCTTGTAGAACTCGTCGATCTGGCCGGCATCGAGATCGAGCTCGTCCAGTGCGAGCGCGATGTCGTCCTGCGTCACCGACCCGGCGGCCTGCGCCGCCTCGAGCAGGTTGCGGGTCTCCTCGCTCTCGAGGACGTCCGCCACCACGGGCCCTGCGGCTCGCTCAACCCCTACGCTCACCGTGCTCCCCCTCGCTTGTGCCGTAACGAACGTGCTTTTGCGATGCCGCACTATGCCTGTAGGAGCGGACACGCCGCTATAGGCCGTTCGGCTCATATTTTCCTTACTTGGTCCCAGCGCCCGGAATGAGCGAGATGAGCTGCCGGGCCGCCGTCGCGAACGGCGAGCGGGGCTCGTCCCGGACGGCCAGCTGGAGCTGGACGGCCGCCTTCTGCACCTCCCCGGTCCAGAGCAGGAGCGCACCGAGGTGGAAGCGCACGACGGCGGCCTTCGGGAAGACGCCGGTGAGCGGCCCGAGCCGGGAGAACGACCGCACCGGCGCGCGCTTCGTGAAGAGGCCGACCGCAGCCGCTGTCTGCGCGACGGGGCTCCGCGGCGCGAGCCGTGCGGCGGCGGCGAACTGCCGCTGCGCCGACACGCGCCGGCGAAGCGACCAGAGGGCAAGCCCGTAGCGGAGCTTCGCGTCGGGGGCGCCCGGGCGGCGCGCGGCCGCCGCGAGGATGCGCAGCTGGTCGGCGGCGGTCGGCGCCGACGGAAGCGCGAGGCCCAGCACGATCGGCGGCAGGTCGGGCGCCTGCTTCGGATAGAGGAAATCCTCGGCGGTCACCGACTCGGGCGCGTCGGGAAACTGGCTGTCGACCCGCTGGAGCTGCCGGACGGCGTCGGCGGCACGCCCGGTCCAGAGGAGCGCCCAGCCCAGATGGAGCTGCGCCGCGGCGCTGCGCGGATGCGCGGCCACCAGCCGTTTCAAGGTGTCGAGGCCGCCGTCGGGCCAGCGCGCGAACGCTGCGCCGATCTGGGCGTCGACCGACCGGTAGCGCTCGAAGACGGCGAGCGCCGCCGGCGCCTTGCCCTGCCGGAGGAGCCGCTCGCCGCGAAGGAGGGCTCGCGCTTCGGCGTCGCTCCGGACGCCGAGGTCGAACGTCAGGGGCGGCTTCCCCTTGCGCGGTTTCGTGACGAGGCCGGCCTGCCGTGTCGTCTCGCCCCGCGTCTGGAGCCACGCCACGGTCACCGTTCCCGCGACGGTGAGCGCCGCGGCGACCGCGACGACGGCGAGCACACGCGCCCGGGCGGTCATCGCGCGTGAGCGTAGCCAGCCCCCGCGCCGCTATATTTCTGAAAGTCATGCCGAGCTACCGCGAACTGCTGCAACAGGTGCGGACGGAGATCGACGAGGTCGACGCGTCGCAGGCGCGCGAGCGCCTCGCCTCCCCGGAGCCGCCGCTCCTCGTCGACGTGCGCGAGCAGGACGAATGGGGCGAGGGGCACCTCCCCGCCGCGATCCACGTGCCACGCGGGAACCTCGAGTCGCGGATCGAGCGCGCCGCCCCGGATCGGGCGCAGCCGATCATCCTCTACTGCCAGTCGGGCAACCGCTCCGCGTTCGCGGCGAAGACGCTCGAGGAGCTCGGCTACGAGAACGTCGCCTCGCTCGCGGGCGGCTTCACCGACTGGAAGCGCAACGGCTTCCCGACGCAGCTTCCCCGCACGCTCGACGGCGACAAGCGCTCGCGCTACAGCCGTCACCTGCTGATCCCCGAGGTCGGCGAGGAAGGGCAGCTCAAGCTGCTCGACTCGCGCGTCCTCCTGATCGGTGCGGGCGGTCTCGGCAGCCCGGCCGGCCTCTATCTCGCCGCGGCCGGCATCGGCCGGCTCGGGATCGTCGACGACGACCGCGTCGACGCGTCGAACCTCCAGCGCCAGATCGCCCACTCGACCGAGAGGCTCGGGGACTGGAAGGTCGACTCGGCCAGGCGGACGCTCGAGGCACTGAACCCCGACGTCGAGGTGGTGACGTACAAGGAGCGCCTGACCTCCGAGAACGTCGACCGCATCCTCGCCGACGGTTGGGACGTGATCGTCGACGGCGCCGACAACTTCCCGACGCGGTACCTCGTGAACGACGCCTCCGTCTTCCACGACATCCCCGTCGTGCACGGCTCGATCTACCGCTTCGAGGGCCAGGTGACCGTCTTCACCCCCCACGAGGGTCCGTGCTACCGCTGCCTCTTCCCGCAGCCGCCGCCGCCCGAGCTCGCCCCGAGCTGCGCCGAGGGCGGCGTGCTCGGCGTGCTGCCCGGCATCGTCGGCTCGCTCCAGGCGAACGAGGCCCTGAAGCTCGCCCTCGGCATCGGCGACACGCTCACCGGCCGGCTGCTGCTCTTCGACGCGCTCGCGACGGAGTTCAGCGAGGTCACGCTCCGTCGCGACCCGAGCTGCCCCGTGTGCGGCGAGCACCCGACGATCACCGAGTACATCGACTACGTCGAGTTCTGCCAGGGGAGGCCGCAAGCGGTATGACGACCATTCGCATTCCACCGACGCTCCGCGTCGAGACCGGCGGCGAGCGCCAGGTGCCCGCGTCCGGCGACACGGTGCGCGAGCTGCTCGACGATCTGATCGCCCGCTTCCCGGGCCTGCGCACGCAGCTCGTCGAGGACGACTCGATCGCCTCGTTCGTCAACGTCTACGTCGAGGGCGAGGACGTGCGCACGCTCGACGGCCTCGATACGCCCGTCGACGCAGGCTCGACCGTGATCCTCCTCCCGGCGATGGCCGGTGGCTCCTAACCTCACGGTCGGCGCGAGCCTCCTCGACCTGGTCGGCAACACACCGCTCGTCGAGCTGAAGGCGTTGACGCCGAAGCCGTCGGTGCGGCTCTACGCGAAGCTCGAGGGCCAGAATCCGACCGGCTCGATCAAGGACCGCGTCGCGAAGGCGATGATCGAGGCGGCGGAAGCCGCCGGCGAGCTCGAGCCCGGCCGCGAGCTGCTCGAGCCGACGAGCGGCAACACGGGCATCTCGCTCGCGCTGGTCGCGAAGCTGAAGGGCTATCCGCTCACGTGCGTAATGCCGGCGAACGCGACGGCCGAGCGGCGACGCCTCCTCGAGCTGTACGGCGCGACGATCGTCGACTCGCCCGCCGAGCTGGGCTCGAACGGCGCCGTCCGGCTCGCGCTCGAGCTCGCGGAGCGAGAGCCGCGGTACTTCATGCCGTTCCAGTACGCGAACGAGGCGAACCCTCGCGCGCACTACGACGGCACGGGCGCCGAGATCGTCGAGGCGCTCGATCGCGTCGACGTGCTCGTCGCGGGGCTCGGCACCGGCGGGACGCTGATGGGCACCGGCACGCGGCTCCGCGAGACGTTCCCCGACGTGGTCGTCGCAGCGGCCGAGCCGCTGCCCGGCGATCTCGTGATGGGCCTTCGCTCGCTCGAGGACGGCTACGTCCCGCCGATCCTGGACGTCTCGAAGCTCGACCGGAAGCTGCTCGTCTCGAACGCGGAATCGGTACGCGCGGTACACGCGCTACTCGACCGCGAGGGCATCTTCGCGGGCGTCTCCGCGGGCGCGGTCGTGCACGTCGCGCGGAAGCTCGCGACCGAGCTGGACGAGGGTGTCGTCGTCTGCGTGCTCGCCGACGCGGGCTGGAAGTACCTGAGCGCCGACTTCTGGAGCGCCGACGACGTCGAGACCTCGATGGAGCGCACGCTGTGGTGGTAGTTCCCCCCGAGATCCGCGCCGAGATCGCCGGCCACGCAAGCGACGAGGCGCCGAACGAGGCGTGCGGCTTGCTCCTGATCGACGACGGGGTCGCCGTCGAGTACGTGCGCGGCACGAACAAGACGCCGTCCCCCTACCGCTTCGAGCTCTACATCGATCCCATCGTGTGGGCCGACATCGGCGACCGCGAACTGAAGCAGGCCGTGGTCCATTCGCATCTGTCGTCGCCGCCCCGACCCTCGCGCACCGACGTGGAGAACATCGGCCAGTGGGAAGGCCAGCCGTACTTCATCTACTCGCTTCGGGAAGACGATCTGGCCGGCTGGACGATCAGCGACGGCCAGATCGCTCCCCTTGCCGTCAGCTCGTGACCTTGAACGAGCCCTTCATGCCCATCGAGGCGTGCTCGTCGCACTGGTAGGTGACCTTGCCGGGCTTGAATGTGACCGTCCACGTGCGATCGCCGGTGAAGGCAATCGTCGTCGCCTTGTTCACGCCCTTCCCGATCAGGTGGAAGTTGTGGATCGAGGACTCGTCCTCGATCTTGATCCTGTAGGTGCCGGCCTTGATCGTCTTCAGGTCCTTGCCGTTCAGCTTGACCTCGATCGAATAGCCCGGGCCCGACTCGCCGACGAGTCCGGAGCTCTTGGCCGGAGCGGCGTTCCCGGCCGCGGCCGCCGCGAGGCTCGCCCCGAGGCAGGCCCCGACGAGCGCGAACGGAAGCAGAAGGCGTCGCAGCATGCGTTCCCTTTCCTCGAAGGTCGATTCTCGAGGGGATACGGGCTGCGACGCCCTCCGGATTTGCCTACCTGACGCTCGTTACTTGACGGTGAAGCTGCCCTTCATGAAGCTCGCGTGCGGGTCGCACTTGAACTTGTAGGTGCCCTTCTTGAGCGTGACCTTCCACGTGGTCGTGCCCTTGCCGCCGACCGACGTCGACTTGTTCACGCCGGGGCCGGTCAGGTGAAAGTTGTGATCGGACGCCGTGTCCTTGACGACGATCGTGTACTTGCCCGCCTTGAGGCTCTTGACCTTCTTCGTGCCCTGCTTCAGCGAGATGTTGACGGGATCGGAGACCGAAGCCGTGAGCTTCGGGGTCGCCGCACCGGCGTTCGCAGCGAGCGCGGCCGCAGCAGTTGCAACCGTCGCAAGCATGATGATGCGCTTCATGTGACTCCTTCCAAAGTTCGTAGACCCTCGACGAACAAAGTAGCTATTCCGAGTCGTCTCCGGGTGCGGTCAACCCGCCGCCGGCGCGCCGACTTTCGGGTCGTTCCTGGAACTCGACCGCGATCTTCTCGATGCGGTTTCCCTCGACCTCGAGCACGTCGAACCGGACGCTTTCGTGCACGACGTCGTCGCCCGGCTCGGGCGCGCGTCCAAGCTGGCCGAACACGAATCCGGCGACCGTGTGGTAGTCGTCGTCGGGTAGCTCCGTGCCGAAGCGCGCGTTGAACTCGTCGATGGGGAACATCCCGTCGATGCGGTACGTCTCGTCGTCGATCTGCTCGATCGGCTCCTCCGGCACGTCGAACTCGTCCTCGATCTCGCCGACGATCTCCTCGAGCAGGTCCTCGAGCGTGCAGATGCCGGCGGTGTCGCCGTACTCGTCGACGACGACCGCAAAGTGGTTGTTCGTCCGCCGGAACTCCTGTAGCAGCGACGCGAGATCCTTCGTCTCCGGCACGACGTACGCGGGCCGCACGATCTCCTCGATCTTCACGTCGGCGAGCCCGCGGTCGTGCACCGCCGTGAAGAGGTCGCGCACGTGCAGGACGCCGACGATGTCGTCGAGCGAGTCGCGATAGACGGGGTAGCGGGTGAAGGGCGAGTCGAGCACCGCTCCGAGCGCCTCCTCGGACGGCAGCGACGCGGAGACGGCGGTCACCTCCGGGCGCGGGACCATCACGTCGGCCGCGTCCTTGTCGCCGAACACGAAGACCTTGTCGATCATCTGCTGCTCCTCGTGCTCGATCTCGCCCTCCTCGCTCGACCGCGAGAGCAGCATGCGGAGCTCCGCCTCGGAGAGCGGGTCGCGCTCGGCGCCGGGCGACTCGAGCCCGAGCAGGTGCAGGACGCCGTCGGTCGCCTTGCGCAGCACCCAGACGAAGGGCGCGAAGACGGTGAAGAACGCGCGCACGGGTGCGGACACCCAGAGCGCGGCGCCCTCGGAATGCCCGAGCGCGACGCCCTTCGGCACGAGCTCGCCGATCACGACGTGGAAGAACGTGAGGATGAGATACGCGAGCAGCACGGCGACGATCGTCGCCATCCAGTGGTCGAACTGATGGGCAAGGGCCTGCTCGCCCAGGGCGCCGATGCCGAGCGAGGTCAGCGTGACCCCGAGCTGCATCGCGGCGATGAACTGCGGCGGGTCCGCAGTGATGCGGAGGACGGCGCGCGCGCGCCGGTTGCCCTGGTGGTGGAGCTCGATGATGCGCGTACGACGCGCGGTGACGAGGGCATACTCCGCCGCCACGAAGAACGCGTTGGCGAGGATCAGGAGCCCGACGCCGACGAGCTCGAACGTGAGGGTCATGCCCCGAGCTCCAGAGCGCAGGAACCCAGGGCGTGGGTACTAGACGGGAGGTCGTCCACCGGAGAAGCGCGGAGTATAGGCGACGGTCCGGTCGTCTCCGCACCGGTCGGCGCGGCCGAGCGCGACCAGCCGCTCGAGGTGGGAAAGCGTCTCCGCGACCGCGAAACGGCGCTGGATCGGCGGCAGATCGGCTCCGAACAGGTCGTGCGAGACGTCGAAGCCGCTCCGCGGCTCGGCCCCGAGAGCGGCCCCGGTGCGGTCGAGGCGGACGGCGTGGTGGGCGGCGATCTCGGCGCACCGGGCGGCCGGGCTCGACACCTCTTTCCCGTGGCCGCCGTACGACACCCGGAGCGGCAGGCGCGCGAGGCGCGCGAGCGTCTCGAGGTAGTCGCCGAGCGGGTCGGGCCTGCTCTCCGGGTAGAGCCCGATCGCCGGCGTGATCGGCGTCAGGAGCGTGTCGCCGGCGATCAGCGTGTCGCCGCGATGGAGGCTGAGGTGGCCGTCCGCGTGGCCGGGCGTGGCGACGACGCGCCAGCCGTCGATCTCGTCGCCCGCCTCGACGAGCTGCGGGTTCCAGGCGAAGCGAACGAAGTCCGCGAACACGTGGCCGGACTCGATCAGCTCCTCCGACACGTGCGGCGGCACGCCGTGGCGGACGAACCACTCGGCGATGCGCTCCGGCCAGTCGTCCGAGCCCCACACCCGCTCGCACTGCGCATAGTCGAGCCGTCCCTGGATCACCGGCGCTCCCGTCGCCGCCGCCGCGGCCTCCGCGCCGCCGACGTGGTCGGGGTGCATGTGCGTGATGAAGATACGGACGACGTCGCCGTCGAGCTGGGCGAGGATCTCCTCCCACGGTGTCTCCATGAGGCCCGATCCGGTCAAACCCAGCCCGGTGTCGACGAGCGTCCACCCCTCGTCGCCGCGGAGGAAGTAGCAGTGCACGTGGCGCGGACCCGTCGGCAGCGCGAGCGTCACCCGGGCGATGCCCGGTTCGAGCTCTACCAGTCGGTGGGTTTCCCAGGTGCGAAGAGCCACGCCTGGAAGAACTTACCGAGATCGAGGCCGGAGTCCCGTTCGGCGATCGCGACGAAGCCCGGCGTCGTGACGGTGCCGAAGCGGTTCTGCTGCGCCTCGTCTCTCATGATGCGGAAGAACGTCGCGTCGTCTCCGATCTTCTCGCGCAGCGCTTCGAGCGTCAGCCCGCCGCGGTCGTAGATCGTGCCGTCGAAGAGGTGCGCCGCGTCGCCCGGGTCGCCGGGCGGCGGGTTCCAGAACGCGGTGTTGCTGGCCGGCGTGCTGTAGAGCTGCTTGAAGTACTGCGCAGCGCTCTTCTGCCCGGTGTGCTCGCTCCAGATCCACTCGGACCACGTCGCGAAGCCCTCGTGCAGCCAGATGTCGGGCCAGCGGCCGAGCGTCGCCGAGTCGCCGAACCACATGTGCGACTGCTCGTGCGCGAGCGTCGCCTCGTCGGGCACGTACGGGAAGAGAGGCTTGGTCTGCGTCTCGAGCGAGTAGCCCAGGTTCTTCGCCGAGTCGACGATCGCCCCGACCGCGCTGAAGGGATACGGGCCGTAGATCGAGCTGTAGAAGCGGATGATCGCCGGCAGCTTCGACAGCACCTGCCCCTTCGCGAGCTGCGGGTCGACGGCGACGTACGACGGGATGCCGTCGATCGAGGACGTCGTCAGGTCGAAGCGGCCGATGTCGACGGTCGAGAGGTACGTCGCCATCGGATCGGCTTCGCGCCAGGTCCACGTCGTCGAGCCGCCGCTCGAGGCGTTCGAGACGAGGACTCCGTTCGCCATCGCGGTGAGCCCCTGCGGCACGGTGACCGAGAAGTCGTAGGTCGCCTTGTCCTGCGGGTTGTCGTTGCACGGGTACCAGCCGGGCGAGCCCTGCGGCTCGCCGACGCTGACGGCGCCGTCGTCGGTCGGGACCCAGCCCTCGATCGACAGATCCGGATCGGTGACGACGGTCGGCGTGCCCTCGTAGCCGACCGTGACCGTGAACGTCTTGCCCGCAGCGAGGCCGGAGGCGGGCGTGACGGCGAGCTCCTGCCCGTTGCGCGCGTACGTCGCGGCGGCTCCGTCGACGTCGAGCTTCGTGATCGCGAAGCCCCGCAGGTCGAGGTCGAAACGGGAGAGCGCCTGTGTCGCCTTCGCCGAGATGACGGCTGTTCCCACGAGCCGGTTCGCGGACGGGGCGTAGGCGAGCGTCAGCCCGTAGTGCTGGACGTCGTAGCCGCCGTTGCCGCCGAGCGGGAAGTACGGGTCGCCGAGCCCGGCTGAGCCGGGCGTGAAGCCCGCCGCGAGCGCGACGGCGGCCGACGCGAGCGCGCCGGCAGGCGCGGCCGCCCCGAGAACGAGCTTCCACCTCATCGGCCGAGCCTAAAGATCCGAAGGCTCGACGACCAGACGAACGTACGTTCTATGATGCGGGGATGCGGGTCGTCTACCGCGAGGAGCCGTGCCGCTCGGCCCTGAACCGCGTCGCCGGGATGGCGTTCGGCTGGTCGCTCAACCCGTACATGGGTTGCGTGCACCGTTGCACGTTCTGTTACGTGCGCGCGTTCGAGAAGCGCGCCGACCGGCCGTCGGACGAGCGCTACGGCACGAGCATCCGCGTCAAGACGAACGTCGCGGAGGTTCTACGCCGCGAGCTTGCGCGCCGCTCGTGGCAGCGCGAAGGAGTCGTGATCGGCGCTGCGACGGATCCCTACCAGCCGGCGGAGGGCCGCTACAGGCTCACGCGCGCCTGCATCGAGGCCCTCGGCGACCACGCGAATCCGTTCTCGATCATCACCCGCGGCCCGATGATCGTCCGCGACGCCGACGTGCTGGCACGGGCGGCGGCGCGCGCGAAGGTGCACGTCACCTTCTCGATCCCGACGATCGACGACGAGATCTGGCGGAAGACGGAGCCGGGCACGGCACCGCCGCGGCAGCGGCTGCGCGCGATCCGCGAGCTCGTCGACGCCGGCATCGACGTCGGTGTCGGCATGGCGCCGATCCTGCCCGGGCTGAGCGACCGCCCGGAGCTGCTCGAGGCCGTCGTGCGCGCGGCGCGCGAGGCGGGCGCGACCGGCATCTGGACGAACCTCCTGAACCTCCGGCCCGGCACGAAGGAGCACTACCTCGCTGCGCTCGCGCGCGACTGGCCCGAGCTCCTGCCGGAGTACGAGCGCCTCTACGGCAGCCGTGCGTACGTCCCCGCGGCCGAGGCTCGGCCCGTGAAGGAAACGGTCCGCGCGCTCGCCCGCAGACACGGCGTCCGCGACCGCCGGGCGGTGAAGCTCGAGCCGCCGCCCGACGCCGAGCAGCTACGACTCGCAGTTTGAGCGGTCCGCCACGGCCCGGCACGCCCTTGCCGTCTCGGGCGCGAGATACGATCCGCCGGCGCCGTGAGCACGCACGAGATCACCTGCTTGATCGTCGACGACCACGAGGTCGTGCGCGAAGGGCTGCGGCTCTCGCTCTCCCGGGCTCCCCACATCCGCGTGATCGGCGAGGCGGCCGACGGCGAGTCGGCGGTCGCGCTCGCGGAGCGGCGACGGCCGAACGTGGTGATCATGGACGTCCGCATGCCGGGCATGGACGGGCTCGAGGCGACGAAGCTCCTGACGGAGCGGGCGCCCGACAGCGCGGTTCTGATCTTCACCGCGTACAGCGAGCGCAGCCTCCTGAGCCGCGGGCTCGAGTCGGGCGCGAAGGGCTACATCCTGAAGGAGGCTCCGCACGCGACCCTGCTGCGCGCGATCGAGAAGGTCGCGGGAGGCGAGGGCTACGTCGACCCCGCGCTGATGCCGGAGTTCTTCACCGGGCGCGACAAGGACGAGATGCTCACGGGTCGCGAGCGGGAGATCCTGCAACTGCTCGCCGACGGGATGTCGAACGCCGACGTCGCCGGCAAGCTCTTCATCAGCCAGGAGACCGTGAAGAGCCACGTCCGCCACATCCTCGCGAAGCTCGAGGCCGACACGCGCACGCACGCCGTCGCGATCGCGCTGCGCGACGCCATCATCGACTGATGGCGGACGAACAACGTCGCGAGCTGACCGAACAGGTGCTCGCGGCCGAGCAGGACGAGCGCAGACGCATCGCCCTCTTCCTGCACGACGGCCCCGTGCAATCGCTCTCCGGCGTGGCGCTCATGCTCGACGCCGTCTCCGACTTCATCGCGCACGGCCGGTACGAGCAGGCGAGCGAGATCCTCGACAGGGCGCTGAGCCGGACGCGCACCACGATCGGCGAGCTCCGTAACCTCTCGTTCAACCTCGAGCCGGTGGTGCTGCGCGACCACGGCTTCTCCATGGCGGTGCGCGCGCTCGGCGAGAACCGGGGGATCGAGCACGAGATCAAGATCGATCTCGACGTCGCCGCGGCGGAGACGCTGGGCGAGCGGGCGCAGGCTGCGCTGTACCAGATCGTGCGCGAGTCGCTCGAGGGCGCGATCCGCCGCGGGCCGCCGAAGACCTTCACCGTGCGAGTCGCGCGAACCGGACCGCAGTCGCTCGAGATGACGGTCCGCGACGACGCTCCGGGCGAGCGCCGGCGGCGCTCGATCGAGGTGCTCGAGGAGCGCGCTCGCACGCTCGGCGCCGCCCTTTCCGTCGACCACGACGACGACGGCTCGACCTTGCGGCTCGTCGTGCCCCTCTACGCCGCGTCCGAGTAACCTCTCTCTGCCATGAGCCATCTCCTCTTCGTGTGGAAGACGTCGGGGTACGAGCTGCGCGAGCAGGACGGCGACGTCCCGTCCGTGGGCGCAGAGGTCGAGCAGGACGGCGAGACGATGCGCGTGACGAAGGTCGCGCCGTCGCCGCTGCCGGACGACCGGCGTGCCTGCGCATATCTCGTCGCCGCGTAAGGGTCTCCAGCTACGCCGCCGCGATGTCCTCGGCCGCGGCGAGGCCGAGCACGAGCGCCTGCGCGAGCCCGCTCGCGTAGCCGCCGAGCGCGACGCCGCCCGCGTCGACTCCCGCCGCGTAGACGCCGTCCACTCCCTCGACCCGGGCGCGGGTGTCGGCGCGGAGCCCCCCGAGGGTGTGGGTCACCGCGGCCGCGACGTGCACGCCCACGCGCGAGCCCGGCGGAGTCTCGAACGGGAGCTCGGCCGCATCGACGACCGTTCCTCCCGCGGCGCGCGCCGCGTCGACCCGCTGCCGGGCCCGGTCGAGCCCGCCGTCGTCGAGGACGTACCACGCACGACGCCCGATCGCCTGTGCGAGGTCGGACTCCGACCACGACACGTTTGCGGGCGTGATGTCGCGGCCGTCGTCGGAGTAGATGCGCGCCCACCGTCCGTAGAGCTGCGAGAGCGGCACGTAGTCCTGCTCGCGGATCCGCGCGGGCGGGGCGGGCATCGCGCGGCCGTAGAACTCGCCCATCCCGGCCGTCGTCGCAGCCCCGCGCGCGATCGCGTAATCCAGGCCCGCCCCGTCGCTCCAGGGGTTGGCGCGCAGCAGGAGCCCACGCTCGGACGCGAGCCGCGCGGCGAACCCACCCGTCGCGAGCACGACGGGCTCCGGCGCGGCGGCCGGCAGCGGCGTCTCGAGCTCGACGTCCCGGGCCAGGAGCGCGGTGAGCGCACGTCCGTCGAAGCGCTTGCCCGTCGTGCGCGGGTTCTCGGTGTCGTCCCAGACGGGCTCCGCCCCGCGCGACACGAGCCAGGCGAGCGCGTCGTCGAGCCGCTCCCAGATCAGACGCTGGAGCGCTTCGTCGCCGCCCGGGCATTCGGCTCGGAAGTCGTCGAAGTCGCGGTGCCGCCAGACGACGCCGCTCGAGAGGAGCATCGAGCCGCCCGGACGCGTTCCCTTCTCGAGCACGCGCGGCCGCAGCCCGAGCTCACGCGCGCGCGCCGCGCACACGAGCCCGGCCATGCCGGCGCCGGCGACGATCATCGCGATCGCTAGCGAAGGGAGAAGGTCGGCTTGTGCTCGACGTACTCGATTCGCACACGCTCGGGCCCCCACAGGAAGACCGCGTAGGTGTTCGGCGCGTCGACGACATTGTCGATCTCGACGCCGAGATCGTTCGCAGCGGCGATGTGCTCGTCGGCGGAGTCGACGAGGACGGCGAGGTGGTTGAGGAGCGGCTGCTCCGGCGCGCCGGGCTCCCCCGCGTGGAACTCGACCCAGGCGCCGCCGACCTCCACGCGCGGAGCGCCGGAATCGCCGGGTGCCGCAGGCGCGAAGCCGAGCGTGCCGTACTCGCCGGCCGTCTCCTCCGGACTCGGGGAGAGAAGCGCGACGTGATCGAGGTCGTAGTCGACGTCGGTCGCCGCTTCGACGAGCCCGAAACGCACGCCCTCGCCGCCGACGTCGAAGTACGCCTCGCCCGCCCGGGGCCGGTCGATCGCGAGCCCCGCGGGGAGCGCCTCGAGCGCCGTCGCGAGCCGGGAGACGCGGAACGCGACGTGCTGCAGGGCGCCGCGATCGCGCGGCCCGTCGGCGTCGAAGAGCGTGATCTTGCCACGCCGCGCGTCGGAGCCGAGCAGCGTAAACGCATCGGTGCTGTCGATTACGTGCATCCCGAGGTGGGACGTCACGAAGTCGGCGACCGTGTCGCGATCGGTCACCCAGTAGGCCACGTGGTCGAGCTTGGTCGGATTCATGCTCCGACGTTACCCGGGACGTGCTGCGTTATGCCGCGTGCTTGTGGCGGTCGACCGCCCGCTGCAGCTGCTCCTTGCTCATCGACGAGCGCCCCTCGATGCCCATCTGCTTCGCCTCGTTGTAGAGCTGCTCCTTCGTGCGGCCCTTCGGCCGGTTCGTGCCGGAGCGGAGCCCGCCGCGGCGACCCGAGGAGATGTCCTCGAGCGAGCTGCGGGATGCCGTCTCCGCCTCGCCGCTCCGTGCGCGCGCCTTGTTGACCGTGCGCGCCGCGATCTCCTTCGCCTTGTCCTCGGGCGTCCCGCGCTCCTCGAGGCTCTCCTCGATGTGCTCGTACTGCCGCTCGCGCTTGTTCGACCATGCCTGCTGTGGCACGAGTCACCACCCCTTTTCGCTCGCTTCAGGGTGAAACGGCGGGAGCGAGCCGCAGGTTACGCCCCTTCGAGCGGCTGGTTCTGCACGTTGTGCTCGGTCGCATACGCGTCCGTGAGCTCGTTCACGGCGTCCATGCCGTCGCTGTAGGCGTAATTGATCTTCACGAACGGGGCCCATTTGTCCGGCAGGGCGTCCTCGGGGAAGATCGCCTCCACGGGGCACTCCGGCTCGCACGCACCGCAGTCGATGCACTCTTCGGGGTCGATGACGAGGATGCGGTTCGCCTCGTGGATGCAATCGACGGGACAGACGTCGACGCAGGAACGATCTTTGATGTCGATGCACGGCTCGGCGATGATGTACGTCACTGCATCAACCCTAGCGAAGGCCTCACCCCGAAGGCGTCAGCTCCTCGACGAGCTCCCGGGCGCGCTCGACGAGCGCCGACTTGACCACCACCTGGTCGAACCCGGCCGCGTGCGCAGCCTTCAGTCCCGCAGTGTCGGTGTGGTTCGTGTAGCCGAGGATCGGCACCTCGAGATACGTGTCGGCGACCTCCTGGGCGTCGACCCGGGAGATGTCGACGATCACGAGGTCGGGCGCATCGGTGTGGTCGATCGTGATGAAGTGGTGCTCGGGCAGCAGGGCCTCGAGCTTGCCCCGGAAGAAGAGGTCGACCCCGCACAACAGGATCGTCGACACGCGCGGGACCTTAGAACCGATGACTGACGCGTACAAGAGAGGACTCGAGAACCTGCGCGAAGGCCGCTTCTTCGAGGCGCACGAGGAGCTCGAGCTCGTCTGGCGCGCGGCGGCCCCGGGCGAGCGCGACTTCTACCAGGGGCTCGTGCACGTCGCCGTCGCGTGGTACCAGGCCGGGCGGGGCCGGCCGGTGGCGACGGCGAGCCAGCTCGAGAAGGCCGCACGCCGGCTCGCTCCCTTCGCGCCCGCCCACCGGGGCGTCGACGTGGCCGGCGTGCTGGCGCAGGTCGGCGCGGCGCGCACGCTCGTCGCGCACGGGTCGCTCGCCCTGCCGCCGCCCAGCCTCTAGCTCAGCCTCGAATCGACGCCCTGGATCAGGGCGAGGTCAGCCCGACCGCCTCGAGCGCCCGGTTCAGCGCGACGTGGAGCCACCAGTCGCGATGGAAGAAGAGCAGGAGCCCGAGGGCGACAAGGGTGAGCCCGCTCACGACCTGGATGACGTCGTAGCGGTCGCGCAGCCAGCGGAAGGTCGACATCGCGCGCGCGAACGCGATCCCCGCCACGAGGAACGCGAGGCCGAGGCCGAGCGCGTACGCGGCGAGGAGCGCGGCGCCCTTCAGGATCGTTCCCGTGTCGCTCGCGAGCACGAGCACCGCGGCGAGCACGGTGCCGATGCAGGGGGCCGCACACACCGCGAACGCGCCGCCGAGGAGCGCCCCCGAGCCGCGCCGCCGGGCGCCCGCCAGCAGGCCCGGGGCGAGCACGCGCTCGGGCACCGGGAGGAGCCCGACGAAGGCGAGGCCGAGTACGACGAGGACGAAGCCGGCCACCTCGGTCTGCGCGTTCGCGGAGACCGCGTTGCCGATCGCGGCAGCACCCGCGCCCAGGACGACGAAGACGACCGTGAAGCCGAGGATGAACGGGACGCTCGTCGCGACGACGCGCCGTGTCGTCCCCCGCTCGCCGAGCCGCCCCGGCTCGACGCCGGCGAGCGCCGACAGGTAGCCCGGCACGAGCGGCAGCACGCACGGCGTGATCACCGACGCGAATCCCGCGAGAAACGCGATCGGCAGGCGGGCGCCCATCAGTCCAATCGTGCCAGGAGCTCGTCGAGGCGCCGTTCGGTCTCCTCGTCGAGGCCGCCCTGCGCCGGCGGCTCGTCGTCGGGGCCGCGCGCGCGGCTCCAGCGCCAGACACCGAAGGCGACGGCGAGCGCACCGAGGATCACCCCGCCGAGCGGCAGCCACCACGCGAGCAGGTCGAAGCCCTTGCGGGGCGGCGCGGCGAGGATGCCGGCGCCGAAGTTCGCGACGAGGTCGTCTTTGATCTGCTGCTCGGTTGCGCAGCGGTCGATCAGCTGCTGGATCCGGTGCTCGATCCGTCGCGCCGCGAGCGAGTCGGACTGGTCGAGCGTCGTGTGGCACGTCGGGCACATGATCTCGCCCTCGAGGGCGTTCAGCGAGGTGCGCGGCTTCGAGCACGCGGCCGCGGCGGAACCGGCAAGGACGAGCGCCGCGACGCACAGGGCGGCGACACGCAGGATCACGAGCCGAGAGCCGCCTCGACGCCGCGGAAGAACGCGTCCTTCTGGTCGGCGACCGTGCCCCGGATGTGCTCGCCGACGAGCCGTCCGCGGCGGTCGATGAAGTACGTCTCGGGCACGGCGCTGACCCCGTACCGGTCGGCGATCGCCCCGGAGCCGTCCTGCACGGTGGGATACGTGATGTCGTGATGGGCCAGGAAGCGCCGCGCGTCGCCGGTGACGTCGTGGTAGTCGACGCCGACGAAGACGACGCCTTTCGACTTGTACTTCTGCCACGCGCTCTCGAGAGTCCTCGCCTCGCCCTTGCACGGGCCGCACCACGACGCCCAGAAGTTCAGCACGACCGGCTTGCCGCGCAGCGACGCGAGGTCGAGCGTCTTCCCGCTGACGTCCACGCGTTTCGACGCGAAGCCCGGGGCGGGGCCGCCGATCCTGGGCGGCTTCGACTCGTGCGTGAGGCGCCAGACGAGCAGGCCGAGCAGACCCGCGACCGCCGCGAGCGCGACGACCTGCCCGGTGAGCTTCACCGTACGCATCACGCGGAGACGATGTACACCGGCGTGCCAACCACGACGTGGTCGAACAACCATTCCGCCTGCGGGATGTGCATCCGGATGCAGCCGTGGGAGAGCGAGTACCCGATCGAGCCGTCCTCGGGCGTACCGTGGATGCCGACGCCCGGCGCGCTCAGGCCCATCCAGCGCGTACCGAGAGGATTGCCCGGGCCCGGCGGCACCGGTTTCTCGCCCGCAGCCCACGGCGACGCCGGCGGATACCACCACGGATCCTTCCACTTGACGACGATGTGGAACGTGCCGAGCGGCGTCGGGTAGATCGTCTGCCCGGTTGCGACACCGAAGCGGCGGACGACCTTCGCGCCATTGTAGAGCGTGAGCTCGTTCGACGCGCGCTTGATCACGATCACCGGGCCGATCGACTTCTCGTTCACCGCCGGTGGTCTCAGCTTCGCCTGAACCTTGATCGTCGTGCGCGTTCCGTGCACGAGCTCGTCGATCAGCTTCGCGCTCGTCGCCGCCTGGGCGACCGCACGTCCGACGACCGAGTGCGTCACCACCGGCTTCGCGCGGCGGAAGAGCAGGCGCGACGCGACGGCTTTGCGGTCGAAGCGCTTCGCGAGCTTTGCGACGAACGCCTTCACGAGCGTCTTGTCGACCGTCGCGCGCAAC
>Ga0207657_10001686_pt1 | contig 23826 bp, 24 predicted proteins | sample KBSC33metaG_FD_184316 | JGI IMG/M metagenome (GOLD analysis project Ga0207657, IMG submission 184316) | Corn rhizosphere microbial communities from Kellogg Biological Station, Michigan, USA - KBS C3-3 metaG (SPAdes) (version 2) | ecosystem: Host-associated > Plants > Roots > Rhizosphere > Soil ... | reverse complement strand
CGCTGTCGCCGGCCGAATTGCTCGAAGTGTCGATGATCGCCTCGGTCGCCGGCGAGATCGAGGGCGGCGCGCTCACCGCAAGCCGGCCGTTCCGCTCACCGCATCATTCCGCCAGCATGGCGGCGCTGACCGGCGGCGGCATGCGCGCAAAACCCGGCGAAATCTCGCTGGCGCATCAGGGCGTGCTGTTCCTCGACGAATTGCCGGAGTTCGATCCGCGGGTGCTGGATTCGCTGCGCCAGCCGCTGGAAAACGGCGAGGTCGCGGTGTCGCGCGCCAACCATCGCGTCACCTATCCGGCGCGCTTCATGCTGGTGGCGGCGATGAATCCCTGCCGCTGCGGCCACGCCTATGCGCCCGGCTATTCCTGCAAGCGCGGACGGATCGACCGCTGCACGTCTGATTATCAGGCGCGCATCTCGGGCCCGCTGATGGATCGCATCGATCTGCGGATCGAGGTGCCGGCGGTGGCCGCAACCGACCTGATTCTGCCGCCGCCGACGGAAGGCTCCGCCGAAGTGGCCGCGCGCGTCGCCGCGGCGCGCAACATCCAGATGGCGCGATACGCTGCCGCCGGATTGCCGCATATCCGCACCAATGCGGAGGCGCCGGCATCGGTGCTGGAAGCGATCGCGCAGCCGGACACGCAGGGCTTAAAACTGCTGCGCGACGCCGCCGAGACCATGCGGCTGTCGGCGCGCGGCTATCATCGCGTGCTGCGCGTCGCTCGCACGCTGGCCGACCTCGATGGCGCGGAAAAAATCGGCCGGCTGCATCTGGCCGAAGCCTTGTCCTACCGGGCGTTGGCCGACGACCTGCGGCGCGCCGCGTGATTTCACTGCCCCCAACATCGCCGGAACGACTAAGAAGGCCGCTCAGAGGCCATGAAGAGTTATCGCGCTACTTGTCAAAGGCTCCGTAGACGACATTTTTCAGGGCCACCCGAATCCGTCCGCGTTGCGACACCGTCTGCGCCATGAAGACGACGAACATATTTTCCTTCGGGTCGACCCAGAAGGTCGTGCCACCCGCGCCAGACCAGTTCATCTCGCCGACGGATCCTTCTGCCGGACTCACGCCAGCTTCGGTACGGACCGCGAAGCCCAGCCCGAATCCGAAGCCCGGTCCGGGCAGGTAGTAGGGACCCGGCGTCACGCCCGAGCCCGGCCCGATGTGGTTGGAGCCCATGTAGGCTATCGTCTTTGGGCTAAGATATCGCCGTCCGTCCAGCGTGCCGCCGTTCAAAATCATCTGCGCGAACCGCGCGTAGTCGCCGATGGTGGAGACCATGCCGCCACCGCCGGATTCCCACTTCCGTGCGACACGCGGGTCGTTCATGACGGAGTTGTTGCCGATGGTCCGATCGTTCGGGAACGGCTCGGCTACCAGCGACTTCTTGGCCGGGTCTGTCACGTAGAAGCTCGTATCCTTCATGCCAAGCGGGTCGAGCAGCCGCTCCTTCTCAAACTGATAGAGCGATTTTCCCGAAACCACCTCGATCACCCGGCCGAGGATATCGGTCGATTGGCTGTAGTCCCAAGTCGTACCCGGCTGATAGACGAGCGGCAACTTGGCTAGTCGCTCGGCGAACTCGGCATTGTCGACGTCACCCTCGGTTAGATTAGCGTCCACGTAGGCCTTCTTGACCAACCCCTGGCCGAAAAAGCCGTAGGTCAAGCCCGAGGTGTGGCGCATGAGGTCCTGGATAGTGATCTGACGCTTGGCCGGGACCATATCGAGCCCCATCGCCCCGTCTTCGCCCTTCTTCTCGACGCCTACTTTGACGTTCGCGAACGCAGGGATGTATTTCGATAACGGCTCCTCCAGCTGCAGCTTACCCTCTTCGACCAGCATCATGGCGGCGACCGTGGTGATCGGCTTCGACATCGAATAGATGCGGAAGATGCTGTCAGGCGTCATCGGCTCCTTGGTGCCGGGATCCCGAACGCCGAAGCTGCTGAAATATGCCGTCTTGCCGTTGCGCTGGATCATCATGATAGCGCCCGGAATCTTGTTTCCGGCGATCTCGTTCTTGATATAGGCATCGATGCGAGCAAGCCCTGCGCTCGTGAAGCCCGCCTCCTCGGGTTTGGCGATGGCGGGGCCTTCGGCGAAGGCACTGGGAACGGCTACGAATAGGGTCGCGGCGACGGCAACGCTACGCAAGCGAATGGATGAGAGCATGTGAATCCCCCCTTTGGTGTCGGATCTTGGCGTCCGGAGCGAACGGCATCGCCTGACGGCGGCGACAGGTTGTCGTTGATAGTTGCTTGGCTGGACGTCCCTGACAAGACCCATGAAGGAGGGGCAGGGGTCTCGGGATCGCAATCTCCAGACCGCTGTAAAATTCTTGTCTTAACGCTTTATCAACCCTGTTCTCATCGCACAGGGTGACGCCGCCCTGGCCTCAAGCACTTTGCAAGGTCGCCGCCGCATCGTCGTCGCCAGCATACGACGCAGTCTCAATGCGAGTCGCGCGAGACGATCGCGACGCTGCAGGCAATCCCGGGGGTAGTTGCGCGATGGGGCGGGTTTTCTGGATCAAGCTACGCATAGGCCGCTTCACGCGACGTCATCCCTGGCTCATTATCGCGATCCGCTCGTTCATGATCTTCTCCGCCGCCTTCGGCGGTGCGTATGGATTCATCACCGGAAGCCGCTCTGAGGGTTCCGGTTACAACGCCCACGCCTTTGCGATCGGCGCCAGCTTCCTGTTCGCGGTGGCGTGCGTCGCGCTCGCGACGCTGAGCATCCGGCTGCGCTTCCTGCGCAAGAAAATGCGCAAGATCGCCTTGCACAACGAGGCGCTGGCCGACCGCAACTGGGAACTCAAGGAGGCCGAGGAACGGGTCCGCAGCCTGTTCGAATCGCAAGGCGACCTGATCGTTCTGCGCGATGTCGATGGCCGCATCAGTTTCGTCAACGATGCCTATTGCGAACTGGCGCAGCATCCGCGCAGCGCCCTGATCGGCAGCGACTTCACACTCGCCGTGCTCGAGCAAGGCGACACCGCGCGCGAGCCGGATGGTACGCGGATCCATGACCAGAAGATCGCGGGCCCCTTGGGGCCGCGATGGATCGCATGGCGCGAAGGCCTGGTGCGATCAGATGCGGGCCAGCCGGCCGAGATGCAGTGCGTCGGCCGCGACGTCACCGATCGCACCGAGACCGAGCGCGCGCTGGCCGAGGCCCGCGACCAGGCCGACGCCGCCAACCGCGCCAAGTCGCGGTTTCTCGCGATGGCCAGCCACGAAATCCGTACCCCCCTCAACGGCATCATCGGCATGAGCGGATTGCTGCTGGATACGCCGTTGACGCCGGAGCAGATGACCTACGCCAGGGCGGTAAAAACCTCGGGTGACGCCCTGCTCTCGCTGATCGAGGAATTGCTGGATTATTCCAAGATCGAAGCCGGCAAGATCGATCTCGAGCACCGTCCGTTCGCGCTTGCCGCCTTGATCGAGGACATCACCGAACTCCTGGCGCCGCGCGCGCAGGTGAGACAGCTCGAGATCGCGGCCTATGTCGACGAGCGGCTGCCGATGGAAGTGATCGGCGATGCGGCAAGGCTGCGTCAGGTGCTGCTCAATCTGGCCGGCAATGCCATAAAATTCACCTCGACCGGCGGCGTGGCGCTGATCGTCGAGCCGGGCGCCTCGCCCGATGAAATCAGCTTTCTGGTGCGCGACACCGGCATCGGCATCGCGCCCGAAGCCCAGGCGCGCATTTTCCGCGAGTTCGAGCAGGCCGACGAACGCATCGCCCGGAGCTATGGCGGCACCGGACTCGGGCTGAGCATCAGCGAGCGCATCGTCAGGCGAATGGGTGGCCGCATCACGCTGGAGAGTAAGCCCGGCGTCGGCTCGACATTCGAGGTATCGGTCCCGCTTTCAGCCTCCGACAGCAACGGCAGCGAACAGAAAGTGTTTACGCCGGATCTAACCGGCCAATCGATCATGCTGGTCGCGCCCCAGGGCATTGAGGCTTCGCTGGTCGCCCGGCGGCTGCAACGCTGGGGCGGCCAGACCTGTGTGGTTTCGGATATCGCGGTGGCACAGGCCTTGTTGCCGGAGCGGTCCTGGCATGCCGTTCTCCTCGACCGCGGGCTGGGCGCTACCGATGTCGAGTTGCTGGGGGAAGCGGCGCGCAGTCACGCCACGCAGCGGATCGTCATGTTCACGCCGGCCGCGCGACATGAACTTCAACCCTCCTCCGCCTCCTCCGCTTTCACCGGCTATCTGATAAAACCGTTGCGCGCGGCGTCGCTCGCGGCGCGCCTGACGATGACGCCGGAAGCGCTGGCGCCGGACCTTGCCGGCGATGCCCCGATCGAGGCGCCCGACCAGGTCGAGACACCGTCAATCGCGCCGTCGCAAAACCTTTCCATCCTGGTGGCGGAAGATAATGAGATCAACGCGCTGCTGATGCGCTCGCTTCTCACGAGGTTAGGACATCAGGCCGTCATCACCACCAATGGCGAAGAGGCGCTGGAATCGTGGCTGGCGGCCAAATCCGCCGGCGCGCCCTATGATCTGGTGCTGATGGACATCCAGATGCCGCAACTCGACGGCATCGAAACCACCAAGCGGATCCGTAGCCTTGAGGCGGGCCAGCCCGGCCGCCAGACGCCGATCCTTGCGCTCACCGCGAACACGCTGGTGGAGGATCGCTACGCCTGTTTTGAGGCCGGAATGGACGGTTTCCTGATCAAGCCGCTCGATCGCGAAAAGCTCGCCGACGCGCTCGCGGGCCTCGCCGCCTCGCGCCATCTCGCGGCCTGAGGACTGCGGCGCCGACGTGACATCCGCCCCGCAATAGCCTTGACGCTGCCGGCGATTGGACCGAGCATGTCAGGCTAACCAGTCAGCTCTTGCGAACTGGAAACGCAAGGCCGCCACCAAGCGGCCGCAAAATAAAATGTCCCGGGAGGACTCGATGACCAGCAGGTTTTTGCAAATGTCTTTAGCGTGTCTTGTCGCAGGCACTTTCGCGGGCACAGGCGCGCAAGCGAAGGGTCCCAAGCTGGAAGCAACAGACACCATGATCCCGTCGGGCGATGCGGGAATTCAGCTGTTCGTCCGCAACAAGCATCCGACCGGCAAGCAGACGTCCCCCGACAAGATCCTGTTGTTCGTGCATGGTGCAACCTATCCGGCCGAGACCGCGTTCGATCTGCCGATCGAGGGCGTCTCGATGATGGATCTGATCGCCGCGCGCGGCTACGATGTCTATCTCGTCGACGTCAGGGGCTATGGCCGCTCGACCCGGCCTGCCGAAATGAGCCAGCCGCCGGCAGCGAACAAGCCGATCGTCTCGACCAAGGTCGCGGCGCACGATCTGGGCGCGGCTGTCGATTACATCCTGAAAAAGCGCAAGGTTTCGAAGATCAACGTCATGGGCTGGTCGTGGGGTACCTCGATCGCCGGAATGTACACCAGCGAGCACAATGACAAGGTCAACCGTCTCGTGCTGTACGCGCCGCAATGGATCCGCAACGAACCGCCGACGCCTGCGGCCGCCAATGCGCCGCCGCTTGGCGCGTATCGACTGGTCTCCAAGGACTCCGCCAAGGCGCGCTGGTTGAAGGGTGTTGCCGCGGACAAGCAGGCAGACTTGATTCCGCCTGGCGTGTTCGATGCCTGGGCGAATGCCACCTGGGCGACCGACCCCGAATCCTCGAAGCAGAATCCGCCGATGCTGCGCGCGCCGAACGGCGTCGTCGAGGACAGCATGAACTATTGGACCGCCGGCAAGGCCTTGTACGATCCCGGCAAGATTACCGTGCCGACGCTTCTGCTTCACGCCGAATGGGACGCAGACCTTCCGAGCTACCTGGCGCACGGTTATTTCGCGCAGTTGAAGAACACCCCGTACAAGCGGCTGATCGAACTGAGCGAGGGAACGCATACGGTGATGATGGAAAAGAACCGCATGCAGTTCTTCCGCGAACTGATGGGTTTTCTCGACGAGGAAAAGCCGCTTGCGTTGAAATAGGCCGCCAAACCGGAGAGCTCGAGACTGCGATGCCGGCCCGATGGGCCGGCATTTTGCTTTTGGGATGACGCATGAGGTGGGTGGGCGCTGACGCCGTGAGATTTGGCGGGCACTAAAGCCGCCGCAGCGCCACCGTTTCGACCACATGGTCCGCGCCTTTTTTAAGGATCAGCGTCGCGCGCGGCCGTGTCGGCAAAATATTCTCCTCGAGATTGGCGAGGTTGGTGCGTTCCCAGATCGCCAGCGCGGTTGCGGTAGCTTCCTCGTCGGAGAGCGGCGCATAGCGGTGAAAATACGATCGCGGGTCATGAAACGCGGTGTCCCGCAGCGTCAGGAAGCGCGTGATGTACCAGTCGCGCAGCACAGCTTCGTCGGCATCGAGATAGACGGAGAAATCGAAGAAATCCGACACCACTGCAACCGCCTTGCCGTCGCGCGGCAGCCTTCCGGTCTGCAGAACATTGACGCCCTCGACGATCAGGATATCCGGCCGGTCGATCTCGATCCATTCATTGGGAATGATGTCGTAGGTCAGATGCGAATAGACCGGCGCACGCACCGGCCGCCGCCCCGCCTTGATGTCGCTCAAAAACGCCAGCAGCGTCGGCAGATTGTAGCTCTCCGGAAAACCCTTTTTCTGCATCAGGCCTTGCCGCTCGAGCACGGCGTTGGGATACAGAAAACCGTCGGTGGTCACCAGATCGACCTTCGGGCGCGGCGACCATCGCGCCAGCAGCGCCTGCAGCACGCGCGCGGTGGTCGATTTGCCCACCGCCACCGATCCGGCGACGCCGATGATATAGGGCACCTTGCGATCCCGGATGCCGAGGAATTGGCGTTGCGCCTGATAGAGCCGGTGGGTTGCATCGACATAGATCGACAGCAATCGGGACAGCGGCAGAAAGATTTCCTCGACCTCTTTCATATCGAGGCGGTCATGCATCGAACGCAGCCGCTCGAACTCGCCCGGCTCCAGCGTCATCGGGGTATCGTCGCGCAGCCCCGCCCATTGCTGGCGCGAGAATATCCGGTAGGGATTGTACTGTTGCTCCGGTGCCCGAATATCCATCAAGCCGTCCCTTTTTAACGCGTCCCACCTTAGTCGCGCTTGCGCGCCGCCTTCTCGTCCAGTCCGGACATCGTGGTGCGCTGCGCCAGCGCGGCCTCGACATCCTCAAGCTTGACACCGCGCGACTTCAAAACCACCAGCAGATGAAACAGCAGGTCGGCGCTTTCGGCGATCAGGTGGCCGCGATCGTTCTCGACCGCGGCGATCACGGTTTCCACCGCCTCCTCGCCGAGCTTCTTGGCGCAATGCTCCGGCCCCTTGTCCAGCAGTTTGCGGGTATAGGATGCCTCTCCGCCCGACGCCGCGCGGGCATCGATGGTGGCGGCCAGATCATGGATGGTAAAACGCGACATCAGATCAACTCACGCGCGCAGCCGCAGGGCCGAACGTCACTCATTTCGAGGGATTTAGCACTTCTGTCACCAGGAGTCGTCATGGATCGAGCCGCATCGGCAGTCCGGCGCGCACCATATGGTCCTTGGCTTCACGTATGGTGAATTCCCCGAAATGGAAGATCGAGGCGGCCAGCACCGCGGTGGCATGGCCCTCGCGGATGCCGTCCACCAGATGATCGAGATTACCCACCCCGCCGGAGGCGATCACCGGAACAGCAACGCTGTCGGCGACCGCCTGGGTGAGCGGAATGTCAAAGCCCTGCCGGGTGCCGTCCCGGTCCATCGAGGTGAGCAGGATTTCACCGGCGCCGAGCGAGACGACCTGCTGGGCGTACTCGACGGCATCGATGCCGGTGGAGTTGCGCCCGCCATGGGTGAAGATTTCCCAGCGCTCCGAGCCGCCGCGCTTCACGCGCTTGGCGTCGATCGCCACCACGATGCACTGGTCGCCGAATTTCTCGGCGGCTTCCTTGACGAATTCGCGGCGGCTGACGGCGGCACTGTTGATCGACACCTTGTCGGCGCCGGATCGCAATAGCGTCTTGATATCGTCGACACTGCGCACGCCGCCGCCCACCGTCAGCGGCATGAAACAGGCTTCCGCCGTGCGCCGGACCACGTCCAGCATGATGCCGCGATTTTCGTGCGTGGCGGTAATGTCGAGAAAGCACAGCTCGTCGGCGCCGGCGGCGTCATAGGCGATGGCCGCTTCGACGGGATCGCCGGCATCGCGCAGATCGACAAAGTTGACGCCCTTGACGACGCGCCCGTCCTTGACGTCGAGACAGGGAATCACGCGCACCTTGAACATGGAAAACCCCTAGGCCGCGGCGCGCGCGTTGCGGATCAGCGCCAAGGCGGCTGACGAATCGAGGCGGCCGTCATAGAGCGCGCGCCCCGCGATCGCGCCGGCCAGCTTTTGCGCGCGCGGCGCGAGCAGCGCTTTGACATCATCAATCGAAGCAAGGCCGCCCGAGGCGATGACGGGAATCGATATGCGCTCGGCAAGCTCTATCGTGGCGTCGAGATTGAGGCCTTTCAGCAGGCCGTCGCGCGCAATGTCGGTGAAGATGATCGCGGCGACGCCGACATCCTCGAATCGCTGCGCAATCTCGAGTGCAGTAACCTGCGAGGTCTCGGCCCAGCCCTCGACCGCGACCTTGCCGTCGCGGGCGTCGAGACCCACCGCGACACGGCCGGCAAATTTCCTTGCAGCGCCTTTCACCAGCCCGGGATCGCGCACCGCCGCGGTGCCGATGATGACGCGCGCGATGCCCTTGGCGAGCCATGCCTCGACGGTGTCGAGATCGCGGATGCCACCGCCGAGCTGCACCGGCATGGCGATCGCTTTCAGCATCGCCTCGACGGCATGCGCGTTCATCGGCTTGCCGGCGAAGGCGCCGTCGAGATCGACCACGTGCAGATATTCGAAACCTTGCGCGGCAAAGGCGCGCGCCTGCGCGACCGGGTCAAGATTGAACACGGTCGCGCGCGCCATATCGCCCTGTTCGAGGCGCACGCACTGGCCGTTTTTCAGGTCGATGGCGGGAAAAAGAATCACGGCTTCCACTTCAAAAAGTTCGAAATCAAGGCCAGCCCGAAACGCTGGCTCTTTTCCGGGTGAAACTGGGTGCCGATGGCGGTGTCCTTGCCGACAATGGCCGTCACCGGGCCGCCGTAATCGGCGCGCGCCAGAACGTCGGCCTCGTTGGTGGCGTTGAGGTGATAGGAGTGCACGAAATAGGCGTGGCGGCCTTTCGGGCCCAGCGCCAAGCGCTCGAGCACCGGATGCTCGCGGATCATGTCGAGCGTATTCCAACCCATATGCGGGATCTTCAAATTCTCCTCGCGCGGCGAAATTTTTTCGACGTCTCCGGCGATCCAGTTGAACCCGTCGGTGGTGACGTGCTCCTTGCCGCGGGTCGCCATCAGCTGCATGCCGACGCAGATGCCGAAGAACGGCCGCGCCTTGTTTCGCACCGCCTCTGTCATCGCCTCGACCATGCCGTCGAGCGCGTCGAGGCCGCTGCGGCAATCGGCGAACGCGCCGACCCCGGGCAGCACGATGCGATCGGCGCGAAACACGACTTCGGGATCGCGGGTCACGACGATCTTTTCCGGAGCGTCCATGCTGCGGCTCGCGCGCTCGAACGCTTTCGCCGCGGAGTGCAGGTTGCCGGAGCCATAATCGATGATGGCAACGCTCACCGCGGCGCCCCCGGTTCCGGAAACAGTCCGATGATTTCGTTTCGAGGCAACGGCGGCGGCTTTGAGAACGGCTGGCCCGGAATATCCCGTGTCGGCGGCGGCGCGCCGCGATCGACCGCCGATTGATCGTTAATGAGGCGCTGTTTGGCAGTCCAGCGATCGAAAAATCGCCGCTCGGCCGCTTCCTCGCTGTCGGCCACCACGATGTCGAGCTGGCGCCAGTTGCGCCGCGACAAGGTCCAGCGCCGGATGCTCGACGCTTCAAATCCCATCAGCAGCGCGATCAGCACATTAGTGAAAAAGATCGCAGTACCGCCGGCGCCGAGCCTCGCCAATCCGACCTCGATCGCGATCATAACGACGATCCAGCCGATCAGCGCCAGCCACAGCCGATGCCAGGCGAGCCACAGCGGCCCCAAAAGCGCGGCCCAGAAACGAAAGCCGTCGCGAACGAATGCAAACCTGTCGGTCGCGGCGATATCCGCATTGTCAGCTGTCGGAGCATGAACTGTGTAAACCGGCATCGAACCTCTCCGCCGAGAACAGGAAATCAGCCGCCGAGCTGACCCTTGGTGGATGGCACTTCGCCCGCGGCACGCGGATCGATCGCAACCGCCGCACGCAGCGCCCTCGCCAGACCCTTGAAGCAGGATTCGGCGATATGATGGCTGTTCTCGCCATATAGGGTCTCGACGTGCAAAGTCACGCCGGCATTGATCGCGAATGCGTTGAACCATTCGCGAACCAGTTCGGTATCGAATGTGCCGACCTTGTCGCGCGGAAACTCCACCTTGAACACCAGCACCGGCCGCCCCGAAATGTCGATCACCACGCGCGACAGCGTCTCGTCCATCGGCATGTGGATAGAGGCATAGCGGGTGATGCCGGCCATGGTGCCGAGCGCCTGTTTTACAGCCTGTCCCAAGGCGATTCCGACGTCTTCTGTGGTGTGATGGTGGTCGATATGGAGATCGCCAGCCGCCTTCACGGTGATGTCAATGCGCGAATGCCGGGCCAGCAGGTCGAGCATGTGGTCGAAGAAGCCGATGCCAGTCGCAACGTTGGCCACGCCGGAGCCGTCGAGGTTCACTGAAACCTCGATGTCGGTCTCTTTGGTCTTGCGCTTGATGGTGGCGTTGCGCATCAAAAGTGCTTTCCCTTGTCCAATCCTCTGGCCGAAAACGCGGCCCTTTTAACAGGCCGATGTCGCCTTCGCTACTGCGGGATGGCCGGTTAAAAGCTGAACTTCGGCCTATGGTGACCGGATTCCGGCGAAAAACGCTCTCGACCGCGCCGATTGTAACCCTGCCCGCGAAGCCTTAAATCCCTGCGAACCCGAGGTACTCCATGCAAGCATCACAATCCCAATCGCCGGTCTGGCACGGCACCACCATTTTGACGGTCCGCAAGGGCGGCAAGGTGGTGATCGGCGGCGACGGGCAGGTCTCGATCGGCCAGACCGTCATCAAGTCCAACGCCAAAAAGGTCCGCAAACTCGGCAAGGGCGACGTCATCGGTGGCTTTGCCGGCGCCACCGCGGACGCCTTCACGCTGTTTGAGCGGCTGGAAAGCAAGCTCGAGCAATATCCGGGGCAATTGACCCGCGCGGCGGTCGAACTCGCCAAGGACTGGCGTACCGACCGCTATCTGCGCCGCCTGGAGGCGATGATGATCGTCGCCGACAAGGATGTCTCGCTGGTTCTGACCGGCACCGGCGACGTGCTGGAGCCGGAAGCCGGCGTGATGGCGATCGGGTCCGGCGGCAATTATGCCTTGGCGGCCGCCCGCGCGCTGGTCGATTCCGACAAGGATGCCGAGGCCATCGTGCGCCGCGCGCTGGATATCGCCGCCGATATTTGTGTCTTTACCAATCGCAATGTGACCATCGAGACATTGTAGGGGCGGCCGATCGATGGCGCCGGAGTATGTTTTCCGCCCCATGACCGCAGCCGATCTTCCGCTGATCCAGCGTTGGCTGGCCTTGCCCCATGTCAGGGAATGGTGGGGCGATCCGCACCAGCAATATGCCTTGGTCAGCGGCGACCTCGATGAGCCGGCGATGGATCAATATATCTTTTCGACGGACGGCGATTCCTTTGGTTACCTTCAATGTTATGATCTGACGGAATGGAACACAGGCTTCGGACCGCAACCGCGGGGCACGCGCGGCATCGATCTGTTCGTCGGCGAGCCAAGCATGATCGAACGCGGCCACGGCTCAGCTCTCATTCGCCGCTTCGTCGATAATCTGCTACGGACGGGCGTGCCGCGCGTCGTCACGGACCCTGATCCCGCCAATAGCCGCGCGCTCCGTGCCTACGAGAAAGCCGGCTTTGAAAAAGACCGCATGGTAGAAACACCCGATGGTCCTGCCCTTCTGATGGTACGCAGCGCATGACCGCCGGCGACAGCCTCAAGAACGCGCCCGCCGCCGGTCTTTCGATGCGGCATTGGGTGCTGATCGCGGGCAGCCTGATCGCGCTTCAGGCGTCGATCCTGTTTGCGATGGGCCGAGTGCCGATCTGCGCCTGCGGTTATGTGAAGCTCTGGCACGGCGTGGTGCAGAGCTCGGAGAATTCGCAGCACATCACCGACTGGTACACGTTCTCGCACATCATCCACGGCTTCCTGTTTTATGCCGCGACCTGGCTATTGCTGCCGCGCCTGCCCTGGCAAGCGCGCCTGATTGTGGCAATGCTGGTCGAAGGCAGCTGGGAGCTCGTTGAAAATTCCAACTGGATCATCGAGCGATACCGCGCCGGCACGGTGTCGCTGGACTATTTTGGCGACAGCATCGTCAATTCGGTCTCCGATACGCTATCGATGGTCGCTGGCTTCCTGCTGGCGCGCAAGCTTCCGGTTGCGCTGACGGTTGCGCTCGCGCTTGCATTCGAGATTTTGGTCGGGCTGCACATTCGCGATAATCTTACCCTGAACATTATCATGCTGATTCACCCCTTTGAGGCGATCCGGCATTGGCAGGCGGGCCCGCCGATCATCTAAACGTCTTGTGTCAGCAACATTCCCAACCTACCTAGGCCCTATGACCGACTTTTCCCCCCGTGAGATCGTTTCCGAACTCGACCGCTTCATTGTCGGCCAGACCGACGCCAAGCGCGCAGTCTCCATCGCGCTGCGCAACCGCTGGCGGCGGCTGCAGCTGACCGGCTCGTTGCGCGAGGAAGTGCTGCCGAAGAATATCCTGATGATCGGGCCGACCGGCGTCGGCAAGACCGAGATCGCGCGGCGGCTGGCGAAGCTCGCCGGCGCGCCGTTCATCAAGGTCGAGGCCACCAAATTCACCGAGGTCGGATATGTCGGCCGCGACGTCGAGCAGATCATCCGCGACCTGGTCGAAGTCGCGATCGCGCAAGTACGGGAACGCAAGCGCAAGGACGTGCAGGCCCGCGCGCAGCTCGCCGCCGAGGATCGCGTGCTCGATGCCTTGGTCGGCGCCAATTCCAGCGCCGCCACGCGCGATTCGTTTCGCAAGAAACTGCGCTCGGGCGAACTCAACGACAAGGAAATCGAGATCGAGACGCAATCCTCGGGCGGAATGCCGATGTTCGAGATTCCCGGCATGCCGGGCGCGCAGATGGGCGCGATCTCGATCGGCGACATTTTCGGCAAGATGGGGATGGGCGGCCGCAGCAAGACCCGCCGCCTGACGGTTGAGGATTCCCACGAGCTTCTGGTCAACGAGGAATCCGACAAGCTGCTGGATAACGATCAGCTGGTGCAGGAATCAATCAATGCGGTCGAGAATAACGGCATCGTGTTCCTCGACGAGATCGACAAGATCTGCGTGCGCGATGGCCGCATCGGCGGCGATGTCTCGCGCGAAGGCGTGCAGCGCGATCTGTTGCCCCTGATCGAAGGCACCACGGTTTCGACCAAGCACGGCGCGGTCAAGACCGACCACATCCTGTTCATCGCGTCGGGTGCGTTCCATATCGCCAAGCCGTCCGATTTGTTGCCGGAATTGCAGGGCCGCCTGCCGATCCGCGTCGAACTGCAAGCGCTGACCCGCGACGACCTGCGCCGCATCCTGACCGAGCCTGAAGCTTCCCTGATCAAGCAATATGTCGCGCTGATGCAGACCGAAGGCGTGACGCTCGATATTACCGACGACGCCATCGACGCGCTCGCCGATGTGGCGGTCGCGGTCAATTCGGCCGTGGAGAATATCGGCGCGCGGCGGCTGCAGACCGTGATGGAGCGCGTGCTCGACGAGATTTCCTTTGCCGCGCCGGACCGCAATGGCGAGACCATCCAGATCGATGCCGCCTATGTGCAGAAGCATGTCGGCGATCTCGCCAAGAACGCGGATTTGAGCCGGTTTATTCTGTAGGTTTCACGACGATCGTATCGTCGTCCCTGCGTTCGCAGGGACCCATTACTACTGACGTTCGTGACTTTGCCGGGCCGGTGCTCCAACCTTTTTCAGAATTTAGATCGGTGGTTATGGGTCCCGGCTCGCGCGGAGCCTGTCATCGGGCCGGCGAAGGCCGGACCCGTTGGCTTGGCGGGGACGACGGAGAGAGAAATTAGCGCGTTGCACGTCGCTCATCCGACGTGTGATAGTCCGCGCCTGATCGAGCTGCTGTTTCCGGGTGCCGAATGAATTTGCGTGTGCGGGAAAACCCCTGGCGCCTGATGCTCGCCGTCAACGTCGCCGTCCTGATCGGGGTTTTTCTCTACAAGATCACGCGCGAGCCTTATGTCCCCTATATCCACCTGCTGGTCGATTATCATTTCGGCTTTACCAAGCGCGCGCTGATCGGCGCAGTCGTATCGCTGTTTTTCTCGAAAGTGCCGGTATGGCTGGTGTTCGCGCTCTCCGGCGCGGCCTGGCTCGTCACGCTCGGGCTCTTCATAAACCTGTTCCGGCGAACCTTCGGCTTCGATGATGCGCACATGCCGCTGTTCGTGTTCATGGCCGGCTCGCCGTTCTTTTTGAAGAATTTCATGCACACGCTGGGGCACTTCGACATCTACGGCTGTGCGCTCGCGATGTGCCTGCTGCTGGTGCCGGCGCGTTCGGTTGCTTTTGTTGTGCTGGCCGCGCTTGCTTCGATGATCCTCGTTCTGATCCACCACATTCATCTCCTGATGTATGTGCCGACCATCGCCGTCATCGTGGTGCTCAGGTATTATCTCGTGCAGGGTTTCAGCCGGAAAAATGCGATCGTCGGCATCGCCGCGATCGCGTGTGTCGGCCTGCTGTTCCTGTCAGCGCAATTCAACGGCTCGATGCCGGTACCGCCGGACGAGTTCGTCCGCTATCTGCAAAGCCGGATGGCCGACCCCACACGGACCAATCTGCTGAGTTTCAGTTATATCTGGTATCAGACGCTAGGTCAGGAAATCCACAATACTTGGGATCGCATGCCGTCCAACCTGCTGGGCGTGCCGGTGTTTGCGTTGCTGATCTGGCTGCATGTCCCGCTCTGGAAATACTTTGTCAGTTTGATCCAATCACTTTCAGATGAATTCCACCGCCGGATCGTTATTGCCACAATCGTCATGGTGAGCGCGGCCTATCTCATCATGTTCGCGATGGTGTTCGATTACTCGCGATGGATTTCGAACTGGGTGGTCTGCATGTTCCTGATCCTGCATGCGGTCAAGACCTTGCCCGCCGTGCAGGCTGTGCCGCCGATAGCAACGGACGACCGAAAGACCACGGTTCTCGGCTGGATCGTGACGCTGATCCCGCGCGTCGGGATCGTGAGACCTTTTTGAATTGCTCAGATTTTCGATCGCCTGATCCGCACGTAAAGCGCGCCCTCGCCGCCATGGCCGATATGGGCTTCCTCAAAACCTACCACCAGCGCGCGGAATTCCGGCAGGCTCAGCCATTGCGGCACCTGACGGCGCAGCACGCCACGTTCGGTTTCGGCGCCCATCTTGCCCTTGCCGGTGATGACGAGCACGAATGTCAGGCCCTCGCGGTGCGCGCGCTGCAAAAAGCCCGACAGCGCGCGGTGGGCGCGCGTCTGCGTCATGCCGTGCAGGTCGAGCCGGGCATCGATCTCCATCCGCCCGCGTGAAAGCTGCGAACGCTCGCGGCGTCCAAGCGGTGCCAGCGGCGGCGCTGCCGGCGGCGCGCGTGGAATTTTAGCCAATGGAAGCGGTTTGGGTGGCACAACAGGTTTTGCGGCGACCAGCGCTTCGGTAGCCGGTGCAGTACCCTCTGCCTTCGCGGCGCGCGGCTTCTTCCGCAACGGCTTTGTCAGTTTCGCAACGCTCTCCCACAGCACGCGCTCTTCGTCGCTTAGGCTACGTTTGCGGCGTGGCGACGCGGCCAATTCCGGGATCGAAGTCGGGGGCTGACGTTTCATCGGCCGCGACGGTAATAACGATAATGACGGTGGCGGCGTCCGTCGCGGCTGGCTTTGATATTCGGCCGCGCTTCGGGCAGCGGTACCGGTTTCGCGGCAGCCGTTGGGGGTGTCGATGCTTGCGCGACGGCTGCGGGAGGCTGCGCCGCGGGCGCGGCGTTCTTCGCGCTTTCCGTGGCCTTGGCAGTATCCTTTGGGCTCGCGGCCGCGGAAGTCTCCGGCGGTTTCGCGCCGTTCTTCCCGTCCTTTTGCTGATCCTGCAACGGGTCAACTTGCGGAAACAGCTTTGCGATTTTCTCCGATGGCCTCGCATCCGGCAGCGGCATCTTGCGGCCCCGCGCCACCGGATCGAGGCTCTTGGGCACCAGGATGACGAAGCGCATATTGTGCCGGAGGCGGCCGGACACCCGCCCGGCATCTGAGCCTGCGCCGAAGTAAAGATCGGCGCGCGCCGGGCCCGTTATCGCCGATCCCGTATCCTGCGCGATCATCAGCCGCCGGAACGGCGTCTTCGATTGCTCCGACTCGATCGGCAGCTCGCCTTCGATAAAAAACGGCGTGCCGTAGACGTGCAGCGCCTTGTCGACGGCGATCGACCGGCCCGGCGTCAGCGGGACGCCCTGCGCGCCCACCGCTTCATCCTTGTCGGAGAGCTGCACTTCGCGAAAAAACACGTAGGAGCGATTCTGCCGGCGCAATTCCTTGGCGCCATCCGGATTTTGATCCATCCATTCCCTGATCTTCTGCATCGACATCTGCTCTTTCGGGATGATGCCGCGGTCGATCAGGATGCGGCCGACCGGCGTATAGGGATAACCATTATGCGCATCGTAATTGATGCGTATGGTCGAGCCGTCCTCGAGCCGGACTCGCGCCGAGCCCTGGATTTGCGTGAACAGCAAATCGGTCTGGTCTTTGAGCCAGCAGATTTCGAGGCCGCGCCCGGCGATGGCGCCGTCTTCGATCTCGGCGCGATCGTAATACGGCACGAGCTTGCGGCGGCCGATCTTGCGAAACACCTGTCCCTTGTTGGGCAGGCTCACGGCGCTCTGCTTGAAGCCGCGGACGAACAGGTTCGAGGGACGGCGGTAGACCGGCACAGTGTAGACGTCGGTCTGGGTCCGGGAGCCGTCGATGACCGGCTCGTAGTAGCCGGTAACGAAGCCCTCGTCTTCGCCAAGCCGCGAGATGCGCAAGGGGAGAAAATGTTCCTCGAAAAAAGCCCGCGCCTTGGCGCCATCGGAAATGTTGGAGGCTTTGGCGGCGCGGCAGGGATCGCGCAACGAAATGCCCAATGCCTTGGGATCGGCGGGAGGCGTTTGTTGCGCGGATATCGGCCTGCAGCTCAGGCGGAACGCCTTGTACGCCTGTAGATGGTCGTCCTCGCTCCAGCCCGCGATATCGACCCACGGCACCGGGATATATTGGCTGCCGCTGATCTCGAGCGGCCAGGCCAGGCGAGGGTATGGAACGGGGCGGGAATGTGGAAGATGCGGGCGCACGCCATGCGAAGGATGCGTGCCACGCGCGCCGTGCGCGGCAAACGGAGCCAGCGACAGCGCGACGGCAGTCCCACAACAAAACGCGGCGGCGTATCGCCTGAGGCCACGCGCGTTAGTGAGCGCTTCCCGTGCCAACCAGCTTCCAGTTCGGATCGCGTGAGGTAATGTCGCGGGCAAATGTCCAAACATCGGTAATATCGGCGACCTTATCCGGATTGCCGTCGACAATCGTGCCGGCCTTGTCGCGGGTCACCGAAACCATCTGCGACACAAAGCGAACGGTCAGCTGCGCCGAGCGATCGCGTGCTTCCGCGCCCACGAGTTCGGCCTTGTCGATCGAAACGAATCGCGTTTCCGTCTTTTGCTCGTGCTTCTCACGATCCCTGATCACGGCCTCGAAACTCTCATAGACCTCGGATGACAACAGATCCTTCAGCGCGCGACGATCGCCGTTGGCGAACGCCAGCACGATCATCTCATAGGCGCTGCGCGCGCCCGAGAGGAAATGTCGCGGATCAAACGAGGAATCCTGAGCCGCAATGGCGTCCAGTCCCTGGGCGAGCGGGGTACCGGGCTCCGTCAGGCCCTTCCAGCGATCGGTCGGCGGCACTACGTCGGCCGTGGGCGCCAGCGGCGCCTGATCAATCACCGCACCCGGCATCGGGACCACGTTGTTGTCCTGTGCCCCCTGCACCACGTTGCGTGCGGTGCGATCGTAAGGCGGCCGCTCGTTTCCGGTGCGCTGTCCGAGCACATTACGCAGGCGCAGGAAGATGAAGACCGCCAGCGCCAGGAAGATGATGGTGTAAATATCCACGTCGCTTTCGCTTTCTGGTCTGCGCCGACAACGGGTCCGGCAGTAGAGCGTTCCCCCCTTTAGGGAACGGCAGAGATTACATCATGGGTGGGTCTGCAGCATGTAGGCACGAAACTTGGCCTAGCCAATGGCGCGTTTTGGCATGAAAGGCCATGCCGGTGCTCTTACCCAATCGCCACCAACGAATTGTAGCGCGTTTTGGCCGGCAGGGGAAACCCGATCCTGCCTGGAAATCGCGCATATTCAACAATTTAGCATGCGCCCGGCCGCCGAACCGAGCCGATCGCTGCGGCTCCTGATGGCGGGCCGCGCGCGATTGTCGTCCTTGTGGAACGAGGCGGGGCTATGATAGCCACTCGCCCGACAAAGGCGTTTTCGCGCCTCACGGGCGGATTCAGACGCAACCCGATCCCCGCACGCTCCAGGAGAGACTTCCATGACCAACGGCAACGGCGCGCCCTCCGAGGCGGCCCCTCCTCCCCAGTTGAATGTGCTGGCGCAGTATACCAAAGACCTGTCGTTCGAAAATCCGAATGCGCCGGCCTCGCTGGCGCCGCAACAGCAGCAACCCGCGATCAATATCCAGATCAACGTCAGCGCCAATAATATCGCCGAAAACGAGTACGAAGTGACGCTTTCGGTCGAAGGCAAGGCGGAAAATGGCGGCAAGGTGATGTTCAGCTTCGATCTGGCCTATGCCGGCGTATTTCGCATTGTGAACGTGCCGAAGGAAAATCTGCATCCGCTGGTCATGATCGAATGTCCCCGGCTGCTGTTCCCGTTCGCGCGCGAAATCATCGCAACTTCTGTGCGCGATGGCGGCTTCCCGCCGCTGATGCTGGACCCGGTCGATTTTGTCGGCCTGTACCGCCAGAATCTGGAACGGCAGGCTGCCGCACAGGCCGCCCAGGTAAAGCCGAGCTAAACCGCGCCTAAAAAATCGTTCCAGATCGGCTTGTCGCCCAGCGTGGCGACAAAGGCCTGATGGGCAATGCGATCGGCTTCGCTAACCCGTGGCGCCAGCGGTATCGGACGTTGCCGCCGCGGCATTTCGCCGTACCCTGCTGCACGCGCTTCGCGGGCCTCCGTCGCCAGGATCAATTGCGACTGCCGGGCGCCGATCAGATCAATGTAGACTTCGGCCAGAAGCTCGGCATCGAGCAAGGCGCCGTGCTTGGTGCGGCGGGAATTGTCGATCGCATAGCGCGAGCACAGATCATCAAGGCGGTTCGACACGCCCGGGTGCTTGCGCCGCGCCAGCAGCAGCGTGTCAACCAGCCGTTCGCGCGCGATTGCCGGCCGCTTGATACGCTCGAGCTCGGCGTTGAGGAAGCCGATGTCGAACGACGCGTTGTGGATCACCAGCGGCGCATCGCCAACGAATTCCAGGAACTCGTCGACCACATGCGCGAACAGCGGCTTGTCGGCGAGGAATTCGCTGGAAAGACCATGCACGGCGAATGCTTCGGCCGGCATGTCGCGCTCGGGATTGAGATGCCGATGAAATGTCTGTCCGGTCGGCATGCGATTTAAAATCTCGACACAGCCGATTTCGACCAGCCGATCGCCGCGCAGCGGGTCGAGGCCGGTGGTCTCGGTATCGAGAACGATTTCGCGCATCAGCTAGTACCGGAAAAATGACGAATCAGGATCGCCGCTGCGGCATTTTAGCAGCCTGATCCAGAATGTCCCGAATTCGTGCGCGCACGGGATCGAGTCCGTGGGAAGTATCCACCACGAAATCCGCGCGTTTGCGTTTTTCGGCGTCGGGCAGCTGCCGCGCCAGGATGGCATCGAGCTTCTCGCCGGTCATTTGGTCGCGCCCCAGGATTCGCTGGCGCTGAATTTCCGGGGTGGTCGTGACCACCACCACCGCATCGACGCGTTTCTCGCCGCCGGTCTCGAACAATAGCGGCACATCGACCACCGCGACGGGCGCACCCGACGTCTCGGCGTCGTGCAGGAACTTTTGATGGTAGGCGCGCAGCATCGGATGGACTATCTGCTCCAGCCGCTTGATCGCGGCCGGATCATGCACCACTTGCGCCGAGAGCTTGTTGCGATCGACCTTGCCGCCGGTAGTGGTGCCGGGAAAAGCCGCCTCGATAGCAGGCACCGCCTCGCCCTGGTAAATCATGTGAACGGTCGCATCGGCATCGTAAACCGGAACGCCAGCTTCCGCGAACAGCTTTGCGGTGGTTGATTTGCCCATTCCGATCGAGCCGGTCAGCCCAAGGATTATCATCTAGCTATCGCCATCGGCCGCCTTGTCAGGATCTTCGCTCATACCGCAAGCAGCCGCGCGCTTCGCAGAAACGCAAGTAGTGGCAGCAGCGGCAGACCAAGGATGGTGAAATGATCGCCTTCGATACGCTCGAACAAGTGGACCCCTAGCCCTTCAAGCTGGTAGGCGCCGACGCTTGAGGTAACCGCCTCGCCTGCCTGGTCCAGATAAGCGTCAATTTCGGCCTCGCCTAGCTGGCGCATCGTCATCCGCGCGATTGTCACGGTTTCGAACAATATCTTGCCGTTGCGCGCGAGGGCAACCGCGGAGTGCAGCTCATGGCTACGGCCGGCAAGCGCGCGCAATTGCCCGGCAGCCTGCGCGCGATCCGCGGGCTTGCTGAAAAGCCGCATCCCGAGCGCCAGCGTTTGATCGGCGCCGACGACAATTTTGCCGTGCTGGCGCATTGACACCGAAAGGGCTTTCTCGCGCGCCAGAAGGCCGGCTATTTCGCCGGGCGCTGAAAGGCCTGAGGCTTGCTGCACGGCCCGCTCATCGATTTCGGCCGCAACGGCTTCGAAGTCGATGCCGGCATTTGAGAGCAGCTGCTGCCGCGCGCGGCTTTGCGAGGCAAGGATCAACGGATACTTTCCGCGCCACAGCGTCATTCCGCGAGCCGTTGCCGCTGCCTGTCGGCAAACAGCTTCAACACGGCGGCGGCGGTTTCCTCGATCGATCGTCGCGTCACGTCGAGCTGTGCCCAATTGAATCTTGCGCTCAATCGCCGCGCGAATGCGACTTCATCGGCGACGGCCTGGCGATCGATATAATCGTCGTTGCCGGAGCCGGCGCCCATGCTCAACAGCCGGTTCTGCCGGACCTGGATCAGGCGCTCGGGCGTCGCGTGGAGACTGACCACGAGCGGCTTCTTCAGGGCCTCCAGTTGGTGCGGGATCGCAATGCCCGGCACCAGCGGAACATTCGCGGTGCGGATGCCGCGGTTGGCGAGATAGATCGAGGTCGGTGTTTTCGAGGTGCGCGACACGCCAACCAGAATCACATCGGCCTCTTCCAGTCCTTCGACATGCTGGCCGTCATCGTGCAACATCGTATAGTTCAGCGCGTCGATACGCTTGAAGTATTCCGCATTCAGGGTGTGCTGCGCACCGACGCGGCCGGTGGTAGAGGCTCCCAGATAGGCCTGAAACAACTGCATGACCGGGCCGATGATCGAAAGGCTCGGTATGTTGATCTGCTGGCATTTCGCTTCCAGCCGGCCGACCAGATCCTTCTCCAGTAAAGTAAAAAGCACGATGCCGGGTGCTTCCTCGATTTCATCGAGCACCCGATCGAGCTGCTTCTGGCTGCGCACCAGCGGATAGACATGTTCGACCGGCGTCACGTTGGCGTATTGCGCGGCCACCGCGCGCGCCACCGTGATCAGCGTCTCACCGGTCGAATCAGAGACCAGGTGAAGATGGAAATAGTTGCCGGTCGTGGGCACCTTGACCCCTGTGTAACCTGTGAATCCTTGTGGAGCTTACCTGAGAGAATCATGCGCGGGTCGACAGATCAGGGATAACCCGGCTTTTTCTTCACAGGCCGCTGAACAGGGATAAGTCCATCCAGCGGCAGCAATGATAGTGAGGTTATGTGGACTTGTCTCTTCATAGACCGGTCATAAAGCCACGCAAGCACTTGAAGCCTGTGGTGTTATTCGAATCGCCGAATCAACCGCCGGAACTGTTGATGGATGTGAACAAGCCTGGAAAATTCCGGGACAGTTTTGTGTGGGCCTAATTCACCGATACTTAGACTCAAACCTAAGATTCTAAAATTATTGTTTTAGAAAAGGCCTGCTTGCGCGTATGTCTTCGTTGAGCCCGATCACAATGGGTTCTTCACAACACCGACGTCACTGCAACGTTCCGACGTTGCCAATGATAAAACGACGCGCTTGCAACCAATGAGGCGTTCTCGATGTACGAATGGATCAAGGCGCTGCATGTGATCGCCGTCATCGCATGGATGGCCGGCATGCTCTATCTGCCGCGGCTGTTCGTCTATCATTGCGAATCCGATGCCGGATCGAAGCAATCCGAGACGTTCAAGGTGATGGAGCGGCGGTTGCTGAAGGCGATCATCAATCCGGCGATGATCGTAACCTGGCTCTCGGGGCTTTACCTCGCCTGGGCCGGCCATTGGTTTTCGTCGGGCTGGTTGCACGGCAAGCTTCTGCTGGTGGTGATCTTGTCGGGCGTCCACGGTTTTTTTTCCCGCTGCGTCAAGGATTTCGCCGCCGACCGGAACGCGAGAGGGCATAATTTTTACCGTATTATCAACGAGATACCTACTATTTTGATGATCGGGATCGTTATTCTGGTGGTGGTAAAGCCGTTTTGACCAAGTTTGCCGTCAACCCCTCGGGCTGGGCCTGCTTGCGGAAGGCTGACCAATTTTCTATATTACTTAAATCCCACCCCACGCAGGCGGATGTGGTTGCGTTCCGGTTTGCTCGTTGAACCGGCCGCCGCATCAGGTTTGAAGCCTCTCCGGCACTTTCCTCGCTCAGACCTGCGGACCTTCCTTTTTCTCGCGTCCGCATTTTCTCAAAGCCACCTCCCTTCCCCAAGTTACTCCACAGGACCATCCCAATGCGGGAAATGAAACTTCAAGACCTCAAAGCCCAGACGCCAGCCGAGCTCGTCTCGTTTGCCGAAGAAAAAGGGGTCGAAAACGCCAGCACGATGCGCAAGCAGGAGCTGATGTTTGCTATTCTCAAGCAACTCGCGATCCAGGAAACCGACATTATCGGCGAGGGCGTCGTCGAGGTTCTCTCCGACGGATTTGGATTTTTGCGCTCGCCCGACGCCAATTATCTGCCGGGCCCGGATGACATCTACGTCTCGCCTTCGCAGATCCGCCGCTTCGGGCTTCGCACCGGCGACACCATCGAAGGCCACATTCGCAGCCCGAAAGAAGGCGAACGCTATTTTGCGCTGCTGAAGGTCAACACGCTGAATTTTGAAGACCCGGAAAAGTCCAAGCACAAGGTCAATTTCGACAATCTGACGCCGCTGTTTCCCGATCAGCGCTTTCGGCTCGAGCTGGAAGACCCCACCAGAAAGGACCTTTCTGCAAGGGTTATCGACATTGTTGCCCCGATCGGCAAAGGCCAGCGCGCCTTGATCGTGGCCCCTCCCCGCACCGGCAAAACCGTGCTGATGCAGAACATCGCGCACTCCATCACCGCCAATCATCCGGAATGCTATC
>Ga0207657_10001684_pt1 | contig 23838 bp, 17 predicted proteins | sample KBSC33metaG_FD_184316 | JGI IMG/M metagenome (GOLD analysis project Ga0207657, IMG submission 184316) | Corn rhizosphere microbial communities from Kellogg Biological Station, Michigan, USA - KBS C3-3 metaG (SPAdes) (version 2) | ecosystem: Host-associated > Plants > Roots > Rhizosphere > Soil ... | reverse complement strand
ATCAGGATCGGCCGGATTCGAGATATGTCGCTGGCAGGGAGGATTGGTAGCGAATTCAATGCGCGGCAGATTGGCTTCGAACGCGACTCGGCTGAAGTTCTGGCTGTCGCCTCCTTTGCCCTTGAAAACCGGGCTTGTGAACTCTACAGGTTGGGTATGCAGGGCCTGATCTCGCTGAACATTCTTTAGCGTGCCGGGCCACGTTAAGTGGTAAGCCACTCCATCGAAGTCGACGTCTGTGCCGAGGCAGCCTCCGACTGGAACCAGTCCAAATAACTCAGCGAAGCCTGCAGTGAAGCAACCTACATCGTCGTCATCTACGCCAGCCGGGTCGCTGACGCTTGGTTTGGTGCAGTTTCCGCCTTGTTGATCGACGGCATTGCAGTATTCGAAGTGGCCGATCTCATCGGAAAAGGCGATGTTGTACGAATGAGCGGCCCATGGCACCCTCGTGTGCTCGCTGGACGTGGCATACATGGGGTGGAAATCGTAAGGGAGATTGTGAGTGGCGAAGTCACAGTTGTCGCCATTGGGATCAAACAGAATCTCAGCGAAGCCGTTGTGGGCGCTGGCGACCATGAATCCGCTTTGACCGGTGGTGAGATCGAGCACAGTCACTTTTAGTCCGTGCTCGGTATCTTCCAGTTTCACTACCAGTTCGTCGCCGGAATTCATGAACAACGTATCGTTATTGACGGCGACGAAGGGACCGAGGGGGCTGGGTGAACCGGGCGGGAAAGGCACGCCATTCCGCTGGATGAAGGCGAAGTTGACGTATTCAATGGCCCCCCCGCAGGCTTCGTTATTGCCCTGGCCCGTGTTCATGTTCTCGGAAAGACTGTCAATATTCAGCGCCGCAGTCCAGCGCGTCGTGTCATTACTGATGAACCAGCCTGGAGGATAAAACTGCATCTCCATGAACGCCGATCCTGGATGCTTGCCTATGTACTTTGAGCTTCCAGGGTCAGCACTATCGAAGATGTTCTTGTCACTATCGGGAGCACAGGGGATGGTTGGTCCAACCAAAGATCCGCCGGGATTGGGTGCCGACTGGTCGTCGCACATCGCCATACCAAACCAGAATGCCGGCCGAAGCTGGAAGTTAAAGGTGCCACCTGTGCCATTCTGTTTCGGCAATGTCGGCGGGTCCTTCGGCAGGCGTAAGCGATAAGTATTGGTGTAACCCGAGCCTCGAGCCCCGGAGTAAAACAGAAGTGAGGGCTCATCATGCCCGGTGTACGCTCCGCCGTAGCCTATGGAGTCATAGACCTCAGTGCAGAGAATTCCGCTGGCATCCTCGCAGTCGAGAGCTTTTCTGGGCGTGTTTGATTTGTTCTGGGCGTAGGAGAGGCACCCTAACAGCAAGAGCGCCAGACCTGGTAGACGGCAAAGTAGCTTTCGCATGGTTCCCCCTGAAGAATCGGAGACACTTCCTTGGGCCGCCAAAAAAGCGGCCAGCATTGTACCCCGGTTTTCGCTCATTCGCTCGCTTGTGCAAGCGCCGTCTGTCGATTATTTATTCGGGTATGACTTGGAAGGTTCGGAGCGGGACACAATGGGCAACCAGGCGCTACCCCGGTCGGTGGAGTGCAGGACAGGGGACAGGAATGATCGCGCTCAAGACATTTTTCTGATCAACGCAGCGCGCCGCCATTCAGCGAGTACCATTTAGGACATCCCAGGTTAACGCCCAAACAACGGGCGCGAACCCGGGGCAGCACGCACCACGCTTCCGTCTAAGCGGCGTTTCAGTTTCCGCCGGCAAGCACGTCATCGTAGTAATTCACGACAGCGCGCTTAGGCTTTTCTTTCCATCCTTTGAGCGAGACCGTTTGCTCAACTGCAGTGTTACCCAGGAGGCGCGCACGACCGATACTCAACAAGCGGCCGTCGTTCATCTCCAGATAGACGGGCACCAGCATTTTGAAATTTTGATCAACGCCGGACTGCGACACCTTGAGCTTGAACTGCAGGCCATCGGGGGCATCCGCGAACGAGTAATCGAGTTTGTAATTCGGCAACGCCGTGCCGTAAACATACTCGTTGAAGAACCAGTCGAGGCGGTGATTGCCGTCGATATCCATCTCGGGGCTCATATACTTTTCAGCCATGGCCTTGAAGTCTTCGGTGGTTGCGGGCTGGTTGGCGTAAGTCTTCACGAAATCCTGCATCATGGCCTTGAACCGCTGATCTCCCATTTTTCGATCGATCATCATCATGCGGATCATATGCAGGACGTAAGCACCCTTGGGATAGATGAGACGGCGGGTAATGTCGTAACCCGAGCGAGTATTGCTCAGGCGATATCCCATGGTGAGGGGGCCGGCGTCGATGGCGCGGAAACCTTCCTTGTTGCGTTCCAGCAGCATGTCGCGCTCGTCGTTCCAGAACTGGATGAAGCGGTGCGGCTCTTTGCTGTAGATGTTCTGCAAGTAAAGAGACGCCGACATATCAGCGAACCCTTCGCTCATCCACTGATCGCGATAGGAACTGAAACCGACCGAGTGGCCCCACCATTGATGCGCCACCTCGTGAGGGGTCACAACCTTCCAGTAGCCGCGGTCGCCCCACTCCATGCCGAGCTGGTGGCGCACGGTGGTGTCGAAGAAATAGCAGAGGGGTATCCACACGAGTTCCGGCCAGGACTGCCCGAAGTTGCAGGCGGTCTGCTGAGTGACGGCTAAGCGTTTGTAAGAGGAGGGTCCGAAGTAGTCGCTGTAGACCTCGACTGCAAGTTGCGCCTCGGCAAGAGCCTTCTTGTTCAAGCCGGTCGTATTCATGTTGCCCAGCGCAACTCCTGGCTGGACTCGGAGCGAGCGCTGCATACCTTCGGCAGGCATATCGCCGCTGACGGCGTTTTGAATGCCTTTAACCCAGTTGGGCGGTTCCTCGTTGGCGAACGATTGGATCAGGTACTCGGGCTTGGTGAGCTTTGATTCTTCCACTTTGAATTTACCGAAGTTGAACCCGGCGACGGTCTGCGGAGCTTCACTTTTCCAAACGCTGACGTCCTGTCCACCCTCGGTACTATCGCTCAGCAGCGCTCCCGTGGCGGCCATCTTCATGCCTTTGGGGATCCGAAAGGTCATCTCATACGTGGTGTATTCGCCGAGTGACGCGGTGGGATTGTTGGGGTACCAACTGCTGCGGGCGATGGGGAAGTAGTTGCCGCCGCCCTCGTTCGAAACGGCATCTTTCCCGGCGTATGTGGTGGCGATGGTGAGCTTTTCCCCGGCTGAGAGTGGCTTGGCGAGAATCACACCAAAATCAGCATCGTCATTCTTGTCTTCCTGAACAAATGAAAGAGAATTGCCGGTGTCGGTGAGAACGCTTTGCACACGCAAGCTTTGGAAGAGTTCAAAGGGAACAACGCGCAAGCCGTTCACGTTGGAAACGAAGGTGGTGATTGCCTTGCCAGCGAGATTACCGTTCTTTTCGATAATAGTATCGAGTTGCTGGCGCTCGATATGAGCGCGATTCCACTTCTGCACTCGCCCGGCTGCCTCGGAAAGTTGCAACCCTGCCCACCGGCCGTATCTGGCGTCATCGTAAGTCATGAGTGTGACCTGGTCAGGCGTTCCGTGGGGATCGATCATGTAGAGTTCTTTGTCGCTGTAGCGCTTGCCGTGAATGAAAGCGGCAAAGAGCATACCGGGCTCGGGACTTAAGACATCTTCCAGGATGCGGAGTTCGAGGTTGTTTTTCAGTTTGTGCCGTGTCGCGTTTTGACTATCTTTCAGCAAGCCAGCGTCACAGGTTCCAGAGGCTACGCTGCCGGCCTTCTTCAATTCATCGTACGTGCCGTCGGTGAAGCGCAGAACCAGGTGATTGAAATTTTCACTAAACTCATCTTCCCGGGTCAGCAACTTCAGCATGCTTCGCTCGGATGCAGAACTGGTATCGATGACGAAGTTGCCATCGCCCATGAAAACCGCGCCGGTAACTTTGCCTTGCGCCGGCGTCAGGAAGCACACTGTTCCGGAGCGCAGGTGAAATGTTCCGATCTCCCGCTTCAAATCGAGGTTGCTAACGCTCACTGCCTCCCCGCTTAGTCCAGCATTTCGGAGTTGCTGGTAAACAGGATCGGAGTTGGGGCCGGTGTTCGTGGGTTCGACTCCGGCGTACGCCATGGAAATCAGAGAAGTGAACAGCAAGACGAAGATCCAGTTGGGCGAAGTGGGGCGACGACGCATGATGTCTCCTTTGCGACTTCCTACCAGCACTGATCTTGGGCACAGGCGTGGGAAGGTCCGACGCGAGCCTGGGCCTGAGTAGCTGGTTAATTATTGGCCAGAATTGAGCTGTTCAAACAGGAATTTGTAGGTTTGTTCCGGAATCGGAACAGAGGCGGGAGCAGGTTGAAGCGGCCTGCTGTGTGGAGTGCGGACAGTCGTGCGCCTGCAAAAAGTTGCATAGGTCCTTCGCTTCGCTCAGGATGACAGGGTCGGCTGGTCCTTCGCTTCGCTCAGGATGGAAGCGCGGAGCGTCCGCGCTTCGCTAGAGATGTCGTATCAATACTTCGGCATCTTGGGATCGACGCGGTCGGCCCACGCCAGAATCCCGCCAGCCAGGTTGTGGACCTTCTTAAAGCCGGCCTGCTGCAGAAAGTTGACGGCCTTAGCGCTGCGCACGCCGGAGCGGCAATGCGCGACGATCTCGCGGCTGGAATCGAGTTCACTGACCCGCTTCGGGAGGTCGCCCAACGGGATCAGATGTCCGCCGATATTGCAGATCTGATATTCGTGGGGCTCGCGCACGTCGAGCACGAACAGGTCTTCGCCGGCGTCCAGCCTGCGTTTTAGCTCTTCCACTTGCATCTCAACAACGCCTGTTTCCACCGGCTTCTCCTCGCCGCGAATTCCGCAGAACTCGTTGTAGTCTATCAGCTGGGTAACAGTGGGATTCTTGCCGCAGACCGGGCAATCCGGATTCTTGCGGAGCTTCAGCTCGCGGAACTTCATGCCGAGCGCGTCGATCAGCAGCAGACGTCCGATCAGCGGCTCGCCTTTACCCAGAATCAGTTTGATCACTTCCGTGGCCTGCATCACGCCGACCAGTCCCGGCAAAATGCCGAGTACTCCGCCCTCGGCACAGGAGGGAACCAGTCCCGGCGGTGGCGGCTCGGGATACAAGCAGCGATAGCAAGGGCCCTCTTCGGTGGCGAATACGCTGGCCTGACCTTCAAAGCGGAAGATTGAGCCATAGACGTTGGGCTTGCCGGTGAGCACACAGGCGTCATTCACAAGATAGCGTGTGGGAAAGTTGTCGGTGCCATCGGCAATGATGTCGAATTCGTTGAAGAGGGCGAGAGCGTTCTCACTGGTGAGCTTCGCTTCAAAGGTGCGCAGGTTGAGAAATGGATTGATGGCCTTCAGCTTGTCGGCTGCAGAATCGAGTTTCTTGCGACCTACATCAGCGGTGGTGTGGATGATCTGGCGCTGGAGATTGGTGTAGTCGACCACATCGAAGTCCACGATGCCGAGGGTGCCGACGCCGGCGGCGGCCAAGTACAAGGCCAGCGGCGAGCCCAGACCACCTGCGCCAATACACAGGACACGAGCCGCCTTGAGCTTCTGCTGGCCCTCCATGCCCACCTCGGGCATGATCAGGTGACGCGAGTAGCGCAGAATTTCGTCATTATTCAAGGTGACGGCTTCGGGTTTTGCTTCGGTTATTGTGGCCATGAGAACCTCGGGCTAATTTCAGATTTTAGATGTCAGATTGCAGAGTTTTCGGATTTACGGACTGACCAAGCCTGCCGGCTAGAGATAACAACAACAGCAACAGGAGGGATGACAACAGCGCATTGTGGAGGGTAATTTCAATTCTGGAATCCGTAAATACGAGAATTCGTTGGTGTTCCCGCTGCCTCCGGCAATCGAAGGCACGATAGAGATGTTATCACTCTCTCTTACCGCGGTGTCTTCCTTTTGCAAGTAGCGGATGTCCTCGTCGTTGAGGTAAACGTTAACAAAGGCGCGGAGCTTGCCGTCATCGGTGTAGAGGTGGCGGCGAAGGTCAGGATGCTTGGTGACCAGCCCGGAAAGGGCCTGGCCTACGGTGCCGCCTTGAACCTCCACCGTACCCTGCTTTCCGGCGTACTGCCGCAGAGGCGTAGGTATGTGGATTTTGATCATAGCTTGATAACAGGATGCTCGCGGATGGACCAAAGATTCACCCGGTACAGCTATGTTATTACGTTAGCTGCGGAAGTGCATCCCGATGACGTCGGATAAGCCATCTCGATCGCCGGCAGGCTTCTTCGCGTTAGGCGTGTTCTTCTTCTTTGGCAGCCTCATGGCGACGTTTGCGGCCATAACGCTGCTGAAACCGGGGACTTTCCTGGATCAGGCATGGAAGTTGAATATGTCGGCACACGAACAGATGCTCGCGCTCGGGAGAGTCATCGGAATTCCATTCATTGTTTTAGCCGTAGTCCTGTTTCTGGCGGGGCTAGGTTGGTTTCGCCGGCGCTATTGGGGATGGGTGCTGGGAGTGTCGGTAATCGGGATCAATCTTGCGGCGGACATTACCCATTTCTTTCTAGGCGATCGGCTGAAAAGTGGCGCAGGCGTGGTCATTGCGTCACTGCTTCTGTTTTATATGACTCGCGAGAAGGTGCGCGGCTACTTTCTCGAGCAATATAGGTTGGCGCAATGAGCTGGTACGCGGGCCTGCGCCATGCCTTCCGTCAGTGCGGGGGCTAGCGTGGTGATCCCTCGAACAGCGTCCAGAGCTGATCCGGGGTTACGCGATAAACGACGTATGCGCTGCCCACGTCCGAAACTTCGCGGAAGAGCAGTTCGCCTCGGCCATCGCCGTCGGCGTCCACCGCGTCGATCAACTCCAGACGAGCAGTGACGTCGAGGTGCTGATTGTCTGTCACTGAAGAAAGCAGCTTGCGCAGTTCGCCATTGAAATCAGACCGGGCGACCACGGTAACGTAGTATTCACGAGCAGCTTCGCTGCCGGCCTTGGCTGACTGAGGTAGCGTGGCCTTTGCCGACAGCACCAGAATCGGCTCATTGTTGGTAGCAACGTCGAACACACGCAGCTTTACATCTTCAAAGTTGGGCGGAGCCGGCTTCACCGAAGACCTGCTTCGACGCGAGGAGGTTGAGCTCTCCGCCAGCGGCTCCGACTGCTTTGCCTGCTTGGCCACTTCGGTTGCGGCCAACGCCAGCATCTTCTTCCGAAAAGTCTGCTCTTCCTCCGGCTTCATGTCGAAGGTGTAGGGACGAGGCTCAGGCCCATCCGCATCAGATATTGCCGGAATGAGCTGCGGAGTTTTCGCAATCGTTGACGTAGCTGAGGGCTTCGCAGCAGTAGCAGCAGTCCCCGATGTGGATGGAGTTTTTGGAGCAGGTGTTGTCGACGTCTTCCTGGACGACGTTTCGGCCGTCTGTCTTGGAGGAGGAATTCCACGACGCAGATGCGGACGGTTGGGATCGTTCTCCTCGGCGGTTTCGGGCGGCGAGGAAGTAGCCGGAGGCGTGCTATTGGCCGCGGATGGCGTATTCGGCGCGGAGGTGGTTGAGGCCCCTGATGGAGCACTCTGTGGGGCGGAAGGCGCGGATGTAGTTCCCGCCGGCGTGCTTTCTGCAGGCTTACTGTCGGCCGGCTTCTGCTCTGGCTTGGTGTCGGTGGATTTGCCTTCGGCTGCTGTTTTGCCGGGTCGGCGCAAGGTGGGCGGATGATCCTCTTCCTCGCGCGGCTTGGCTTCGGCTTGCAATGCGGTAGATTTCTTTGGAGCAGAGCCCGCCGCCTCCCAGTCGCCTTCGGCAATCCACGCTTTAGTCTGCTGCTGCTGCAGAACTCCTTTTACGGTGAAGAGGCCAATAGGCTGCCCCGTTCGTTGCGCTTCGTAAACGGTTCCTCCTTCCAGCGCCATGGGAACTGGATTCGCCTTGTATATGCCCGCATCGAAAAACTGGCCTTCGACGAGAATGCAAACCGGGATGAGGCGGGCCTTGCCGTTTTCCGGCAGCTGCAACAAAGCCGTTGCCCGCGGGCCTTTGCTCTTGGTACCACTGCGACCCGATTGCGCCCGAAGTAACTTCGGAGCACCCAGAATCAAGAGCAGGCAGATGACGGCCCAGCTACTCCTGGGGTATAACCGTGAGCGAAGCGGAGAGTTAGCCATGGATGTTAATGATAAAGCCCCTGACTTCACTTTGCCGGATGAGAACGAAAAACCGGTGTCGCTGAAGGATTTTCGAGGCAAGACAGTAGTTTTGTTCTTTTTTCCGAAAGCCGATACTCCGGGCTGAACCATCGAAGCTCGCGGGTTCCGCGAATCGTACAAGAAGCTGCAAAAGGCCGGTGCCGTGGTCCTCGGCATATCGGCAGATAAGCCGGCGACTCAGAAGAAATTTCAAGACAAGTACGACCTGCCCTATACACTGCTTTCCGATGTCGACAAGAAAACATGCGAAGCTTTCGGCGTGATCAAGGAAAAGAACATGTACGGCCGTAAGGTCATGGGCATTGCGCGCACCACGTTCGTGATCGGTCCGGATGGAAAAATTGTGCACATTTTTGAAAAAGTAAAACCCGAGGGCCACGCGGAAGAGGTGATGGGGTTTCTAAAAGACGGGAAGGAAGCAGCGAAGGCGAAGTAGTTGGCGAAAGCCGGCTATCTACGGGGACCGAAATGCAATTGCATGGGTCCTTCGGCCCGCAAAGAACGCGGGCCTCAGGATGACAATTCAGACTAGGTAAAGAGCACTACTTCTTCTTTGCGGTTGCGGTTGTGGTGAACGTAATCGCGGTCTCGGCATGGACCACGGCTTCCTCCTTGCCCGTCGCTGCCGCGAGTCCGGTGCCTGCGCCGGCGCCCGCTGCGGTTCCGATGAGAGCGCCTTTACCGCCGCCCATCAGGCCGCCTAGTAACGCGCCAGCAGCCGCGCCGCCGCCAATCTTGGTAACGTTGCTCTTGGTGTGACTCTTACCCTTGGCTCGAAACGCACTGGTGGATACCGGCGTTCCATCGACCGAGACCAGGCGCAGAGTCAACTCGCCGGGTGCGTGAAGACGCCCGCTGGACTTAGCTGCACTTATTTTGATTTTCACCGGCGCGGGAGCCTTGATCACGGTCTTGCCATCAGCCACCACATCGCGCGCCAACGTGCCAGACACAATCTGTCCTGTCCTGGCCGAGCCCGAGTTAATTTGCGATTCTGTGCGGATGGTGATTTTGGTGCCTGCGGGAATCGTTTGCGCCCCTGCTAGCATTCCTAAACACAGCAGAATGGCGGCGAACCTGACAACTTGTTTCAACATTAAGAAATCCTCCTGCGGAATTGGTGTTACCAGGACCAGAGATATCTGCGTGGCTTGCAAAAATGCGCTTTGCGAACGTGAGTTGTACACGAATGTAGCAGGATGGTGCCGGGAAACAATATGAGAAAGGTGCGGAGGCTGAAACGAAAGTTCTACGACCGTGATCCACGAGAAGTGTCGCGCGATCTGCTGGGGAAACTGCTGGTCAGGAACGAAAGTAATAAGGTGATCAGCGGACGCATCGTGGAAGTGGAAGCCTATTTGAGCGATGACCCGGCAGCCCATTCGGCGGCGGGGAGGACAGCGAGAAACGATGTGCTGTTCGGACCTCCGGGGCGCGCCTATGTTTACTTCATTTATGGCAATCACTGGTGCTTCAACGTATCGTGTCTTCCCGACGGCATCGCAGGCGGCGTCCTTTTCCGTGCAATCGAGCCAGTGGATGGCATTGAACTGATGGCCCGCGCACGTGGCATTACGGTAGATGGGGACCGCGACCTGAGGCTGTTGACGAGCGGCCCCGGAAGATTGGCCGAGGCATTTGGGATTACTCGGGACAGGGACAATGGTAAGGATCTATTTGCGCCTGATTCCGATCTTTGGATTGGAGACGATGGATCGCGTGCACCTGAGATCGCCACCACGGTGCGCATCGGAATCACCAAGGCAGCCGAGATGCCGCTTCGGTACGTGATTCTGGGAAACAAGTTCGTGTCGGGAAAGAAGGTACTGGCCAAGTAGGAACGTGCAGAAGTGCGCTTTGGCTGACCTGCCTGTGCGTACTTGCTGGCTGGATCCGCAATCAGCCGGAGAGAATAGTGTTATCGATCAGGCGCGTGTTTCCTACGTAAGCTGCCACTGCGACTAGAGCACGCCCTGAGATGGTATCGACCGGTTCCAGTGTGTCAGGATCGACAATCTGAAAGTAATCCAGCCGCACGGAAGGGTCTTGCGCAAAGAGTTTTTGCGCGGCTGGCACCAATTCACTCGTCCGGCGCTCGCCGGTGCGGAACAGTTCCTCAGCGCGCAAAAGCGACTTACGCAGTATGACGGCTTGCCTACGCTCGCCCGCATTCAAATAGGCATTCCGAGAGCTCATGGCCAGTCCATCGGGTTCGCGCACGATGGGGCAGACCACGATCTCGACAGGACTCTTCAGATCGCGCACCATACGACAGATGATGGCGACTTGGGCCGCGTCCTTTTGTCCAAAGAAAGCAAGATCGGGCTCGATGATGTTGAAGAGCTTTGAGACAACGGTTGTAACTCCGCGAAAGTGGCCGGGGCGAGAGACGCCATCCAGCTTGTCGCTGAGACCCTCGACGGTGACAAAAGTGATGGCGCCCTTGGGATACATCTCGTCCACTGCAGGCGCAAACAAGACATCGACGCCTTCCGTCTGCAGCAACTCGCAATCATGGTCAAACGTGCGCGGGTATTTTGAAAAGTCTTCATGGGGGCCGAACTGAGTGGGATTGACGAAGATGGAGACGAAGACGACCTCCGATTGCTTCTTCGCGGCGCGCACCAGAGACAAGTGGCCTTCATGCAAAGCACCCATCGTGGGTACAAATCCGACTTTCCTGCCCGCCATTCGAGCGCCACGCGAGGCACTGCGAACTTCTTGCACAGTTCTGCAGATTTTCATGCTGAGACCGGCACGCGGATTCAGGACGAAGGAACCCATTGAATTTCCACTTGCGAGCTGTGGAGCATGCTGGCGATTTTTGCCTTGTTATCGCTGATGCGCGCCTTATCGGCGGATGGACCGCGGTCATCAGCCAGAGCAACGACTCGGCCATAAGGCCACGCAGTGGGTGGCAGTTGGGCGAGGGCGTCGGTGAGTTCATCGGACTTCATCAAGTGCTCTTCATTGTTGGTCACGTCCAGCAGACCTACGCCGTCGGTCCTTACGATCACATAAGGATTCTTCCAGGCCTTCAGATCGACTTTCTTGTAGATCGCGGGGTTGGCTGCAGGCAGGGCCAGCAGGCGCGGATTGGACGTGCTGCCGTTAACAGGGCCGGTACACGATGCGCACAACAATGTAAGCAGCAACAAAGCTGTCAGTCGCAAGAGGATCCTCCATCAATAATCTTACCGCCGCATAGCGCGCTTGCGCTCAAGCACTGTTTCGAGCGCCGCTTGCGTCTCCCTGGGGAGGTGATAAGACTCCTTATCGGACGGATATTGATGCGAGATTACGTCGGCTCGAAACTCCTGTACGGCGTGGGTGATCAGGGCCGCCGCATCGCCATAGTGCCGGACGAATTTGGCGGGAGCGCCGAAAGTCATGTTCAGGATGTCGTGGAATACCAGCACCTGGCCGTCGCATTCCGGGCCCGCTCCGATGCCAATCGTCGGGGTCTGAACTTCGGCGGTGATCATGGCAGCAACTTCGCGAGGTATTCCTTCCAGGTAAATGCAAGCGACACCGGCGCGGTCGAGAGCGACTGCGTCACGCATGAGTTGTTCGATTGCGGCCAGTGACTTCCCCTGTACCTTATAACCGCCCATGACATTGACCGACTGTGGCGTGAGGCCGATGTGACCGGCAACCGGGATCTCAGCATCGATGATGCGGCGGATCAACTCCGCACGCTTCTCACCGCCTTCAACCTTCACTGCCTCGGCGCCTCCCTCTTTCACGAAGCGGGCAGCGTTGCGAACAGCTTCATCGGGGCTCAGATGGTATGAGCCATACGGCATGTCGACAATGAGGAATGCGTTCTTAACACCGCGGCGAACTGCCCGAGCGTGATGCAGCATCTCGTCGGTGGTGACCGATAGAGTGTTGTCATAGCCGAGCATAGTCATCGCTAGCGAGTCGCCAACCAGGATGATGTCGATTCCCGCTGCATCAACCAGGCGCGCGCTGGCGTAGTCGTAGGCGGTCAGGCAGGTGATCGGTTGATGTTGGAATTTCTTGTCGCGAAGAGTAGCGGTCGTAATTTTCTGGCGGGGTTCGCCAATAGGAGTGAGACTCACGATGTCCTCCAGTGCCCCTCCGCCTCGGGCGGATAGAGCCTGATCACATCTTTGATGCTACGTAGCTATTGTAGTTGCAAGGAAAGCGATGCGCTAGTAGCACCTTGCCAGCCAAGCAGGATGCTTACAAGCTGCACATACCGAGGGACTTACCGGAGCGGCATTGTAGATAGAGCGCGCTACGCGGGAGTCACACGCAGGCTCATATCAACAGCTCTGGCGGAGTGGGTGAGCGCTCCCACAGAGATGAAGTCCACGCCAGTTTCTGCGTAGGCGCGCACATTTTCCAAATTAATGCCGCCGGAGCACTCCAAGGGAATGCGGCGTTCGTGGCGAGTGCAGCGCTCCACTGCCGTCTTCGCGTCCTGGGGCGACATATTGTCGAGCAAAATGGCTTCGGCTCCATGTTGCAGCGCTTCTTCAAGTTCAGCTAACGAGCGCACTTCCACTTCGATGGGCTGTTCTCCGCGCCGATTGAGATGAGCATGCTCCAGAGCCGCCGTGATGCTTCCCGCAAGAGCAATGTGATTGTTCTTGATGAGGACGCCATCGGATAGATCAAGCCGGTGATTCTGTCCGCCGCCGCAGCGGACCGCGTACTTATCGATGACGCGGAGCCCGGGAACAGTCTTGCGCGTATCGAGAATACGAGCTTTGGTACCGGCAATTGCGTCGACGAACTTGCGCGTCTGAGTTGCGACCCCACTCATTCGTTGCAGGAAATTCAAGATAACCCGCTCGCAGGAGAGAACGACGCGGGCGTTGTGACGGACCACGGCGACTGACTGCCCTTTGTGCAAGCGAATGCCATCGAAGATCTCGGGATGCGTGGTGACTTCGTAATGAGAGGTCACGGCGCCATCGAGCGCGGCATAGACATCCAGAATACGGGCGAGGCAGCCGATACCTGCGAGAATGCAATCTTCCTTGGCGAGAATGGTGGCCGCAGCGCGCTGGTTGGGGTCGATACACGCATAACTGGTGGCGTCACGCGTGGCACGGTCTTCGAGCAGCGCGTTCTCCAGAATCGATGTGATTCGCCGGCTATTCCAATCCATTGGTCGTTAGTCGTTGGTCGTTAGTCGTTTGCAAGTTCCGAGTTTGCTAGTCCCTCAATCTTTGGTCTTATTCAGAATCCGACAGCACTTCTTGCATGCGGCGTGGGATGAGACGACTATTGCAGTTCCGCCAGTTTTCCCTTTGCCTTGTCCCGCAACACTTGCAACTCTGCCATGCGCGTTCTGAGTCCCTCTACTATATGGGGCGGAGCTTTGGCCAGAAACGCCTGGTTACCCAGTTGGCGCTCTTTGCCTTGAATCTCTTTTTCAAATCCTTCCAATTCCTTTGTCAGTCGTGACCGCTCGGCTGCGACATCGATCTTCCTCTCATAGATAACATGTACATCGAAACGCGCCGTGCTGCGGGACCCAGCTTTCTTGTCCAGCGAGCCCTGCGTAAACGTGAGTTTCTCCACAGAGCCTAGGCGCTCCACCGCGCCCCGATTCTGATCGATCATTGCCTGGGTGCCGTTCCCGTGGGCATAGATTTCGATGGGAACCCGGACCTTCGGCTCGATCTTCAGCTCTGCCCGCAAGTTGCGAACACTGACAATCAGATCCTGAAGTATAGCCATATCGGTCTCGGCTGCGAGATCAACCTGCTGCTCGTCAGGCTGAGGGAACGGGGCCAGAGCAATCGACTTTAGCGGAGGCTTGCCGTCATACATGGTTTGCCAGATCTCTTCGGTAATGAAGGGCATGATGGGATGCAGCAGACGCAATGCTGCTTCGAAGAGACCGACAAGGTTCACGCAGGCAATGCGCGCTTCCTCCGCATTTTCGGAGAGCAACCGCGGCTTCACCAGTTCCAGATACCAGTCGCAGAGCTCGCCCCAGAAGAAATCGTAAATTCCGTTCGCCGCTTCGTGAAAACGGTAGGTCTGCAACTGGGCGGCGACTTCTTTGGCAACTCGGGTGAAGCGGGAGAGAATCCAGCGGTCTTCGAGAGTTGTGGGCGCGAATCCGGCAATGCCGTGGGTTGCTGGCTGTGGCCCAGAAACCGGGCTTGAGGACTGGCGATTGAGGACTGAAGACTGGCTGATGAACATGAACCGTGCCGCATTCCATATCTTGTTGGCAAAGGCGCGGTAGCCTTCCGTCCTGCTCTCGTTGAAAGCTATATCAGTTCCCGGAGCAGCCATGGCCGCAAGGGTGAAGCGGGTTGCATCGGTGCCGAACCTGTCAATGATTTCCAGTGGATCGATCACGTTGCCCTTCGTCTTCGACATCTTCTGCCGTTCGGCGTCACGCACCAGCGCATGGATATAGACCTGACGAAACGGTACGCTGTCATCCTTCTTCTTCGCCCATCCACTGGCTTTCTTGATCGCCGCATCCTGCTGATGGCCGTGCATGAAATGGCATCCGAACATGATCATGCGCGCCACCCAGAAGAAAAGAATCTCGTAGGCGGTGATCAGCAGCGTGGTGGGATAGAAGACTTGCTGGTCGCGTGTTTTCTCCGGCCAGCCCAGGGTGGTGAAGGGCAGAAGGCCGGACGAGAACCAGGTGTCGAGCACGTCGGTATCTTGTTCCAGCTGAGTGTTTCCGCACTTGCCGCACTGGGTGGGAGTCTCGCGCGCAACTATGACACTCCGACAATTGCCGCAATGCCACACCGGAATGCGATGTCCCCACCAGAGTTGGCGCGATATGGTCCAATCATGGATGTTGTACATCCAGTTCAGATAAATCTGCCGGTAATTGTCGGGAACAATGGTGATTTCGCCTTGTTCGACGGCGCGAATCGCTGCATCCGCCAGCGGTTTAATCTTAACGAACCACTGTTCCGAAAGCCGCGGCTCAACCACTGTGTTGCAGCGGTCACATTTTCCGAGCGGCACGGTGTAATCCTTCACCGCGACGAGAAAGCCCTCCTCTTGCAGATCCGCTATCACCTGCTCGCGTGCTTTGTAGCGATCGAGATTGGCATAGGCACCCGCGTTGTGGTTCATGCGGGCATGCTCATCCATGACGTCTATCTGCGGAAGGTTGTGCCGCTTCCCGGCTTCGAAGTCGTTAGGATCATGCGCGGGCGTGATTTTTACTGCTCCGGTGCCGAACTCGGGATTGGCAATCTCGTCGAGAATTATCGGGATCTCTCGCTTCATCAGCGGGAGCAGCACTTTCTTGCCGTGCAGATGCTTGTAGCGCTCGTCGGACGCGTTCACGGCAACGGCGGTGTCGCCCAGCATGGTTTCCGGACGGGTCGTCGCCACCGTGATGAACTCATTGCTGCCGATTACCGGGTAGCGGATTTCGTACAGCTTGCCGGGAACGTCCTCGTGCTTGACTTCGAGATCAGAGATCGCAGTTTCGCAGCGCGGGCACCAGTTGACGATGTACTTGCCGCGATAGATCAGACCTTCTTCGTAAAGCCGGACGAAGACTTCGCGCACGGCACGCGAGAGGTTCTCGTCCATGGTGAAGTATTCGCGATCCCAGTCGACCGAGGCGCCGAGCCGCTTCATCTGATCGAGGATGGCGCCGCCATACTCGCGTTTCCATTCCCATACGCGCTCCACGAATTTTTCCCGGCCCAGATCGCGGCGCTTCTTACCCTCTTTTGCGAGTTGCCGTTCCACCATCATCTGCGTAGCGATGCCGGCATGATCCGTTCCCGGCAACCACAGTGTGATGAAACCCCGCATGCGATGCCAGCGCACAATGATGTCCATCTGCGTCTGATTGAGCATGTGGCCCATGTGCAGGCGGCCGGTTACATTGGGCGGCGGCAGGAGCAGGGTGAATACCGGGCGCGTTTCGCCAGGCGGCGGCGTGGGCACGGAGAAAAGCTTTTCCTTAATCCAGTATTCGGCCCAGCGCGCCTCGATGGCGCCAGGCTCATACGATTTGGGAAGATCGTGAGGCATTGAGGACGGGTTCAGCTCCTGGCTGTGGTTCTTAGTCGTATTCCGTAGCAGCCGGTACGTAATGCGCGGACGAAAGTTTAAGCAGAATGAAAGTCGGGTGCGCGTCCGTACCGCTGGCCGAGTGATGTTGAATCCTTGATATTACAGGCGGGTGAAAAGAGGGGTCAAACGGAGCGGGGGCTGCGGAACACGAGAGACAGAAAGGGACGTAAGAAGCGGTGAACCTTCCGGCTACCCATGGCACCGCAACGGTAACGCTGGATGTGAGGCGCGAACGATTAGGGACGACGAAATTTCCTGATCATCTGAAATCTCACGTCAGCATCTGGGAAGATGGGTATCATCACGGTTCCCCAATGCTTCTCCGGTCGACCCCAAGAATATCCAGGTTCTGTATACTTCGGTTGCCTGTTCGCTGTCGCCTCCGCGTCCGCCCGAAGAATGTAATCCGGCGCGAACTCGGGAGGAATCCATAGCTGATCGAAACCAATTCCATTTTCAGTCCATACCCATTTTCCTGAACGGTTTTCCACCTTTCCCGTTGACCAGAAGATTCTTTCGGAAAAACTTTTATCCGGCAATATCTTGAGTTCTATCTTCCCGGTTCCAACTTTGAGTTCATACTCGCCTAGAACGTCAGATTCCGATCTAACCATCGTGCAGCCGTTCGTGAAAAGGAACGTCGCCAGCACGACCAGGAGCACGATTCTGGCGGGCTGAAAGTGGGTTTTCATCTTCATGCGCGCTCGTGCGCTCGCTTTCACCTCTAGTGGCACCGGTCATGGGCAGTGATATGAACTTTTGGTGCACCGTTCCAAAGGGCCCGCTCGCGGGATCCGAAATTCCCAACCGGGCAGTCATGTGCAAGGCTTGTGAGTTAAGAGTGATCGGATTCGTGACATTGAGGTCCACGACTCCTCCCGACCGGGTATACGTAGCGTTGAAAGCTCCCATCTGTGCTTCGGGAGTATAGTATCCGCTGACTCGACCGTCGGGGCTTTTCAGAAAGGGCCCGTCAATCTGTCCACGGTCAGTCCAGCCGTGACCGTTAAATATTTGATCAATCCAAAGCAACTCTCCCGGAACGGGAATCGGGTTTGCGTCTTCAGTGTTGGTAGAGACAAGCGCTATTCCGAAAAGACCGACCATTTTCTAAAACAATGGCGGAAGTCATAACTGCTGGGCACAATATTCCGAAGGCTATAGACAAGGCCCACGCCTTTTCTGCCATCCGTTCCTATTTTGCGCCTACTATTGTTCTGCTCTGAGCTGAATCACCGGGTTGTAGTGAATAACTCAATTAAAACAATCAGCCCTGCTAACAACACGATAGGCCAGACTACCCACTTGTTCATTTGCTTCAAACGTGTTGGCGGTAGGTCAGGCTCGGACTTTCGGATGAGAAAAAACATTCCATTGAGCACAAGCACCGACAGAAAGCCAATTGTAAGAAGCCCGAGTTTGCCAACGTGGTAATTCGCATAGCCTAGAATCACCCCCAGCACTACACCAACGTAATTGATTTCATGGCAATCTTAGTTCTCGCTCCCAGGTTGAGTTGGCGTCTAGTTCTATCCGCGATTTGAAATGCGAAAAATAAGTCAGCCTGTTCAGCGGACTAGGGTGACCTGCTGCTTCGCGCGACCTACATAGGGATAGCAATGACAAATTTTAAATGACTAATTTCAATTACTGAGTTGATTTAGCCCCAGCGCTTCCACGGTCATCTGATCGACGGCAGGATGATCCTTACCCTTCGTTACAACCCCGAATCCACCCGAGTACTCCCACATCGTCCAACCAATCGCCCGCCGCTCGAGCGCAGTTCTTACGTCGTGGATCCACGCTGCCCGATCTTTCGGATCGGCAGTCTTCCGGTATACCCCAAATTCGTCACATAAAACCGGGACGTTCCTCTTCTTCGCCCACGTTGCAACCTGCCCGATCTCCATGTCGATGCGATCGGCGTCCCAGTGCTCCATGCCGTAGCGCAAGATGTAGAGCTGATTGATTTCGTCGGGGACTCCAGCCGCGGCTTTCTCCGCCGACGCGCGATTCGAAGGATAGGAGAGGCCTTTAACAAAATGCCAGAAGTTCACACCCCATGTCGCACCCTGATGGGTGAAGATGTGCGGCTCGTAAAAGTGGAAGTTATAAATCACGTTCGCCTCCGTGATTGGCTCAAGGAACAGCAACTCATCATCAGCCGACCAATTCGCCCCCGCAGCAATAATCGTGTTTTGCGGCGCGCCTTGCCGGATTGCGGCGGCCAGCTTGGCTTGCACTCCGTACCAACGGTAGCGGTCGCCCATCTCCGGTTCGTTCAGAATCTCAAAGAACACCAGATCCGGGTTCAGAGATGAGTAATGCCGGGCCAATGCACGCCAGAAATCGGCGAACTCTTCGACAAGATCGTCTCTCTTAGCAAGCTCCGCTTTGAATGCGCTACTCGCGTGCATGTCAATCACGATCGCCAGTTTTTGATCAAGAATCATCTTCACTGCCGCGTCGAGGTAGCCCAGATACTCGGCAGGAATTTCGTCTGCATGCCCCTCCACAAACATGGGCTTCGGATCGACGACGAGCCGTACATGATCGAATCCCATGGACTTGATCAGCACAATGTCTTCTGCCGTCGTGTGAGTCTGGAAATGCTCTTTGGTGTATCCCTTGGGATCGAACACCTGTCCGAACCATCCCGTGATATTGATGCCGTGACGAAGGTGAGCGAGCCGTTGTGGCGGAACGGAGAGCTGCGCTCGATTGGAGGGACGCGGGGAGGAGGATTGCGCAAGCAGAATCGAAGAAGCAAATATAACCGCTATCGTGTTGCGAAGTGTTGGTATCACCACTGCCTGCTTGGGAACAGTCGCCCTCGCTTGTCCTGCGGAGCAAAGCTCCACAGCTGATCACGAAACCCAGCGATTTCTCCTCGGTGGCTGCCCGCAGGAGTCCGGTCTACGTGATTATTGGTAAAGAACGAATCCGCTTCTTCGTCGCGGCAAAAATGGCATTGCAGAGGGCCGGAGCTACGGGGGGAAGCGGTGGCTCGCCAACGCCCGACGGCGCCTCGGTACTCTGCACGTAATATGCTTCCACGGCCGGAGCTTCACTCATCCTGATCGGCTCATAGTCGTCGAAGTTGCCCTGAACAACTCTGCCTTTATCAATTGTGATCTGAGCCCGCAGCGCATTTGCGAGACCGTAAATCACGGCACCCTGAATCTGTTGCTCCAGGATCGTCGGATTGATCACCTGCCCGACATCCACGGTTGCAACCACGCGATGAATTCGCGGCTTGTCGTTCTCCATCGAGATCTCCACCACATTTGCCGCGTAGGAACTGAAGCAGCCGAAGCATGCGATTCCACGATACCGTCCCCCCGGCAACGGCTTACCCCACGCGGCCTTCTCTGCCGCCAGCTGAAGCACGCCTCGCATGCGTGCGGTCTTCCACACCGCGTCGAAGTATTTGATGTCCTCGTCCTTCGAAAGCAGATGCAGGCGGTAATCAAGGGGATCTTTGTGGGCAGCCCCGGCTAGCTCATCGATAAAGGATTCGCTGGCGAATGCTGCCTGCAACGCGTACACAGAGCGCATCCATCCGAGCGGAACCGGCGTTTCCGTTTGCACAAACTGGATCAGTGCATTCGGAAAAGAGTAAACGACGGCCGTCTCATCCTTCATGTCGGGATCAACGCCGCCATCCAGCGGGTATCCTTTTTGCGCGCTGATTGACGGCGTGACCATCGTATGGGAGAAGGATGCCGGCCAGCCCTGTCCATCCAGGGCAGCGCTGAGCTTGTGATAGCTTGGCGGGCGATAGGTCGAGAATCGCATATCATCTTCGCGGGACCACAAAACCTTTACCGGTCCGCCCATCGCTTTCGACACCAGCGCCGCCTCGACTCCATAATCGTGCTCCAACCTCCGGCCAAATCCACCGCCCAAGAGCGTGATATTCACCTTCACCTGATCCGGATCGAGCCCCACGGCGGTAGCGACGGAATCCCGCACATCTTGCGGAACCTGGGTGGGCGCCCATAGCTCGCACTTATTACCCTGGAAGTGAGCCGTGCAATTCCCCGGCTCCATGGGAGCGTGCGCCATGAAGGGCAATTCGTAGGCGGCCTCAATTTTCTTTCCACCCACCTTGGAAACATCACCGACCGCATACAACGCGACACCCTTCTTCGACGCGGCCTGTTTTAGCCCTTCCTTGATTGCCGCAGTGCTCAAATCTTTGTTCGGGCCCTCATCCCAGGTGACGTTCAGGACGCGCCGTCCCTCCATCACACCCCACACCGAATCAGCCACTACGGCGACTGCCGAATCACTGATCTTTCCCACGTAGCTGACGCCTGGTACTTTCTTCGCGTCTTTATCATCGAAGCTCGTCACCTTTCCCCCGACTACCGGGCAACGAGAAAGCATGGCGTACTTCATATTCGGAATGCGGAAATCAATGCCGTATTCGGCAGCACCTTGCACCTTGGCAGGCGTGTCGATACGCGCTGCTCGAGTTCCAATGAGCTTGAAATCCTTTGGATCTTTCAAAGGAGGAGCGCTGGGAACAGGCAGTGTCGCCGCGCGCTCCGCGAGTTCCGCGTAACTTTTCTTCCGATTGCTGCCGGCGTGAGTCACAGATCCGTGTTCTGCTTTGCACGACGACTTCGGCACGCCCCACTCCAGCGCAGCTGCACTCAACAGCATTTCTCGTGCGGCCGCTCCGGCCTTGCGCATCGGCTCCCAAGTAGTGCGCACGCTGGCGCTCCCGCCGGTAGTCTGATCTCCATACAACGAGCTGGCTCCCGCCTGCTCTACCGTAATCTGGTTCAAATCAGCTTCAAGTTCCTCGGCCAGAATCATGGGAAGAGCCGTGCGCACTCCCTGCCCCATCTCCGAGCGCGCAACCACAATTGTGATCTTTCCATCCGGTGTGATCTTCAGATAGGCATTGGGAGAGAAACCGTTGCCGTTCTTACTCGAGGATCCGTGGGGTAGATAGAAGCCGATGACCAGCCCTGCGCCTGCTGCGGCAGTGGTTGTGAGAAATCCTCGCCGGGTTAGAGGCGTCATTGTCCACCTCTCGCATTCGACGCACGCAGAATAGCGCGCTTAATCCGGTCATAGGTGCCGCACCGGCAGATATTCGCCGTCATGGTTCGGGTTATCTCGTCGTCCGAGGGATGGGGATTCTTTGCCAGCATCGCCGCCGCGGCCATGATCTGCCCCGTCTGGCAGTAACCGCATTGCGGTACCTCTTCTGCAATCCATGCCTTCTGCAGTTCTGTGAGCCCATTTGCGGAGAGACCTTCTATTGTAGTGACGTTTTTTCCAGCGACTTGCGAAAGTGGTGTCGAGCAAGAACGTACCGCCGCTCCTTCGACGTGGACGGTGCAGGCGCCACATAATCCCGCGCCGCAACCGAACTTCGTCCCCGTCATGTTCAAGGTGTCGCGCAATACCCAGAGCAGCGGCGTCTCTGGAGCAACGCTGACCTTTCGCTCGCTGCCGTTTACCCGGAGTGAGATCTCAGCCATCTATAGCCCCGATGTGGTTTGTTAGAGCTCATCATCCTACTCGGATCGTCAGAAAAGGGGAACTCGGGAGTGACTCAGGATCAAACCTGATGCACGGACCTCCTCATCCCATGTAGGCTTACAGAACGGAACGTCGGACAGTATGGAGACGCGCGCCACCAAAATCAGTCTCGCCGTCGCACTTTTTGCATTCTTATTTTCAGTGACTGCCGCGCAAGCTCAGCGCGCGCGCGGAGAAGTGCGGATCACCGTCCGCGACCCGCAGGGCGCTGCTGTTTCTTCGGCCGGCGAGCTCGTCAGTGATTCCAACCAATTTCGACGCACCTTCCAGGTGGGCGACGATGGGCGTTATATAGCCCAGGACCTCCCTTTCGGTGTCTATCGGCTAACCCTCACTGCTCCCGGGTTCGCGTCCTCATCGAGCCTGCTGGAGGTTCGCTCAGAGGTTCCCATCCACTTCTCGTTGACCCTTGGCATCGCGCCTCTGGCAACGCAGGTTCAGGTGAATGACGCGGCAACCCTGCTCGATCCTTCACGTGCCGGAATGCTCCACTCCATCGGTCGCCAAACACTTGGCCAGGATGTTCCCGCACAGTCGGGACGCGGCCTCTCCGACGCCGTGAACGATTTGCCTGGATGGCTCTACGAAGCAAACGGCGTGCTCCATCCGCGTGGCTCAGAATACGACGTTCAATACGTAATCGATGGACTGCCGCTGACACAGAATCGTTCGCCGGCCTTCGCACCGTCCCTCGACCCGGATGCGGTGGATTCCATGCGGGTGCTGACGGCTAACTATCCGGCCGAATATGGGCGCAAGTTGGGCGGGATCGTGGAAGTCGTAACTGAAAAGAGCGTACCTACGGGATGGCATGAGCTACTAGATCTGAGCGGCGGCAGCTTCACAACCATCAACGGCTTTGCCGGAGTTTCCTATTCGCATGGCAAAGACCGCCTCTCGTTAAGTAGTGACGGATTTCTGACCGACCGCTACCTCGACCCGCCAGTCCTGGCGAACTACACCAATCACGCCAGCTCAGCTGGGTTTACGGCCTCGTTCACCCGCGACTTCTCGGATCGCGACCGCTTGCGTGTCAGTGTTTCCCATGACGTTGTTCACTTCATGATCCCGAACGAGCTGGTTCAGCAGCAGGCTGGACAACGGCAGGACGCCGCCAATACCGAAAGCGCTGGCCAACTCTACTTCCAGCACGTCATTTCTCCAGACCTGATGTTGAATGTTTCAGGAAGCGTCCGCGAGGCCCTGGCTACGCTGTCTTCCAATGAGCAATCGACGCCCGTGATCGTGTCGCAGAACCGCGGCTACCGCGAAGGCTATTTCCGTGGGGACCTCGCTGGACATCACGGTCGCCACGACTGGAAGGTAGGTGGGGACACAATTCTTAATCCGGTTCACGAGAACTTGCAGTACACGATCACGAATCCCTCGCAATTTGATCCTGGCACACAACAACATTTTCAGTTTTCAGATCAACGTTGGGATGTGGAACCTTCGGCCTATGCCCAAGACCAGATTCACCTCGGCAATTGGGGTCTCAGTGCGGGCCTGCGCTTCGATCACTACAGGTTTGTAGTTCATGAAAGTGCGTGGAGCCCTCGGCTCGGTATCTCGAGATACTTCGCATCCCTCAGCCTCGTGCTGCATGCATCTTATGACCGGGCTTTCCAGACACCCGCCGTCGAGAATCTTCTGCTCGCCAGTTCGCCTCAAGTGAACTCGTTGAATCCACTCGTGCTGCGGCTACCCGTTCGCCCGGGCCGCGGCAACTTCTATGAAGTTGGCTTCAGCAAGGCATTGCTTGGGATTCTGAGGGTGGATGCCAATGTCTTTCGGCGGGACTTTCGCAACTACTCCGATGACGACGTATTGCTCGACACCGGCGTGAGTTTTCCGACGGCATTCGCTAAGGCTCGCATTACCGGTGAGGAGTTGCGGCTTGAAGTTCCACATTGGGGCCGCTTTTCCGGATACTTGAGCTACACCAACCAGGTTGGGACGGGCCAAGGGCCGATTACCGGTGGACTATTTCTGGGCAGCGATGTCGTCAACGCAACTACCGATCTCGGCAGTTT
>Ga0207657_10001679_pt1 | contig 23885 bp, 14 predicted proteins | sample KBSC33metaG_FD_184316 | JGI IMG/M metagenome (GOLD analysis project Ga0207657, IMG submission 184316) | Corn rhizosphere microbial communities from Kellogg Biological Station, Michigan, USA - KBS C3-3 metaG (SPAdes) (version 2) | ecosystem: Host-associated > Plants > Roots > Rhizosphere > Soil ... | reverse complement strand
TTCCGCCTTGCGGTTTCCTCGCAGGCGGCAGACCTCTGAACGTTGGGTTATTCCGTGCGCAGCGCCTGCGACGGCTGCACGCGCGCCGCGCGCCACGCGGGAATGAAATTCGCGAGGCTCGACGCGGTGAGCAGCACCGCCGCAGCGATGCCCCACGACAAGGGATCCGCGATGCTGACGCCGTAGAGCATCCCGCTGATCTGCGACCGCGCGAGCAGCGCAACGGCGCATCCGACGACGACGCCGCCGCCCAGCCCCGTAGCGGCGACGATCAGCCCCTGCCGCATCACCAGGCGGAGCACGGTGGACGCGCTCGCCCCGAGCGCCATGCGGATGCCGATCTCGCGCGTGCGGCGCGACACGGAATACGCGATTACGCCGTACAAGCCGATCGCGGCGAGCAGCATCGCCACCACGCCGACGCTGCTCACGACGAGCGCCTCGGCACGCACGGGGAACAGCGTCGCCCCCATCTCCGCCTCCATCGTCTGATTCTCGAAGAAGACGAGATTCGGTTCGAGGGCCAGCAGTTCGCGGCGCATGTCGCGCAGCAGCGCGTTGGCGTCGCCGCGCGTGCGCGCGATGATGGCGTTGTAGGCGTTTGGCTGCTGGCTGCGCGCCACATGGATGAACGGCGTCGGCGCCTCGCCCACCGTCGACACCTTGTGATCGGCGGCGACGCCGACGATCTGGAATGCCGGGCCCGCGCCGCCGCGCGTGTGGAAGGTCTTCCCGATCGCGCTCTCGTCCGGCCAGTAGCGGTGGGCGAACGTCTCGTTGACCACGGCCACTTTCGGCGTCTCGGGACGATCGTCGTCAGTGAAACCGCGTCCCTGAACGATCGCCACGCCGACGGTCTTGAAATAATCCGCCGACACGCGCGTCACGTCGATCGTGTCGCCCGTCTGGCCCGGCTGATGCCGCCCGGGAATCCAGATGTCGTCCCAGCGGCTCACGTTCACCGAGAACGGCACGCGCGTCGCCAGCGCGGCCGACTCCACGCCGGGAATCGCTCGCACCCGATCGAGCGCCTGGTTGTAGAACTGCAGGCTGCGCGCCGGCGAATAGCGCAGCATGCCGGTGTCGGTCGACACGAGAGCGAGTCGATCGACGGCGAAGCCGACGTCGGTGCGCTCCGCGGCAATCAGGCTGCGCGTCAGCAGCGTCGCCACGACGAGCAGCAACACCGTCGTCGCCATCTGTCCGGCGACGAGCACGTCGCGGACCCCCCACCGCCAGCCGCCCATCGGCCGAACGACGAGATCGCCGCGCAGATCGGACGTGAGCGTCACGCGCGACGCCTTGACCGCCGGCACGAGACCGGCCAGCAGCCCCGAGATGAACGTCGCGGCCAGCGTGAACAGCAGCACGCGTCCGTCGATGCGCAGCTCGAAGGCAAACGGAATGGGCGTCGGCAGGGTCATCGACGCGACGACGCGCGTGATCCACCACGCGAGCAGGATGCCGAAGGCCGCACCAATCGACGAGAGCACCAGGCTCTCGGTGACGAGCTGCCGCGCGATCTGCGCGCGGCTCGCTCCGATGGCGAGCCGCACCGCAATTTCCTTCTGCCGGCCGGTCGCTCGCGCCAGCAGCATGCTCGCCACGTTCGCGCACGCGATCAACAACACGAGGCCAACGATCACCATCAGCACGGTGGCGATGGGTACGACGGCGCGGTCGGCCGCCGGATGCAGGTGAACGTCGCTCGTCGCTTTCACCGCGATGCGGCGATCCGTGTTGGTGGCCGGATATGCGGTGTCGAGCTGCGACATCAACAGCTTGAGGTTCGCGCCGGCCTGCGCCGCGGTGCGCCCGGGCTGCAGCCGGCCGCGCATGAACAGCCAGCGATCACCGCGCCGCTCGAGTCGGTTCGTTCCGTCGGGCGACGGCACGACATCGTGCAGGCCGACAGGCTCGACGGTCAGCGAGCCGGCCACCGGCACCCACACGTCGGGCGAGAGCACCGGCGTCATGCCGGTAAATCCGCGCGGCGTCACCCCGACGATCGTGTACGTCTCGCCGCGGAGCTTCAGCGTGCGCCCGATCGCCTCGCGGGACGATCCAAAGTCGCGCACCCACGAGCGATACGACACCATCGCCACGCGCGGCGCGTCCTTCCGGTCATCGTCGGAAATGATCGTGCGGCCCAACGCGGCGCCGACGCCCAGCGTGCCGAAATAGTTGCCGGTGACGATCTCGCCCAGCACGAGCTGCGAGCGATCGCCGAGATTCAGCGGACCGAACATCGGGCTGTAGCCGATCAGGTCCGTGAAGACGTCGTTCCTGGCGCGAAGATCGAGATAGTCGGGATACGACGAGGTGCTGTATGGCTCCGCACCGGCGCCGCCGCTGCCGCTCGTAAACACGTCGACCAGGCGATTCGGCTGCGCGACCGGCAGCGGACGGAAGAGCACCGCGTCTGCGACCGCGAACAGCGCCGCATTGAAGCCGATGCCGGCGGCCAGTGAGGCCACCGCCACGAGCGTGAACGCCGGGCTTTTCGCGAGCCAGCGCAGAGCGTGCCGCAAATCGGTGCGCAGCAGGTCGATCAAGGCGAGAGGATTATAATCCGCGCATGAAGAAGCTGCTGCTCGCCATCGTCGCCGCCACGGCCGTTGTTGGAGCGCAGACGCCGGGCGCGTTCACGCTCGATCAGATTCTCAGTTATCCGTTTCCCGACAACCTTGTCGCGTCGCCGACCGCCGCAACGGTGGCCTGGACGTTCACCGAGCGCGGCGTGCGGAACATCTATGCCGCGGACGGACCGGAGTTCAAAGCCCGTCGACTCACCAATTACACCGACGATGACGGGCAGGAGCTGACGAGCCTCTCGTTTTCGCACGACGGCAAGACGATGGTGTACGTGCGCGGCGGCGATCACGGATCGAACTGGCCGGCCGAGGGCAACCTGATGCCGGATCCGTCGAGCAGTCCGGTGCAGCCGAAGATGCAGGTCTGGGCGGTATCGGTGTCGGGCGGAACACCGACGTTGCTCGGTGACGGCGACGATCCGGCGATTGCGCCGGACGGCAGTCGCGTCGCGTTCGTCAAGGATCGCCGCATCTTCATCGCGCCGCTCGACGGATCGAAACCCGCCGAGCAGGCATTCTTCGCGCGCGGATCGAGCGAGTCGCCCGTGTGGTCGCCCGACGGACGCACGCTCGCGTTCGTGTCGGACCGCGACGATCACAGCTTCATCGGTCTCTTCACCGACGCGAGTCGTCCCATTCGCTATCTGGCGCCGTCCACGTCGCGAGACTCGGATCCGGTCTGGTCGCCTGACGGCAAGACGATCGCGTACGTGCGCCAGCCCGGACGCGGCGGCGTGCCACGATCGCCGCTCGCGCAGCAGCCCTCGCCGTGGGCGATCTGGGTCGCCGACGCGGCGAGCGCATCGGGCCACGAGGCATGGAAGAGCGGCGCCGCGCTCGTGGATTCGCTGCCGCGAACCGCCGGCGGCGCGAACCTGCACTGGGGCGACGGCAATCGTCTCGTCTTCGTCTCGTATCAGGACAACTGGCCGCATCTCTACTCGGTCCCGTCCGCAGGAGGCGCGCCCGCGACGCTGCTCACGCCGGGCGCGTTCATGGTCGAGTACGCGTCGATGTCGCCCGACCGCCACTTCATCGTCTACAACGCGAACACCGGATCCGACCGCAACGACATCGACCGCCGTCACATCTTCAAGGTAGCGGTCGATGGATCGTCGGCGCCGGCGGCGTTGACGAGCGGCCGCGGCATCGAGTGGACGCCGGTCGAGACGGGCGACGGCGCCAGCGTCGCGTTCCTCGCGTCGGATCCACAGCGGTCGCCGCTGCCGTCGATCGTGCCGATGGCCGGCGGCCAGACGCGCACGCTCGCCGCGGATCGGCTGCCGGCGTCTTTCCCGTCCGCCGCGCTCGTCACGCCGGAGCCGGTGACCTTTCGCGCCAGCGACGGCGTCGAGGTGCACGGACAGCTGTTCAAGAGCGGCAGCGGCGCGGCGAAGCGCCCAGCGGTCGTGTACGTGCACGGCGGTCCGCCGCGACAGATGCTCCTCGGCTGGCACTACATGAACTACTACGCGAACGATTACGCGGCGAATCAGTACCTCGCGAGCCGCGGCTTCGTCGTGCTGTCGGTGAACTACCGGCTCGGCATCGGCTACGGGCACGCGTTCCAGTATCCGGAGCACGCGGGCGCCCGCGGCGCCTCGGAATATCTCGACGTCATTGCCGGAGGCAAGTATCTTCAGGCGCGTCCTGACGTAGACGCGAAGCACATTGGCATCTGGGGCGGATCGTACGGCGGCTACCTGACGGCGCTCGCGCTCGGGCGCAACTCTGACGTGTTCGCCGCCGGCGTGGACATCCACGGCGTGCACAACTGGGATCGCCAGGGCCGCCAGGCGCCGAATATCGTCGCCGCGTGGGCCGGAGACGGAATCACGGAAGCCGATTTGAAGGAAGCCGCGAAGGTGACGTATCAGTCGTCGCCGATTTCCGCCGTCGCGACGTGGAAATCGCCGGTGCTGCTCATCCACGCGGACGACGACCGGAACGTCGAATTCCACCAGACGGTGGATCTCGAGCGGCGCTTGCTCGAGAAAGGGGTCAAGGTCGAGGAACTCGTGATCCCCGACGACATCCACGACTTCCTGCTGTGGCGAACGTGGAAAACCGTCACGACCGCCAGCGGCGCGTACCTCGAGCGGATGTTGATGAAGAGCGGCACGACGTCGCAGCGGTAAGGCGGGTCCAAAAGGACCCGCCCACGACGGCGCTAGGGCGTTCCGGTGTCGATGAAGCGCTTCAACCGCTGCATCGAGCCGCTCAGCATCCCGTCGGCTGGCTTGGCCATCGCATCGAGTCCGCCAGCCAGATAGCCGCCGACTTTGTACGTCAGCACAATCGTCGTCTTGCCCGCGGCCTCCGACAGCGCGAACGTGAGGCTGCCGGCGACGCCCATGTCCTGCATCGGACCCAGACCGCCGTTCAGCCGCAGCATCTTGCCGGGAGCGGCGAATACGACGGACAGGTGTCTGACGCTCCCGCCATTCGGCAGCGTTTCGCAAAAACAACCGCCGGCTTTCGCGTCGAGCGACAGGTTCGACGCTTTCCCCGAGAAAGTATGTTCGGGATCCCACCATGAGGCGACGTCGATGACGCCGGCGTAGGCTTTCGCCGCCGACGCCTGCACATCGATCGCGACCTTCACCGTGAATCCGTTGCTGGCGCTGTCGATCACGTCCGCCCGAACGGGCGCCGCGACGAGCAGCACGACGACCGGAGCGAACAGCGTCAGGAGCCGCAGTCGTTTCATGAATGCCTCATTGACGCAGCAGCGGCCGAATCTGTTCGCGGACGCCGGACAGTTCCTGCGACAGCATCTTGTGCACGGCGATCGCCTGATCGGTCGGCGCGAAGTCGTTCAGCGAGACGATGTCGGCCAGGTGCGACAGCTTCTCGATCAACTGACTGGGCAGACGCAGCTGATCCTGCCCGCGTCCCGTCGACGTGATGTTGAACAGCTTTGCTTCGAGCGCCACGATCTTCTTGTCCAGATCGGCAGCCTTCGCCTTCGCCGCCCGTCCTGCCTCGTCGTCGGCGGCGAGCTGCTGTTGCTGCGCGAGCTGCGCGCGAACAGTTTCCGCCTGGTTGACCAGCTCGGTAGCAATGGACATGTTGTCGCGAATCTCCATCAGGAGCTGCGTCTGCGTCCGGATATCCGCCTCGCTGCCCGACGAGTTGGGATCTTTGCGGACCACGAGCGGCTGCGGCTGCGACGCCTCTTTGCCTCCGACCACCAGTTTCACCGTGTACGTGGCGGGCGGCATCAGCACCGACATCGGCGTCGCCGTCGGAAATTTGCGCGTGCCGTCCGGACTCAGCGCGAACTCGGGCGCGTACTGCGGCGGCGTTCGCAGCTTGAAGTCCTTTGTCGGGTCGCCGCGCAGGTCCCACCACACGCGGTTCAGGCCCGCCCTCGCATCCTTGCCGACCTTCATCGTCCGCACGATCTTGCCGGACGCGTCGCTGATCACGATCGATACCGCGTCCTCTTTCGCGCGGCCATCCGCATCTTGGACCGGCGCGGTCTTCAGGAAGAAATTGATCGGCGCTCCGTCGGGCGGATTCTTTCCCTCCGTGGGATCGTCCGGCATGATCATCGGATCGGTGATCATGTGAAAACGGTACGTCGGACGGATCGTGAACAGATGCGCCGTCTCGGATGTCGTCTCCGGCCTGAGCTGCCGCAGCGCCGTGACGTCGTCGAGAATCCAGAATCCGCGGCCGTAGGTCGCGACGACCAGATCGTTGAAGTGTTCCTGCACGGTCATCCAGTGCACCGGCGCGTGCGGCAAGCCCGATTGCAGCGGCAGCCAGTGCTGTCCGTCGTCGACCGAGAAATAGAGCGCATTCTCGGTACCGAGATACAGCATGCCCTTCTTGACCGGATCCTCGCGCACGCAGTGCGCGTAGCTGTGCACGCCCTTTGGAATATCGCCCGCGATGGACGCCCACGTCTTGCCGTAATCGGTCGTCTTGTAAACGAACGGATCGCGATTGTTCACCTGATGGAGATCGACGGTGATGTACGCGGTGCCAGCATCGAAGCGCGACGGCTCGATGTTGCTGACCGTGCCGAGCGGCGGCAGGCCGGGGATGCTGCGCGTGACGTTCGTCCAGGCGGCGCCGCCATTGCGCGTGACCTGCACCTGCCCGTCGTTCGTGCCCGCCCAGATGAGACCGTTCTCGAGCGGTGATTCGGCAATCGCGAAAACGACGCCCGCATACTCGACGCCGATGTTGTCCGGCGTCAGGCCGCCCGAGATCTGCTGGTGTGATTTGTCGTTCAACGTGAGATCGGGGCTGATCTCCTGCCAGCTCTGGCCGCCATTCGTCGTGCGGTGCACGTGCTGGCTCCCGGCGTAGATGGTGTTGTGATCGTGCGGAGAGAGCGCGAGCGGGAACGTCCAGTTGAAGCGGTACTTCACGTCGGCCGCGGCGGCGCCGACGGTCACCTCGGGCCAGATCTCCACCTCGCGCATCTGGCGCGTGCGCTCGTCGAACCGCTCCACCGTTCCGCCGAGGCTCCCGAAGCCGGTGCCGGTCGCCCAGACGATGTTGTTGTCGACCGGATCGGGAATGGCCCAGCCGCTCTCGCCGCCGGCGACCGAGTGCCACTGGCCGCGTGGAATCGGTCCGGCGTCGGCGTCCTCGGACTGCTTGCCGATGCGGCTGTTGCTCGGTCCGCGCGTCGACGGCCCGTCCTGCCGGTTTCCGTACACGTTGTACGGAATCTGATTGTCGGTCGCGACGTGATACATCTGCGCCACCGGCAGCTGAATCTGATGCCAGCTGCGGCCGCGCGTCACCGAAAAGCTCAAGCCGTCGTCGTGCGCCACGACCATGCGATCGCCATTGGCCGGATCGATCCACATGTCGTGATCGTCGCCTTGCGCGGCGAGCCGCCCGACGAGATCCACCGTCGTCTTGCCGCCGTCGATCGTCTTGGTGAACTCGGCGGACAGGAACCACGCCTCGTTCTCGTTGTCGGGTGCGACCGCGAAACGGTTGTAGTAATGCGTCCGGCCGCGCAGCTTGCGGTCGTAGCTCACCACCATCCAGTTCTCCCCGCCATCGTCGCTGCGCCACAGCGAGCCGCTCTGCGTCGGCTGACCGTTGTCCGTGGGCATGCCGTCGCCGGTTTCGATCAGCGCGTAGACGCGGTTCGGGTTGCTGCGCGCGATCTGCGCGGACACCTTGCCGATCGGCGCCTTCGGCAAGCCGTGCCCGGTGAGCCGCGTCCAGGTGACGCCGCCGTCGGTCGATCGGAACAGGCCGCTGCCCTCGCCGCCGCTCTTGCGGCCCCACGTGTGGATCTCGATCTGCCACATGCCGGCAAACAGAATGCGCGGATTGGCCGCGTCCATCGCGATGTCGGAACAGCCCGTGTTCTCGTCGACGAAGAGCGTGCGCTCCCACGTCTTGCCGCCGTCGGCGGTCCGGTAGACGCCGCGCTCCTGCTGCGGACCGTAGGCGTGACCGAGCGCGCACGCGACGACGACGTCGGGGTTCCTCGGGTCGATCAGCACGCGTCCGATGCGGCCGGTCTTGTCGAGGCCGGCGTGGGTCCACGTGCGGCCTGCGTCGGTCGACTTGTAGATGCCGTTGCCGATCGAGATGTTGCTGCGGATGAACGCCTCGCCGGTGCCGGCCCAGACGACGTTCGGGTCGGACGCCGCGACGGCGAGCGATCCGATCGACGACACCGGCTCGCCGTCGAAGATCGGCGTCCAGTGCGCGCCGTTGTCGATCGTCTTGAAGATGCCGCCTGACGCGGCGCCGGCGTAATAGATGTTCGGATTGCCGGAGACGCCGGCCACCGCGATGATGCGGTTGCCCACCGGGCCGATGTATCGGAATTTGAGCGGCGCGTACAGGTCCGGCGTGATGGGCGCTGGCGACTGCGCGCGCGACGACGGGGTCGAGCACATCACCGCGAGAACGATCAGGACCGCTCCGAACGCGTGTCGATGCAGCATTCGCGCCTCCGTGTGACTGAACGCGGAGACTCTATCACCGGTTCACGTACCCCGCGCTATTCCGATCGCAACGCGACGGACGGATCGACCCGCGATGCGCGTGCGGCAGGGACCGCGTTGGCGAGCACGCTGACCACCGCCACCGTGGCCAGGGCGCCTGCCCAGGCTATCGAGTCGATGGGACTCACCGCGTAAAGCGCGCCCGACACGGCGTTCGCGGCGCCGAGCGCCAGCAGGACGCCGCCGGCAGCTCCCACCGCGGCGACCGTCAATCCCTGACGCATGATCAGGGCGAGCACGCGGCCGGGCTTCGCGCCGAGCGCCATGCGGATGCCGATCTCCCGCGTCCGCCTCGCCACGGAGTACGCGATCACGCCGTAGAGTCCGATGGCGGCCAGCAGCATCGCGATGACTCCGACCGCGCTCACGCTCATGGCGCCGAATTTCGCCGGCAGCAGCGTTGCCCCCACCTGCGTCGTCATCGTCTGATTGTCGAGGAACAGGAGGTTCGGTTCCATGCTCAGGAGCTCGCGGCGAATGGCGTCGACGAGCGCCGACGCGTCACCGTGCGTGCGCGCAATGATGCACTCGCCCATGTCCGGCCGCTGCGAGTACGCGTAGTGCACGTACGGCGTCGCCTGTTCGCCGATCGAATTCACCTTGTAGTCGGCAACGACGCCGATGACCTCGAAGAGCTTGCCATCGGCGGTGGTCCGGCGCACCCGCTTGCCGAGCGCGTTGTCGCCCGGCCAGAATTTTCGCGCGAAGGCCTGATTCACGATCACGACGCCAGGCGAATCGGGCGTGTCGGTGGCCGCGAAGTTGCGGCCCTGGAGCACGGGCACGCCCAGCGTGTCGAAATACTCGGGCGCCGCGGTCGTGGCGTCCACCTCGGTGCCTTTATCGTCGGGCTGATTCCGATCCGGGAAGAACAACGCGTTGCGGTTGTAGTTGATCGACAGCGGCGCGCGTTCGACGAGGCCGGCCGACACCACGCCCGGCAGCGCACGGACGCGCGTCAACGCGCGATCGTAGAACGCCCTGCTGCGCTCCGGCGTGTACCCGATCATCTTGAGCTCGGTGCCGACCAGCGCCACGCCGTCCGGCCGGAACCCGATGGCGGCGTGCTGCGCCGCGACGAGACTTCTGGTGAGCAATCCCGCCGTGACGAGCAGCACGACCGTCACCGCCATCTGCAAGGCCACGAGGCTGTCGCCCATCGTCCAGCGGCGCCCGGCGGCGCTCACGCCCGCGCCGGCGACTTCGCCTTTCAATTCGCCCACAAGATTGGGTCTTGTCGCTTTGAGGGCCGGCGCCAATCCCGCGACGAGGCCCGCGATCGCCGAGACGGCGATCGTGAACGCGAGGACGCGGCCGTCGATCTGCAGCGCGAACGACAGCGGTATGGGAATCGGCAGTTGAATGGACATCACGGCGCGCGTGAGCGTCCAGGCGAGCGCGACGCCGCCCATCGCGCCCAGCGCGGCGAGCACAGCGCTTTCGGTGAGGAGCTGCTGCACCAGCCGCCGACGGCTGGCGCCGACGGCAAGACGAATGCCGATCTCTTTCTGCCGGCTCGACGCGCGCGCCAGCAGCATGCTCGCGACGTTCGCGCACGCGATCAGCAGCACGAGGCCGACGACGATCATGAGTCCGGCCGCGATCGGCAGCAGCATCTTGTCCGCCTGCGGGTGGAGATGAACGTCGGCGGTTCGGATCAGCGAGGCGCGGCGATCCTTGTTGGTCTGCGGATAGGTCGACGCGAGCTGCCGCATGATGATCTGCAGGTTCGCGCTTGCATTGTCGAGCGTCTGGCCGTCTCGAAGCCGCCCCTTCACGAATAGCCAGCGATAGCCGCGGCGATCGAGCGGTCCGGTGCCGGTCGGAGACGGCACGGCGTCGATCATGCCGCCCGGCTCGGTCTCGTCGACGTATGCCAGCGGCGTCCACATCTCCGCCGACAAGATGGGGACGGCGCCAATGAACGTGGCCGGCGCCACGCCGACGATCGTGTACAGCTGACCGTGCAGTCGAAGCGTTTGACCAATCACGGCGGTGCGCGATCCGTAATCGCGCACCCACAGCTTGTGCGAGATGACCACGACGCGTGGCGCGCCCTTGACATCGTCGGCTGGCAGGAGCGTGCGGCCGATCTGCGCCTGCACGCCCAGCAGCTGGAAGTAGTTTCCGCTCACGACTTCGCCGAGCGCGAGGCGCGAGCGGTCGGAGAGGTTCACCGCGTTCATCGCCAGACTGTAGGCGAGCATGTCGGAGAAGACGTGGTTTTGCGCCTTGAGGTCCTGGTAGTCGGGGTACGAGGTCGTGACGAAGCGCGCGCCGTCGCGGCCGGTCGTGTAGACGTCCACGAGTCGATCGACGCGCTCGACCGGGAGCGGGCGGAAGAGGACGGAGTCCACGAGCGTGAAGAGCGCGGTGTTGAACCCGATGCCGACCGCAAGCGACGCGACCGCGATCGCCGTGAACCCCGGGCTGCGCCGCAGCCAGCGAATCGCGAAGCGGACGTCAGCGAGCAGCGTATCGAGCACGGATCCTCCGCTCACTGATACGGCGCCGGGACGCACGCGGTTCCTCACGCGTCCTGAATCGGACCGCGTGCCGGCGATTTCAGGCTGGGCTGCGCTTGATCCACACGGCCATTTCGCCCGGCCCGCGATTGCCCCACGCAAAGTACGGCACAGCCACGGGCGGCCGGGCGGCAGTGCCCGTAATCACGACGACACCACCCAGCAGCCCGGCGCGAAAGTCGGATCTCAACGCGGTCTTGCTCGACAGGGCGAGGTCGCTGAAGACGCCCGCGTTGTCGACCGCTTCGAACGCGTAGACCAGCGGACCCCGTTGCAGCGCGACTTTCCCTTCGTCGTCCTTGACGCCCGCGTGGGCCGCGACCCGCCGCACCGGCATCGGCAGAGTGATTCGCACGACGTCGCCCTTCCTCCAGGTGCGGCGGATGCTCACGTACCCGTTGCGAATCGTGAGGGCGATCGGCTGGGGACGCTCGGCTGACCTGTCCGCCGAAGCCTTGGCAGAGGTGGAAGCCTTCGCGCGGCGATTTTCGCGGATGAGCGCGATCGACGGCGGCTCGTTCACGTCATCGTCGAACCGATACAGGTCGCTCGGGACCGGCTCGTTGCGCGCCCAGCCGGGTATGCGCACGTTGACGGTGAATGTCGCGGGGCGGTCCGGATCCACATGGAGCGCGACGTCGCCGGACCACGGATAGCGCGTCTCCTGACGGACGGTGACGCCGCGGCCACCCATCTTCACCGTCGCGCGGCTGCCTACATACAAATTCACGAACAGCGCATCGTCGGTCTGGGCGTAGACGAGCGCCGGGATCTGTTCCATCAGCCGCGCGAGATTCGCCGGACAGCAGGCGACGTCGAAGTACGCGCTGCGCTTCGCGCGTCCCGTCGATTCGAGCGGGTTCTGATAGAAGAACGTATCGCCGGCGAGCGAGACGCCCGACAGCAGCCCGTTGTACAGCGTCCGCTCCAGCACGTCGATGTACTTGCCGTCGCCGTGGAGCAGGAACATCCGCTGATTCCAGAGATCGTTGCCGACCGACGCGCACGTCTCCGTGTACGCCGTCCGGTTCGGCAGCTCGTAATCGTCGCCGAATGATTCCGTGGTGCCGCGCGATCCAAGTCCGCCGGTGATGTAGATGCGTTTGGACACGACGTCCTGCCACAGCCGATCGACCGCGGCCGCGTAGGCGTCGTTTCCCGTGAGCGCCGCGACGTCGGCGACGCCCGCGTACAAATACATGGCGCGCACCGCGTGTCCCACCGCTCGCGGCTGTTCGACCACGGGCGCCTGGTCCTGCTTGTACGAGCGCTCGTTGTACATCTCGAACGCCTTGTCGGTGTAGGGCCGCATATCGGGATGCGGCATCCCCCGCGCGCCGATGAAATAGTTGGCCGTGTCCAGGTATGTTCGGTTGCCGGTCGCGCGGAACATCTTGACGAGGCCGATCTCGATCTCCTCGTGTCCCGGCACTTCCTGACGCCCTTTCGGGCCGAATGTCGCCGACACGAGGTCGGCGTTCCTGATGGCCACGTCGAGCAGTGTGCGCTTGCCGGTGGCTTGAAAGTGCGCGACCGCCGCTTCGTACAGGTGGCCGGCGTTGTACAACTCGTGGCTGCCGTTTTCGTACGCCCAGCGCTCCGAACCGAGTCCCGGCGCCGGATGCGCCGGATCGATCGTGCGCGCCGGCATCAGGTAGCCGTCCGGCTGCTGCGATTCGGCGATCAACTCGATGAGCGCGTCCACGCGAGCGGAGAGGCCCGGATCGGGCACGAGCGCGAGCGAATAAGAGGCTGCCTCGATGATCTTGTAGACGTCGGTGTCGTTGAAACGGCGTCCTTCGTACGCGCCCGGCTTGCGGCCCGCCGCCTTCTCGAAGTTCGCCACGCGCCCCGTCGCGTCGTTCTCCTGCAGGATGTGTGGAATCGTGACCGTGCGGTTAATCGCGATCTTGGGCGCCCAGAACTGATCGTCGATCGTCACCGCCGTCGAAGGCACGGCGCGGATGGCGTAATCGTGCGACGGCGCCGCCGACACCGCCGCGAACGTGGCAAAAACTGCCAAGATGGATATTCGCATCATCGCAATTTCTGCCTCGTTCTAATGGATGCGCCTGCGCTTATCGATCAATTTCGCAGCGTGGCGGTCGGCACCACGTTCCACCGCTCGGCTGAAGCCTTCGCGCTACGGTGCACGCTGAAGTGTTGCGCTACAGCCGATGGCGGACGGCGGTTACGGCACGGACGCGGGCGGCACTCGCTTCTTCGTCGCCTGCTCGAACGAGTACGCCAGCTCGATCAGCTTCGGCTCGCTGCACGCCATGCCGGTGAAGCTGACGCCGAACGGCGCCGGTTTCGCGTCGAATCCCGCGGGAAACGGCGGCGTCGGCGCGTTCGGCACCATCGCGTACGGCACGATCACCGTCGGGTAGCCGGGCTTGGCCGCAATCGATGCACCGTTCGCGCCGGGGAAGAGGATCGCGTCGAGGCGCTCGCGCTTCATGATCTCGTCAATGCCGTGCGTGCCGCCGAGCCGGACGTCCTTCGCGCGATCCGCTTCGTACCGCGGGCGATCCTTCTCGAGATCGATCTCGTCCGAGATGTCGAGATTCGACTGGCCGTACTTGATCGCGCCCGCCTTCTGGTGCGCCATGTTCCATTCGCGCAGCGCGGTCAACGTCGGCACGGGCGCCGCGGACCCGAGCGAGGCCAGCCACTTGTTGAAATCGCGCTTCATCCCGTACTTCAGATCGATCGAGCAGCCCTCGTCCTTGCCCTTCGCGTTGTCCGCGCCCGAGCATTGCCCCCAGGCGAGAAAGTTGTTCTTCGGATCCTTGTCGACGATGCTCGGGATGTCGGCCGGATCGACGACGACCGCGCCCTCCTGTTTCAACACGGCAATCGCGTCGTCCATCGCCTTCTTTTGCTCCGCGTTCAACCCGCCGCCGTTTCCGCCGCGGCCGCCGCGGCCGTTCGTCGCTTCGCCGCCGGGCGGCGTGACGTGGTCGTAGTAGAACGCGCGTGGAATGCCGATGCGCGCTCCCTTGAGGCCGTCGCGTTTCAGGAAGGGCGTGTAATCACGATTTGGCGGCGGCGTGCACGTGCGCGTGGCCGGATCGTTCGGATCGGGCGACGCGCTCTCGAGAACGCCGAGCATGATGGCGACGTCGCTGACGCTCTTCGCCATCGGGCCGGCGGTGTCCTGATCGGCGGTGATCGGAATGACGCCGTACCGGCTGATCCGCCCGACGGTCGGCTTGATGCCCGCGAGCATGTTCTGATTCGACGGGCTGAGGATCGACCCTGAGGTTTCGCTGCCGACGTTCGCGGCCCAGAAATTCGCCGCCGTGCCGACGCCGGAGCTCGATCCACCGGTCGTGAGCGCCGGACGTCCGTCGAACGTGGCCTCGCGCGGATCCTTGCGCGGATCGTAGGGGTTATAACCCTGCCCGCCGACCGCGTTGTAATTGCCGGGCATCGGTGTCGGCGATCCGGCCACCCAGTTCGCCAGCTCGCTCAACCCGGTCTTCGCGATGATAATCGCGCCGGCGTCGCGCAGATTCTTCGTCAGCGTCGCCTCGTACGGCGGAATCAGTCCCTCGAACGCCAACGCCCCGCCGGTCGTCCGCATGTCCGTCGTGTGGATGTTGTCCTTCAGCGCGACCGGAATGCCGTGCAGCGGTCCGCGAACCGTGCCCTGCGCGCGCTCGCGATCGCGTTCGTCCGCGATATCGAGCGCATGAGGGTTCACCGTGATGGCGGCGTGCAGCTTGTCTTCATACATGCCGATGCGGGTCAGATACTGCTGGACCAGCTCGCGCGAGGTCACGCGCTTCTGCTCCAGCGCCGCGCGCATCTCCGGGATCGTCGCCTCGACCACTGAAAACGGTGCGGAGCCCGCAGCCGCGGATCTGGTGGCCTGGGCCGTGAGCGTAAACGTCGCGGCGCCGAGTGAACATACGACGAACGAAAAGACCAGTCGTTTCATGGAAGCGGATTCTACTGCAGCCGCTGGCGCGGGCGTATCATCGAATGCGTGCCCGCCCTCGATCCGACATGGCTGTTCCTCTCGCTGATTCCAGGCGGGATCGGGTTCGTGCTGTTCACGTACGGCAGGAAGCAGGATCGTCTGCCGCACATGGGCGCCGGCATCGCGTACATGGTGTATCCGTACTTCACGCCGACGATCGCGTGGATGCTGGCGGTAGGCGTCGGATTGGGTGTTGGATTGTGGCTGGCAGTTCGCGCGGGGTGGTAGCGCGCTCTGCGTGTCGCGCGAAGGCGTCAGCCGAGCGTCACGCGACCGCTTCGGTCATCGCAGCAGATCGTTGACCTCGTCGTACGACACGGCGCGGCTGGTGAACGCACCGTAGGTGCCGCGCGTCTTCAACTCGCGCGCGATCTCGCGAACCAGACCCAGCGACGCACGCATCGGCCCCGATCCCACGCTGACGCGCGCGACGCCGAGCGCTTCGAGTTCGGCGATCGCCGGCGTGCCGTCCACCGCCAGTACGTTCAGCGGACCGCCGATGCCGGATACCAGCGCCGCGATCGTCTCGCGATCGCGTACCCCGGGCACGAACACGCAGTCGGCGCCCGCCGCGAGGAACGCCTTGCCGCGCTCGATCGCCTGCGCCAGACGCGTCTGCGGCTCGCCGATCGCGCGAAGAAAACCGTCGGTGCGCGCGTTGACGACGACCGGCACGCCGGCCGTGCGCGTCGCCTTCACGATGGCGGCAATCTTGTCGACCTGCACGTCGAGCAATTCGAGTCCGGTCGCACCGGGCACGTAATCCTCGAGGTTGATGCCGGCGGCGCCCGTCGCCGCCACGCGCAGGACGACGTCGACGACGGCATCGGGCGTTTCGCCGTAGGCGTGCTCCACGTCCGCCGTGACCGGCACCTTGACACAGCGGACGATCCGTCCAATCGCTTCGATCATCTCCTTGACCGGTACCACTCCGCCGTCGGGATAGCCCAGCGCCGCCGCCACGCCGGCGCTCGTCGTCGCAATCGCCGGAAATCCTTCAGCCTCGAATACGCGCGCCGAGATGGCGTCCCAGGCATTGGGCAGCACGAGAATGGGGGGACCGTGATGGAGTGTTCGCAGCGTCTGGGCGAGCATGCCGCCAGTATACGGCGGGGCTCCCGGATGAATCGACCCATTCGCCATTGCCTCTGGTTGTTGCGCCGCTCGATGGCGTGCGGTAGCGTGAACCAATGCGCGTCCTGCTCATCGGCGGGACAGGGTTCATCGGTCCGCACGTCGCGCGCGCACTGCAGCGCGCGGGGCACGACGTCGGCGTCTTTCATCGACCGGCGACGCAGCGGTCTGTTTCCGCCGCCTCGATTCTCCACGACGAATCGAATACGCAGATCGCGCCGATCACGCATGTGACCGGCGATCGTCGCGATCTCGCCGCGTCAGTCGACCAGCTCGAGGCGTTCGCGCCCGACGTCGTCGTCGATCTGATCCTGAGCTCCGGCCGGCAGGCGCGCGAACTGATGAAAGTCTTTCGTGGACGCGCGAGGCGTGTCGTGGCGCTCAGCAGCTGCGACGTCTATCGCGCGTGCGGTGTTCTCCACGAATTGGAAGAAGGGCCGCTCGAGCCGTTGCCGCTGACCGAGGCGTCTCCGCTTCGCACGACGCTGCAGACGTATCCGCCGGCGCAGATTCAGAAGCTGCAGCACGTATTCGAGTGGCTCGACGAGGAGTACGACAAGATTCCCGTCGAGCGTGCGATCCTCGGCGATCCGTCCCTGCCGGGCACGGTGCTGCGACTGCCGATGGTGTATGGCCCGGGCGACGCGCTGCACCGCTTCCTGCCGGTGCTCCAGCGAATGGACCGCGGCGAGCCGATCGTGCTCGAAGAAAAGCACGCCGCGTGGCGTGCGCCGCGTGGATTCGTGGTGAACGTGGCGGCAGCGATCGCGCTCGCGGCGACCTCTCCGCAAGCCGGCGGTCGAATTTACAACGTCGCCGAACCTGAATCGTTTTCAGAGTTGGAGTGGGTCAGGCAGATCGCCGCGGCGGCCGATTGGCACGGCGACATCGTCGTGCTGCCAGCCGGTCGCGCTCCCGCCGACGCGAAGATACCGGGCAATCTCGATCAGCACTGGGTGGTGGACTCGACGCGGATCCGCGACGAGCTCGGATATCGGGAGCCGATCGACCGGAACACGGCGATCGCGCAGACGGTCGCCTGGGAGCGCGCACACGCGGCGAGGTCCCAGCGCTGAAAAAAAGGGCGGGCCCCAGAGCCCGCCCCAATACTCAATCCAATTACCCGATTACGAGACGCGTCAATAACGCGATTCTTTTCTTTATTTCAGCGGAGCACCTTGTCGGCGTCCGCTTTGATCGTCGCCCACTCCTTCATCAGCTCGTTGAAGCGATCGTAGGCGCTCGCGCCAACCTTTTGATCGGCTTGGCCGACTTCGCGGCCGACGTTCGACAGCTGATCGATGAACATCTGATCCTCGTACGGGCCGCTCTTCGTCACCAGTCGGGCCTGCAGATCCTGCAGCTTCGCCTGATCGCCGCTCTTGCTGTCGATCGCGGCCTTCACCTTCGCGGCCAGCGCACGTGCGTCGTTCAGCGCATCGCGCACTTTCAGCGAGAACTTCGTCTGCTCGACGAGGTCCGCCGTCGTGACGTTGTCTTTCGCGACGCGTGGATCGATCTTCACCACGACCGGCTCCGTCTTCGTCACACCGTCCGCAGTGAACCGCGCCTTGTACGTGCCGGGTGCGACGAGCGGACCGCCGCCGCCCGCGCCGTCCGGCGTCGCGCCGTAGCGCAGATCCCACACGAAGCGATTCATCCCCGCCTTCTTCGGCAGCGTCGACGGCGCGTTGCCGCCGCGGCGGCCGCCGCGTCCCGTAGGCGCCGCGCCCCGCGCGGTGCTGCTGTAGCTGCGCACAACCTTCCCGGACGCGTCCAGGATGTCGAGCGTCACGTCACCCGACGGGTTCGCGAGGTAGTAGTCGATGCGCGCGCCGACCAGGGGATACTCCGGCAGATCGGGATGGCCCGAGGATGCCGGGTAGTGCGTTCGATAGGCAGCAGCCGGCGTGAACAGGAAGACGTTCGATTTGTCGAACGGCTTGATCGGCTGGTGCGCCGCCGTCGCCGTGGCGGTCTTCGCCGCAGGGGCCGCCGCAGGCGTCTGCATCGACGCGAGCACGACGTCGCCATGTCGAGCGGATCCGGCGTCCTGCACCTGTTCGTTGGGACCGTTGGTCGACCGGGTGCGCGTCGCCTTCGTCACGCTCGCGGCAATCTGCCGCAGGGGCGCGATGTCGTCCATGATCCAGAACGAGCGGCCCATCGTCGACGCGAGGAGATCGCCGTGGTGGACCTTGAAGTCGGTGACGGGCGTGGCCGGCAGATTCTGCTGGAGCGTCTGCCAGTGCTTGCCGTTGTCGAACGACACGTACGCGCCCTGCAGCGTCCCGGCGTACAGGAGCCCTTCCTGCTCGGGATCCTCGCGCACGACGTGCATCGGCTGATCGGCCGGAATGCCGTTCGTGCCGGGCGTCAGCAGCGTCCAGTGCTCGCCGTAATCGTTCGTCATGTAGGTGTACGGCTTGAAGTCGTTGAAGTACATCCGATAGATCGAGATGTAGGCCGAGCCTTTGCGATGCGGCGAGTCCTCGATCGTGTGGACGCGGCCGCCGGGTGGCACGTCCTTCGGCGTGACGTTCTTCCATGTCTTGCCGCCGTCGCGCGTGACGTAGACGGGGCCGTCGTTCGAACCGGTCCAGATGACGCCCGGCTCCAGGCGCGACGCGCGGATCGCATAGAGCGCCGCGTAGACTTCCTCGCCGGTCATATCGCGCGTGATCGGTTCACCTGAGGTGACGCGGCTCTCGGGTCCGTTCGCCGTCACATCCGGGCTGATCTTGGTCCAGTGGATGCCGCCGTCGATGGTTTTGTGCAGGAACTGCGAGCCGTGATACACGATCTTCGGATTGTGTGGATCGACTTCGATCGGCGCCTGGCGCACGAAGCGGAACTTCATGTCGCCCGGGTTCTTGCCGTAGCGCTGCTGGGGATTGATCCAGTACATCTGCTCCTGGCCCGTCGCGACGTTCCACCGTCCGAACTCGCCTTTGCAGTCGCCGTAGATGATCTTGCCGTCCGGCGTCGGACGGATCTGTCCGCTCTCGCAGCCGGATGCATCGAACCACGACTGCGACGGATCGAGAAAGCCCTTCGACGTGTCCGGCACGTTGAGGATGGCGACAGTGCCATCGTCCTGCTGCGGGGCGTAGAGGCGATACGGGAACTGATCGTCGGCGTCGACCATGTACAGCTCCGCCGTCGGCTGGTTCAACTGGGTCGACCAGCTCTGGCCGCCGTCCTGCGTGACGTTCGCGCCGCCGTCGTTGCTCTCGATGAAGGTGCGCGGGTTGTCCGGATTGAACCAGATCGCGTGGTTGTCGCCGTGCGGCGTGTTGACCGTGCTGAACGTCTTGCCGCCGTCGGTCGAATGGTGCAGGCCGAGCTCGGTCACCCACACCTGGTTGTCGTCCTTCGGATTCGCGTAGACCTTGTTGAAGTAGAACGGCCGCGCGCGCAGCGCCTGGCTGTTGTTCTCCATCGTCCAGTGAGCACCGCCGTCAGCCGAACGATAGAGACCGCCCTTCGGACCCTTCGCTTCGATCTGCGCGTAGACGACTTTGGGGTTGGACTGCGCGACGTCGACCCACACCTTGCCGATCAGGTCGTCGGGGAGACCGTTGCCGATGCGCGACCAGTGATCGCCGCCGTCGGTCGTCTTGTAGACGCCGCCTTCAGCCGCGGGGCCGCCGCTGATGATCGTCCACGGCCGCCGCTGGGCGCGCCACGCGCCGGCATACACCTCGTTCGGATTCGACCAGTTGATCGCCACCGACACGGCGCCGGTCTGATCGTTGATGAACAGCACCTTCTGCCACGTCTTGCCGCCATCCTTCGTGCGGAACACGCCGCGATCCGGCGTCCACGCGAACGGATTGCCGACGGCGGCGACGTACGCGATGTCGGGATTCTTCGGATCGATTTTCAACTGACCGATCTGGCCGACGTCTTTCAAGCCAACCGACTGCCACGTCTTGCCGGCGTCGGTCGATTTGTACACGCCGCGTCCGAGAATCACGTTCGACCGAATCGCCTCGCTGCCCGTGCCGACGTAGATGATGTTCGGATTGGAATCCGCAACGTCGATCGCGCCAATCGATCCGGTTTCCATCTGACCGTCGGAGATCGGCGTCCAGGTGATGCCGTAATTCTCCGTCTTCCACACGCCGCCGCCCGTCGCGCCCATGTAGAACACGTTCGGTTGGGTACGAACGCCGGCGACGGCGGTCACGCGTCCGCCGCGGAACGGACCGATCGCCCGCCAGTGCATGTCTTGATATGTCTTCACATCGACAATGGCATTCGATTCGGACTGCGCACGGAGCCGGGCCGACAGGTGCAGATCGGGCGCCTCATGGTGCAGCGCGACCGCGCCGGCGAGCGCGAACGTCAACAGCAAAATCTTTCGCATGGTATTCCTCTGAAATGAACGGAGTGTCCGGCCTCTGCGATATCGACGCGTGGACCGGACGAAAGAAGGCGGCGCCGATTGTACAACTAGCCGACGCGGTTGTTGTAGAGTTCGCCTCATGGGTGGAAGACGATGAGCGTGCGCCAAGTCATTGCGGATTTACGTGAGCTCGCCGCGCGAACATCCACACCGGATGGCGCGCAGCGCCTCGCCTGGGGTCCGGTATGGCGCGACGCGCGCGCGTGGTTCGCCGGCAAGGCCGCCGAGATCGGACTGCGTGTCGAAACGGATGCCGCCGGGAACAACTGGATGACGCGGCCCGGCGCGTCGGCGAAGACGATCATCATCGGCAGCCATCTCGACTCGGTGCCCAACGGCGGCTGGCTCGATGGGTGCCTCGGCATGATGGCGGCGCTCGAAGCGATGCGCGTCCACGCGGCGGCGGCGCCGCCAGTCACGCTGAAGGTCGTCGACTGGGCGGATGAAGAGGGCGCGCGCTTCGGAAGAAGTCTTCTCGGGTCGGCCGCCGCCGCCGGCTCGCTGAAGATCGACGAGGTGCGCACGCTGCGCGATCGTCAGGGGACGCAGCTCGTCGACGCGCTCGCCGAAAACGGCGTCTCGCTCGAGCGCATGCTCGACGCGCACGCGCATTTGAAAGCGATCGACGCGCGCGCATACCTCGAGCTGCACATCGAACAGGGACCGGTGCTCGAATCGATGCGGAAGCCGACGGGCGTCGTGCTCGGGACCTTCGGCGTCGAGCGGTACATGATCCGGTTCACCGGGCAGGCGGCGCACTCCGGATCGACGCCAATCCCCATGCGTCGCGACGCCTTTCTGGCCGCCGCGCAGACGGCGCTCGAGTGCCGCGCGATCGGGCTGCGCCATTCGACGCCCCGCCCGGGCGGAGGCGTGGTCTGCACCGTCGGCGTGGTGAACGTCGAGCCGAAGATCGTGACGGCGGTGCCCGGCGTCTGCGAGATCTCGCTCGATCAGCGGGCGCTCGACGCGTCGGTGCTCGCCGCGATGCATCGCGACGCGCGCGAAGCCTCGGAGCGGTGCGCGCGCGAGAACCACGTCGACGTCACGTGGACGAGAATCTGGAATATCGAGCCGCGGCCTTTCGATCAGACGCTGATCCGGCTGTGCGAAGAGGCCGTGCGCGAGGAAACCGGCGAGGCGCCGCGCCTGCCGTCTGGCCCGCTGCACGACGCCGCTGAGATGGTGCCGCACATGCCGGTCGTGATGATGTTCGCGTCTTCCTCGAACGGCTTGTCGCACTGCAAGGAAGAAGACACACCCGAGGCGCACCTCGAGACGACGGTTCGGGCGTTTCTCCGGCTGGTCGACAAGACGATCGCGCACGTTGCGGGCTGACACGCTCGGCTGAAGCCTTCGCGCTACATCCCCTCAGCCTTCGCGCTATAGCCCGTCAGCCTTCGCGCTACATCCCCTCAGCCTTCGCGCTACATCCCCCGCTGGGTCCATCGCTCTCGGACGACGCGCGTAAGCGGTTACGCCAGCAGTAAGCGCGCCGATCCCTAAGTTACAGCAAACAAAACATTTATCGCTGGTATTTCACTTGCTCTCACCAGGGAGAATCTCTCACTCACCCTGGAGGAAGACAGCATGCGGTCGCCACTCTTGTCCGGATCGGCCTTCGCCATCGCCAGCGCGTTGTTCCTGTGGAATTGCGGGGGCTCATCGTCGAGTCCTGCGGCGCCTTCCACCGGGACGACGCCTGCGTCCAGCGGCGCACCAAGCGTCATGGTCAACATCGGCAGCTCGCTCACGTCGAGCGCCTTCAATCCGAATCCGGTTCCGGCGTCCGCCGGCGACACGATCGCGTTCAAGAACAACGACTCGATCGTCCATCACATCGTGCTGGACGATGGATCGGCGGACCTGGGGGATCTGGCGCCTGGCGCGACGACGCGGTCGATCACGGTGAAAGGGGCCGGCAACTTCCACTGCACGATCCACTCGTCGATGGTCGGCGCGATCAACGGGCCGATCCCTGATGCGCCGCCCTGCCCCGCGGGTCCCGGCTACTGCGGATAACATCGCTTGCGTCCGCCGGCGCCGCGCCGTAGCCTCTGTCGATGCGAAACCTCTGCTGGCTTCTCATCGCACTGGCTGCGGTGGCGTTCGGCGTCGGCACCGCGACCGCCTTCACGCACCAGGAGCTCCTGCTGCCGCCGGTCGGATTCTGGCGCGGCGCGGTGGGATTTCTCTTGTTCGCGATCGCGCTCCGCATGATGGAGGCGGGGTAGCGCCGATGTAGCGCGAAGGCTTCAGCCGAGCGCTAACGGCCGCCGGCGGGATGCGCTTTCGGATCGCCGACGCGCAGACCGTTGACCGTCTCGTACTCGTAGGTCATCGAGAACGTCGAGCGGCCGGCGATGAGCACTTGCGCCACCGATTCGATCGCCACCGGCAGACGAACGCCGTTGATGCGCTCGTAGTGGCGCACGACCTCGACGCGGCGCGTCCAGAAAGACGGCGTCTTCGACAGGCGCCCTTCGATGCGCACGAGATCGCCATCGCTCGCGTTGACGTAGATCGACCCATCCACCAGGAGCAGGTCCTTGCGCCTGGACTTCACGCCGAGGCACGCGAGTCCGTCCGGCGTCAGGCCGCGGTCGTCGAACGTGTAGTTTTCGAAGCTGAGGCTGGCGCGTTCGGGATCTCCGGCGTCCCACATCTTCTTCTCGCTCTCGAGCCACGGCTTCAGCACGTGCGAGCGGATGTAGCCCGATCCCCCTTCATCCACGATCTGATACTGGAAGCCCGCGGCGGGATCGACTTCGGTCCACGCTTCCATCCACGCGGCCGCGCCCAGTTTGGCGCTCCGCGCCTCCAGATGTCGCAGCGCGCGGTACTGGTGGGCCGGCGGATCGTTGCGCGCGACCACCCGTTCGATGATGGGGGAGACGCCCGGCGCGCGCTCCGCGGCCAACGGCAGCGCGAGCAGTCCGATAATCGCCACGGCGCCGAGCAGGCGATGATGATGTGGAACCGTCAGCGGATGGTAATCGAACCGCCGCGGCCAGTTGTCACGGCGCGGGAGAGCAGGTGGCGGCTCGAGACCGCGGGTCATGCCTAGCTCAAAGCAATTCCCGCGCCGCGATCACCAGCCGCCTCGCTTCGTGAGCCTCCGGCGCCAATGCCGTGAGATGGCCCATCTTTCGCCCGGGCCGAGGCGTCGCCTTGCCATACAAATGGAGCTTCACGGCCGGCATCGCGAGCGCGGCGGCCCACGACGGGGTGCCCTTC
>Ga0207657_10001678_pt1 | contig 23887 bp, 24 predicted proteins | sample KBSC33metaG_FD_184316 | JGI IMG/M metagenome (GOLD analysis project Ga0207657, IMG submission 184316) | Corn rhizosphere microbial communities from Kellogg Biological Station, Michigan, USA - KBS C3-3 metaG (SPAdes) (version 2) | ecosystem: Host-associated > Plants > Roots > Rhizosphere > Soil ... | reverse complement strand
CCTGATGTTCAACGGCAGCGAGGACCTGCCGGGCGACTATTTCACCTATCTCCAGCAGATCGGCGCGACCGATTACAACGGCACCACTTATTACGACCGGACGAACTATTTTGAGACGGTGCCCGCGGGCGCGCTCGAGCGGGCGCTGTTCATGGAGAGCGACCGCATGGGGCATCTGCTCGGCGCGGTGACGCAAGGGGTGCTCGATAACCAGCGCGGCGTCGTGCAGAATGAGAAGAGGCAGGGCGACAGCCGGCCGGGCGGCCTCGTCCAATATGCGCTGCAGGAAAACCTCTTCCCGGTCGGGCATCCTTATCACCACACGGTGATCGGATCGATGGACGACCTCGATTCCGCGAGCCTCGCCGAGGTCAAGCAATGGTTCCGCGACAAGTACGGGCCGAACAATGCGGTGCTGGTCGTCGCCGGCGACGTGAAGCCGGCCGAGGTGAGGGCGCTGGTCGAGAAATATTTCGGGCCGATCCCCGCGGGGCCGGTCAACCACCCGGCGATGGCGGGCGTGCCGACGCTCGCCAAGGCGAAGTCGATCGACATGAAGGACCATGTCGCGACCACCATCATCCAGCGTTACTGGGCGGTGCCGGGGCTTCTCGACAAGCAGCTCGCGGCGCTCGACATCGGCGCGTCGGTGCTCGGCGGGCTCGCCAGCTCGCGGCTCGACAAGATCATGGTTCGTGACGAAAAGCTCGCGGTCGGCGTGACGGCCAGCCTCAACGCGCTCCAGCGCGCCGGCATCTTCTCGGTCACCGCGTCGGTCCGGCCGGGCGTCGATCCCGCGGTGGTGTCGAAGCGGCTCGACGAGGTCATGGCCGACTATATCAAGAACGGGCCGACTGCCGACGAAGTCCAGCGCGCGGTGATGAGCGAAGTCTCGGGCCGGATCCGTGGGCTCGAGCAGGTCGGCGGCTTCGGCGGCAAGGCGGTCTCGCTCGCCGAAGGGCAGACGATGGCTGGCGACAGCAATTTCTACAAGAAGACGCTCGCTTCCTACGCCGCGATCACGCCGGCGGCGGTGCGCGCGGCGATGCAGCGCTGGATCACTCGGCCCGCGCTGACGATCACATTGTCGCCGGGCGAGCGGCCTGCCTACCAGGAGGCGAAGCCGGTCGAGACGCCCAAGGCCGCGGCCGACAAGAGCGAAGGCGCGGTCAAGGGCAATCGCCCGCTGCCGCCGGTCGGACAGCTCGCCGCGCTCGACTTCCCCGACATCGTCCACACCCGGCTGTCGAACGGGATTCCGGTCGACTATGTGCAGCGGACCGCGGTGCCGGTGACCCAGGTCGCGATGGCCTTCGACGCGGGCGATTCGGCCGATTCGCCGAGCTCGCGCGGGCTCGCGGTGTTCACCACGCGGATGCTCGACGAGGGCCCCGAGGGCCTGACTTCGCAGCAGTTCGCGGAGGCGCAGGAGCGGCTCGGCGCCGACATCAATTCGAACAATGGCGCGGACCGTTCGTATGTGATGCTGAATGCGCTGTCGCCCAACCTGGCGCCCTCGCTCGACCTCCTGTCAGACGTCGTCCGCAAGCCCGCCTATCGCACCGACGATATCGAGCGGCTCCGGGCGCAGACCCTCACCGGCATCGCGCAGCTGCAGAAGGACCCGACGCGCGTCGCGCGGCGGCTGCTTCCGGTTGTGCTCTATGGGGCTGGCCATCCCTATGGCGGCCCGGCGGGCGGCGATCCGGCCGCGATCGCGAAGTTCACCCGCAACGACCTCATCGGCTGGCAGCAGCGCTGGCTGAGGCCCGACAACCTCAAGATCTACATCGTCTCGGACCGCCCGCTTTCCGACGTGCAGCCGCTCCTCGAATCACGGTTCGCGCAATGGATCGCCCCCGCCGTCGCGAAGGGCACCAAGACTTTCGCCGCGCCGCCCCCGCGCCCGGCCTCGCCGAAGATCCTGCTCGTCAACCGGCCCGGCGCGCCGCAGTCGAGCATCCTCGGCGCCCAGCTGCTTCCGATCGACCCGAGGGCCGACATCATTCCGTTCGACACCGCCAACGACGTCCTCGGCGGCACCTTCCTGTCGCGGCTCAACATGGACCTGCGCGAGGACAAGGGCTGGTCGTACGGGGTCAGCGGCAACGAGAGCGTGATGCTGCACGCCGTGCCATACATGGTCTCAGCCCCGGTACAGGCCGACCGCACGGGCGATTCGCTGGTCGAGCTTAACAAGCAGCTCAACGAGTTCCTGACGACCAAGGGGGTGACGCAGGAGGAGCTGGAGCGGACGGTCCAGAACGACATCAACAGCCTGCCGGGCTCGTTCGAGACCTCGGGCGCTGTGCTCGGCGCGATTATGAACATCGACATGCTTGGGCGGCCCGACAATTACTACGAGACTCTGGCGCCCGAATATCGAGCGCAGACCACCGCCTCGCTCGACAAGGCGGCGCGCTCGCTGCTCGATCCGAAGGGCTTCACGTGGATCGTCGTCGGCGACGCGGCCAAGGTCCGGCCGCAGCTCGAGAAGCTAGGAATGCCGATCGAGGTGGTCGAAGCGCCCTAGGCCAGGCGCGTAACATGCCCCATCTTGCGGCCGGGGCGAGCTTCGCCCTTGCCGTAGATGTGGACGTGCGCGGCAGGCCGGGCGACGAGTTCGGGCCAGCGGTCGATCTCGTCGCCGATGAGGTTTTCCATGACCGCCCCGTGGCCGACTAGCTCGGTCGAGCCGGGTGGAAGATCGCAGATCGCGCGGATGTGCTGTTCGAATTGCGAGGTGACGGCGCCCTCGATGGTCCAATGACCGCTGTTGTGGACGCGCGGCGCGATCTCGTTGACGACCGGCCCGTCGCGGCTCGCGAAGAACTCGACGGTGAGGACTCCGACATGGCCGAGCGCCTCGGCGATGCGAAGCGCGGCCTCGCGCGCTTCGGCGACCTGAAGCGCGATGGCATCGCCGCACGGGACGGTTGAGCGGCGAAGGATACCTTCGCCATGCTCGTTCTGGGGCGAGTCCCAGAAGCTGTGCCGACCGTCTTCCCAGCGCGCGAGGATGACCGAGAATTCCGCGACGAAGTCGACGCCGCTTTCGGCGACCGCCGGCTCCTGGCCGATCGCCTCCCAAGCGGCTTGCTCGTCGCGGCGCGCGCGTACCCAGGCCTGGCCCTTGCCGTCATAGCCGTAGCGGCGGGTCTTGAGGACGAGGGGGAGGCCGATCTTCAGCACCGATGCCGTCACATCGGCGAGGCTGGAGATTTCCCGCCAGGGGGCGACACGCGCGCCGCATTGCTCGATGAATCGCTTCTCCGCCGCGCGATCCTGCGCGATTGCCAGCGAGCGCGCGGAGGGACGGAGCTTGTCGCCGAGGACGTTCAGCGGCTCGACCGGCAGATTCTCGAACTCGTAGGTCGCGACATCGACCTGCTCGCCGAAGCGGCGGAGCGCTTCGGTGTCGTCGAAGGCTGCGCGCGTCGCATAAGCCGCGACGTCGGTCGCGCAGGGGCGCTCGTTGGGGTCGAAGATGTGGCATTTGTAGCCGAGCCGTGCCGCCGCGATGCCGAGCATGCGGCCGAGCTGGCCGCCGCCGATGATCCCGATCGTGCTTCCAGGCGGAACCGTCATTCGGGGGCTTCGGCGACCGATCCCGTCTGCTCCTCGCGCCACTTCTCCAGCCGCGCGGCCAGGGCTTCATCGTTCGTCGCGAGCATTGCCGCTGCGAGCAGCGCGGCATTGACCGCACCCGCCTTGCCGATGGCGAGGGTTCCGACGGGAACCCCGGCCGGCATCTGGACGATCGAGAGGAGGCTATCCATGCCCTTCAGCGCCTGGCTTTCGATCGGCACGCCGAGCACGGGGAGCGAAGTCATCGACGCCGTCATGCCCGGCAGGTGGGCCGCGCCGCCCGCGCCTGCGATCACGACCTTGAGCCCTCGGTTCTTTGCGGAATGGGCATAATCATAGAGCCGCTTCGGCGTGCGGTGCGCGGAGACCACCTTGGTCTCGTGCGCGACGCCGAGCTGGTCGAGCGTATCGGCCGCATGGCGCATCGTCTCCCAGTCGGAGCTCGATCCCATGATGATGCCGACCAGCGGCTCGGTCATTGTCCCGCCTTGAACCAGTGCGAATGAAGCGGCTCGTTTAGGGTGCCGATTCGGGCTAGGCAATTGCGGCTTGGCCGACGCGATTGCGGCAACCGAATCGAGGCTGCCAAGTTCCTGTATTCTCACGCCTTTGGAATCGCGCTATGAAATCGGCGGCAGACAAGAGCAGGGGCTCGGGGGCAATGTCTGAACGAGTAGCCGACGTCACCGACGTCGAAGAGTTGATCAGCGAGATCAGCGTGTTGCGCGGCAAGGTCGCGCAGCTGCAGGAGCGCATCGAGCAGCTCGACCTGCTCGCGCACGAGGACAGCCTCGTCGAGCTTCCCAACCGCCGCGGCTTCATGCGCGCGCTGGATCGCATGATCGACCGCGTCAGGCGCTACAAGGAGAAGGTCGCGCTGCTGTTCGTCGACGTCGACGGGCTGAAGCTCATCAATGACACGCTCGGGCACCAGGCAGGGGATCAGGCGCTCGGCCAGGTCGCCCGGCTTCTCGTCAGCGGCGTCCGCAAGAGCGACCTGGTAGCGCGGATCGGCGGTGACGAGTTCGCCATCATCCTCGGCTATGCCGACGAGGACTCCGCGCGCGAAACCGCCAATCGGCTCGTTGACCTGATCGCCGGCTCCGAATTCGAGCATGACGGCGAACTGCTGCCGCTCAGCGTCGCGATCGGCGCCGCGGGGGTCAAGGAAGACGATACCCCCGAGACCGTGCTCGCCAGAGCCGATCAGGAAATGTACCGGCGGAAGGCCGCGGCCTAGGCTTCGCCCAGGTAGTAGCGCCGCTCGACCGACAAATCGTCGGCAAGCTCGTAGACGATCGGCTTGCCAGTGGGGATTTCCAGGCCGACGATTTCGTCATCGCCGATCTGCGACAGATATTTGATGATCCCCCGAAGCGAATTGCCGTGCGCTGAAACGATCACCCGCTTGCCGCTAGCCAGCGCCGGCGCGATCTCCGCCTCGTAATAGGGCACGGCGCGCGCAATCGTGTCCTTGAGGCTTTCCGTGCGGGGCACATCGACGCCCGCATAGCGGCGGTCTCCGCGCACCTCATACGGGCTGTCTTCCGGAAGCGGAGGCGGCGGGATGTCGTAGGAGCGGCGCCAGATCTTGACCTGCTCGGCCCCGACCTTGTCGATCATCTCCTGCTTGTTGAGCCCGGTCAGCCCGCCATAGTGCCGCTCGTTCAGGCGCCAGTCCTTGGTGACCGGCAGCCACAGGCGGCCCATTTCGTGAAGCACGAGGTGGAGCGTCCGGATCGCGCGGGTCAGCACGCTGGTGAAGCAGCAGTCGAAATCGAAACCCTTGTCCTTGAGCAGCCGTCCGGCGGCGCGGGCTTCCTGGATGCCTTTCTCGGAGAGGTCGACGTCCCACCAGCCGGTGAAGCGGTTCTCGAGGTTCCACTGCGACTGCCCGTGCCGCAGCAGCACGAGCGTCGGCATCAGGCGGCGACCTCTTCCTTCTTCGCGTGCGCCTTGGCTCCGGACGCCTTCTTCAGCTCGGGAAGGATGGCGTGGAGCGCGTCAAGGCAGGCGTAGGCGAGGTACTTGGAACGTTGCGGAGACCAGCCGTAAACTTCGTCGGGCAGATCGAAATTGTCCTTGAACGGCATTTCCAGAGTCATCGACACGCAGCCGTAGCGCTCGGCGAGCTGGGTCGTGGACATGCTCATATTCGCTTCGCCCGGCTTGGGCACTTCATAGCCCTGCGCGCGCTGGAAGTCGGGCGACAGGCGTTCGAGCGTCTCGCTAAACAGCTCGAACAATTTCTGCTGCCGCTCGCTGAACGACGGAATGCCCTCGAATCCGGCGAGGAAATTGGCGGGGATCGCCTCGTCGCCGTGAACGTCCATCGCGAAGTCCACGCCGGTTTCGTCCATCGCGTTGCGGACGCACAGCACTTCAGGGCTGCGCTCGGCGGTCGGCGCATGCCACTCGCGGTTGAGGTTGGCGCCTACGGCGTTGGTCCTGAGGTGGCCGCGCCGCGACCCGTCGGGGTTCATGTTCGGGATGACGCGGAAGGTGCATTCCCTGCGCAGCACTCGAGCGACAGGATCGTCCTCGTCGGTAAGCTTTTCGAGCGCGCCTTCCATCCACCATTCGGCCATGCTCTCGCCCGGATGCTGGCGGGCGTAGAGCCAGACGTTGAGGGCCCCTTCGCCGATGGTGAGGCAGTCGATGTCCTGCCCGTCCAGGCTCTTGCCGAGCGAGCGATACTGGACATCGGGAATGGTCGCCGTCTGCGTGACGAGGTCGTGGTGCCGCTCCATCGAATAAGGCGCGAAATAGGCGATCCACACGGTGTCCTGCGGCGGCGTCAGCTTCATCGTCAGCACGCCGTCCGCGAAGCTAGTGTCCTGGATCCGGATCCATTCCTCGCGGTCGAGGCTCATGACGCTTTTGTAGTCCGGCCAGCCGTTGGGATAAGCGGAGCCGGCGCAATTCGTGATCCGCAGTGTCACGTCGCGCCCGCCGGCGCCGGCGAGGCGGAAATAGAACCACTGGTAGAAGTCGCTCATGTGATCCTTGACGATCTCGAGGTCGACTCGGTCGCCCTCGATTGCGACGACGCGGATGTTGCCGGCGTCGAAGGAGCTGGAAATGGTGAGTGGCATGTCTATGTCCGGCTGGTCTCAAAGGTCGCGCGCCTGATAGCCGAATTCACCCGACCCGCAACCTTGCGCCGCTGCGCGGGGGTCGGCTAGCCCCCATGGCCATGAACAAGGTTCCAGTCCTCGTCACCGGCGGCGCCGGCTATATCGGAAGCCACGCGATGCTTGCGCTCGAGGACGCGGGCTGGAGCGTGTCGGTCATCGACAATCTTTCCAACGGAGTCCGCGAGGCGGTGCCGGAGGGCGTGCCCTTCTACGAAGGGAACATCGCCGATGCGGCGCTGGTGAAGCGCATCTTCGCCGAGCAGGGCATTCGCGCGATCATGCATTTCGCGGGATCGATTGTTGTCCCCGAGTCCGTCGAGAAGCCGCTCTTCTATTACTGGAACAACACGATCGCGACGCACGCGCTGGTGAGCGCGGCGGTGGAGGCGGGGATAGAGCATATCCTCTTCTCATCGACAGCGGCGGTTTACGGAGCGCCCGAGACCGTGCCCGTCGCGGAGGACGATGCCAAGGAACCGATCAACCCCTACGGCGCCTCCAAGCTGATGACCGAGCGGATGCTCGCGGATGCGTCGGCCGCTCACCCATTCAACTATGGCGCGTTGCGCTATTTCAACGTCGCCGGGGCGGACCCGCAACGCCGGGCGGGCCAGCAGGGGAAGGGCGCGACTCACCTCATCAAGGTCGCGTGCGAGACCGCCGTCGGTCTTCGCGACGAGATCGCGGTCTTCGGCACCGACTACGACACTCCGGACGGCACCTGCATCCGCGACTACATCCACGTCAGCGACCTCGCCGCGGCCCACGTTGCCGCCCTCGAATGGTTGATTGCTCACCCGCAGGAAAACCTGACCGTGAATTGCGGCTACGGCCGCGGCCTCTCGGTCCTCGAGGTGCTCGACGCGCTCGACCGGCTAACCAACCAGCCGATCCGGCGGGTGATGGAAGGCCGGCGCGCCGGCGATCCCCCCATGCTGATCTCCGCCAACCAGCGGATCCTCGACACGCTCGAGTGGACGCCCGAGCATAACGACATCAACCGCATCGTCGGCGATGCGCTCGAGTGGGAGCGGACCCTTCAGGAGCGCCGGTCCGCGCGCTAAGCTGGCAAGCTATTCCTGGCGCACGAGGACCGAAGCGGGCTTTCCGAGATGGTCGGCCAGCGCCTTCACGCAGCTCACATATTCCGAGCGCCGCTCGCCGATCTTGCCGAAATCGCTGTCGTCGCGCAGGCCATAGCCCGCCGCTCGAAGCTGGTCCGCTGCCTGTCGAAGCTGGGCTTCGCCGCTTCCGCTGTCCGCAGGCGTCAGCCCGATCACGACCGCCAGGTCGCGCGCCATGCGGGTGCCTTCCTCGCGAAGCAAGATCGCGGGACCGCGCAGGGATTCGTCATCGAGGCAATATTCGGCGAGCAGCGCGAGGTCGAGCATCGCTCCCAGCGCGGCCGGCCAGCCGGAACCGGTACTGCTGGACTGGAAGTAGATGAGGGACGGGTGATTGGAATGGCTCTGACGCACAGTCGCGCACCAGTCGCGCGCCTCGCGAAGCAAGGTCGGAAGCTCGCCCCGGTTGCCGATCGCCGCGAAGCGCTGGAGCAAGGTCACGGCGGAAGGCGGCTCGCCCGCGCTGGTGTTGAGCTTGATGATCCCGATGTCGCGCTGCGACACGCTCCCCTGCACCTCGAGCAGGTACGTCACCGCCATGGTCATCACGGCGAGCCCGCAGAAGCCGGCCGCAAGGATGATCCAGCGGCCTGCCCCTATAGCGTCTTCTTCGCTGACCCCGATGGTGACGATCGAGCTGCCGACCATGTAGATGGCGTCGGGCAGGCTATCGAGCGGCGGCCGGTAGTGGCTCCGCATCGCATAAGCCATCAGCCCGAAGGCGAGCGCGAGCAGCGCGATCCAAAGGACGAACGAGAGCACGAGCACGAGCGGTGCGAAGGCACCCGACAGCCCGTGGCGCTTGCCGCGGATCGCCTTCCAGATCGGCAGCAGCAAGTGGACGAGGCGCTTGGCGACGCGAAGCATGGTGCGGCTGCCGCCCGGCACGATGACCGTTTCGAAGACGTCCCTCAGGGTCAGCGCCGCGAGCGCCAGGCCGAGGGCGAACATGATGATATCGCGCGCCACCGCGTCACAACGGCAAAGGCGGCCCCAAGGTGCCAATGTGCCGTGCTTGACTTGACGCCGCCCCCTCTCTAGGTGAACCGCCGGTCCACGGACCTTTCCAGCAACGCTAAGCCAAGAGACACGAGCAGGCGCCCGGCCATGAAGATTCGCAATTCGCTAAAGTCGCTGAAGTCGCGCCACCGGGACTGCCGAGTGATCCGCCGCCGCGGGCGCACCTACGTCATCAACAAGACGAACCGGCGATTCAAGGCCCGCCAGGGCTAAGCGTTCCAGCGGGCGCGTTGCGCTCGCTCGTCCAAATTCCCATATTCTTCTCGGAGTCGGCCGACGGCGGAGCTCGCGGGTGAACCTGCATGTCAGCACGGGTTCACGTCGGCTGGACTACATGAGGGACGATGAGGAGCCGTGCAATGAAAAGGACCGTCATGACTGCGCTGATCGTGGGCGGCATCGCCCTCGGCGCGTCGGCGGCGTTCGCGGCCGGGCAGCAATCGCAGGGTCAGCAGCAGCAGCAAACGCCGAAGGGCTGGAGCTACAACATCCAGAATGGCCAGCGCGTGCCCAAGGGCGACCGGCAGGTAAACGCCGACGGAAGCTGGCGCGAAGAGGTCAAGCAGGGAAACTGCGTGACCGTGAAGGAAAAGTCGGCCTCGGGCGAGTATAAGGAAACTCGCCAGTGCAACCCGCGCTGAGGCCAGCGCCTATTTCTTGTACATGAAGCTGCCCTTCGGGCGCTTCTTGATCACGCAGGCGGGAAGGCCTGTCGCCACCACGTCCTTGCAATCGCGCACCTGCGCGCTCCCGTCGGGGCCGGCGAAGATCGCCCAGTCGCGCGACGAGCCGTTGTCGTACTTGCAGTGAGCGGTCCACTCGTCGAGGTTTTTCCAGGTCCCGACATAGCCGGCGTCGGTGATCGTCTTGCAGGTGTATCCGGCATCGAAAATGGCGCGCTTGAGGCCGATCGCGAGGTTCACCGCGTCGAGCTGATGAAGCTGCTGCTGCTCGGCACTGACGACCCTGATCGACGGCTGGTTGGTCGGTTCGCTGTCGCCGCATGCGCTCAGCGCGACGCAACACACGAGCATCAGGGTGGCACGGGTCATTCTTTGCTCCTTCATCCCCGATAACGAATCTGAACGCGCCCGGCTGCAGCCTTGGCGCGCGCGACCGCATCCTCGGCATTGTCATCGCGGGCGAGAGCGATTCCCATGCGCCGGTTCGGAAGCGTGTTCGGCTTGGCGAAAATGCGGAGGTCCACCGGCCGGCCAGGGGCACCGGAGGCCAGCGCTTCCTCGAGCCCCTCGAACGTAAAATCCGCGCATTCGCGATCGCCGAGGATGACGGCGGAAGCGGACGGGCCGGCGAATTCGACCGAGCGGATCGGCAATCCCAGGATCGCCCGCAGGTGGAGCTCGAACTGGTTCGGGAATTGCGAGATTAGCGTCACCATGCCGGTGTCGTGCGGTCGCGGGCTGAGCTCGGAAAAGATCGCCTGGTCCCTGCGAACGAAGAATTCCACGCCGAAGATCCCATGTCCGCCCAAGGCCTCGACTACCTTGCGCGCCTGGAACCGCGCCGACTGAAGCGCTTCCCGGGGAATGTCCGCCGGCTGCCAGCTCTCGCGATAATCGCCGAGCTCCTGGCGGTGGCCGACGGGCGGGCAGAACAGGGTCCCGTCCTTCGTCGAAACCGTGAGAAGCGTGATCTCGCTGTCGAACTCGACGAGTTCCTCGACGATCACTCGCGGGCGATCGCCGCGCATCTTCTCGACGGCATAGTCCCACGCCGTGCCGACCTCTTCGATCGTCTCGGCCGTGCTCTGTCCTTTGCCCGAGCTCGACATGACCGGCTTGATCACGCACGGAAGACCCACCGCCTGAGCGGCGGCGACCGCTTCCTCGCGGCTTTCGGCGAACCGGTATTTGGAGGTGACGAGCCCGAGCTCGCGCGCCGCGAATTCACGAATGCCGTCGCGGTTCATGGTGAGCTGGACTGCTTTCGCCGAGGGCGCGACCCGCCAGCCTTCCTTCTCGAGCTCTGCGAGCGTCGCGGTGTCGATCGCCTCGATCTCGGGGACGATCACGTCCGGCTTGTGCTTCTCGACCGCCGCCCGGAGCGCCTTGCCGTCGAGCATCGGGAAGACCTCGCAGGCGTCCGCCATCTGCATCGCCGGAGCGCCCGCGTAGCGGTCGCAGGCGATCATCCGGCACCCAAGCCGCTTGCCAGCGATGGTGAACTCGCGCCCCAGCTCGCCGGAGCCGAGCAGCATCAGGGTCGCGGTGAACATGGCACGCGCGATAGCCTCTCCGTCACCCCCGCGAAAGCGGGGTCCCGCTTACCCTGCCATCGGACGAGGAAGCGGGATTCCCGCTTTCGCGAGAATGACGAATCTGGTTCATTGCCTTGAATGAGAACGTCACTCGCTCTGGCGCTGCTTGCGCTGACCGCCGCCGCTCCGCCCCCAAAGCTTCCGACGCCGTCCGATATCGTCGCTTCCGCGCCGGCGAGTGCATGGAAGACGATCGCCGCCGACGACCTATTGGTGATGGACCTCGCGAACGGTGGGCGGATCGTCATCCAGCTCGCGCCGGCCTTCGCGCCGGTGCACGTGGCCAACATCAGAGGCCTCGCCCGCGGCCATTATTGGGACGGGGCCACGGTCTATCGCGTCCAGGACAATTATGTCGCCCAATGGGGCCTCAACGAGAGCGACAAGCCGTGGTCCACCGGCGTGACCGCCAAGCCGCCCGCCGAATATACGCGGTCACTGAAGGGCGTTTCGATCACGCCACTCGGCTCTCCCGACGCCTATGCGCCGGCGGCAGGCTTCGCGGACGGCTGGCCCGTCGGCTATTGGCCGAAGGCCGGCCGCGCGAACCTGGCGCATTGCTACGGAAGCGTCGGCGTAGGCCGCGACCTGTCGCCCGACACCGGCACCGGCGGCGAGCTTTACGCGGTCATCGGCCAGGCGCCGCGCCAGCTCGACCGCAACATCGCGCTGGTCGGCCGGGTGGTCGACGGCATCGACCGCCTGAGCTCGCTCCCGCGCGGAACCGGAGACATCGGCTTCTACAAGGACAAGGCTCAATATGTGCCGATCGCCAGCATCCGGCTGGCCAGCGATATGCCGGCCGCCGATCGTCCGTCATATCAGTATATGGATACGTCCAGCGCGACCTTCGCCCGTTACCTGAAGCTTCGCGCCAACCGGCACGACGCCTTCTACGACATTCCCGCGGGCGGCGTGGACCTCTGCAACGTGCAGGTGCCGGTGAGGAAGAAGCCCTAGCCGCTCAGGCGGCGTGGAGATCGCGGTTCTTGTGCTGGATGACCGCGGACGTGCCGTGAAGCCGCATGCTCGCCTCCGCCAGCGGCAAGGCCGTCGAGCAAAAGGCGCACTCGGCGGAGACCCGCCCGATCAGCCAGTGAGTCCGCCCGCATCCCGGGCAATGGTTGATCTCATGCTCGCGATAAACCGCGTGATAACCCCGCTCAAAAGGTCTCCACGCGGTGCTGGAAGAGCTCGCCATGACAGACTTCCTTTCGAGCGCTGCAACGAGCGAGCCGACGCCCGGTTGCAGCGGAAGCTGGATGTCCAATCACGAGACGGAGAGGCGCGACGCGACGAGCGGAGGCTCCTCGCGGACCAGCAGCCTCGCTAAAGGTCGAGGCCGTCGAGGGAGATCGGCTCGGCGAACTCGGCGCCGATCTTGTCGCCGGCCGTCCATTTGACGACGGCGTTGGCGCGCTCGCGGCCCGGCAACATGAGCCACACGCGGGAGCCCACCTCGAACCGCGCCTCGGTCACCGCCATGAATCCGCGCTCGGAGATGTTGACGACCTTTGCTTCGACGCCGGTGGCGCCGAGCTCGCGCATCTTGGCGTCGAGGTCGACGGGCAGGCGCGAGACGCTGCGCCGGTCGTCGTCCTCGCCAATCCGCCCCGTGATCGTCACGAAAATCGTCTCCATCGGCGGCTTATTCCAGCCGCCCGCTGAACGACAGGCCGATGCGCCCGTCCTTCACCCACCTCACCTGTGCCGAGACTTGCCCGCGGTCAAGAAGCTGTAACGTCAGCCGCTCGCCGATGTTCGGGGTGTGCGGGAAAATCACCATCGCTCCGGATGGTGAGATATTGATGAGGCGGATGACGTGTTTCCGCCCTCGAAACTCCAGGACGGCGGTGCTCGATACCGCGGCGTGCCGCATCTCGGCGCGCTCGTCGATCGACCGGCTCTCGGTACGCGGGATCATGCTCCCGTCGAGAAACAAGCTGGACGCCACCTGCAATCGCCTCCCACTGACCCGGCGGGTTAACTTTAGCCATGCTCGCTTAAGGATTGGTTTGCGACAAAGTGCGCGGAAAACGGCCGCGACTGTGGCGCGCAATCACTGGCGAGGCCGCGATCCCGGATGTATGAGTGGACCCGAAGGTGGGGGTTATCTTTTGAAATGAACACGTTGATGCTGCCGGTAGGCGTTCGCGCGAAGTCGCTACTGCTGTTCACTGCCCTGGCCGGAATCGCGGCCACGCCGGGCTTGGCCCAAACCGCTCCGACGCCCGGCCCCGCGCGGCCCGGTCCCGCGGTTCAGGCGCCGAGGCCGGTCGCGCAGCCCCCCGTCGCGCCGAACGCCGGCGCCGCGACCGCACAGCCGCAGGCGGTGCCCGCGCCCGCTCCAGCGCCCCTCCCGCCGCCGCTGTGGGACGTGGTGAATGCCGAGGACCTCCTCCACTACATCCAGCAGATCGGTGTCGAGGGCCTCAATCCCGCCGATTATGACCCCGACGGGCTCGCGACCGCGATCGGCTCGGGCGATTATTATCTGATGTCGGCCGCGGCGACGCAGCGGTTCAACCTCGTCTCCTCCGACCTCGCGCTCGGCCATGTCAAGAAGCCCGCGCGCGTCGACTGGTGGATCGTCGACAACGACCTGACGCCGGAAAAGCAGGACGCGCTGCTCCGGGCGACCCTGGCGAAGCATGACATGCGCAGCACGCTCAACAGCTTGCTTCCGGAGCACCCGCAATACGCGGCGCTGAAGGCAGCGCTCGCGGAGACGCCCGCCAGCGACGTTGCCGAGCGCGACCGCGTCCGGCTCAACATGGACCGGTGGCGTTGGCTGCCGCGCGACCTCGGGGACAAATATATCATCGTCAACGTGCCGAGCTTCCACGCGACGCTCGTCGACGGCGGCGCGAACCGCTGGAAGGAGCGGGCGATCGCCGGCAAGCTCTCCACCCCGACGCCGCAGCTGATGGCGACCGCGACCGGCGTGATCCTCAATCCCTGGTGGGAAGTGCCCAAGAGCATCGAGAAGGAAGCGGCGGGGAAGAAGGGCTTCGTGCCGCTGAAGGGCAAGGACGGCAAGATCCAGCGCTGGCGTCAGCCTCCGGGGCCGACCAACGCGCTCGGGCAGCTGAAGTTCGTCATGCCCAATTCGAAGGCGATTTACCTCCACGACACCAACGCTCGAAGCCGCTTCAACGACAGCGTCCGGGCACTCAGCCACGGATGCGTGCGGACGCAGCACGTCGTCGACCTCGCGACGCTTCTGCTAGGCGACGACAACGGCCAGTGGACGCCGGAGAAGGTCCAGGAGACGCTCGCCAGCAAGAAGACGGTTCAGGCCAACTTCGTGAAGCCGCTGCCGGTCTACATCGTCTATTTCAGCCAGGCCGCGCTCGTCGATGGCAAGATCGTCGACTACAAGGACATGTACGGCCGCGACCCCAAGGCGGTGGCGGCCCTCAACATGAAGGACGGGGGCGCGAGCCTCATTCCGCCCAAGGAAAAGCCGGAGCCGAAGGACGATATCGCCGCAAAGCCCAAGCCGGCGAAGAACCAGGTCGCAACGCGCTAGTCGCCCTGGCGGCGCTCGCTTTTGCGCCGACAGCTATATTGGAACCACGGGTCGCGCTCTCGCCTCTCGGCCTCTGGCCACGTGAGCCAGCGGCCGTCGACATCGATCACCGCCATGTCTGAAAAGCCGGCGCGCTCGAGCTGCTTTTTCTGCGCGGCCGCGTCGATCCGGTAGTGGATGAGGGAGTAGCGGTAGGCAGAATCGACCGACATGCAATATTCGCCCCGGGCTTCGGCCCGGTGCGCGCGGCGGAGGTAATTCACGATCCCCACAGGGTAGGATGCCGCCCGCTTCCCGAAGCTGAGCGGGTCGCTTAGCGTTCCCGAAAAATGGTCGAGAGCCCAGGGCTTTGGAATCCGATAGTTCCGGTTGTGGCTCGAAAAGACGAAGAGGCCGCCGTCGCAAAGGACCCGGCGGACTTCGCGCAAAACCTCGAGCCGCCCGACATGCTCGAGGGCATCGATGCCGCTGTGGCTGAAGAAGGCGAAATCGAAGCTGGAATCCGGATAGCGCGAAAGGTCGCGCGCATCGACGACGTCGAAGGCGACGCCGGGAAAGCGCCGCCGGCAGCGCTCGATCATTTCGCGCGAATAATCGACGCCGATGTAATTGGAGCTGAGCTCGAGCAGGAAGGGAGTGGTCCGGCCGCCGCCGACGCCCAGGTCCAGGATCCGCAGTCCGGCGATGTCGCGATGGTATCGCTCAAAGATCGCCGCTTCCGCCGGCTGTAGTCCGGACCGCGTCGCATAGCGGGCGGCAACGACGCCCGTTTCGTAATGCCGACGGTTCTGGTCCAAGAACAATGCCGAATTCCTCCGGCTGCCTTGGTACGAAAGGACTTCTGCGGGGCAATGGAGGGATGGGCAACTGTGCCTCGATGGAACAGCGGCTTCAGGCGCATTCGAGGAGCCGCGGCAAGGCGGCGGAGACAGCTTCGTCGATCAGCGAATGACCGGCTTGCTGGGCGGTCAGCGGCTTCAGCGTATGGCTCTTGCAGGGAAGCTCGGCGACGCGAACGCCGAGGCGCAGCAGCCCGGCGAGGGTCAATTCCCGCTGCAATTCCTCGTAGAGCGGCTCATCCCCGGAAAATCCCATGACCACCTGCTGGCCGCGCCGGCGAAGCATTTCGAAAGCTTCGGCGGTGTCAGGATTGGCGCGCGCCCGTCGTCGGAGGAGCCGGCTGCCCAGGCGCGCGGCACGCTTCAGCGTCAGCTTCTCTAAATTCACGCCGCGAAGCCCGGCTGGAGTCAGGATTCGCCGCAGCTTTCGAAGCTCGCGCCGGGCGTCGCTTCGCGCGTCGAAGAAGAGAAGCCGCGGATTGAGCATGATCACCGACTGAACGCGCACGTCCGACAGCGCCGCCTGGAAGGCCCAGAAGCCGCCCGAACAAAGCCCGCCAAGCGCGAAGCGGTCGGGAAGCCCGCGTTCGACGGCAAGGTCGAGCACCGAGCGCGCCTGCTGGATGAGCTTCTCGGCATAGAAGGGGTCGTCGGATTCCCGGTACGCGCTTCCGTCGCCGCCGGCGTCGCCAATCCCTTCGACGTCGACGCGGATGACGGGGACTCCGGCCGAGGCCCAGCGGCGCGCGGCCTCGGTCCACATCCGGTTGGGCCCGATTCGGCGGATCGCGCCGGCATTGTACAGAACGAGCGTGAACGGGACGCGCTGAGCTTCGACCGGCTCTGCGATGACGGCGTAGAGCTGCTGGCCTGCGGCGTCGAATGCAATGGCCGTTTCGCGGATCCGGGACCCGCGTTCGTGAATCAGCGCGCTCTTGTCGAATGCGGGAGCGACCGCAGCGGATGCTGGCTTCGCGGCCTCGCCCAACCAGACATTGACGGTGTCGAACAAAGCAACGGGCGACGTCGACTGCGGTCGCGCGAGCGCTGCGCCCCAACCGCGGCCGGGATCGGTCCGGACTTCGATCCCGGAAGCGCGGATGGCGTCGAGAAGGGAGTCATCGGGACCGCTGCCGTCGCGGCCGAGCACCAAGGCTCTTTCGCAACTGCACTCGGGGAGGAGCTGGGCGCCATCGAGCCGAGACAATGCATCGATCATCGAGGGAGTCAGGACGTGACCGCCTGCGCGAAGCTCTCCGTTCGCGCCATGGTTCGAAGCTTCCCCGGTCTGCGATTGCTCGAGGCGTCCGAACGCCTTGAACTCGCGGATGAAGGTGCGCCCGTTCGCGGGCATTCCCCACAAGACGAGATCATCCACCGCGGCACCATCCGCCATCGCCTGGAGCGTGACCAGGCCGCCGACACCGAGCGCGACGACCGCGACTCGGTCGGCCCCCGCATTTCGTAACCATTCGACCCCGGCGGCGACCGCTGCTGTCCATGCTTCCACCAGCCCATCGTCGCGCACTCCGCCCGAGGAATCGCCGGTGCCCGGAAGATCGATGCGCAGGTTCGCGAAACCCTCTGCCGCGAGCGTCAGGCTCCAGTCGCGGCGCGGCCGGTAGGAGGTCTGGTCGTCCCAGCCGAACGGCGGCACGATCAGGACGGCCGTGCTCCGCCTCTCGCGTGCGGCGGGCTCGTAGATTCCGGCGATCACGTGCGCACCTGCGCGAAGATAAAGCGGCGTCATGCGACGGCTGCCCGTCCAAGAGGGTAACGATGCGCCGTTCCGAGAAGCTCGTCGCTCTTCGACCGAAGCTCAGCCGTGACCAGGTCATGCGCCGGCGGGCCGAAGCGATAGGTGTAGGAGACGTCGGTCCAGTGACCGATGATGGTTTCCGCATCGCCGGTCCAGATGGAATGCGGCGGGACGGCGATCGCGATTTGCCCGCCGTCGACGGATCGATCCCCTTGGCTGAGATGGACCGTCACCGTGGCGTCGAGCGGATCGGGCCGGTCGTTCGCGACGTGCACCGCATAACCGCCCATGCCCTCGTCGGTCATCCAGATCGCGATCGGCGCAAGCACCTCACGGAGAGCTCGAAGCGCCGGCTTCGCCGTTCCCGCCCTATCGATCAGCCCCCAGCCGGCGCCGGGCACGAGGTCGCGGAGCCACAGAACGAACGCGCCGCCGCACCCCGATTCGGAAGGCCGCCATTCGCCGAACACCTCGGTCATGACGTCCCCCGACACGCGCCGCGACAATTCGAGATATCGGTCCGGGTCACTCGCGCGGAGATCAGCGGGATCGACGTCGTAGAGCGCCGCCAGATAATGGTCGCGAACGTCATCGAAGTCCCAGTCTGCGCCGATATCGCGAGGGACGCCGTCTTTCCATGCGGGATCGTTCGGATCGGGAACGTCATCGCCGACATTGGCGATCGCCAGGCATTCGGAGGCGAAGCCGACGCGGGCCGAGCGGACTTCGTTCAACGGCCGTCGATAGCCGCCGACAGCGAACCAGTTCGACACGCCCTGCCCGGGCAGGAGAGGCCGGTCCGCACCGCAGGGAGCCGAAGGGACGTAGAGGGCATCAATCCTCGCTTGCGCCAGCGTCGCCGGGACCTCTTCGGCGAGGAAAGGAGGCCGGGCGATGGATGGGTCGAGTCCCAACATCGCCGCCTGCTGCTCGATCTCCGACCCGCCGCAGACGCAGAAGAGGCTGGGATGCCCGCCGATGACATCGATCAGCGCGTCGAGCTCCTGTCCGACCAGCGTGCGGAAATCGGGATCGGCGAAGGGATAATCGAAGTTGGCGAACATCAGGTCCTGCCAGACCAAAATGCCGAGCTCGTCGCAGAGGTCGTGGAATTCGCGAGTCTCGTAATTCATGGTGCCCGGAAGGCGGACGGCATTCAGGCCGTGGGCGCGGGCGGTCTCCAGGGTGGATCGTTCCTCACCTTCGGGGACCGGAGTCCACAAGGCCCCGCGGACGAAGAGATCCACCCCATTGATGCGCGGCTTGAGGCCGTCGCGTAGAATGTCTCCGGCTGATTCCAATATCCGAAAACCGATGCGGCGGCTGATGTCGTGCCCCTCGACGGCGACTTCATAGAGATGCGGCTCGCCATGCGTATGCGGCCACCAAAGCCGGGGCGAGGGCACGCGCAGCTCGGCGCGTCCGCCGACGATTGTCGCGCTTACGTTGCCGAGATGGGCGCGGACTCCGTCGGGGAGGTCCGTCGTTACCGTCACGATCCCGTCTTCGCCTTCGAGGCGGGCGCGGACGGTGAACTTCGGCTCGGCCGCGACGAACCAGGCGGGGCGCCACAGGCCCACGACCGGCGGACCGGGCGCGAAGCCGGCCGCTCGGCCGTTCAGGCTAGTCCGGAACCAGCGGAGGTTGTTGTCGTAGGCGACCTTCTGCCGCCACCGCGCCCTCGGCTTGCGAGGGATGGCCAGCTCCGGCGCGAGCGCACGGCAATGCACCTCGATATCGTGGCGGCCGGCGGCGAACGGCACTTCTACCGGCACCCACATCGAAAAAGATTCGGCGACGGGATTGCCGTCGACGGTGACAGACGCGAGGGTGGCGATTCCATCGAAGCGCAGTGTCCCGTCGACCGGCGCCTCGAACGACGTCCTGAAGACAGCATCCTTGTCATCTCCGAACGCGGTGCGCGCCGGACTCCATCCTTCGACGGGAATGCGCATCAGTCGATCGCGCGCTCGAGGCCCGCCGTTGTCGATGTCCACGCCTCGGCCATGGCGGCGATCGCGGGCGCGGGATCGAAGGCGCGGCGGCGGGCGAGCCGGAACGACAGGACCTGGCAGCCCTCGACGATGGGATCGAGCGTTGCCGCCGCCTTCGCATCGAACAGCCAGGCGAGATGCGCTCGAAGCAGGTCGAACGACGCACCGGCCATCCGCACGGTTGCGAAAGCATAAGCGTGGAAGCGCCCCGAATCGCCCTCCACGAGCCGCGGGAGATCGGCGGCGAGTTGCGTACCAAAAGCTCGAAACGGATTGGTGTGCGGACGCCGCTGGAGGTGGTGCGCGAGCAGCTGACGCGCCGCGTCGCGGAGCGCCTTGCCGTGCAACGGTTCGCCGGCGTCGAAGCGCGCGATTTCGAGATAGGGCGGCAGCACTTCCGGCGCGCGGCCGTCGAGACCGAAGATCCCGCGATAATCCACTCCCGAAAGCTCGTGGAGGCTGAGGTTGTGAAAATAATGGAGCCGCTCGGCTTTCTGGTCGATGGCCTCGACCGCCACCGTCGATTTGACGTGGTTGCGTCGATAATCGGTCGCCGCGGTGTCGGGCAGGAAGAACGAGTCGAGCTCGACCAGCATCGTCCGCCCGAGGCCGAGCTGAAGCTCGATCTGGTCGGGCAGCGAGCCGACCGGCTGCATCTCGTGGATATCGACGCCGTAAAGCTTTTCCATGTCAGACGGCGGCATCTTGAAGAAGGTGAACTGATCGCCTTCAAAGTCGGTGCGGACGAGATGACCGAGCCCGGCGAGCGGATCGAGCCCTCGCGAATGAAGCAGCTCGATGATCACGTCGGTGTAGCAATTGGTCTCGCGATAGGCGCGGTCGGGCCCGTGCAGCGGATGCGCGGCATAAGCGCGGATCGGCGTGACGGCGTTCATTGCCAAAGCACCTTGCGCACATCGCCAGGCCACGACGCGAGATCGAGCCCGTGCTTGCGCAGCAGCGCAACGGTGCAGCGTTCGAGCCCGAAGCCGAGGCACGCGGTATGCGCCTCGGCGCCGCCTTGCATTGTGATGCGATGGAGGCCGGTGAAATGCTCGCGATGGTAGTTGAAGCTCGCGATCGCAGTAGGCTCGGGCGAGGCTATGGGAACCAGTACCTCGAACTTCAGCGCCTGCTCGCGCTGCGACTTGCCGAGGAGGCGGCCGGTCCTTCCGAAGAAGGGGTCGGAGGCGACGTCGAACCGGGCATCGAGGCCGATCGAGGTGAGGATCGCGATCGCGCGGTCGCGCCACTTGTCGCGCCACGCCGAGACGGTCTCGGGCTCACCGATCCGGACCAGCTCGCGCTGGTGGAACATTTGCAGTCGAGCGGGATCGCCGGACGGCTCGTTGCGGAAGACGAGACCGGCCCCGGCGTCCACGCAAACGCCGCCGCTGGGCAGCGGCCCGCGCTTCGCCACTGCCGGATAGACCGGGTAGCAGGCGGCTGGAGTGAGTACGAGATCGGTCTGCGCGAGGTGCGGCCACGGATCGTGCCCGGCCGCGCAGCAGCCAAGCTCGGCGGCCTCCTTCTCCGATCCCTCGAACCCGAATACGGACGTCCCCAGATGCGGGAAGCTGTTCATGTAACCGGTGTCTTCTAGCGTCGTCTTCGGCAGGACCGGCGGGAAGCGCATGATCTCGGGCGCATCGTCGGCCGCGCTGCGGGTCACGAGGTCGGCCATTCGGTCGCGAATATCGACGAAGGTGCCGTTGAACCCGTAGACGCCGGGGACACCGCTCTCGATGAACAGGCCTGCGTCGACGAGCTCGGCCAGGAAGGCCGACTCCTCGGGGGTTCCCTCGCGGAAGTCGGCCACGGCCTTAGACGTCCTTGGCGATGAGGAGCAGGCCGGCGTTGGTCGAATGAATGCGGTCGTTGGCGATCATCAGGCAGGCCGACATCGAATCGCGAAGGTGACGGCCGACCGCGAACGGCGTGTCGTTCTTGAAGCCGACGATGCCGGTGACTCCCATCGCGCCCTGGCAGATGCGCGGCGCCTGGTCCGACGTCGCGATCTTGAGATTGTTGAAGCGGAGCGCGGCGCCGACCGTCATCAGCCAATCCGGATCGTCGAAATGCTCGACATAATCGGCGACGCCTGCCTTCACCTCGCCGCGCATCAGCTGAAGATCGCCGAGAACATGGCTGAGCTTGGTCGCGGCGGGCGGCGTGACGCCCGGCGTCCGCTTGGCGGCGGCGCGCACGAACGCGCGCGAACGCTCGAAGGCGTCGGTCGCGATCCCCAGCCAGAGGTGCGACCACAGGACATGCGAGACCGGCACCATCGACTGCGGCGCGATCGCGGAGAAAGGGGCATCGACGACCTGTTCCGCCGGCAGCTTGGCGGATACGATATAGCCCGGCGAGCAGGTGCCGCGCATTCCGAACGGGTCCCACGTCCCCTGCGGGTCGAGGTTGTGCTGGCCGGCGTGGGTGAGGACAGCGACCTGGTCGCCCGGCTCGGCGTCGGGTGAGCGGCGGAGGGTCGTCAGCAAATCGTCGGCATAAGCCCCGTAGGAGACGGTCGGCGCCTGCTTGGTGAAGCTGTAGCCGTCTTCCGCAGGCGTGAGCGCGGCGACGGAGCTTCCCATGTCGCCGCCTGTTCCGACCTCCGAGGTGACGGAGGCGATCAGCCGCTGCTCGGCAGCGAGGCGACGGAGGTATTGCTTGAAGAAGGGCTGCTTTGCCGCGTGTCGGACGAGCGTCACGACCTGGATCTGGTGCATCGCGAAGACCATCGCGCTCGCGCCGCAGCGCTTGCCGAGCTCCAAGCAGGCTTCCGCAAGCGCGCCGAACGATACTCCGCTCCCGCCGAGATCAGTGGGCACGAAGGCTGACAGGGCCTTCATTTCCTTCAGCGCATCGATACTTTCCCTGGGGAAGCGGGCGTGGAGATCAACATGGGTGGCGTGCTTTGCAGCAACCTCGTCCGCGATCCGCCGGATTCCTTCGAGGAATGCCTCATCCGCATCCTCGGCCTGGGCGCCACTGACGAACGCCTTGCGCGGGACGGAAATGGTCATGCGGCCGCCGCCCGGCCGAGCTGCTCGATCGCCGAGGCGATGCTCGCGATCGAGCCGAACACGCTTCGGGTCAGCATCGAGTCCGGAAATTCGACGTCGAACGCCTCCTCGAGGCCAAGCATGACCTGGACCGACGCATGCGAGGTCATTCCGCTGTCGTAGAGGTCGTCATTGTCCTTGAGCGTCGCCGGGTCGACGGGCATTCGTGCGTGCTCGGAAAGGATTTCGCGGATCTGGTCGGTCATGGCAGGCATCGGCCGGTCTCCTAGGGTCGCTGGCGGAGCGGCCAGCCGGAAGCTGAACCGGAAGTCATTCGCGAATGCGCCCCCGCCCTTCAATCGTCGCGGGCCCTGATGCACGCCTGCGTTTAAGGTGTGTTCAAGGCCTATGGATGACGCGAGCTTAACGCTTTTCGTTGAACCGCCCGAGAGCCTCTCACCGACCTGACCTAAAGTGGGACGGAGGCACAAAAAAAGGGCCGCTCGGCGGCGGCCCTTTTGAAGCTTCGATCAAGCCTTAAGCGAGCTTGTCGGCGTAGATCATGCGCCCACCCGCGAGCTTGCGCATCACCGCCCACTGGCTCGTCTTCGGCATCGCGAAGCAGCCTTCCGAACGGCCGAGCATGCCGTGCTGCTGGATCATCTCCGGCTCGGCGTACCAGGCGTTGTGGATGACGATCGCGCGGGGCTCGGCATTGTTGTTGGACCAGTCGAGACCGGCGACCTTCATCGAGAGGCCGTACTTGCCGTCGTAATAATCGCCGGTGGTGTAGGTCCCGTTCGAACTCGCGTAGGAGCCGAAGTCGTTGCTGAACTTCTCAAGCCAGCCCGAATGCGCAGGATCGGAGCCGCGACCGTGCGCGACGAGGTGGCTTTCAACCGCACCGCTGGCGAGGTCGACGACATAGAAACGCGGCTCGCTCGACGGCTTCGAAAAGTCGACGACGCCGATGCTGTCGCGGATCCACAATCTGTGCTGGTCGAGCGCCGCCTTCGCGCGGGCGAACAGCTGCGGGTCGATCCCGCCCGGTGCGGTCAGCGCCTGAGGCTGAGCCGGAACCAGCGGCTTCGGCGCCGGGGTCGCCGGCGTCAGAAGACCCGGAAGGGCCTGCGATGCAGCGGCTGATGAAAGGATGAGTCCAGCGGCGCCGGCCGAGCCAAGGCGCAGCATTTCCCTCCGGTTCAACGACATTCAATTCCCTCCGCTCTCAAGCCATTCCTCTATCATTCAACGGGTTAATGGCCGATAACCCATTTCACCGAGTTTCCCGTCCTACCGCCCGAACCCAACGATTCGTCGCACCTGGCGGCGACCGGGGACGGGTTGAACGGTTGGTTCCGCACTGCTAAGGGCCGCGCGCCGCCGAGGTCTCGCCTCTGGAGGCCGCTATTCTATTGCCGATTGGCCGGAGACCCTTTTCCGTGCTGATGGTATATGGGGTTAAACCCCTGAATTTAAAGACTTTTGGGAGAGTGACGGAGCTTTATGCAGATCATCGTTCGCGACAATAACGTCGAGCAGGCGCTGCGCGCGCTGAAGAAGAAGCTGCAGCGCGAGGGCGTCTACCGCGAGATGAAGCTGCGCCGTCAT
>Ga0207657_10001675_pt1 | contig 23908 bp, 20 predicted proteins | sample KBSC33metaG_FD_184316 | JGI IMG/M metagenome (GOLD analysis project Ga0207657, IMG submission 184316) | Corn rhizosphere microbial communities from Kellogg Biological Station, Michigan, USA - KBS C3-3 metaG (SPAdes) (version 2) | ecosystem: Host-associated > Plants > Roots > Rhizosphere > Soil ... | reverse complement strand
GGATCAACACTCTTGAAGCTGGCATCCCTGCGACTTCATCTGAGAAAAACGGTTGATGCGCTTTCGTTAACACGAGTAAAGTCCGCGATGGCGGGACCAGCCGTTGAACTCGGCGTCGGGTCTGCTGCAAGAGCGTTTCATCGCCCATGACGGCGCAAAACTGTTTGGGCCGGTCGTCGCCAGCGATAGTTCGCGTCAGTGGCAGCAAGCGCGTTCCGTCGCCTCCGGCCAGAATGAGTGCCCAGCGGTGGTCGCGGGAATTCCTCTCTTTGAATTTCATGCGGCCTGACCTTGATTGGCATCCACAATCCTGTTGTTCGCATTCGGCGCCGGCCTCTACGCTAGCGGTTCCGCGGAGTCCCGATCATGGGGAATGGCGCACGGAATCGTGTCAAAAACTTCAGCGCCTTGCTTGAATCTAACGCGATGAATGTCAAAATGCTGTCAAAAATGAAGTTCGGTTGAGAACTCCGGCGTATCTTGACTGGGGGGCGTCGTTTTGACAGCGTTTTGACATCGCCCGTTTCATACTGAGGTTGGATTGTAAGCAGCGCTCTATTATTGCGAAGGCATGATAGGACATCAGGTCAAACGGGCTCCCTAGCCGCACGTCATGTTTTCTGGATTTAACCGAGGAGAATGTGCAATGAGTTCTTCAGCCAATACGACCCTGACAACTCTCAATCCGGCGCAATTGGATCAGTTATCGATCAACACCATTCGCTTTCTGTCTGTCGATGCCGTCCAGAAGGCCGATAGCGGCCATCCAGGCCTGCCGCTCGGTGCCGCGGCCATGGCCTATACGTTGTGGACGCGGTTTCTGCGCCATAATCCGAGCAACCCGCATTGGTCTAACCGGGACCGGTTCGTACTGTCGGCGGGCCACGGTTCGGCGCTGCTCTACAGCCTTTTACACGTCACCGGCTACGCTCTGCCTCTGGACCAGATCAAGCAGTTCCGCCAATGGGGTAGCATCACGCCAGGCCACCCCGAGCGTGGCCTTACGCCCGGGGTCGAAACCATCACCGGTCCGCTCGGCCAGGGATTCGGCAACGGCGTGGGTCTGGCGATTTCGGAAGCGCGTCTTGCAGCGCATTTCAATCGGCCGCATTTCGAGATCGTCAATCATTTCACTTACGGTTTAGTCAGCGACGGCGACCTGATGGAGGGCGTGTCTTCGGAGGCGGCCTCACTCGCCGGCCAGTTGGAACTCGGCAAGCTGATCTACCTTTTCGACGACAATCATGTCACGCTCTCCGCCGGTACCAATATCACCTGCAACGAAGATCACGCGCGGCGCTTTCAGGCATACGGCTGGCACACGCAACTAGTGGAAGACGGGAACGATGTGGCGGCGATCGATCTGGCACTGCGCACTGCGCAGAGAGAAACTAGGCGCCCTTCGCTGATTCTCGTCCGTACCCACTTGGGCTTCGGTTCCCCGGACAAGCAGGATACTTTTGAAGCACACGGTTCGCCGTTGGGCGTAGAAGAGGTCAAGTTGACCAAGCAGAACTTGGGTTGGCCGGTCGAGCCCCTCTTCGACATCCCACCCGAAGCGCTCACCCATTTTCGCGAGGCCCTGCCGCGCGGCCAGCAAGCAGAGTCGGAGTGGCGCGATCGCTTCGCTCGCTATGCCACGATACATCCCGACTTGGCCCATGAGTTCCAAGAAAGGATACGCGGCGAGTTGCCCGCCGGTTGGGATGCGGACATTCCCGTTTTTCCGGCAGACCCAAAGGGGATGAAAACCCGCGTGGCGTCCGGAAAAGTAATGAACGCGATTGCGCCGAAACTTCTGTCGCTGATGGGCGGGTCGGCGGACCTGGATCCTTCGACGCTCACTGCGCTCAAGGGCGCCGGCGATTTTGAATCTCTCGATCGAGCCTCGGGCGACACGCAAGGATCGAGCGGCGGCGGCTGGAACTACGCGGGGCGGAACTTGCACTTCGGCATTCGCGAACACGGAATGGGCGCGATTTTGAACGGCATGGCAGCGTACGGCGGCATCATCCCATACGGCGCAACGTTCCTGATCTTCTCCGATTACATGCGCCCTCCCATCCGGCTGGCAGCCATGATGGAACAGCAGGTAATCTACGTGTTCACGCACGACAGCATTGCATTGGGCGAAGACGGGACGACTCACCAGCCCGTGGAACAACTCGCCAACCTGCGCGCCGTTCCGGGGCTGGTCGTGATCCGGCCCTGCGATGCGAACGAAACCGCGTACGCCTGGCGCGCCGCGATTGAGTCGCGGGACCGTCCCGTCGCGTTGATCCTGACCCGTCAGGATGTGCCCACCCTGGATCGCAACCGCTATGCCTCCGCCGCCGAGTTGAAACGGGGGGCCTACATCCTAGCCGAAGCGGCAAACGGCCAGCCGCAGATCATTTTGATTGCCACCGGTTCGGAAGTGAGTCTGATCGTCGAAGCGCAACTCAAATTGGAAAAACAAAACATCCAGACACGACTGGTGTCCATGCCCAGTTGGGAATTGTTTAATGCGCAACCGGAGGAATATCGCCGCTCCGTGTTTCCGCCGCGGATCCGTGCGCGGTTGGCAGTGGAGGCTGGGGCGACGCAGGGTTGGCATCGCTATGTCGGCGACCTTGGCGACGTGCTTGGCCTCGATCATTTTGGCGCCTCCGCGCCCGGGCCGGTCCTTATGCGTGAATACGGGTTCACCGTCGAAAACGTCTGCAAGCGGGCCTTGGCTTTGCTCGAAAAGAAAAATGTCTGAGTCGCCGACGGCGCAGCCCAGGAAGGCGTATCTGACGGGGATGTTGCGCCGGCGGGGACAATCACGTGTTTGAGGTTGAAATTTCTTGAACGATCTCGACGCGAATGCGGCGCGAGTTGAGATCTATGTAGACGCGCGAGTAATGCCTCAGCACTTCGTGGTCGCAGTTCCGTTGGAATCCACTCGAATCCTATGGCAACGATGATCGAGACTCACCACCGCTTCAGCGTGATCTTCGTCGCACGGAAGCAGGTCGCGTGATGCTGAGCATTCATAGGATTCTTGTTCCAGTCGTGTTCGCGGATACTTCCCGGCACGTCGTGCACCAGGCTGCGTGGTTGGCGCGCCGCCTTCGCGCGGAGATCATCCTGCTGCACGTGGTGACTCCTCTCAGCTATCCTGCTGGCCTGCTCGAGAGCGGGCACGAGATCACCGCACGAGATTTGCACGCACACATCGTCCAGCGGGCTCAGGAAGATCTGGATCAGGCCCTCCATCCAGAACTCGATGGCATTGCGGTCACCCGCGTACTGCTCAGGGGCGATCCGGCCCGCGAAATCGCGAAAGTGGCTCGTGACCGCAACGTCGACCTGATCATGATGTCGACTCATGGCTATGGAGCGTTCTACAGGTTTCTGTTGGGCTCGGTTACAGCGAAGGTACTGCATGAAACCCAGCGCCCGGTCTGGACCGGCGCCCACCTGGAAGAAGAACCAGCGCGCGAGTTCTCGATTCGCCACGTCCTCTGTTCAGTGGAATTGAACGGGCACAGCGGCCACACTGTGTCGCTGGCCGCCCAGATGGCCGCGGCGGTCCATGCGACGCTTACGCTCGTCCACATTACAGGCAGCGTGGAGATCTACGGCCCCGGCGGATTCCGCGTAGACTCCGAATGGAAGGAGAAGATCGTCGGCTTCGCCGCCGAAGAGATCGCCAAGCTTCAGCAGGCCGTTGGCACGAAGGCCGAAGTCATCATCGATAGTGGCAATGTCCCGGACCTGTTGAACCGGGCGGCGGAGCAAACGGAGGCTGACGTCCTGGTCATCGGACACATTCCTGGGCGCAGCCATTTGGGGGACAACGGCAACGGCTATACAATCATTCGGGCGTCGCAAATCCCGGTGCTCAGTGTCTGAGTACGCGGAAGTCCAGAATTTGAATTTCCCAAGACCCGTACGCCCCTGCGAAGCTGATCCAGGAAGTGAAGCACGCCCTGAGCAAACAGCCGCGCGGTTGATGTGGTCTTGGACAGAAAAAAGTCTCATACCAGGCTTTCAATTGCCGTCTGAATCACTTCTTAGTAAGGATGTGGGACAGACTCCGAGCTAGACAAGGATCACGGTGAGCGCGGCCAGAGCCAGCGCCGCGTAGTCGCGAATCGGTTTATTTGGGAGTTGAATCAGCGGCGCCGAGCGTCATCGCCGTTGTGTAGCCAAAACCGCGAGGGTGGCAGGACAAGGAAGCGGAATGCGTCAATCCACCCGGCTTGCATAACCGGCGGAAGAAAACCTCGCGTAATAGCATCACTTAGGTTCATTTTCGAGAGACGGCGCTTGCGGATAGTCTCGATTACGGCTAGATTTTCCGTTCGTTACGCCGAAAGTTGCCACGCGAGGCGCTATTTTTGACACATTTTTGATCTGCCTTGGGATAGCTTTAAATATGTACGTAAATGAGAGGCGGGTGACCGTCAGGAATCGGAACAAGGCGCTGGCCAATCCGAGGCTTGTGACGATCCCCGCGCAGTCTGTAGTCGCACTGAAAGGCACGTCATACGACCTCGGCTTTGCCGAGACACATTTGGGAACACCGGAATCCCATTGATCTTTGAGGCCAATTTGACGAGACGGAATGCCAGTGGAAAATTAGTGAAATCGCGTGGCCATGCGCGCGATGCTTAATTTGCGGGAACGGGGAGGTGGAACGACGAGAAATCACCGGCAAATACGAAACGCGGGAGCAGCTTATGAGCGGGTTCATCCTGAGTGAGTTCGGGCACTTCGGTCTGCGAATGGATATCGCACACCAGTGGTTGCTGCTTGTTCCATCCTGGCTCACGGAGGGACGGACCAGTATTTTTGCTCCGAAGGCCACCCCAGCTCAACTTGTTTTTGGCCTGTCGATGTTTGTCCTCGCTATTGCGGCGGCCATCTTTCTCGCCACCGGCGGCATCCTGGCTTACGTCCTTATCCGGTATCGCCGGCGCGCGACGGATTCCGAGCATGAACCGCCGCAGATATACGGGAGCAACCAGATTGAGCTTTCCTGGACGGTAATTCCGATCATCATCATTGTGGTTCTTTTCCTGACCACGGCCCGGGTCATCTTTAACACCGAATATGCTACCAAGCCGGATGCAGCGCTGGATGTCGTGGTGATCGGGCATCAGTTCTGGTGGGAATTCCGGTATCCGAAGCTCGGCATCGTAACCGCGAACGAACTTCATATCCCCGTTAGCGATCCGCAACATCCGACACCTACCTATCTGGAAATGTCTTCGGCCGACACTGATCACAGTTTCTGGGTTCCGCAACTGGCCGGTAAGACGGATGTGATTCCAAACCGCGTTAATGTCATGTGGATCGATCCGCAGTCGCCCGGTCTCTACCTGGGACAGTGCGCGCAATACTGCGGGACACAGCACGCCAAAATGCTTCTGCGCGTGTATGCGCAGTCCCCGAACGACTTCGATGCGTGGGTCGCGGAACAGCGGCAGCCTGCTAAGGCCTCCACGGTGGACGGGCAGGCGGTGTTTCTGAGGAATGCCTGTATCAACTGTCATACCATCGCCGGGACGATCGCAAAGGGACGCTTTGGTCCGGATCTCACGCACATTGCCGGCCGGGATACGATCGCATCCGGCGCAGTCCAAAACACGCCGGAGAATTTAAGGAAGTGGATCGACAATCCCGATCGGATGAAGCCGGGTTGTTTGATGCCCGCGATGCACTTGAACGATCGCGATCTCACCGCTGTGGTTTTTTATCTCACGACGCTCCGTTAGTATGGCCGACTCTATCCCGCTTACCGGACCAATCGATCTGACATCCACGCCGAAAGCACGTCCGCTCACGCTGGAAGTGTTGCACGCCTGGGTCACCACGGTCGATCACAAGAAAATCGGCTTGATGTACATCGGGTACGCGCTGGTGTTTCTTGTAATCGCGGGCCTCGAAGCCATCGTGATGCGCCTTCAGCTTGCCGTTCCCGAGAACAGCCTGGTCTCTCCGCAAGTTTTCAATCGCATGTTCACCATGCACGGGACGACCATGGTTTTCTTCGTCGGCATGCCGATTCTCTTCGGCTTTGGGAACTACGTCATACCGCTGATGTTGGGCGCGCGCGACATGGCGTTCCCGCGGCTGAACGCCTTCAGCTTCTGGATAGCAGCATTTGGCGGTTTGCTCCTGTACTTCAGTTTTCTAGGAGGCGACGGCCTCTACGGCGCCGGCACCGCGCCCGACGTTGGCTGGTTCGCCTATGCTCCATTGACTGCCAAAATCTTCTCTCCTGGCCACAGCACTGACTACTGGACGCTGGGCATTTTGCTCAGCGGAATCGGCTCCATCGGCACTGCTCTCAACATCGTGACCACCATCATCTGCATGCGCTGCCCTGGTATGAAGCTCAGCCGCATGCCACTGCTGGTGTGGCTCTATTTCGTTACCTGCTGCATGGTATTCGTAGCCGTTAGCCCGCTCACCGCCGCACAGATCATGCTGTTGATCGACCGTTATCTCGGCGGACATTTTTTCGACACACAGGCCGGCGGGTCCGCTGTCCTGTGGATGCATTTCTTTTGGATTTTCGGTCATCCGGAAGTTTACATTCTGGTGCTGCCGGCCTTTGGATTCGCGAATGAGATTATCCCGGTCTTCGCGCGCAAAGCAATTTTCGGCTATCCGGCCATGGTGGCCGCCAGCGTTGCCATCGGCTTCATCAGCCTCAGCGTTTGGGCGCACCACATGTTCACGGTCGGACTGGGCCCGGGAGCGAACACATTCGTTGCGCTCGCCACGATGATCATCGCCGTTCCCACTGGCATCAAGATCTTCAACTGGATTGCGACGCTTTGGGGCGGCAACATCCGTTTCACCGTCCCGATGCTATTTTGTGCCGCCTTCCTGTTCCAATTTCTGATCGCGGGACTTACCGGCATCATGCTGGGCGCCGCGCCGTTCGATTGGCAGCTCAGCGGCTCTTATTTTGTGGTCGCGCACTTTCACTATGTCCTGGTGGGAGCGATTGTGTTTACCCTCTTTGCCGCCTTCTACTATTGGTATCCCAAGATGTCCGGCCGATTGATGAACGAGACGTTGGGCAAGTGGCATTTTTGGCTTTTCCTGATCGGCTTCCATCTCACCTTCGATTTCATGCACATCCCTGGGATTCTCGGGATGCCTCGCCGGGTTTACACTTATCAGCTCGACCGAGGCTGGGGAATTTGGAACCTGATCGTCAGTATCGGCGTCATCTTTCAGGTTCTCGGCGTCGGCTGCTTCGTATGCAATCTGCTGCGGTCATACTTCAAAGGCGCAGTCGCGGGACCGGATCCTTGGGACGCATGGACGCTCGAATGGTCCACGGATTCGCCGCCACCGGTGTATAACTTCGCGGCCATTCCCAGCGTACAAAGCCGGCGGCCGCTGTGGGACTTGAAACATCCCGAAGATCCCGACTCCAAATACGAGCTATGAGTACGATATCAATCACCCCGCGCGACCAATCATGGATAACGCCTTCTCGCGGCGTGGTGGGCATCCTATGCCTGATTGCCGCGGAGTCGGCGGTCTTCATCATCTTTGTCGTCGCTTACATTTTCTATTTGGGCAAGAGCATCAGCGGACCTAGTCCGCGGGATGTGCTCGATATCCCGATCGTCGGCACGATTTGCCTGCTTTCGAGCAGCCTCACCGTATATCTCGCCGTTGGCGCGCTGCGAAGGAGCAAAGTTGGCCTCTGCTCTCTTTGGCTGGCTGCAACGGTATTGCTGGGCGGCATCTTTCTCGCAGGTACGGCGCTAGAATGGCGCCAGCTCATCTACAAGGATGGTCTTACCATCCGCACCAATCTGTTTGGCACTACTTTCTATTCGCTGGTCGGTCTACACGCGGCGCACGTTGTCGTGGGACTAGTCATGCTGGCTCTCGCTCTCGTGTTCGCGCTGCGCGGCAGTGTGACCGAAGCCAACGCGGAGCGTCTCGACGTGCTGTCGCTGTATTGGCATTTTGTGGACGCCGTCTGGGTGATTGTCTTCACCGTGGTGTACGTTCTCGGCAGGTAGGGAAAGGAATCGTGATGGAATCGCAATCGGAAGGTGACCAACTGCAAACAGAAGTAGCGCTGCCTGCTTCCACCGCGTGGCCGATGGTGCTGGCTCTCGGCCTCAGCCTGGTCGTCGCGGGTATGCTTACAAACGCCGCCATCAGCCTGCTCGGGCTGGTGCTCACGGTTTGCGCCAGCATCGGCTGGTTCCGCCAAGTGCTGCCGGTCGAGCATCACGAATCAGTCAAAGTGCAGACTGAGGCCGTCCCCGTCATCAGCGCCCACGCTTCCGTCGCGCGTCTGGCCGTCAGTCCGATGCATCGCAAGATGTTGCCTGTAGAGACCTACAAGATCACCGCCGGAATCAAAGGTGGTATCGCGGGCGGCATCGCCATGTCGATTCCGGCAATGCTTTTCGGTTGGATCAAATATCACAGCATCTGGTACGCGATCAACCTCCTCGCAGCCGGCGGCTTTGTCAGTTGGGCTGGTCAAAGCGATGTGTTCCTCGCGGATTTTCATCTGCGCGGGCTTCTGGCAGCGCTCGCGATCCACAGCGCCATCTCGCTGCTGGTCGGCCTTCTCTATGGCGCGATGCTTCCGATGTTCCCCAAATGGCCGATTCTTACTTGCGGGTTTATTGCTCCTTTGTTGTGGACCGGACTGGCCTACAGTGTCCTCGGTATTGTGAGTCCAATCCTGGATCAGCGCATCGACTGGCTTTGGTTCACGATCTCGCAATGCGCATTCGGACTGGTTGCCGGTTTCGTGGTCAATCTGGATGTTAAGGTGCGCACTTCTCAGTTCCAGGCGCTGCCCTTCGCGGTCCGCGCGGGATTGCACACCGATCTTGGCGAATCGCCCGAGAAGAAAGTCAATCCCGAATGAGCGCGGTCTCGAATCTGTGCGTGGAACTGTTCTCTATTCTTTGTCTAGGATCTATCGGCTGCAATGCGCGCGGGCATCCGGCGCGTGGCCCTGAGGTTCCGCTTCCGGGACAAGTAATCGACTTTGCTACTCTCTATAAACAGAACTGCGCCGGCTGCCACGGCGAGAACGGGAAAAACGGCGCGGCCATCTCATTGGCCGATCCTGTTTATCTCGCGGTAGCGGGCCAAGCCACGGTGCGTCAAGTCACAGCCAATGGAATCGCCGGCACGCTCATGCCCGCGTTTGAAAAATCTGCGGGAGGTACGCTTACCGATCGGCAGATCGATAGCCTCGTCCAGGGCATCCTCCAGCACTGGAGCCGCCCGAATGTCCTGAGCGTTTCCCCCGCGCCTCCTTATGCCGCGAGTTCGAAGGCGGATCCAACGCAGGGGCAGAAAAGCTTTGTTGAGTTCTGCGCTCGTTGCCACGGGGCTGAGGGCCAGGGAACAAGGAATGCGCCAGGCTCGATTGTCGACCCCTCCTATCTGGCGCTGGTAAGCGATCAAAGCCTGCGCAGCACGATCATCGCCGGACGGTCCGACCAGGGCATGCCCGATTGGCGCTCGGACCTCTCCGGCTCGGGGGCGCGTGCGATGACTGACCAGGAAATTAGCGACGTCGTCGCCTGGCTCGAGGCGCAGCGTCCGCCACTTTGAAGCGGAGTTATTTATGAACTCATCGAATTCGCGGCGCGCCTTTCTCTTCAAGTTGTCCGTGCTCTTGAACGGCGCGGTGGGTGTGGTGTTAGCGGTCCCTATTCTCGGCTATCTGCTGGGGCCGGCCTGGAAGAAGAGATCAAGCTACGACTCCTGGGTTGCGCTCGGCTCCGTCAGCGAGTTCCCGGAAGGCGAGACACGCTTGGTCGACTATCGCAACCCTGTCACTACGGCCTGGGATGGGCAAACCGGCAATGTGGCCTGCTGGGTGCGCCGCATATCTGGCCAACAGTTTCAGGTCTTCGCCATCAACTGCGCGCATCTCGGCTGCCCCGTCCGCTGGTTCGCGCAATCGAAACTTTTCCTGTGCCCCTGCCACGGCGGCGCTTATTATGCCGACGGATCTCTCGCATCCGGTCCACCTCCGCGAGGCCTGTTTGAGTACAAGCACAAAATCTCCCGGGGCAAATTGATGATCAGCGCGGGCGAGATGCCGACTCTTGCCACTGAGGCCTGCGCGAAGAATCCGCTCATTCAACTCGAGCCCGCTCCCAAGCGCCCAGCATGACCAAGCTAAAGCAACGCAGCATCGAAGTCTACGATTGGATCGAGCGCCGCCTCGGGCTGGCCAAACCTGTCGTCGAAGCAGCGGAGCATCCTATACCCGCCAGCAGCGCGAGCTGGTGGTATGTGTTCGGCAGCGCCGCCGTCGTGTTGCTCGGCCTGCAAGTCATCACTGGCATTCTGCTCGCGCTGGTCTACGTTCCTTCAGCCAGCGACGCTTGGAACAGCCTCCAGTTCCTCAATCACAACGTCACCCTGGGATGGTTTCTGCGGGCCCTCCATGGCTGGGGCTCGAACTTCATGATCGCGATTGTGCTGATCCACATGACACAAGTTTTTCTTTTTGGAGCCTATAAGTTTCCCCGCGAACTCACCTGGATCGTCGGCGTCTTGTTGTTGTTGCTCACTCTGGGTATGGCGTTTAGCGGTCAGGTGCTGCGCTTCGATCAGGACGCTTATTGGGGCCTCGGCATTGGCGCATCTATCATGGGCCGGGTGCCGTTCATTGGCGCGCTCCTCGTGCATGCTCTTCTGGGCGGGCCCATAATCGCTGGAGCCACGCTGTCCCGTTTCTTCACACTGCATGTGTTTGTGATTCCCGGCATCCTGCTTGCCAGCGTCGGCTTGCACGTATGGATGGTGCTGCGTCTCGGCATCAATGAGTGGCCGATGCCAGGTCGTTTAGTCCGGAAAGCCACCTATGAGCGCGAATATCAGGAACTGGTCCGAAAGGACGGCGTGCCTTTTGTGCCGGATGCCGTATGGAAAGACGTTATCTTTGCGGCTGCAATCTTGCTCGCCGTCATCGCATGTGCCTTCTTCTTTGGCCCATTCGGTCCCACCGGACAGCCAGATCCCACTGTCATCCAAACTGCCCCGAAGCCGGATTTCGCGTTCCTCTGGATCTACGCGGTCCTGGCGTTCCTGCCGCCGAGTCTCGAAACACCCTTCCTGCTCGTTGTGCCAGTGGTTCTCATCGGCTTCCTGTTGCTGCTGCCACTGGCCGCCGGAGAAGGAGAAAAGCATTGGTCGCGCCGCCCGGTTGCGGTGCTGATGGTTGCCCTGATTGCAGTCACCCTCGGAGTCTTTACTCGCCTCGGCACCTACACTCCTTGGAGTCCGATCATGGACGCCTGGGCCAGCGATCCGGTACCCGCGGAATATCTGCGCGGCCGCACACCGCTCGAACGCCAGGGAGCTCTGGTGTTGCAGGACAAGCAATGTCGTGACTGCCACTCGTTAGGCGGTCTGGGCGGTCTGCGCGGTCCCGCATTGGACTCCATTGCGGCCCGAATGACGGAAGATCAAATCACTCGGCAGGTATTGCAGGGCGGCGGGAATATGCCTTCTTATGGGAATGCTCTCAATCCATCGGAAACCACCGCTCTGGTGCACTTTCTTCTGACTCTGCGCGGACAAAACCTTACGCCCGCCGTGGATGCCTCTCAACGTTTGACGCAGCACTAGCTTACTCGAGATGCTCACGATTGCGATCATTCTCACCGCGTGCGTATATCTGCGAGGCTGCTTCGCGATCTGGAAAACACGCGCGCAACAATTTGCTCCGCTGCGGTTGAATTGCTTTCTGCTGGGACTCGCGGTTCTGTGGGTGGCGGTCGCATCTCCGCTGGATGGCTTCGCCGATGTTTTACTCAGCGCGCACATGGTGCAGCATCTGCTTCTGATGTCAGTTGTTCCTCCTTTGCTGCTGCTCGGCTGGCCGGTTGTTCCGCTTCTGCGAGGACTGCCGGCATGGATTCTCAGGCCGGTGCTGGGTCCGCTCCTGCGCCTTGCCGTGCTCCGCCAACTCGGGCGGTGGCTAATTTCGCCGCCTGTAGCATGGCTGGCGATGAACCTGACCTTCCTCGGCTGGCATGTGCCCGCGGCCTACGATTTTGCACTCAGACACGAATATTGGCACGATTTCGAGCACGTCTGTTTTCTCGCCAGCTCGCTCGCATTTTGGTGGTGCGTCATTCAGCCTTGGCCAACCGAGCAGCGGCGGAACGAGTGGGGACTGGTGTTCTACCTTCTTTCGGCCGACATCGTGAACACCGCGCTCTCCGCCTTCCTCGCGTTCTGCGATTGGCCGGTTTATCGTTATTACCTCACCCAGACGAATCCCTTTCACGTCTCACCTCTCTCGGATCAGATTTTGGGAGCGGTCATCATGTGGGTGGTGGGTTCGTTCGTCTTCCTGGTCCCCGCGACGTGGATTACTTTTAAGCTTTTGCAAGCGCCTTCCACACGCATGGCGTAAGTTCCGGAGGGCGTTTTGACGGCGTTTTGACGTTTCTCGCTTTACACTGAGATTGGATTGTGAGCAGAAGTGCAACCAACCAGAAGGCTTTTGGACAGCCAGGCATCGAGCCCCGCTGGACGCACGGAGGAAAGGACGGGTTGGGAACCGCCTATGCTGCTTCCAGCCGCGTCTGGTTTACGTTTTGGAACGGCATCGTCACCGAAGTCTACTTTCCTACGGTGGACCGGCCGCAAATCCGAGATCTGCAGTATCTGATCACCGACGGTCTGAGCTTTTTCCACGACGAGAAGCACTATCTCAAGTCCAAGCTGGAGCAGTTATCGGACCACGGCTTGGGATACCGCTGCACGAATGCGGATCCAGACGGGCGCTATGCCATTGTCAAGGAAATCATCACTGACCCGCATCTGGCCTGTGTTCTTCAACACACCAAACTAACCGGCGATGAATCGCTCGTTTCGGAGCTCAAGCTCTATGCCTTGTGCGCACCTCACATCGAGGTAGCGGGCTGGGGCAATAGCGGCTATGTAGCGCGCGTAGCGGGCCGAACCATCCTGATTGCCGAGCGCAAGGGAACCTGGCTGGCGATGGCGGCCACGGTTCCTTTTTCGCGCGTGTCGTGCGGCTACGTCGGCGCGAGCGACGGATGGACGGACCTGCACGGGAATTTTCAAATGGACTGGGAGTTCGATCGGGCCCCCGACGGCAACATCGCACTCACCGGGGAATTGGACCTGACCGCTACTCGTGAATTCACGTTGGGACTGGCGTTCGGCAATAGCCAGCACCACGCCGTCTCAACGCTCTTTCACTCGCTAAGCACTCCTTTCGCGGAGCATCGCAAGCGTTACGAGGAACAGTGGGCGCGATCGGGCGCGGATGTCCTCCCGCTGGAGAAGGTCTCGGGCGATGAAGGGAATCTATATCGAGCGAGCTTCAGTTTGCTCCGCGCCCACGAAGATAAATCGTATCCTGGCGCCTTCATCGCCTCGCTCGCAATTCCTTGGGGAGAATCCGTCGGCGACGAAGACCAGGGCGGTTACCACTTGGTTTGGACGCGTGACATGGTCAACAGCGCCACCGCGATGCTGGCAGCCGGAGACTATGCCACACCCTTGAGAGCCCTGATTTATCTGGACGTCTCCCAGGAGGAGAACGGAGGTTTCTCTCAGAACTTCTGGATTGACGGCGATCCCTACTGGCGGGGAATCCAACTGGATGAGGTCGCCTTTCCCATTATCCTGGCCGCGAGCCTCAAGCGCGAGAAAGCCCTTGAAGATTTCGACCCGTACCCAATGGTCATGAGGGCGGCTGCTTATCTGGTGCGTCATGGCCCGTGACTCCCCAGGAACGCTGGGAGGAAGTCAGCGGCTATTCCCCCTCCACGCTGGCGTCCAACATCGCCGCTCTCATCTGCGCCGCATGCTTTGCTCGGGAGAAAGGCGATGAAGCGACGGCGAAATACCTGGAGGAATACGCTGATTTCCTGGAATGCCATGTCGATAGCTGGACTGTCACAACGCAAGGGACCCTGCTTCCAGGCGTGGCTCGCTATTACATCCGGATTCTGCCAGAGGAGCCAGACAATCCTAATCCCGACGAAGATCCGAACCAAGGGAATCTCATGATTGCGAACCGCCAACCCGGCGTGCGAAACGTCTTTCCAGCCAAAGAAGTTGTGGATGCAGGTTTTCTGCAACTTGTGCGCTATGGTATCCGCAAACCCAGCGACCCCATTATCGAGGATTCCCTCAAGGTGGTGGACGCGGTCCTGAAGGTGGAGACTCCGTTTGGCCCGAGCTGGCACCGCTATAACCACGATGGGTATGGACAACGGAAAGACGGCGGTCCCTTTGTTGGCTGGGGACACGGAGGCGCCTGGCCGCTGCTCACGGGCGAGCGAGGTCACTATGAGCTAGCTGCCGGCCACGACGCGAGGCCGTTCATTCGGGCGATGGAACGTCTGGCGTCGCCCACCGGACTCTTGACCGAGCAGGTGTGGCCCGAGGCGGATCAGCCTCAAGTGCATATGTTCCTGGGACGGCCAACGGGTTCGGCCATGCCGTTGATGTGGGCGCACGCCGAGTACATCAAACTTCTGCGCTCCTTCCAAGATGGGAAGGTGTCCGATCTGATCGCTGAAGTTGCGAAACGGTATCTCGGCGATCGCAAGGGCCGGCAATTGTTCGAAGTCTGGAAGTTCACCCGGCAGGCGCGCAACGTCAAACGCGGCTATGTGCTTCGCATTCAAGCGCAGGCTTCTTTCCGTTTGCACTGGTCGAACGACGAATGGCGGACCGCAAAGGATACTTCCTCCTCCAGCACCACGCTGGGAGTCGCCTTTGTGGACATTCCGATTGTGGAGGCGCAGCAAGCGCCTATCCGTTTTACGTTCTTCTGGACGGCTGGCAATCATTGGGAAGGGCGCGATTTTATGGTGTCAATCGCCTGACCAACCAATGTATACTCCCCACACTTATCCGGTCGCTCTCCTGATGATGCTGGTCAGCATGCTGTGCTGGGGAAGTTGGGCCAACACTCAGAAGATCGATAAAACCTGGCGATTCGAGCTTTACTACTGGGATTACATGTGGGGGCTTCTGGCGTGCGCGATTCTGTTCGGTCTCACGCTGGGCCGCACGAACCCGGCGGCTTCGGTAAGTTTCTTCCACAATCTCGGCAGCGCAAGCGCTCGCTCTTTGGTTGAGGCGTTCGCTGGCGGAATGATTTTCAATCTAGGGAATCTGTTGTTGGTAGCCGCCATTTCGGTCGCCGGCATGGCCGTCGCATTTCCGTTGGGGGCGGGACTCGCCTTGGTCATTGGCGCGGTTCTCAATTACATCGTCTCGCCGGCTGGCAATCGGTTGCTCCTGTTTGGCGGGATCCTGTTGATCTGCGCCGCCATCGCATCCAACGCAATGGCTTATCGTGGGCTGTCAAAAAGCGCAAAGGCTGGAACCAAAGGGATTGTCCTGAGTCTACTGTGTGGCGTGGTTATCGGGCTTTTCTATCCGTTCGTCGCGAAAGCTTTGACCGGAGAGAACCATCTTGGGCCATACACCGTGTACTTCGTGTTCGCGTTGGGGGCGCTCGTGTCCAACTTTCCGTTGAACTATGCGTTCATGCGGCATCCGGTGAGCGGATCGCCGCTTTCGCTCCGAGACTATTTGCATGGCGGCCGCGCGGTTCACGCCTGGGGAGTGTTGGGCGGGCTCATTTGGGGAGCCGGGACCATCTGCAGTTTTGTCGCGGCCTATACGCCCACCATAGGGCCGGCAACCTCGTTTTCGCTCAGTGAGGGCAACACCATGATTTCCGCGATTTGGGGTGTTTTCGTGTGGAAAGAATTTCGCGGCGGCAACACTGAGGTGAAGCGCTTGCTGGCGCTGATGTTCGCGCTCTTTGTTTTGGGTCTGGTTTCAATATCGTTGGCGCCCGTGTTTGGTTAGAAACGGATGTCTGCAAGCAATCATTACGACGTCATTATCATCGGAAGCGGAGCCGGCGGAGGAACGCTGGCTTATCACCTGGCGCCATCGGGGAAACGAATTCTGCTGCTCGAACGCGGCGGATATTTGCCTCGCGAGAAAGACAACTGGGACGCCAAAGCCGTCTTCGTCGAATCCAAGTACCGGGCCAAAGAAACCTGGTATGACAAGGACGGCAAGGCCTTTCTTCCTGGCATCCAATATTACGTCGGCGGCAACACCAAGGTTTATGGCGCGGCCTTGCTGCGGTTTCGCGAGCAGGACTTCGGCGAGGTTAGACACCACGGCGGCATCTCGCCCGCGTGGCCCTTGAGCTACCAGGATTTCGAGCCCTACTACACAAAGGCCGAGCAGCTTTATCACGTTCACGGGCAGCGCGGGATCGACCCGACGGAAGGTCCCGCCAGCGCGCCTTATCCTTATCCGCCGGTGAGCCACGCGCCGCGCATTCAGGAGTTGTTCGACGATTTCAAGCGGCTTGGCCGTCACCCCTTTCCCTTGCCGCTCGGCATTTTGTTAGACGAAGCGGACGGCAAGGCCCTGCATACCAGTGCCTGTGTGCGATGCGCCGCGTTTGATGGATTTCCGTGCTTGGTCAATGGCAAAGCGGACGCCCAGGTGATCTGCGTGGATCCGGCCCTGGGGCACTCTAATGTCGAACTCCTGACCGGCGCGTATGTCGAGCGCCTCGAAACCAACGCATCTGGGCGCGTAGTCACCAAAGTGATCGCCACGCGTAACGGCGAGGAAGAGCAGTACTCCGCGGACATTGTCGTGGTTTCCTGCGGAGCGGTCAACTCTGCGGCTCTGCTTTTGCGCTCCGCGAACGAGAAACATTTTGGCGGTCTCGCAAACAGCTCCGACGTGGTCGGCCGTCACTACATGCGTCACAACTGTTCGGCCTTCATGGCCATTTCCAAGGATCCGAATCCTACCGTTTTCCAGAAGACTCTCGCATTGAACGACTATTATTTTCGCTCCGACGATTGGGACTATCCATTGGGTGAGATCCAGATGCTCGGCAAGTCGGACGGTGAAATGCTCAAGGGAGAAGCGCCTGGCTGGGCGGTTTGGAAGCCCGAGTTTGCGCTCGACTATTTGGCGGAGCACTCCATCGACTTTTGGCTGCAGTCGGAAGATTTGCCCCATTCCGACAACCGCGTGACGATCAATCCGGATGGACAGATCGTGCTAAGCATCCACGAGACCAATCTCGAAGGACACCAGCGCCTGACCGCCAAACTGAAGGGCATGCTGGGCGACATCGGCTTACACGATAAATTGATGCACCGTTCGCTATATCTGGGCAAGGACATTCCGATCGGAGGAACCGCGCACCAGGCTGGAACCGTTCGGTTCGGTCGCGATCCGAAGACCTCGGCTCTGGATATCAACTGCAAGGCGCATGATTTGGACAATCTTTATGTGGTCGATGCCAGTTTCTTTGTGTCGATTGCGGCCGTGAACCCCAGCTTGACCATCATCGCGAACGCCCTGCGGGTTGGCGACCATTTGCTCGAAAGGCTGGGATTATGAAAGCAATCGCTATCGTTCCGGGCACAGCCGGATCGCGTCTGGTGGAACGGCCTGAGCCCTCGATTACCACCCAGGACGAAATCAAAATCCGGATCATCCGAGTGGGCATCTGCGGCACCGACCGGGAAGAAGTCTCCGGAGGCCGCGCTCAGGCCCCCGACGATCAGAAGGAACTCGTCATCGGCCACGAAATGTTTGGCCAAGTGATAAGCGTCGGCTCGTCCGTTACTCGCGTGAAGACCGGCGATTACGCTGTGTTCACCGTACGACGCGGATGCGGCGAATGCGCCTGCTGTCTGATGAATCGCGCCGACATGTGCAAGACCGGCAAGTACCGCGAGCGAGGCATCCGTGGACTGGACGGATACCAGACGGAATTCGTCGTCGACCGAGAAGAATACGTCGTGCGAGTGCCACCCGAACTGGAGCCGGTCGGCGTCTTGATGGAACCGCTTTCGGTCGTCGAGAAAGCGATCGATGAGGCCCTGCGTGTGCAGACGGTGCGTTGTCCAGACGCCGCCACGACCCCCGATTGGCTGCATGGACGGCGCTGTCTGGTCGCCGGACTCGGACCGGTCGGATTGCTGGCGGCTATGATCTTGGTCTTGCGCGGCGGTGAAGTTTACGGCCTCGACGTGGTCGATGCAAACACCGCGCGCCCGAAATGGCTGAGCGGTATCGGCGGGCGCTATATCGACGGCCGCCAAGTGCCGGCGAACCAAGTGGAGAAGAAGATCGGTGGGATGGATTTTATACTGGACGCCACCGGGATTGCGCAACTGGAGTTCAATCTTCTCGACGCGCTGGCCGTGAACGGGATGTATGTACTGACCGGCATCCCAGGCGGGAACCGGCCGCTCCAGATTTCCGGAGCCGAATTGATCCGGCAGTTGGTGCTAGATAATCAGGTCTTGCTCGGCAGCGTGAATGCCGCGCGCGGGCATTTCCAAATGGCGGCGGACGATCTGGCCCAGGCCCATCTGCGTTGGGGCGCTCAAATCGCAGCCTTGATCACCGATCGATATACCTGCGACCAATTCGCCGGACTAAAGGATCAGCATCAGCTGGATGCCATTAAGGAAGTTATCGAGTGGGCGCAACCTGGACGCTAAGCGAGGAGCACATTGACGGCACTGGAACTCTTTCTTACTCAAGGAAGCGGATGTGCGTCGGTACAGGTCTATGACACCAAACTCCAAGCGTGAGTCAACAATAATCGGTGTTCCCTACGAGGTGATCTATCGCGATGGCCCTTCACTCCTGCGAGGATCCGGCCATCCGGCTTTCTCATTCTTAGTGAAGGACGCTCGGCAGTACGAATGGTTACTCCGTTCGGATCTGTACTCCACCGCCGTTGCCTTCATCCGTGGAGATTTCGAAATTCATGGCGACATCATCGCCGCCATTCGGTTCAAGTCCGAGACGACCCGCCACGGCCCGCGCGACTTTTTCGCCTCAATTGCCGCGCGACTAGCGCCACGACGAATTGAATCTTGGTTTCAGACACCTTTGCGGGCCGCGCGAAACATCCGTTTTCACTATGACCGCTCGAATGATCTTTACCGGTCGTTCCTGGATTCCCGGATGGTTTATTCATGCGCGTATTTCAAGGACCCGGGCTGCACCCTTGATGAGGCCCAGGCCGCAAAATTAGATCACATCTGCCGCAAGCTGGATCTTCGTCCGGAGGACCGGTTTCTCGATATCGGGTGTGGTTGGGGCGCGCTGGTTGTTCGCGCCGCCGAGAAATATGGCGCACGGGCAGACGGTTGCACATTGAGCCGTCAACAAGATTTGTTTGCCGCGGGACTAATCGCCGAGAAGAATTTGGAAGATCGAGTCATGGTCCACGAATGCGACTACCGAAGTGTGGTTGGCCGGTTCAATAAGATCGCATCTGTCGGGATGTTCGAACACGTTGGACGTCATCGGCTCCGGAATTATTTCCGCAAGATCTCCAGCCTCCTGGATGATGACGGCCTATTCCTCAACCATGGCATCATACGTCCCGAGGGGACCACGGACGGCCCGGAAACCCTCTTCCTTCAAAAAAAAGTATTTCCCGGAGGCGAGCTCGCATGTTTATCTACAGTGGTTCGAGAAGCTGGGTGGGCAGGCTTCGAGATTTTGGATGTGGAAAATCTCAGGCCCCACTACGCGCTGACCTGTCGCCGGTGGGTGGAACGGTTGCAGCAAAACGAGGCTGAATGTTTAAAATACGCGGACCGTGAGACGTACCGCACGTGGCTGCTTTATCTGGCGGGCTCTGCTATGAGCTTCGAGAATGGCGCCACGGATCTGTATCAGATCCTGATGGCAAAGCGGCGGCACTCCCAGTGCCGGCGGCTCACGCGAGATTACGTCTATGTTTAACGCGCCGCCACCGAGTGGGTTGTGGTAGCTCTTGCCGGCGAATGCTGGACCGTCGCGGTCGATATTGTCCAAGGCAAACTCACTCATTGTGTGGCGTCGGGCCGAGGGAATGCCCTTATATGATCAGACTGAATCAGGTATTGTTCCGTGCGACCAGTGTGAGAGCCGAACCTTTGTGCATAGCCAAGTGGTCCGTCTTATCGCTTTGGATCAAATACTGCGGTTCCTTCTTCGAAGCGTGCACCGTATAGTTCTTGAACTGGATCTCGGAGGTATGCTTTTTCTTGATCGTCCCTCGAACTCGGCCTGCTTCAGAATTCCATTCAACGTGATCTCCCACTTTGAAGTCTTTTGCCATCGCCCTATACCCCTTTTCCACTCAGATTAATTCAACCGAGACTTCCAATCGCCGTCTGAATCGCTCTTAGCAACGGCGTCGGATAGACCCCGAGCCAGACAAGGATCACGGTGAGCACGGCTAGAACCAGCGCTGCCGCCGGCGCCCGCAGTGGAATGGGCTCGTGATCTCGATCGCTCGCGGCTGGCTGCTGATATAACACCACCACAATTCGCAAGTAGTAGAACAGGCCGATGGCGCTGGTGGTCACCAGAATCAGGATCAGCGCCCACGCTCCCGCCGAGGCGCCGGCCGCGACGATATAGAACTTACCGAGAAATCCCGCGGTCAATGGTATACCCGCCAACGACAGAAGCATGGCGGTGAAGACCAGCGCGAGCGCGGGGCGACGCCAGAACAGCCCTCTGTAGTCATCGAGCAGATCCGCATCTCTCCGACGCTCCGAAAGTAGCGTAACGACGCCGAAAGCCCCCAACGTCATCACAAAGTAAGCCACCAGGTAAAAGGCGGCGGCGCCTCCGCCCAAGGGCCCTCCAATTTGAAATGCCACCAGCAAATAACCCATGTGGGCGATCGAAGAATAGGCCAGAATCCGCTTCACATTGTTCTGCAACAGCGCGAGCAGATTGCCGGCAAACATGGACGCGACGGCTATAATCGACAACACTAGAAACACGGGTGCAAAGCTGCGCGCACCCGAATGGTGGAAGTACCGCAGGAGCAGTGCGAACATCCCGCCCTTTGAAACGGTTGCCACGAACGCTGTCACCGGAGCCGGAGCGCCCTCATAAACGTCCGGGGTCCACATGTGGAAGGGCACCAACGCCAGCTTGAAGCCGATGCCGGTAAAGATAAGGATTACACCGGGCAATAGTAAGGCCGGGTTCACTGCAACTCGAGAGGCCAGCAGTTGCGCCATGCGGGCGAAGTCCATGGTTCCAAGGTCGGCGTAGATCAGGGCCATCCCAAAGAGAAGGAAAGCGGCGGATGCGGCGGCCAAAACCAGGTACTTGATACCGGCCTCCACCGGGAGCGCGCGGCCGTGCAAGTACGAGATGAGAGCATAGAGCGCCACACTGAGAATTTCGAGCCCGAGAAAGAACGATACGAAGTGGGTGCTGGCAGCCAGGACCATCGCGCCAAAGGTCGCTACCAAGATCAGGATGTAGAACTCTTCGCGGTTGCCCTCCCGCTCGGCCAGATAGCCGTAGGCAAGCAAGGCCACCATAAAACTGGCTGCGACGATCAGTCCCATGAAGAAGAGTGCGTAGCTGTCGATGACGAGCAGCGCTGTTACCTGTCGGAGGTGTCCGAAGAAAACCGAAAAGAAGGCGCCCGCCAAGCCGGCAAGCGTCAGCACGAGAGCAACTGCGTGGCTGCGGTGCACCGCGGCGGCCAACATCACAATGACGGAAGTCGCGGCGACCAGCAGAAGAGGCAAGAGGGCGAGTAAGTCACTAGCAGTCACGGCTCATCTCCAGATCGCGGGGAATTGGTTTGCAGCCTGCGCAAACAACCGGAACACGGGTTGCGGGTAAAGGCCCAGCCAGAGCAGCAAAGCCATCATTACGCCCAGCAGCAGTCCTTCGCGAACCACCAGATCCGGCAGGTGCCACTCCTGGCTGTTGGGCCCTTGAAAGGCTCGCTGCACAAATCGGAGCGCGTAGAAAGTTGCAGTCAGAACGCCTACAGCGGCCACGGCAGCCATGGCGATGTTCACTTGGTAAGTACCCATCAGAACCAAAAATTCACCGATGAAGTCGCCCAGGCCCGGCAGTCCCAGCGAGGCCAGCGCGAAGAACAAAGCGGCTCCACTCAATCTAGGAATGGTCGCCCACAGGCCGCCCATGGCGTCGATTTGGCGCGTGTGCATGCGCTGCTGCATCGCTCCAACCACGATGAAAAGCGCTCCGGTGCTGATCCCATGGCAGATCATCGTCATCAACGCACCCTGGAGCGCCAGAGCGTTGGCAGCGAAAACACCCAGAAGCACGAAGCCGAGGTGGCTGATGCTGGTATAGGCAACCAGGCGCTTCAGATCGGTTTGGCCAAAGGCGAGGATGGCTCCATATAGAATCCCCACCACTGCCAGAGTCATCGCGACGGGAGCGAACTCGCGGGCAGCGCCTGGAAATAGCGGGACCACGAAGCGGATCAGGCCATACGCGCCCGTCTTGAGTAGCAGTCCGGCCAGGATGATGCTGCCTGCGGTGGGAGCCTGGGTGTGTGCATCCGCAAGCCAGGTATGGAAAGGAACCATCGGGAGCTTTACCGCAAACGCAATGAAAAAGCCCAGCATGATCCACAGGGCCGTGTGCGGGTCAAGCGTCGTATGCAACAGATCCGCGTACTCAAAAGTGTAGACGCCCGTGCCGCGGTAGTGAGCGAAATACAGCGCCAGAATCGCGATCAGCATCAGCAAGCCGCTCAGTTGCGTAAAAAGGAAGAACTTCACCGCCGCGTATATGCGGCGTTCATGGCCCCAGATCGCGATCAGAAAATACATCGGGACCAGCATGAGCTCCCAAGCAAAATAGAAAAGGAAAAGATCCAGCGCGAGAAAAACGCCGGTGATTCCCGCGAGAATCCACAGCAGGTTGAAGTGAAAGAAACCCACGCCCGTCGTGATTTCGGTCCAGGAGGCCAGCACCGACGCGATTCCCAGGAACATAGTCAGCAGTACGAGCAGCAGACTGAGGCCGTCCATCGCAAGGTGAAAATGAATACCAAACTGGGGGATCCAACTCCAGTCCACCTGTTCAAACCAGTTGTTCGTGCCGGTGACACTGACCTGAATGCCGCTGGCTTTGAAGTTGCGCACCCCCAGACCCAGGACCAGAACGAAGTCCAGGGAGATGGCGGCCAGCGAAATCCAGCGGCACAGCAGTGGATTTGTGCGCGCCACCAGCCACGCCAAAACTCCGCCAGCGAGGAGTACCACGATCAGCCAGAACAAAATCATAAAAACAACACCACGGCAATGAAAACAACAGATCCAGCGGCGATCCCGGCGGCGTACCAGCGCAGGCGTCCGGTCTCGGTGCGCCTGAGGACGCGCCAGGCGAATTCATTCAGCCGGGCCACGCCTGTACAGAAAGCGTCGATGAAATCGCCTTTGTCGATGCGCGCAAACCACACCAGCGGTCGCACGAACAACCGCTCATAGAGCCAGTCCATCCCCCAATCTGAAAACCAGAAACGGTGCAGCACAACTCCAGCCGGATTGGAGGCAAGCGCTGTCGCGTACGATCTCTTGCGCAGGAACAAGATGTAAGCCAGGCAAAGTCCCAGCAAGAACACCAATGCAGCGATACCCTCGGAAACAAGCTCGGTGATCGGCACCGTGCGCGCCCCTTCGGTCCAGGGCAGCACTGTTTCGACGAATCGGCCAAACGGCGTTTTCAGATATCCGCCAACGATCGAGAGAAAGGCCAGTACGAAACACGGAATCAGCATGGCGTAGCCTGGCCTCTTCGCCACCTCGCTATGCGCTTCCCCGAAAAAGACCACGAAGATCATGCGGAATGTATATAAAGAGGTCAGCAGCACGCCTACGAGAGCCACGACCCAAAATTCCAGCGAGCCGTTGGCGGCGCTCAAGGCGCCCCAAATGATCCAATCCTTGCTGAAGGCGCCTGCGGTGATGAGCGGCAATCCAGCCAGCGAACATCCCGCGACCAGGAATGTCCAGAAGGCAAACGGAAGACGCGTGCGTACCCCCCCCATCCGGAA
>Ga0207657_10001673_pt1 | contig 23919 bp, 23 predicted proteins | sample KBSC33metaG_FD_184316 | JGI IMG/M metagenome (GOLD analysis project Ga0207657, IMG submission 184316) | Corn rhizosphere microbial communities from Kellogg Biological Station, Michigan, USA - KBS C3-3 metaG (SPAdes) (version 2) | ecosystem: Host-associated > Plants > Roots > Rhizosphere > Soil ... | reverse complement strand
GACCGCCGGCGGATCGACCACCGACGACACGCCATGGACCTCAAGCGGGGTGGATTCGGTCAAGGGGTCGCCTTCCATGCATCCGCGTCTGCGCGCGGTCTGGACGACGTTGCCGACTTTTCCGAGGCGGCGCCAGCGACTCCCTCCTCTCCCTCTCGCTTCGCGGGGGAGAGGCGTCTTTTAGGCGAGCTTGGCGTCCGCGGCCGCCAGCGCGGCCTTGGCGTCGGCGGCGAAGCCTTGCGCCGCCAGCGCCTCGCAGAGCGCCGTCAGGCACAGGCGCACGTGCCAGGGGGTGGCCGACGCGCCCATCAGCCCGATCCGCCAGACCTTGCCCTTCAGCGTCCCGATGCCGGCCCCGATCTCCAGGTCCCAGGCCTTCAGCACATGGGCGCGCACCGCCGCCTCGTCGACGCCGGCCGGGACGCGCACGGTGTTGAGCTGCGGCAGGCGGTAGGGCTCGGCGACCAGCAGCGCCAGGCCGGCCGCGTCCAGGCCCGCCGCGAAGGCCTCGTGCATGCGCGCGTGGCGCACGATGGCGGCCTGCTGGCCTTCCTCGAAGATCGCCACCAGCGCCTCGTGCAGGCCATAGAGGGCGTTGATCGGGGCGGTGTGATGATAGGTCCGGCCGCCCTCACCGCCCCAGTAGCTCATCAAGAGGTTGAAATCCAAAAGCCAGTTGCGGACCTTTTCCTTGCGCCCGCTGATGGCGGCCTGCGCGCGCTTGGAGAGCGCGATGGGCGACAGCCCGGGCGGCGCCGAAAGGCACTTCTGGGTGCCGGAATAGACCACGTCGGCGTCCCAGCCTGCGACGTCGACGACGATGCCGCCCAGCGAGGTCACGCAGTCGACCACCGACAAGGCGCCATGCCTGCGGGCGACCGCGCAGAGGCTGGCCGCGTCGCTGCGCACCCCCGTCGAGGTCTCGGCGTGGACGAAGGCCAGGACCTTGGTCGGCGCCTCGGCGAGCGCGGCCTCGACGCGGGCGGCGTCGACCGGCTGACCCCAGTCGTGGTCGACCGTCACCACGGTCGCGCCAGCCCGGCCCGCCATGTCGGCCATGCGTCCGCCGAAGGCGCCGTTGACGGCGATCACCGCCCGGTCGCCGGGCTCCAGCAGGTTCATCATCGCCGCCTCCATGCCGGCCGTGCCCGGCGCCGGCAGCGGGACGCAGGCGTGGTCGGGCGCGTTGAACAGCCGCTGCAGCGCGCCTTTGATCTCCTCCATCAGCGCCTGGAACTCCGGGTCCAGGTGGCCGATCGTCGGCCGCGCGAGGGCGCTGAGCACACGGGGGCTCACGTCGGAGGGGCCCGGCCCCATCAGGATGCGCCGGGGCGGCTGGAAACTCTGCATGACTGGAACCTTGAAGCTTAGGCGAGGAGCCGTGCTTGTAGCCGCTCGCGCAAGGCCGCGTCGACGCCCAAGACCTCGCCGAGGTAGCCGTCGAGCGAACCATGCGCCTCGCGGATCACCGCGAACGCGGTTTCGAGGTAGGCCGCATTGACCGACACCGCCACGCGCAGCCCCGCCTCGTCCACCGTCTTGCCGACCGTGTCGCGCAGCCAGGGCCCCAGGAAGTTCATCTTGCGCGCGATGCGGCTCTCGTCGTTGGTCAGCAGGTAATCGGCCATGATGTCGTCGGGATGTACGCCCAGCACATGGTGGGTGAGCGCGCAGATCAGGCCGGTGCGGTCCTTGCCCGCCGCGCAATGGACGACGATCGCCCCGTCGGCGGCCGCCAGGGTGCGGAAATACCGGCTGTAGAGGTCGATGTGCCGGGGCTCGAACGGCGCGCGGCGGTAGTAGCCCATGCCGTCGTCGAGGAACCATTGGGCGTCGACCTCCACGCCCTTCATCGATTGCGCCCAGTCGGCGTGGTCGGAGAGGATGTCGTTCTCCACCACCGCTGCGCCGAAGCCCGGCCAGCGCTTGGAAGGCTCCCGCGCCCGTTCCTCGGTGCGCCGCAGGTCGACGATCGCGGCCAGCCCCAGCTCGGCCATCCGCGCCAGGTCGGCCTCGGTGGCGTAGGCGTGGTTGGCGGAGCGGTAGAGCACGCCGCGCTTCACCGGGCGTCCCGCCGCGGTGTCATAGCCGCCGAAATCGCGGAAATTCTCGATGCCGTCGAAGTCGATATGTCGTGTCATGGCCTCCCCTAGCCGGAGTCGGAGGCCAGATCGAGGCCTGCGAGCGGACGGCCGGGCTCACTTTGGCATGCGCCGCCCCTGGGCGTGGGTCGAGGGCCACCCCCAAAAAACGACAAAGGGCGGCCCGCGAGGACCGCCCTTCACCCTTAGCCCAAGGGGCTGCTCCTAGTGGCGATACTTGACGCCGATGAATGCGAAGCGGCCGATGTCGTAGGCGAGGTCCTGGCCCGTGCCGATGGTCACGAACGGCGGTTCTTCGCCGAAGACGTTGTTCACGCCGCCGAACACTTCCAGCCCATCCAGGTTCCCGCTCAACCGATAGCGGGCGCTGATGTTGTGGTAGAAGGTCGCCTCCGCGAACGGGATGTTCCGAGACTCCGAGTGGTCGGCCTGGTCGGCGTCGCGGTTGAACAGCGCACCCTTGCCGATGTAGCGCGTCTGCCACGTGAGGCTGAGCGGGCCCTGCCGGTAGGTGAGGTCCGCCAGGCCCTTAAGGTGGGGCGTGCCCTCATCGAGGTTCGAAGCGACCTTGCCCTCCAGGATGTGCACCTGGCTCGGGTTGTTCTGGAACGGGAAGTTCCGCATGTGCTCGACGTAGTCGGCTTGCAGATTGAACGACAGCCGCCCGTCCAGGCCCTGGGTGTAGCGCCACATCTGGGTCAGCGGCGCCACGTCGGTCGAGTAGCTCGCCTGCAAGGTGTAGCCGTCGGTGAACAGCTTCGAGGCGTTAACGTAGGTGGTGCTGACGAAGTTGATGTTCTGGTCCGAGCCCCGACCCAACAGGCTGCAGAAGTTCGTGTCCAGACCGGCGCTGGAACCAAAGCAGTTGTTGATCACGTCCTGGGCGGCGACCAGGCTGATCGCGTTCTTGATCTTGATCGAATAGTAATCGAGCGTGATCGCCAGGCCCGGGATCATCGGCGGCTGGATGACGAAGCCGCCGGTATAGCTCATCGACTTTTCCGGATCGAGGTTCGGGTTACCCGACGACACGCCCGTGATCGAAGCGTTGGTGTTGGCCTTGAACCCGGCCGGAATGCCGGCCGCGGCGCAGTTTTTCGCGTAGTTGACGTTGTTTCCGATGTTCTCGGCCGAGCACGGGTCGGTGATGTTGAAGAAGCCCGAGCTCGACGGCGAGAACGCCTCGGTGATGTTCGGCGCCCGGATCGCGCGCGAGTAGGTGGTGCGCACCTTCAGCCAGTTCACCGGGCCGTAGGTGCCCTTGAACATGTAGGCCCCGGCGTTGCCCACCGTGCTGTAGTTCGCGCCGCGGTAGGCGACGTCGAACGTAAGCTCCTGAAGCAGCGGCGCGAAATCCTTGAACACCGGCAGGCTGACTTCGATGTAGCCCTCGGAGACGTGATAGCCGCCGCGCGAGTCGCTCGCCAGGTTCTCGGTGTTGCCCGCCAGCAGGAACGGATCGTTCGTTTCCTTGGTGTGCTCGCGCCGATATTCGGCGCCGACCGCGACGCTCACCGGGCCACCCTGCAGGTTGAAGAACCGGCTGGTGTCGAAGTTGGCGTTCAGGTTGGCGACCTGCTGGGTCAGGGTGTCGTGGGTGTCGAAGGCGCCGAAGGAATAGGCGAGCGCCGCCGCGCTGTTCACCGCGGTCGCCGAGCCGAAGGGATTGTAGGGGACGCAGGAGCCCGGGTTCAACGCGCCCGAGCCGATGCCGGTCTGCGGAGCCGACGGCACGTTGATGCGGCAGGCTGGCTGACCGGTGGCGGGGTCGATCACCGAATCCAGGGCGGCGTTGAAGTTCTCGGTGATCTCCAGGTCGTTGTTCGTGAAGCGGCTGTCGGTTTCGCCGTAGTTCAGCGCGCCATCCCAGTTGACGTTCGCGAAGCCCGCGTCGAAGTCGCCGCTCAGGCCCGCAACGACCCGATAGGTCCGACGGCGGATGTCTTCCGAACGGCCGGCGTTCAGGAACTTGGCGATGAACGGATAGTCGGCCGCATCCGTGGCGCCGAGCGCCGTCCGCAGTTCAGGCGAGATGAAGGCGTTGTCGGGAGCGAGTTGGAAATCGCCGAACGAGAACGACGGCTGGATCACGTTGCTGGTGTCGGTCTGCACGAACTTGGCGTCGACGAAGGCGTGCAGATGATCGGTGACGTCGAAGTTCACCCGGATGTTGGCGCCCTTGGACTCGGTCGGCGACGCCAACTGGGTGAAGTTATCGGCGAAGTAGCAGTCCTGGCAGTTGGCGGGCAATTGGCCGAAGGCGAAGCTGTTGAAGCCCGTCCGCACCGGCACCGGCACGAGATGCCCCGCGGTGTCGAAGGAAAATTGCGGAGCGAAGGTGCTGGCGTTCAGCAGCACGCCGTTGGGCGTCACCAGGTCGCTGCCGAGATTCGGCACGTAGAGCGAATCCGGGATGCCGTCGTTCTTGATCGAGGTGCCGCTCGAATAAAAGGTCGGGTCGAAGCTCGCCGGGTTGATGTCGTTGGGGTTGGTGATCCGGCCGTAGTTGTGCGCGGCCTTCAGGTCCGTCGCGTTGACCACGTCTTCCTTGCTGTAATAGCCGGTGACCGCGACGTTCAGACGCCCGTCGAGGAAGGTCTTGCCGGCCGTGATCGAGGCGCTGCGCTTGGCGCCGAAGTCGCCGTCGTACGTCCCGTACTGGGCCTCGGCCTCGATGCCCTCGAACTTCTTCTTCAGAATGATGTTCACGACGCCCGAGACGGCGTCCGAGCCGTAGATGGCCGACGCGCCGCCGGTGACCACTTCGACGTGGTCGACCAGCGCCGGCGGGATGGAGTTGATGTCGACGGCGTTCGAGAAGATGTCGCCGGCCACGTGGCGCTGACCGTCGACCAGCACCAGGGTGCGCGCGACCCCGAGGTTATGCAGGTCGATGGAGCTGACGCCCGCGCCCGGCCCACCGCCGAAGTTGTTGGAGTTGGCGCGCAACGCGCCGCCGAAGCCGACCGACGGCAGCTGGGTGATGATGTCGCCCAGGCTCTGCGGGCCGGCGTTCTCGATCACCTGGGTGGAAAGCACCGCGACCGGGGTCGGCTGGTCGAGGTTCGGGCGCGGGATGCGCGAGCCGGTGACCACCAGTTCGCCCACCTGAGTCGGCGGCGCCTGCGTCGCCTGAGCCCAGGCGCCCCCTGCCATCGCCAGTCCGGCGAGCAATGTGGTGCCCAGCAGCGCGCCGCGATTGGTGACGTTCATGCGCATTCAGTCTCTCCGTAGCCGAGAAGGGTTCGTGTCCTAGTTGACCGCGACCGTTGGCGAAGCCGGCGCGCCGACGCCATCAGAAAATCATAAAGCGCACGTCAAACCGTCACAGTGTGACCCGCGAAACACGGTCGAGGCGGGGCAATTCGGCCCTCAAATCCTTGAGATATGATGTAAATCGACCAGATAGCCCCCGCACAGGGGCGATCGGTCCGCACGCGCCGGGACCGTCGCAATCTACCGCTTCGTTGCGGTTGGAAATCCTGCTGAAACAGGCCACAACCTGGGGTCGGCCCTTCGACGGCGTAGGCGTCGCTGCGCCGGGCGCCTTACCGGAACGGCGGCTCGTCGAAGCTGCGGAGCTTGCGCGAGTGGAGCCTCGGCCCCTCTTGGCGCAGGAGGTCCATGGTCGCCACGCCGATCTGCAGGTGCTGGCCGATGGCGCGGTCGTAGAAGGCGTTGGCCTGGCCGGGCAGCTTGATCTCGCCGTGCAGGGGCTTGTCGGAGACGCAGAGCAGGGTCCCGTAGGGCACGCGGAAGCGATAGCCCTGGGCCGCGATGGTGGCGCTTTCCATGTCGATGGCCACCGCCCGGCTCTGGTTGAACCGCAGCGCGCTCGACGAGTAGCGGAGCTCCCAGTTGCGGTCGTCGGTGGTGACGATAGTGCCGGTGCGCAGGCGGCGCTTCAGCACCTCCCCGGTCTCGCCGGTGACGATCTCGGCCGCGCGGTTCAGGGCCACCTGCATCTCGGCGATCGGCGGGATCGGGATCTCCGGCGGCAACAGCTCGTCCAGCACATGGTCGTCGCGCAGATAGGCGTGGCCCAGCACATAGTCGCCGATCGTCTGGCTGCCGCGCAGCCCGCCGCAGTGGCCGATCATCAGCCAGGCCTGCGGGCGAAGCACCGCCAAGTGGTCGCAGATGGTCTTCGCGTTGGAGGGGCCCACCCCGATGTTCACGAGGGTGACGCCCGCCCGGCCCTCGGCCATCAGGTGGTAGGCGGGCATCTGGTGGCGCCGCCAGGCCGCGGCGTTGACCGTCGCCTCGGGCTCCGGCGTGTCGGCGGTCACCATCACGTTGCCGGCCGCCGAAAGCGCGGTGTAGTGCCCGCCCGCCTTGAGCTGCTGGCAGCCCCAGCGCACGAACTCGTCCACGTAGCGGTGGTAGTTGGTGAACAGGATGTACTGCTGCACGTGCTCGGCCGGCGTGCCGGTGTAGTGGGTCAGCCGGGCCAGCGAGAAGTCGGTCCGCAGCCCGTCGAACAGCGACAGCGGCCGGGGCCGGTCGAGGTTATAGGCCCAGGAACCGTCGGCGATCTCATCTCCGATGTAGGCGAGCTCGGTGGTGGGGAAATGCCGGGCGATCTCCGAGGCGCCGATGTCGGCGAGCTCGATGTCCGCCTGGCCGTCCAGCACATAGGGGAACGGCATCTCCTGGTTGGAGCGGCCGACCTCGATCTCCACCTTGAAGTCCTGGGCCAGCAGGCTGAGCTGCTCGACGAGGTAGTCGCGGTAGAGGTGAGGCCGCGTGACGGTGATCGCATATCGGCCCGGCGCGCCGATCCGCGCATAGGCCCGGCCGATCCGCGGGAAGGGCTGGCCGGCCGGCCAGTTGAGCCGCAGCTCCGGATAGCTGAACAGCCCGGCGGCGCGGACGGCCGGGTCCGGCGGCGGCCCGCCGGCCAGGAATTCCTTGAGCGCGCCGCGCAGCGCCTCGACCGTCTTGCCGTATTCCTGTTCCAGCCGGTCTACGATGCCGGCGGCTTCTGTCTTGGATGTCATCGCGCCTTATAACCGTCCCGTTCGGGGATGGGGAGTGCCCGACGGCTGAGCTTCGGCGGCGCCCGGTCGCCCCGGCGCGACCGCGCTCGCCAGGATGGACGCAGCCTGGCTTCCCGGCCACAAAGGCGCACGCCTTGGCTTCGTCGGGACCCGCATGAATCGCCTTTTCACGATCCTCCTCGTCCTGTCGATGGTGCTGGGCGTCGCCGTCGGGTGGGCGGTCAACCAGTACGTGGCGCCGGCGTCGGCCAAGGTTGTGGCCGAGAACCTTTCGATCATCACCGACGTCTTCCTGCGGCTGATCAAGATGATCATCGCGCCCCTGGTGTTCTCGACCCTGGTGGCCGGCATCGCGCACATGGAGGATTCGGCCAGCATCGGGCGCGTCGGGGTCAAAGCCCTGGGCTGGTTCGTCTGCGCCTCGATCGTCTCGCTGACCATCGGGCTGATCATGGTCCACCTGCTGCGGCCGGGCTCGGGGCTCTCGCTGCCGATGCCGGACGCGACCCAGGCCGCCACGGCGGTGGACATGACCAAGTTCACCTTGAAAGCCTTCATCCCGCACATCGTCCCGGCCTCGATCGTCCAGGCCATGGCCGACAACGAGATCCTGCAGATCGTCGTCTTCTCGGTGTTCGTGGGCGCGGCCATCGCCGCCATCGACGACCGCGCGCCGCAGGTGCTGGCCCTGGTCGAGCAGATCGCCTCGATCATGCTCAAGGTGACCGGCTATGTGATGCGCACCGCGCCCCTGGCGATCTTCGCCGCGCTCGCCGCGACCATCGCCACCCAGGGGATCGGCGTGCTCGGGACCTACGCCAAGTTCGTCGGCGGCTTCTACCTGTCGCTGGGCGTGCTCTGGGGGCTGCTGATCGCGGTGGTGACCCTGATCGTCGGCCCCCGCGCGCTGAAGCTGATGGCGGCCGTGCGCGAGCCGGCCCTGCTCGCCTTCTCCACCGCCTCGTCCGAGGCCGCCTATCCGGGCACCCTGCAGGCGCTCGAGGCCTGGGGCGTGAGGAAGCGCGTGGCCAGCTTCGTCCTGCCGCTCGGCTACTCGTTCAACCTCGACGGCTCGATGATGTACTGCACCTTCGCGACGCTGTTCATCGCCCAGGTCTATGGCGTCCACCTCACCATCGCCCAGCAGGTCACCATGCTGCTGCTGCTGATGATCACCTCCAAGGGCATGGCCGGCGTGCCGCGCGCCTCGCTGGTGGTGATCGCCGCCACCCTGACCTTCTTCCGCCTGCCGGAAGCGGGCCTGCTGCTGATCCTGGCGGTCGACCATCTGCTCGACATGGGCCGCTCGGCCACCAACGTCGTCGGCAACACCGTGGCCGCCGCGGTGGTCGCCAAGTGGGAAAACCAGATCGACACCCCGGCCGAGCCCGAGCCCGCCGCCGCCAGCTAGGGCCACGCCGCCTGCGACACAGGTTCCATTAAGCCTGTCGCTTAACGGGGCGTTCGCCTCGCTGCGGCTAGAAGGACGGGAACCCTTCCTAGAGCCCGAGGCTGTCCCGCCGTGCCCGATCGCGCCCAGAAGCTTGCGGACCTCACAGCCCGCATCGCCGAGCTGGAGTCGGAGCGCGAACTCACCCTTCGCCTCGCCCAGACCGATTCCCTGACCGGGCTCGTCAACCGCGGGGCCTTCACCGCGCAGCTCTGCGAGCGGCTGGAGGCCGCCGCCGCCCAGGGCGGGCGGGTGGCGCTCTACGTCATCGATCTCGACCGCTTCAAGCACCTGAACGACACCCTGGGCCACCACGCCGGGGACCTGTTCCTGGCCGAGGTGGGCGAACGCCTGCGCGCCGATTCCAGCGAAGCCGAGCTTGTCGCCCGGCTGGGCGGCGACGAGTTCGCCCTGATCTCTTCCGACCCGGACACCGCGCGCCGCGCCGAGCGCCTGGTCGCCGCCCTCGCCCAGCCGCACGCGATCTATGGCCGCCAGATCTCGCCCGGCGCCTCGGTCGGGGTGGCGGTCTATCCGGACGACGCGGGCGATGCGGGCGACCTGCAGCGGTTCGCCGACATGGCGCTCTATCGCGTCAAGACCCAGGGCGGCCGGCGCTGGTCGGCCTTCGACGCCGAGCTGCGCGCCGAGAACCTCTACCGCCGCACGCTGGAGGCGGAGCTGCGCCGCGCCATCCCGGCCGGCGAGATCGAGCCCTGGTTCCAGCCGGTGGTCGATTCCGCCGACGGCCGCATCGTCGGCGTCGAGGTGCTGGCCCGCTGGCGCCATCCCGAGCAGGGCCTGCTCTCGCCAGCCGACTTCGTTCCCATCGCCGAGGAGCTGGGCCTGATCGGCGGCATCGACGAGGCGGTCTTCGAGGCCGGATGCGCTCGCGCGGCGCCCTGGGTCGCCGACGGCCTGATCGAGGTCGTCTCGTTCAACGTCTCGCCGCGCGACCTCCTCGACCCCAGCTTCTCGCGCAAGTTCATCGGGCGGCTGGCCCGCACGGACCTGCCTGCCACGGCCCTCGCCGTGGAGATCACCGAGACCTTCCTGCTGCGCGACCTGGCGCTCTCGCGCCGGCACATCGAACGGCTGTCGGCCAAGGGGATCCGCATCGCGCTCGACGACTTCGGCACCGGCTATTCGAACCTGCGCGCCCTGATGCACCTGCCGATCCAGACGGTGAAGCTGGACCGCTCCTTGATCTGTGACGTCGCCAAGGACGCGCGCGTCGGCAAGCTGGTGGGCTCCATGCTGTACGCCGCGCGCTCGCTCGGCGTGCGTATCGTGGCCGAGGGGGTCGAGGACGAATCCCAGGCGATCCTGCTGCGCGCCGCCGGCTGCGAGCGGATGCAGGGCTACTGGTTCGCCAGGCCGATGCCCGCTGACCAGATGGAGGCGGCCCTGCGCGCGTCCCAGGCCGCCGCTCCGCGCGTCTTCACCGCCGAGCCCGTGCGCCGCCGCGCCCACGCCTGAAGGCGCGCTTCGCAGCCCGCGACGCGAAACTGGCGAGCCGCCGCGATCCGGTGCAAGCTGAAGCTCCAGGATCAAGGGGACCACCCATGTCGCGCCACCTGCTGATCGCCGCCGCCGCGGCCGCCACCCTCGCGCTCGCCCTGCCGGCCGCGACGTTCGCTCAAGCGCCGGTCAAGGCCAACGCCGACGCGCTCACCGATCCGTCGATGAAGGGCCCGGAGGTGATCGCCTTCATGGGCGTGAAGCCCGGCGACCAGGTCGCCGACATCGTGGCCGGCCGTTTCGTCCGCGCGCTCAGCCAGGCCGTGGGGCCGAAGGGCAAGCTCTACGCGGTGATGCCGGCCGAGGTGGTCAAGGCCCACCCCGAGGTCGAGGGCATCCTCAAGACCCTCACCGCAGACCCGGCCTACGCCAACGTCGTGGTCAGCACACCGCCGGTCAACGCCATGGCCCTGCCCAAGGACCTGAACGCGGTGTTCATCCGCCAGAACTACCACGACCTCTACGACAAGTTCATGGGTCCCGCCGACGTGCCCGGCTTCAACAAGCAGGTGTTCGCGGCGCTGAAGCCCGGCGGCGTCTATGTCATCCTCGACCACGCCGACGCGGCGGGCACGGGCGTGACCGGCACGGAGAGCCGCCACCGCATCGACGAGGCGCGGGTCAAGGCCGACGTGCTGGCGGCGGGCTTCAGGCTGGACGGCGAGAGCAAGATTCTCGCGAACCCGGCCGACGACCACAGCAAGTTCGTCTTCCATCCCTCGATCCGCGGCAAGACCGACCAGTTCCTGCTGCGCTTCAAGAAGCCGAAATAGCTTCGCGGCGGCGGCGTCAATCACGCCGGCGGCCCTGACCGCACCTTGCCGCCAGACGCCGATCGGCGAACCCGGCCGCTCGCCCGGCGCGAAGCTTAGGCGGAATTAATCGTTGTCAGCGATGATCGGCCCTCGCCCGAGGGGATCATGGCCGCTTTCACCTTCCTGGACCGCGGACTCGACGAAATGGCGGCGGGCACGCGCGCGGGGATCGCGCCGCGCGTCACAGCCGTCGTCGGCGTCGGCCTGGTGAGCCTGGCGTTCCTGCCCTGGCCGGTCTGCGTGGCCTGGGTCCTGATGGTCGGCGGCATCGACCTGATCAGCTTCCTCCTGACCCGCGACCAGTTCCTGGGCTTGCCGGTCAGCAACGCCAAGCGCCTGCAGCACGTGGCCTGCCTGGTGGCCGGGGTGTTCGGCTGGGGCATGCTGGGCGTGCTGCTCTGGCGCACGGGAACCGTCGCGGGCGCGCTCTGCGGGGTCGTCATCTGGCTCGCGGTCATGGGGTTCGCCCAGGTCTACGCCTACCAGTCGCGGACGGGCTACCTGCTGGCCGGCGTCATCCCGTCGGCCGCCATGCTGATCACCCCGCTGGTTTCGCCCAGCCCGGCCATCGCCCGGCCCTGGCCCGTCTGGCTGATGCTGCTCCTCACCGTCGCCTTCGCCATGTCGAGCGCGCGCCAGACCGTGGCCGCGCGCCGGCGCTATGAACAGGCCACCCAGGACCTGCGCGACAGCGAGCAGAGCTATCGCCTGCTGGCCGACAACGTCACCGACGTGATCTCGCTCGCCTCGCGCGACAACCAGCGCCTCTACGTCTCGCCTTCGATCGAGCGGATCCTGGGCTTCGCGCCCGGCGAGCTGCTGGTCACGCCGAACTACACCTACATGCACCCCGACGACACGCTCGCGGTCCAGGCCTTCATCGATGCGGTGACCGAGGATTCGGGGCCTCAGACCATGGAGTACCGCGTCTTCTCCAAGGACGGCGGGGTCGTCTGGGCCGAGACGACTTTCTCGCGGCTGAACGACGGCTCCGGCCGGATCCTGGGCGTCTCGCGCGACGTGACGCACCGCAAGGCGCTGGAGGCCGAGCTGAAGGAGGCGCTGGCCCGCGCCGAAGCCGCCGCCGCCGCCAAGGCCGACTTCCTGGCCAACATGACCCACGAGCTGCGCACGCCGCTCACCGCGATCCTCGGCTTCGCGGGTGTCCTGCGGCAATCCAGGACCCTGGCCGCGCAGGACGCCCGGCAGGCCGGCTTGATCCACGACGCGAGCCAGACCCTGCTCGGCGTGATCGGCGACGTGCTGGATTTCTCCAAGCTGGAGGCCGGCGCCTTCGAGCTCGACCCGGAGCCCTTCGACCCCATCGCCACGGCGCGCTCGGCGGCCGCCATCGTGGCCGAGCAGGCGCAGGCGAAGGGGCTGACGCTCACGACCCGGATCGACGAGACGGCGCCATCCCTCGTTGGCGATGCGCCGCGCCTGCGCCAGGTGCTGCTCAACTTCCTCTCCAACGCCGTCAAATTCACCCGCCAGGGCGGACTGGAGCTGGCCCTCACCCACACGCCGCACGCCGAGCTCTGCCGCCTGCGCATCGAGGTCCGTGACACCGGCATCGGCATCGACGAGGAGCAGATCGGCGCGCTCTTCACGCGCTTCACCCAGGCCGACGCCTCGGTGTCCCGCCGCTTCGGGGGCACCGGCCTGGGCCTGGCGATCTCCAAGGAGATCGTCGAGGCGATGCAGGGCCGCATCGGCGTGTCCAGCACCGTCGGAGAGGGTTCGACCTTCTGGCTGGAGGCGGACCTGCCGCTGGCCGGCGACTGGACCGCCACGGCGGAGGCGGCCGCCGGCCCGGAGGGCTTCGACCGGCCGATCCGCGCGCTGGTGGTCGAGGACAACGCCGTCAACCGCGAGCTGCTGACGACGCTGCTGACGCCCTTCGGGGTCGAGATCGACACTGCCGACGACGGCGCGGAAGCCATCGAGGCGGTGGGCCGCGGGCGCTACGACATCATCCTGATGGATATGCAGATGCCGGTCATGGACGGCCTGACCGCGACCCGCCGCATCCGCGACCTGCGCGACCGCGACGCCGCGGCGACGCCCATCGTCGCCATGACCGCCAATGTGCTGCCCGAACAGGTCGCCCGCTGCCGCGAGGCCGGGATGGACGACCACCTCGGTAAGCCCATCAACCTGCCGCAGCTCCTGGCCGCCATCGACCGCTGGACCACCCCCGGCGCCCGCGAGGCGGCGGCCGCAAACGCGGCGGGAACCGCCGCCAATTACTGAGAGCTCGTCGCGCGTCTCTGCGCCGAGAACAAGCTTAAGCATGTTGTCGACTCACCAATGTCGAGATCACGACGTCAGCGCTCAACTTCAGTGCCTCGGCCGAACACCGACAATCGGATGCGAAATCTCCCGTTCCAGGGGAAATGCCTTTCGCTCCTCTTTGGGCCGTGACAAAGGCGCAGGTAAGCGCTCTCCGGCTCGTGGCCGCCCTGCGCATCATAGGGGCGTGAACCCCGGACCGGGAGTTTGAGTATGAAGTTCAGCGTTTTGAGAAACACCTTGATCGCCGGCGTCGCGGCGTGGGGTATCGCCACCACCGCCGGCGCGGCAGCCTTCACCAACGGCAGTTTCGAACTGTCGACCGCGGCCGCCAACCCGGGCAGCGCCTTCACGACGCTGTTCGGCGGCAGCACCGCGATCACCGGCTGGACGGTCGGCGGCGACAGCATCGACTACATCGGCGGCTACTGGCAGCCGGAGGATGGCAGCCGCAGCGTCGACTTGTCGGGCAATGCAAACGGCAGCATCTCGCAGACCTTCGACACCGTCGCGGGGCAGCGCTATGCGATCAACTTCTTCCTGGCCGGCAACCCTGACGGCGGTCCGGCGGCGAAGGTCGCGATCACCTCGGCCACCGGCGGGCCGGCGCAGTCCGACACCTTCACGGTGACCGGCTCAGACAGCCACGCCAACATGGGCTGGCAGGCCTACACCTACAACTTCACCGCGGCGAGCGCCTCCACGACCCTGTCCTTCGCTTCGGCGACCGGCACGGCTTACGGTCCGGCGCTCGACAATGTCTCCGTCATGGGCGTTCCGGAGCCGGCCACGTGGGCCATGATGCTCGTGGGCTTCGGCGGGCTGGGCGCAGTGCTCCGCCACCGCCGCTCGGCGGGCGCGCTCCTGACCGCCTGACGCGCTAAGGATCTCGATCTGCGAAGGCCCTCGGCGTCCGCGCCGGGGGCCTTTTCGCATCCGGTTTCAGCTCGGCCGGTCGCCGCGATCGCCCTCTCCAGGCTTGGCGGGGCTCTTGGAATGTTGACGCTGGTCGGCCGCGGACGAGCGGCCGACCTCGGTCTGGTCCTCGGTGAAATGGCCCTTTTCGTCGCGCCGCACGTATCGCTTGTCGCCGGGGTTCGGTTCGATCAGTTCACGCTTTGACATGATGGGCGTCTCCTCTCGCCCCAGAATCCCCGTACAATGAGATCGTTCCACCCGCGTATGGCCTCAGGTGAGGATCGCCACCTTCAACGTGAACGGGGTCAATGGCCGCCTGCCTCGCCTGTTGGAGTGGCTGGAGGAGACGCAGCCCGACATCGCCTGCCTGCAGGAGCTGAAGGCGCCGCAGGAGTGGTTCCCGCGGGCCGAGCTGGAAAAGGCGGGCTACGGCGCGCTCTGGCACGGCCAGAAAAGCTGGAACGGCGTCGCCATCCTGGGGCGGGGCTCCGAGCCCATCGAAACCCGCAAGGGCCTGCCCGGCGATCCCGACGACATCCAGAGCCGCGGCCTTTCGCGGCCGGGAAAAGGCCAGCGACCATGCCCTGGCGTGGGTCGTGCTGAAGGATCTTCGGCCCGCGTCCACAGGTCACGGGGAAAATCCCGAATTCAGATGAACCAAGACGGCGCGACTCAGCCAATCTGCCAAGTGACGCCCGAGCCGGATTGAGCCATGAGCGAAGCCACCTATGTCGCCTTTGTCCCCGCCAACAAGCGGGATCGCCTGAGGGAGATTCTGCGGACGGAGGACACCGGCGAGCTGGTCTGGCGCGAGCGCCGCAGCTGGTTCGGCAGCGAGTTCTACTTTTCCGGCCCTCCGGCGCTCGCCCGCAAGGCCCACGCCTACGTCGCCGAATGGGTGCTCGTGGGCTGATCGATGCGGCTAGGCGCCGGAAGCGCGACGCCGCTTGGCGGGGGGCGAGCTGCGAGGCGCCGATTTGCGCGGGGGCGATTTGCGAGGCGCGGCCTTCGGCTTGGAGGCCGCGCCCCGCGCCGCCGCGCGCGCGCTCCGCTCGTCCTTGGCCTGCCTGAGCAGGCGCTGGGTATTGCGGGCCATGCGCGCGCACTTCTCGTGCAGCCGCTCGAGCTCCTGATCCGTGAGCTTCTCGATGCCCATGAACTCATCCTCGGCGTCGGAGGCGCGGATCAGTTCGTCGAGCTTGGTCTGGATCGCCGCGCCATCGCGGTTCTGGGTGTTCTGGATCAGGAACACCATCAGGAAGGTGACGATCGTCGTGCCGGTGTTGATCACCAGCTGCCAGGTCTCGGAGAACTTGAACACCGGACCGGTGGCCGCCCAGAGCAGGACGGCCGCCACGCACGTCAGGAAGGCGACCGGGCTGCCGGTGATCCGCGCCGTCGCGTTCGCGAAGCGCGCAAAGAGCTTGTCCATCGTCCGAAATCCTGTCGCTGGCCGGCGTCGGGTTGAGAACGCGACAGTCGAGCTTCGGATGCGTCCGGGTGGGCGGGAACCTAGTTGGCCCCGCTCGCGCCCTTGGCCGCCGCGGCGCCCTCACGCTCGGCCGACCGCGCGCCGGCCAGGATGCCGGGCAAGGCGTAGTTCCCCTCGTGGCACGCGTACTCGTAGATGATGCCGCTTAGCGGGGCGAGTTCGTACTCGCCGCCCCAGGGCTGATCCCAGGACGACGGATCGCTCACCGTGAACTGGTAGCGCAGGCGGTTGTCGCGGGTCCGCGTGAAGCGCTCCGTCACCTTGAGATCCTTCCACGAACCCATGAAGGCCTGCGTCTCCGGGATGTTCGTCGTCTCCACCACCAGGGTGTCGCCATCCCACCAGCCGATGGAATCGCCGAACCAGGGCCTGATGCCGTCCGTGCGGTGCTTGGCGTTCAGCCGCACGATCCGCGTGTCGTGGATCATCTCCACCTCGATCGCGACGGCCGTGGGCGTCTGAACGATGTGGTAGTTGTTGTTGTAGAAGCCGTTCGGGAACATCGGCGGCCCGGCGTTGCGGCCGAAGCCGATGATGCACCGCTCACCGACCGGCCGGTTCTCCGGGTTGTCGAACGACCCCAGCGGGCCGCGGCTGCCTTCGCCGGCTTCGGCCCCATAGGCCGTCTCGGCGACCTGGCCGCCCTTGCGCGCCGGGATCTGGCCGTCCTTGGTGGTGATCAGCGAGGTGCGGGGCTCGCCCGCGACCCGCATGACCGTGTGACCCGGATCCAGCCAGCCACGATTGTAGCCGCCGACGTCGCCGCCGGCCGCGACGAACGCGGGCTTGCTCTCCAGACCATTGGGCGCGTTGACCGGCGCATTGGGGTCGGTGGGCTGGTTGCCGACCGCCACCTGCCGGCTTTCCTCGTCCTCCAGCGCCTTGGCCTCGGCCGGCGTGAAGGCGCGCCGGTCGCCGAGCTTGGCGTCGCGGGTCATCGGCGTCAGCGTCGAGTTGGACCAGTAGCCGGACAGGTCCGGAGGCGCGGCCGAGGCGGTCGGCGGCGCGAACGCCAGGGCGGCGCCGATCGCGGCGGCGCCCGACAGGGCCCAGAGGCCGGCGGTGTTCATGGATCTTCCTCCCCCGGATCGAACGCCCGGTTCCCGAGGGGTCACCTTGCCCGCTCGAACGCGGTTCGGGAAGCCGTCAGCGCAGGGCGGCGGCAGGGATCGCGAAGGTCCCGTCGACGATCTCCACGAACGTCCGTTCCTCGCGTAGCACGAAGCGCTTGGCCTGCGCCGTCGCGAAGTTCGCCATCGCCTCGGCGTCCGTGCGCAACCGTGCGCGATAGGCTTCGTAGGCCGCGAGGCTGTCGAAGGCGATCAGGCCCCAGCCGATGTCGTTGGTCCCCTCGGCGGGCAGGAAATAGCCGACCAGATACCCGCCGCAGCGCGGGATGATACGCCCCCAGGCCTCGGCGTAGGCCCGGAACGCCTCCTTCTGGAACGGGTCGATCTGATAACGGATAAAACAGGTCAGCTTCATCTGGGGCGCGTCCTTCGCGGGCGTGGCTTCGGCGGCGCGGCCAAGCGCCAGGATCATGGCGGCCGCCGCGGCCGTCTTCCCTGCGTCGCGGCGGCTGGGGAGGCGGCGCGTCTCGGTGCGGGAGGTCATGAGCCGACTATGCCGCAGCGCTGCGCGCTCGTGTTTCGATCCTGATCGAAGGATGGCGCGAAGCTCGCCGCCTTGACTCGCCCCCGCGCGCGGGCTCGCATCGCCAGGAGATTCGAACCGCTGGAGGTTTGGCGAGGATGCTTCGAAGGCTGCGCATCGCAAGCTTCGCCCTGCTGTGCGCCACAGCGGCCTGCGGCGACGTGCTCTCCCGCAGCCGCCCGGTGACCACCGCCGATCAGGCGACGGAGCTGGCCAAGGCCGCCCTCATCGGGACGCCGCAGGCGATCGGGCCGTTCAAGGTGGTCCGGGCGGGCGCCACCTGGAACGTCAGCGCCCCGCCCGCCCCGACCGGCGCCGTCACAGTCTACGTCAGCGCCAAGACCGGTCAGGCCGTGGTCTACACCGATGAAGGGACGAAGCGGGCGGACCCTTAGCGCCGCCATGGCGCCGCCATCGCCCTGGCCATCCTCGCCGCCGTGCTGCTCGTCTGGGCGGACGGCGCGGTCGGCGTCTTCTAGCCATTCCAGCCCGTTGGCTCATCGGCTAGGTCTGCGCGCGATGAACCTCCGGATCCCCATGGCCGCAGCCGCCGCGGCGCTCGCCTTCGTCGTCGCCCAAATCCTGGCCGGTCCGGTCCTGGCCCAAGCGCCCGACGACCCGCTGCCGGACGGCCCCGGCAAGGACGTGGTCGTCCGCGTCTGCACCGCCTGCCACGACGCCTCGCAGTTCGCCTACGCGCGCCACACCGCCGACGAATGGGACAGCGAGATCGAAAAGATGCAGTCGGCCGGCGCCGAGATGACCGCGGAGGAGCAGGTCGCCATCTCCGCCTATCTGGCCAAGGCCCTCGGCTCGGCGCCCGCCGCCGCGCCGCGCCCGCCGCCAGCGACTAGCCCACCGGACGCCACGCCCTCTGCAGAAATAGCGCCGCGGGCCGACGGCGACAGATCTTCACCGCGCATTCATCCTTAATTTCAGTAAAGCATAATTCCTAACCAGTATTACAGGCCTTTGATGGAATACTTCCCAGCGTCAGCTTGGAAGAGTTCCCATGCAAAAGCTTCGTTTGAGAGTCCTCGCCTGCGCCACGGCCGCCGGCCTGCTCGCCACCCTCGCCCCGACCTTCGCTTTTGCCGGCAAGATCGACGAGGAGGTGCTGGCCGAGGTGAATTTCGCCCGCACCCATCCTCAGGAGTATGCGTTCGAGCTGCTGGCCCAGCCGGTCAGCGACTGGGAACGGCGCGTTCGCCCGGACGGGATCGAAGACAGCCAGGCCTTCGCCGAAGCCGTCGAGTTCCTGCTGCGCCAGGCGCCGCTGGCGCCCCTGCGGGAGGACGACAGCCTGGCCGCCGCGGCGCTGGAGCACGTTTCCGAACAGGGCCCGGCGGGCGTCATCGGCCACGCCAGCGCCGATGGCGAAGCCTTCGACGCGCGCCTGCGCCGCCATATCCCGCGCAACACCCTGGTCGCCGAGAACATCGCCTATGGGCCGCGCACGGCCGCCGACGTAGTCCGTGAGCTGATCATCGACAAGGGCGTGCCCGACCGCGGCCACCGCACCAACATCTTCCACCCCGACGTCGCCGCCGCCGGCGTCGCCTGTGGGCCGCACCGCACCTTCGTCGCCATGTGCGTCATCGACTTCGCCGGCGATCCGGTGGGCGGCCACAGCCTCGCGCGGCGGCAGCTCGCGAGCCTTGAGGTCTCCGACGTCGCGGTCCCGGGACCCGAGGGCTCCAGCTTCCTCCAGCGCCTGCTGCGCCGGTTCTACTAGAGGTCCGGCGCAGCAGGCGTCAGACTCACGGTCGTCTTGGCCGACGGCCGCCACAAAAACCCAGGCGCCTTGTCGTGAGCCGCCGCCCTCGTTCGTCCTGGGATGCGAGACCCATCCCCGGAGATCCGCGATGCCGCCCACCATCACCGCCTTCGAAACCTCGCCCGACCGCGGCCGCGGCCTGGCGCGCGACATGCGCGTGCGCTGGGCGCTCGAGGAGGTGGGCCAGCCTTACGAGGTCCGCCTGGTTTCCTTCGCTCAGATGAAGCAGCCGCAGCACTTGGCGCTCCACCCGTTCGGGCAGATTCCGACCTACGAGGACGGCGGCCTCGCCCTCTTCGAGTCCGGCGCGATCGTGCTGCATATCGCCCAGCGTCATGCCGGCCTGCTGCCGGACGACCCTGACGCCCGGGCGCGTGCGGTCGCCTGGATGTTCGCCGCCCTTGGCACGGTCGAGCCGCCGATCGTCGAGCGCTCGGCCGCCATCCTGTCGGAGAGCGACAAGCCTTGGTACGCGGCGCGCCTGCCTCTCCTTGACGACCGCATCCGCACCCCGCTGGGCGAGCTCTCCCGCCGCCTGGGCGACGCCGACTGGCTCGACGGCGCGTTCAGCGCCGGCGACCTGATGATGGTTCACGTGCTGCGCAGGCTGCAGGGGTCGGGCCTGCTGGAGGAGCACCCGAACCTGCCCGTCTACATCGCCCGCGCCGAGGCCCGCCCCGCCTACCAGCGCGCCTTCGCCGCCCAGCTGGCGGTTTTCGAAAACAGCCAGCCGCCGCCCGGCTGACGAGGGTCCGCCCGGCGGCTCGTCACGCGTCGAGGATGCCCGACCAGGCCTTGATCGCGGCCTCCCGGGCGGCCGCTCTCGATCAGGTCGCCGTGCGACGGCACGACGCGCCGGAAGTCCCACGCCGGGATGCGCCGAAGCGCTTCTGGCGGCGGCTTGAACGGTTCGGAGGCGCCCCGCCGAGCTAAGGCAACGGCCGCCTCGCGTCAGGAGCGGAGGCTGCGGTCGACGCGGAAGCGCGGCAATCGGGTGGGATCGCGGCCCGATTTGAGCCCTGTGGTCATTCACGCGTAGGACGAGACCTCGATCAGGTTGCCATCCGGATCGCGCACGTAGACCGAGCGGATCAGCCCGAGCGCCCCGTGCCTGGCGACCGGCCCTGAGACAATCTCCACGCCCTCTCGGCGGAAATGAGCGGTGACCTCGTCCGGCGAAGCGGAGGTCAGGAGGCAGAGATCGCCGCCCCCCGGCGCGGGCGCCTGGCCGGTGAACCACTCCGCCTGTGTGGCTGCCGCCGGCCGCAAATTGATCTTCTGGCGTCCAAACCGCATGCTCGTTCGGCCCAGGCCACCCGCCGGCGCCGGCCGATCCTCGCGCGCCATGCCGAGCACCCGCGCATACCACGCCGCGGAAACCTCCACATCGCGGACCGTGAGGACCAGATGGTCGATGGCGTCTATGCTCAGCATGTCCTGCGCTCACGGGCCGGTTGGGTCGGCCTGCCCGGCCTTGTGGACGTCGCGCCAGCTCGGGGGGCCGCGCCCGCCGCTGAGGGCGGCCGCCTCATAGACGCCGCGGGCGATCGCCCTGGCCATGCAGTCGGCCGCCAACATGCCGATCTCTGTAAGATCCTGGATGTCTGGCCGGCGGCGGCTTCGGCCGGTGCTGGCGGCGAAGATCACGTCACCGTCCATCGGGGCGTGCGTCGGGCGCAGGGCGAGCCCATAGCCGTCGTGCGCCATGATCGCTACGCGCTTCATCTCGGCCTTCGAGAATGGCGCGTCGGTGGCGACGGCCCCGATGGTGGAGTTCGCCCGCGCCTGGCCCTTGATCCGCATCGTCAGCGCCTCGGCTGGGACAGGCCCGCCCTCGCCCAGGCCGCCGAATTCGCCGTTCCGCTCGAGCGCGGCGGCCCAGAAATGAGGCGAGCTCCCGCGGGTCGCCCGACCCACGGCGTTCACAGCCACGATCGCGCCGACCCTGTACCCGCGCGAGGTCTCGGCGCTGGCCGACCCCAACCCGCCTTTCAGGTCGAAGGTCGTCGCGCCATAACCTGCGCCGGTCGTCCCGAGGTTGAAATCCACTCCGGCCCGCGAGGCCGCCTCATAACCAAGGTCCCAATAGGGCGGGCGCCGCTCCCAGGCCTTGTCGCCGCCATTGTTCAGGTCGATCAGGATCGCGGCCGGCACGATGGGAACGCGGGAGGCGCCAAGCTCGTACCCGCGGCCCTGTTGCCGCAGCCACGCCTGCACGCCCCCTGCGGCGTCCAGCCCGAAGGCCGAACCTCCCGAAAGCGCCAGGGCATCGACGGCGGGGACGGTCATCTCTGGCTCCAGGCAGGCGGTGTCGCGCACCCCCGGCGCGCCGCCATGGATCGCCACCGAGGCGACGGCGGGAGATTCGAACACGATGGCCGTCACACCCGATGCGAGGTTCGCATCGTCCGCCGAGCCGACCAGCACGCCGGCGACGTCGGTGATCATGTTCATGGTCAGGACACCTCCCCGGCGCGGATCGCGGCCTGCATGCGCGGATAGCGGCGCGGCATCTCACGGGCGAGGAACCGCGCCGGTACGTCGTGGAAGGCGCCGTGCCTGCGCAGGTAGCGCATAAAGGTGCGGCCGGTGTGGTCCACCGCCTGCAGGTGGGCGTCATGCGCGCCGTCGAAGGTCAGCGGCGGAGCGCCCAACCTGGCGCAGAGCTCGGTGTCGAAGGTCGGGCTGACCGAGACCCAACGTCCGTCGAGCCAGACCTGTGCGTAGCCGTGCCAGGCGAAGGTGCGTCCCCCCATCAGCTCCAGCGTGCGCGGCGAGGCCAGATGGTTGGTCACGTCGGCGAATGCGAGCCGCGCCGCCAGCCCGGCGGCGCGCGCGAGCGCAGCGAACGCGCAGGCCTTGGGAACGCAGTAGCCCCCACCCCGGGCGAGCGTCTCGCTGGCCCGGAACGAGTTCAGGTCATCGAAGTCGGGCGCTCCGTAGCGCAGGTCCCGAACGAACTCGAAGATCCGAACCGCCAACTGGGCCGGACCGGCGTCCGCCGCCATACGCTCCGCGAGCGCAACGACGCGGGGATGATCGCTGTCCACGTATTCCGCGGGCGCCTTGTAGACCCCAAGCGGGTCGGTCCGGTTCGGCACGGTTGGCCCTCCTCGTCGGAAGGATCAATCACCTGGAACGCGGACGGTCTTGAAGATTTCGGCCGCCCGAGGTCCGCCGCCGCAACTCAGCCGGCGTCCGTCCCGTCATCGCCCGGCACTCCCGGGTCATGTGTGGCTGGTCGGCGAAACCCAATTCCGCAGCGATTACGGCCGCCGAGTCCGACGGAGCTGCGCTTTCCAACCGGCGGCGCATGGCCTGGAAACGAAATACGCGCTGCAAGCCCTTTGTCGAGAGTCCCGTCGCCGCGGCGATCTGTCGACGAACCGTACGCTCAGAGGCGCCGAGCCGCCGCCGCAGCGCCTGGACCGAGAGGTTCGGTTCGGCCCGCAAATGCCAGATGCTCTCCAGCGCCACCGCAGAAGGCGCCGCGGCATCGGCCAGCCTCTCGGCGAGCAGCGCCTCAAGGACAGCCCTAATGGCGGCTGGCTCCTCCGCGGCGCGGAGCCGCGCCATGGCATGTTCCCCGAACGCGCCCCAGGCGATCCCAAGGTCCGTTTCAGCTCCCCGGAAGTCGACGAGCGCCGAGCCGAGGAAGGCGCCCGCCCATCCGCACCTGACGCGTATCCCCACGTTCACGCTCGTGGCCTCGACACGGCGGCGGACCCCGTATGCTGCCGGCAGGCTCGCGGACAGACGGGCCCCGTTCCACACAATGTCGAGACACCCGTCCGGAACCAGCATGATCGAATGCCGGAAACCGCCAATGCCGGTCCAGGTGCAGTCCTGCGCGTGTCCTGCTTCGTCGGAAGGCGGATATTCGCGCCAGCTGGACCGGCTTGTTCGGCGAACGGCGAGGTTGTGAAGCGGCGTGGCCACGTCGGCAGTCTGTCTCGATCGCTCGGCGAAGCCAATCCCAGCGGCAGGATGACCGGCCATAGCCGCCGCCCTCGGGAACTCAAGGACAGGCCGGCCGCGCGCAGTTCTGGGTTCGGCGCTCATTCCGATGGGGATCGCCTAGACGCGGGGCGTATGGATCCCAGCCTTCGCCTCACGCCGAAACCGGGATGACCCGCTATGCGCTCAGCCCGCCGCCACGCCCTCCGTCACCCGCTTCGCCTGCACCGCGTCGAAGGCGGCCCACACGCCCTCGCCGCCGTGCCACTGGCCGCGGGTCGCGGCCTTGGAATACTCCGTCGACCGCGCCTCGAAGAAGTTGGCGTGTTCCACGCCGCTCAGCATCGACTGCAGCCACGGCAGCGGATTTTCGGTTACGCCATAGACTTCCGGCAGGTGGAGCTGGCGCAGGCGCCAGTCGGCGATGAAGCGGATGTATTTCTTGATGTCCTCGGGCGTCATGCCCTGCACCTCGCCGGCCTCGAAGGCCAGGTCGATGAACTTGTCCTCCAGGCCCACGACGGTCTTGCAGCAGTCGACGATGTCGTCGGCCACCGCCTTGGTCACGCAGCCGGTCTCGGCCTTGAAGGCGTGGAAGACCTTGATCATCCCCTCGCAGTGCAGGCTCTCGTCGCGCACGCTCCAACTGATGATCTGGCCCATGCCCTTCATCTTGTTGTGGCGCGGGAAGTTCATCAGCATGGCGAAGCTGGCGAACAGTTGCAGCCCCTCGGTGAAGCCGCCGAACATGGCCAGCGTGCGGGCGATGTCGGCTTCGCTGTCGACCCCGAACTGCTGCATGTAGTCGTGCTTGTCGCGCATGGCCTGGTAGTCGAGGAAGGCCGTGAACTCACTGTCCGGCATGCCGATCGTCTCGAGCAGCAGGGCGTAGGCGGCGATGTGGATCGTCTCCATGTTGGAGAACGCCGCCAGCATCATCTT
>Ga0207657_10001672_pt1 | contig 23919 bp, 22 predicted proteins | sample KBSC33metaG_FD_184316 | JGI IMG/M metagenome (GOLD analysis project Ga0207657, IMG submission 184316) | Corn rhizosphere microbial communities from Kellogg Biological Station, Michigan, USA - KBS C3-3 metaG (SPAdes) (version 2) | ecosystem: Host-associated > Plants > Roots > Rhizosphere > Soil ... | reverse complement strand
CGCATTACCGGATACCCGCCCGCATGAAGGATTGCACGAATTGCCGCTGGAATAACAGGAAAGCGATCAGCAGCGGCGCCATGGTCATCACCGTCGCCGCCGTGATGATCGACCAGTCGACGCCGGTTTCCGGTGCGCCGAACACGGCCAGTCCCACCGTCAGCGGGCGGCTAGTCACCGAGTTGGTGACGATCAGCGGCCAGAGGAAATTGTTCCAATGATAGCTCACCGACACCAGGCCAAACGCCACGTAAGTCGGCCGCGCCAATGGCACGTACACGCGCCAGAGTATCTGCAGCGGCCCCGCGCCTTCGACGCGGGCGGCCTCCACCAATTCCTGCGGGATGCTTTTGAAGGTCTGCCGCAGCAGGAAGATGCCGAACGCGCTGGCGAGATATGGCAGCGCGATCGCGGGGATAGTGTCGAGCAGTCCCAGCAAGCCGATCATCCGATAGTTTTCGACGATCAGCACGTCGGGCATGATCATCAGTTGCAGCAGCACCAGCGCGAACGCAATGCCGCTACCTTTGAACTTGAAGCGGGCGAAGGCATAGGCTGCAAGCGTCGACAATATCAGTTGCCCGATCAGCACCAGAACGACCAGCACGACGGTGTTGAAATAATAGCGACCGAACGGCGCCTGATTCCAGGCCCGCGCAAAATTCTCCAGCGTCCACGGCGCCGAGAGGCTGAACGACGTCGCATAGGCAGCCGGATGCAGTGCGCTCCAAAAAGCATAGGCCAGCGGCGCCAGCCACAATAGCGCGAGCAGCCATGCCGCAACCGCCTCGAGTGGATGCGTACGGCCGTTCATTGATAGTGAATCCTGCGATCGAGATAGCCGAACTTGAGCAGCGCCAGCGTGCTCAGGATCACCAGCAGGACCACAGTCAACGTGGCTGCATAAGCGGAGTCCTGAAAGGTGAAGGCCACCTCATAGATATAATACAACAGCAACGTGCTGGCGTTACTGGGGCCGCCCTTGGTCATGATGACGAGATGGTCGACCAGCTTGAACGAATTGATGACTGCGTTGATCGCGACGAACAGCGTCGTCGGCATCAGCAGCGGAAAGGTGATGCGCCGGAACGTGTACCAGCGACTGGCGCCCTCGACCGCCGCCGCCTCCTCAAGATCGGGAGACAGTTGCTGGAGCGCCGCGAGATAGAAGATCATGAAGAAGCCGGCTTCTTTCCAGATCACCATGACGATCAGGCACCCCATCACCGTGCTGGGCTCGCCGAGCCAGTTCCAGGCGGGAAGACCGAAAAGGCCGCGCAATTGATCGAACAGTCCATAATCCGGCGTGTAGAAAAACAGCCAGATGTTGGCGACCGCGATCATCGGCAGCACGGTGGGCGTGAAATAGGCCAGCCGCAGGAAACCGCGCCCACGGATGTTGCGGTTGACCCACAATGCCATCAGCAACGCCAGAGCGATTGACGTCGGAATGGTGCCCAGCGCGAACCAGAAATTGTTGATCAGCGCCTTCCAGAAGATCGGATCGGCCGCCATCGCGCGATAGTTATCAGCACCGACGAAGACTTCGGTCCCATTGCGCCGCGCGATGAAGAAACTATGCCGGATCGTGGCCAGGATCGGGTAATGGGTGAATGCCACAAGCAACACCGCCGCCGGCAACAGCAACAGCCACGCGTTGACGGCATTCCACCACGCATGCGAGCGTGGCTTGCGACGTATCAGCGGGAGCGTGTCGGTTTGACCTGACATCAGTCGACGAAGCCGGATAGCAGAATGCCGCCACCCGGCTTCTCATTCTTCACTTGTAGGCCCGCAGCACGCGATCGGCCTGCTGCTGCGCGCCTGCCAACGCGTCTTTCGGGCTCTGCGTTCCGGTGACGGCCGCCTGCACCGCATCACCGACAAACTTGTAGATCCGCCCGTTCTCATGCACCGACAGTTCCGGCACGGCGAATTCGAGCTGATCGCGCGCGACGGTCGCAGCCGGGAAGCTCTTGGCGTAAGCCTCCATCGCCGGCGTCTTGTAGGCGGCCGGAGAAACCGCGACGTAGCCGGTCTTGATGCTCCATTCGGCAGCGCGCTCAGGTGCGGTCATCCACTGGATGAATTTCACTGCGGCCTTCTGTTGCTCAGGCGAGGCGCTCTTGAAGATGTAGAAGCTGCCGCCGCCGGTCGGCGAACCGCGCCGCTCCTTGGCCGGCAGCATGGCGACGCCGAAATTGAACTTGGCGCCATTCTTCACCGCGGTGAGATTGCCCGTGGTGTGCCACATCATCGCGGTCTTGCCTTCGAGGAAATCGGTGCGCAGCGTCGCCCAATCGATGCTGCCCTTGGGCATCACCGACTCCTTGCGCGACAGATCGACCCAGTAATCCAGCGCCGCCACCGTCTTCGGCGCGGTGAGATAGACCTCGTTCCCGGCCTCGTTCATCAGCTTCTGGCCGTTCTCGATCGCCAGTGCCTGCAACATCCAGTAGGCATATCCCGTCGTCGGAATCTCGATGCCCCATTGCGTGATGTTGCCGGATGCGTCCTTCTTGACAAGTTTAGCGGACATGCTGGCCATCTCGTCCCAGCTTGCAGGCGCTTTCTCAGGATCGAGCCCGGCTTCCTTGAACGCATCCTTGTTCCAGTACAGCACGATGGTGGAACGCTGGAACGGGATGCTCCAGGTCTTGCCGTCGATCTGGCCGTTGGCCATGAATGCCGGATAGAATTCCTTGAACCACGCTTTGTCACTCACAAGGCCATCCATCGGCACGATGGCGTTTTCGTCCATCAGTGTAAACACATCAGTCGAAAGCAGCACAGAGAGCTGCGGCGGCTGGCCGCCCTTCATCGCGGTCATCGCCTTGGTCATGGTATCGGTGTAGTTGCCGGCATAGACTGCCGTCACCTTGATGTCGGCGTTCTCCTTCTCGAAACGCGCGACCATGTCATCGATGATCTTGGTCACCGGGCCGCCAACCGCGACCGGATAATACATGGTGAGATCGACAGCGGCGGCCGGGCGCGGAGCCAGGGCCAATCCCGCAAGCATGGCTACAGCTAGCGTGGTTCGTCCAAAAACCCTCATAGTGTCCTCCCCTTTTGGCGCCGGCGGCGTATTTGCCGCAACCTGCCGGCCTCAACCAGACGCAGCTTGGCTCGGTTCACCGGCGGCCGTGTCTAACCGTCGGCCTGACGTTCTATCGAATTGGTGCTCGCGAATGCTATCCCATCCAAGCCGGATTGTATCGCCCGGCGCGGCCTTGCTGAATCCATTCTGTCGCACCGCAACCGGTTGCCCCTCGATCTCGCAGAGGATGATGCTATCCGCTCCGAGATGCTCGGTGGCCTTTACCCGCGCCACACGACCGTCTTGTGACACGATCCGGATATCCTCAGGACGAATGCCGACCTGCCGATCACCCTCGGCGATCAGGTTCATCGGCGGGGTTCCGATGAACCGCGCGGTGAAGGCGGTTTCCGGTCGATTGTAGAGTTGCTCCGGCGCACCGTTTTGTTCGACGCGGCCATCGCGCATCAGGACGACGCGGTCTGCCATCGTCATGGCTTCGGTCTGGTCGTGGGTGACGTAAACCATTGTCATGCCGAGGCGCTGCTGCAGCGCACGGATTTCCGTGCGCATCTCATGACGCAGCTTGGCATCGAGATTGGAGAGCGGCTCGTCCATCAGACAGACCTTCGCCTCGGCGATAATCGCGCGGCCGAGCGCCACCCGCTGGCGCTGGCCCCCGGACAACTGCGACGGCTTGCGTTCCAGCAATTGCCCGAGGCCGACGATATCGGCAACGCGCTTCAGCCGCTCGTCGCGTTCAGCGCGCGAGACGCGGCGCACGCGAAGTCCGAAGATGATATTCTCCGCGACACTCAGGTGCGGGAACAGCGCATAAGACTGGAACACCATCGATATCTGGCGCTGCGCGGGCGTCATATGGGTGACGTCGACGCCACCGATCGTCACGGAACCTGCGTCGGGTTGTTCCAGTCCGGCGATCAGCCGCAGCGTGGTGGACTTGCCGCATCCGGAGGGACCCAGCAGAACCAGCAGCGATCCTTCATCGGCCGTCACACTGACATCATCCACCGCGCGCGACGCGCCCCAGCTCTTGGTGATGTGGTCAAGCCTGATGACAGACATGGACGATCCCGTTGGAACAGCTTGCCCGCGACGATGCCGATGCCGACAATCCGGCCAAACCTTATCGCCTATTAGCCGTAGAGGAAGGCCTTGTCATCAAGGTCGATGGCGGGAAGTTCGTCCTTTTCACTCCAGTAATCCTGACTATGCCGCCACTCCGGCTTGTCGCCACGCTTCGGCAGCAGATGCATGCCACGCATCAGATAGCCCGGATTGAAGTTCTCCGAATCCATCCACGGCAGCAACGGCATATCCTTGTCTTCCGGCCGCAGCACCGGAACCACGCGCTTTGCGCCCTTCGCCTTCATATGGTTGAGCAGGCGGCAAACGAAATCCGCCACGAGATCGGAACGCAGCGTCCAGCTCGCGCGGAAATAGCCGAACACCCACGCCATGTTTGGAACACCGGTGAACATCATGCCGCGATAGGTGACCGTCTCCGAGAAATCCAGCGGACGGCCATCGATCTCGAAGGCGATATCGCCCAGTACATTCAAATTGAAGCCGGTCGCGGTCACGATGATATCGGCTTCCAGCGTCGTGCCCGATTTCAGCAGGATGCCCTTCTCGGTGAAGCGCTCGATCTCGTCGGTCACGACCGAGGCCTTGCCGGAACTGATGCCTTTGAACAGGTCACCGTCGGGAATGAACGCGATACGCTGCCGCCACGGTCGATAGCTCGGCGTGAAGTGCGTTTCGATATCGTAGTCCTTGCCCAGGAAGGCCCGAACGGCGCCCAGCAAATCTGCCGTGACTTTTTCCGGCTCGGCAATGCAGCGGCGCGTAAAGGCCTCCTGATCGAACAAGACCTTGCGGCGGACGATTTCGTGAATCCACGTCTCGTCGATCTTGAGCTCGCGCAAGGTATTGGCAAGATCATTGGCGTTGCGGCCCGTGATGAAAAACGTCGGAGAGCGCTGCAGCAGCGTGACATGCGCGCAATCGCCCGCGATGGCCGGCACCAATGTTGCTGCGGTCGCCCCCGAGCCGATGACGATGACGTTCTTGCCCTTATACTCCAGGTCTTCCGGCCAGTTCTGCGGATGCACGATCCTGCCCTTGAAACTGTCGGTGCCCTCCCACTCCGGCGTGTAGCCTTCGGAATGGCGGAAATAGCCCTGGCACATCCAAAGGAAGTTGGCCTCGTACCGCATCGTTTCGCCGGTATCCGTGCGAACCGCTTCAATGGTCCAGAGATTGTCCTTGCTCGACCAGCGGGCGGACAAAATCTTCTGCTGGTAGCGGATGTGCGGAGCGAGATCGTTTTCCTCGATCACCTCGCCCATATAGCGCAGGATCTCGGCAGCGCTCGCGATCGGCGCACCGACCCACGGCTTGAACCGATAGCCGAATGTATAGAGGTCGCTGTCCGAGCGGATCCCCGGATAGCGATGCGTGATCCATGTGCCGCCGTAGCTGGTCTGCGACTCCAGTACGACATAGCTGGTTCCCGGGCATTGATGCTTGAGATGATAGGCCCCACCGACACCGGAAATCCCCGCGCCGACGATCAGGACATCAAACCGCTCCGCCTTTTTTGCAGATTGCCGCAGCGGGCGTTCCTGCACGTCTGTTTCCGTCATTCAGAATTCCTCGGATCAATCATTCGATGTGAACGCCATAGCGACTCGGCCAACGACCACACACAAGCGAAGCATACCGGAGGAAGCACGCGCCCTCCTTCAAACCCGCTCGATGATAATCGCCGGCGCCATGCCGCCAGCAGCGCACATCGTCACCAGCCCGCGCTTGAGGTCGCGCCGCTCCAGTTCATCGAGCAGCGTTCCGATCAGGATCGAACCGGTGGCGCCGATCGGATGCCCGAGCGCGATCGAACCGCCGTTGACGTTCACCTTGTCGCGGTCGAGCTTCAGATCGCGGATAAATTTCTCTGCCACCACCGCGAAGGCTTCATTGATCTCGAACAGGTCGATGTCGTCGATGGTCAGCCCGGCCTTGGCCAGCACCTTGCGCGCCGCCGGCACCGGCGCGTTCAGCATCAATGTCGGTGAATCGCCCATGTTGGCCATCGCCACCACGCGCGCGCGCGGCTTCAGGCCGTGCTTCTTCGCATAGTCCGGCGAGGCCAGCAGCAGCGCGGCAGAGCCATCGACCACGCCGGACGAATTGCCGGCATGATGCATGAACTCGATATCGACATCCGGGTGCTTGGCCAGAATCAGCTTGCGAAACGTGGTACCCTTGTCGTCGAGCGCAAAGTCCGCCAGCGCGGCGAACGCCGGCTTCAAGCCGGAAAGGCCTTCGAGCGTCGTCTGCGGGCGCGGATATTCTTCGTGGTCCAGCGCCAGCGTGCCGTCTTCGTGGTGCACCGGCACAAGGCTCTTGTTGAAATAGCCGCCCGCGATCGCAGCGGCCGCGCGCTGCTGGCTGCTCAGCGCCAGTTCATCGACATCGCGGCGCGAGATGTTTTCCATGGTGGCGATGGCATCGGCGCAGACGCCCTGATGCGATTGCGGATGCCGCGCGCGCAGACGCAGGTTGCCGCTATCCATCATCATCGGCCCCTCGCCGCGGCGGCCTTCCATCGACATCATCTCGGTGCCGCCCGCGATCACCAGATCTTCCGATCCGGACATGATCTGTGCCGCAGCCATATTGACCGAAGTGATGCCCGAGCCGCAGAAGCGATCCAGCGTCACGCCGCTGGCGCGCACGTCGTAACCCGCATCCAGCGCCGACATGCGGCCGAGGTCGCCGCTCTGCGGTCCGCGCTGCGAACTGGTGCCCCAGATGATGTCATCGACATCGGCGGTATTGATGCCGGTACGTTCGGCCAGCGCCCGCAGCACGGCGGCGCCGAGCTGCTGCGGATGAATGCTCGTCAGCGCACCCTTGCCGGCCTTGCCAATGCCACGCGGCGTCCTGCAAGCATCGATAATCAGTGCGTCAACCATGTTGCTACTCCAAATTCACTGTGGCCGGCCGCCACGCCAATGACGCACGGACATTCCGAACGGCAAATGTAGCCTCGTTTCGCAAATGCGATCAATCGTCAAACCCGCCACATTCCGTTTGTTTTGGCAGGTGATATTCCGCCAGTTGAGATTTGCCTGCTCGCTGCTCCCCTGCACTGCATTTCCGGGATCAACTTCGCACTCCTGACCAAAGCACCACGACCTCTTCGCCCGTTGCTGGGCAGATGTGCCGAAGCGGTATTGCAGGGCGAAACACGCAAGTCCGCAAAATCGAAAATTTGATAGTGATCACACGCCCTTCGACGTGACGGCCACTTGCATCCAGCCGTCCATTTGATGCAAGGATCGGTTTCCGGATTTCGTGGAACGACAAGAGCCGCAGTTGGACCGATCAACCGGCACCAGCTTGCCTGCCAGCGAGTGGAGAACATGATGGCCTCAACATCAGGCGGCGAAGCAATCGTCAACGGCCTCGTCGCACACGGTGTCGATACCGTCTTTGGTCTGCCGGGCGCGCAGGTCTACGGCCTGTTCGACGCCTTCCAGCAAGCCCAGTTGAAGGTCATCGGCGCGCGGCACGAGCAAGCGTGCGGTTACATGGCTTACGGTTACGCGCGCTCCTCCGGCAAGCCGGGAGTGTTCAGCGTGGTGCCCGGGCCGGGCGTGTTGAACGCCGGCGCAGCATTGCTCACGGCGTTCGGAGCGAATGAGCCAGTGCTTTGTCTGACCGGCCAGGTGCCGACGCAATTCCTCGGCAAGGGCCGCGGGCATCTGCACGAGATGCCGGATCAGCTCGCCACGTTGCGCACATTCGTGAAATGGGCCGACCGGATCGAATATCCGGATTCAGCACCGACGCTGGTCTCGCGCGCATTTCAGGAAATGCTCTCGGGCCGGCGTGGTCCCGTGGCGCTCGAGATGCCGTGGGACGTGTTTACTCAGCGTGCAGAGAGCGGAACTGCAAAGCCTTTCGATCCGTTTCCCGCGCCGCAGCCGGACAGTGAACGCATTAAGGCTGCCGCGTCATTGATCTCCGGCAGCAAGGCACCAATGATTTTTGTCGGCAGCGGAGCGATTTCCGCGCGTGAGGAGATCCTCGAACTTGCCGAACTGATCGACGCCCCGGTGGTGGCGTTCCGCAGCGGCCGCGGTATCGTCAGCAACGCGCATGAACTCGGCATGACGTTCGCGTCGGCCTACGAAGTCTGGCCGCAAACCGATCTCGTCATCGGCATCGGGACGCGCCTTGAACTGACGGCGTGGCGCTGGCCATATCGTCCCGATGGGCAAAAGACCATTCGCATCGACATCGATCCTGCGGAGATGCGGCGTTATGCGCCCGATGTTCCGATCGTCGCGGATGCCCAGGCCGGAACGCGCGAGTTGCTGGCCGCCGTGCAGCGACGCGGCTTCACCAAGCAGAAGGGCCGCCGCGAGGCGATCCGCGCCGCGTCGGCATCGACGCTGAAGGACATCCAGTCGGTCCAACCACAAATGGCGTATCTGAACATCCTGCGCGAGGTGTTGCCGTCCAACGGCATCGTGACCGACGAACTGTCGCAGTTCGGCTTTGCGTCCTGGTACGGCTTTCCGGTTTACGAACCGCGCACGTTCATTTCGTCGGGCTACCAAGGCACGCTGGGCGCAGGCTTTCCCACCGCCCTCGGCGCCAAGGTCGCAAATCCCGATCGGCCGGTGGTCGCCATCACCGGCGACGGCGGCTTCATGTTCGCGGTACAGGAGCTGGCGACCGCGGTTCAGTTCAACATCGGCGTGGTCACGCTGGTGTTCAACAACAACGCCTACGGCAATGTCCGCCGCGACCAGATACAGGCGTTCGACGGCCGTGTCATAGCCTCCGATCTCGTCAATCCCGACTTCGTGAAGCTCGCCGAATCCTTCGGCGTCGGTGCAGCTCGGGTGACGTCGCCGGATGCATTCCGACCCGCGCTGGAAAAGGCACTGGCGGACGGCGGCCCTTATCTTATCGCCATCGAAATCCCGAAGGACTCCGAAGCCAGCCCATGGACATTCATACGGAGGCAGAAACCCTCCTGATTTTGTGACTGCGACAATCGTTCTCAGCGATTACCCGTCGCCGCCAAAAGGATGATGCGACGTGGACGCTAAAGACTTGTTATGATGCAAGGTCCACGCAATAATCGAGCTATTCGTATTTGCACTGCAATAATCTTGCCTGACTTCTCTGCAGCCGACAACAGAACAAACAAGCCACGACCGGCCAACCGGCGGGCGCCTCAGGAGGAAACACATGCCGATCGACCATCGCAAATTTAGTCGCCGCAGCGTGCTTGCCGGCACCGCCGCCGGCGCGGTTCTTTTGGGAGCTCCCGCCATCGTTCGCGCGCAAACAAAAGCGCTCAAAATCGCTGTGCTGCTGCCCCAGTCCGGTTATCTGGCGCAGGCAGGACAAAGCTGCCATCGCGGCGCGCTGGTTTCGCCATCGGTATTGTCGGATTTCGGCCATCACGTCGAACTCATCCACATCGATATGGAATCGAATCCCGATGTGGCACGGACCCAGACCGAGCGCGCCATCAACGAAGGCGCGCAATGCGTCGTCGGCGCCTTCGACTCCGCCGGTACGCTCGCCATTGCCCAGGTCTGCGAGCAACGGCAGGTGCCGCTGATCGTCAACATTGGCGCGGCGCCGCAACTGACCGAGCAAGGCTACAAATTCCTCGTGCGTAACTTCCCCACCGGCGGCATGCTGGTGAAGAACGGCCTGAACGAGATCCAGGCGCTCATCAACGCCACCAAGATCACGCCGAAGACCGCGGTGTTCCTGCATGCCAACGACAACTTCGGCATGGCGCAACGCAAGGGAATGGACGCGCTGTTCCCGACCGCCGGACTGCCGTTCAAACTTCTCGAATCCATCGCCTATGATCCGAAGGCGCAGGATCTCTCGGTCGAAGTAACCAAGATCCGCGGTCTCAATCCGGATCTGCTGCTGGTGGTGACGCGCGCCGCCGATGCCATCAAGCTGGTTCGCGATATCGTTCGCCAGAAATTCCAGCCTATGGGCATCATCTCGCCTGGCGCACCCGGCCTCTACGACGAGGAATTCTACAAGGCGCTCGGGCCACTGGCGGATTACCATATCGATGCGATTCCGTGGGCCAATCCGAAGTCGAAGGTCACGCAGGCGCTGGAAGCCGCCTTCAAGAAGGGGCAGCCGAATTTCCGCTTTGCGGTCGAATGCTTCAACGTCGGATTCACCTTCGATGCACTTCTGATCGCCGCCGACGCCTTCAAGCGCGCTGGCACCGCGACCGGACCGGAACTGATGAAGGCCCTGATGGCCACCAATCTCACCGACCACGCGATGATCGGGCCACCGATCAAGTTCGACGCGAAGGGGCAGAACGTCAATATTCCGTCAAGCTGCGTGCAAAACCGGTCGCAAACGCCGACTGTGGTTCTGCCTGCAGAGGTGGCGACCATGACGCCGGTCCTGCCGATGCCCCCGTGGCAGGGGCGGACCTGATCCCCGGCCACAAGCTCCACTGAAGGGCATCACGCTGCGGCGTGGTGCCTGATTATCTTGCTCACAAATCCCTGACACACCGATCGCAGCGGCGCTGCTGGCTGGAGTTCGCAATGACGGCAATCACCTTGAATGTCATCGTTCAAGGCGTGCTCACCGGTCTCGTCTATGGACTGATGGCACTGGGGCTCTCCGTCATCTTCGGCGTGATGCGGGTCGTCAATTTCGCGCACGGTGAATTCACCGTCGTCGCCATGTACGCAGCCTTCATCCTGTTCGAAGTCCTGCACGTCGAACCGCTGATTGCGTTGCTGCCCATTGCAGCGGTATTTTTCGGCATCGGCTACGTGTTGCAACGATCGCTCATCACGCCGTTCATTGGCCGCGCCGAACACGAACAGTTCATCCTGCTGGTCGGCCTTGCGACCGTGATCGTCAACGGCGTACTGCTGATTTTCGGCCCCGATGCGCGACCGATCAACCTGCCCTACAGCTTCGACAGCTACGCCGTCGGACCGCTGTTCATCGACAAGGTGCGCGTGCTGGCTGCCGTGGCCGCACTTGCTGTCGCGGCGGCCCTGTTCCTGTTCTTTCGCTACACCCGGACCGGAACGGCGATCCGCGCCTGCGCCGACAACCTGACAGGCGCAGCGGTCGTCGGACTCAACGTGAAGCAACTGTATGCGGTGACGTTCGGGCTGGGCCTTGCCTGCGTCGGCGCAGCTGGCTCTCTGATGGCGACAATCGCCGATGCGTCACCCGGGTTGGCGCAAGCCTATACCTTGCTCGCCTTCACGATCGTTATCATCGGCGGCCTTGGATCGATGGTGGGCGCGCTGGTCGGCGGCGTGTTGATTGGCGTTTCGGAGGCGCTGGCCGGATTTTATATCCAGCCTTCGATGAAAAGCATGTTTTCCTTCGCGCTGTTGATCATCGTTCTGGTCTTGCGCCCGCAGGGTCTGATGGGGCGGCGGCTTTGAGCGACATCTGGCATAACACGCGCTGGCACGGCAAGGCGATCGCTTTACTGTTGCTGCTGGCATTCATCGCCGCTCCCATCATCGCAGACCGCTATCTGCTGTCGGTGCTGATCCTGGTGTTTTATTTTGCTTATCTGGGCCAGGCCTGGAATTTGTTGATGGGGTTTGCGGGCCAGTTATCGCTGGGCCACGCGCTCTATCTCGGGCTCGGCGCCTATACGGCGACCGCGCTGTGGACCCTGTTCGGCATCGGACCATGGATGGGTGTCTTTATCGCCGTTCCAGTCGCAGCGGCGGCCGGCATGTTCGTCGGCTGGCTCGGCTGGCGCTTCGCCATCGAAGGGGTTTACTTCGCCCTCCTCACCATCGCCTTTGCCGAATTCACGCGGATCGGGTTCGATCATCTGCAAATCACCGGCGGCGCCGGCGGCATGTTCCTGTCGGTCAACAGCGTCGGCGCGGACAAATGGTGGAATCTCGGCGGCGGACCATTGTTGTACTACTATCTGTCGTTGGTGCTTGCCGTTTCGGCGACGTTTCTGGTTGCGCGACTGCGACAATCGTCGCTCGGATACCGCTGGCTCGCTGTGCGTGAAGATCCCGAAGCCGCCCAAGCCGTCGGCATCAACATTTTCCGCGCCCGCATGATCGCCATGCTGATCTCGTCCAGCATGACCGCGGTGGGCGGGGTATTTTACGGCTTCTACTATCGCAACCTGTTTCCCTCGCAGGTCTTCGATATCGGCCGGTCGATTGAACTGATCCTGGCGCCGATCATCGGCGGACTCGGAACGATCTTCGGGCCGATCGTCGGCGCGATCATCCTCACCCCCTTGGGCGAAGGCCTGACCGGGCTGATGCAGGCCTTCGGCATCAACGCCCCCGGCGCCAAATTGATCTTCTACGGCCTCACGCTGATGGTCATCATCTCGCTGCGGCCTGACGGTGTCTGGCCGTGGATCGCCCGCCATCTCCGGCTCGATGGATCGCGTAAATGACGGCCCTGCTCTCGGTTCGCGATCTCAGCAAGCATTTTCGTGGCCTGGCTGCCGTCAGTCACGTCAGCTTCGACGTGAACGCCGGCGATATCTTCGCCATCATCGGCCCTAATGGCGCCGGCAAGACCACATTGTTCAACATGATCGCGGGAGCGATGGCGCCCGATGGCGGTTCGATCGCCTTTGCCGGAGAACCCATCGAGGGCCTGCGCTCCGATGAGGTCGCGCGCCGCGGCATCGGACGTACCTTTCAGGTGGTCAAGCCGTTTCCAGCTTTGACCGTCGAAGACAATGTGGTGATCGGCGCATTGATGCGTACCAACGCGCTCAGCGAAGCGCGCAACACCGCACACGAGGTCATGACCCAGCTCGACCTGATCGGCAAGCGCCATCAGATCGCATCGAGCCTCACGCTGCCCGACCGCAAACGCCTCGAAGTCGCACGCGCTGTGGCGACGCGGCCGCAACTCCTGCTGCTCGATGAGGTCATGGCCGGCTTGCGCCCGACCGAAACCGACCGGATCGTTTCGATTCTTCGTGACCTCAATCGTTCCGGCTTGACGATCCTGCTGATCGAACATGTCATGCGCGCCGTCACCGCGCTGGCGTCGCGGATATTGGTGCTGCACCACGGTGCGGCAATCGCAGAAGGCACGCCGGACGATGTGCTCCGCGAGCCCGCGGTGATTGAATCCTACCTCGGCGCGGAGGCGTTGTAATGCTGCGCGTCGAAAACCTCAGTGTCTTCTATGGCGATGCGCAGGCGCTCGATGACGTCTCGCTCGCCGTCGACGAAGGCGCCATCGTCGCGATCGTCGGCGCCAACGGCGCGGGCAAGACCTCGCTTATCCGTACCATCGCCGGCATGCATCGGCCGGCATCCGGTCGCATCATGTTTCGCGACACCAACATCGCCGGCCTTCCAAGCCATCAGGTCTGCAATCTCGGGGTCGGTCAGGTCGCCGAGGGCCGGCAGATATTTCCATCGCTGACGGTGTCGGAAAATCTGGATATGGGAGCCATGCTGCCGCGGGCGCGCGCCAAGCGCGAACAGAACCGGCAGCGCGTCCTGGCCATGTTTCCGAAACTCGGGGAGCGGATCACTCAAGCCGCTGGCACGCTCTCTGGTGGCGAACAACAAATGCTCGCCATCGCACGTTGCCTGATGGGCGAGCCGAGCCTGATCATGTTCGACGAGCCGTCGCTGGGGCTCGCGCCCACTATCGTTCACGACGTACTGAAAACCATTCGCGACCTCAATGCCGCTGGCATCACCTGCGTGCTGGTCGAGCAGAATGTCGCCGTCTCGCTCAAGATCGCGAGTCAGGCTTACGTCCTCGAGAATGGGCGTGTGACACTGTCGGGCACCGGCGCCGACCTGCTCGCCGACGAGCGCGTGCGGCAGGCTTATCTCGGCATTTGAGGCGCTCGCGGGCGAACAACGCTCGCTCGCCTGCCCAGATAGAGGCGCCATCTGGCCTCTTCACGATCGCTGGCTGCTGCTCGCAAACAGTTCAAACGTCATCGACCTGATCCAGCGGTGCGCCGGATCGCGGTGAAACCGCTCATGCCAATATTGCGCAATTTCGATGCGCGGCAAGGCAATGGGCGTCTTGAATACAGTCAGGTCTAGCGGCCCTGCGAGGCTGTGCGCCAGATTGGCGGGAAGCGTTACGACGCCATCGGTCTGCGCAGCGACAATTGCACCGGCGATAAAGCTGGGGACCCGCAGCAGGATGTTGGATGGCTTGATTTCCGACGCAAGCGCGCGCTGGGCCTCGCCATGCGCGGCGTGACCAGTCTCCGACGCCGTCACAAGGATATGTCGCAGTTCAAGGAAGCTGTTGCGGGATTGCGACTTTGACAATTGCGGATGGCGATTGCGCATCACACTTACATATCCGTCGGAAAACAGACGTTGGCGGCGCAGATGCCGTGCAGCTTGCGGGAACGCACCCAGCGCAAGATCGGCCTCGCCTGCTTCGAGCTTGAGTTCGAATTGCCGGGAATCCAGCGGCACCGCGCGGACGCTGACAGTCGGCGCGACAGCGGCGACGCGAGCCACCAGCGGCGGCAGGAACCGGATCATGCCGACGTCGGTCAACAGCAGGCTGAACAGCCGATCCGACGTCTTCGGATCGAATGCCAGTGCGTCAGCGCGCAAGCCATCCGCAACGCCAAACAGCATCCGCAGCGGCGCGATCATGTCGAGGGCTTTCGGCGTCGGCTGCATGGCGTGGCCATTTCTGACCAGCAACGGATCGGAGAACTGCTCTCTTAGGCGCCCGAGCGTCTTGCTGACCGAAGGCTGTGTCGTCTCCAGTATCTGCGCGGTTTTGGTGATGCTGCCTTCCTGAAGCAAAACGCTCAGGATCCGCAGTTCTCGCAGGTCGAATTCAGAATATGCCATTTTGGCTATACCAGACATTCTATTTCGAACATGGCGGAGTTGGCCACCAAGCGATAGCCTCCGTCAATCAGAAAAACGAAACGACGCCGGGAGGCTTGCCATGAGCAAATTCGTCATCGAACCGCATTTTCGTCTTCAGGAATGGGTCGCGGAGGAAAAGGGATACTTCGCCGCCGAAGGCCTCGATTATGAGTTTCGCGAGCTGATCCGATCGACCGGCGGGCAGCATCACAACAAGGTCAACGAAGGCGCTTTCCAAAGCATCGAGAAAGGCCGCGAGGCCGACGTGAGTTGCGCCTGCCATTGGACGGTCAATGTCGCGGCCTCGAACGGCCACACCAAGCTTTACGCCGATGTTTATTCCGTCGCGCCGTCGGGCATCTTCGTGGCTGCCGACTCGCCCATCCGTACGCCGGCCGACCTTGCGGGCGTCCCCATTTCAGTGGGTTACCAATCCGGCAGTCACTATTCGACGATCCAGGCACTCGAGCAGTATATGCCGGCAGCCGACATCAATCTGACATTCGAAGACGGCATGCTGTTCCATCGCATGGAGCTTCTCCTCGAAGGAAAGAGTGCCGCAGGCTCGCTCTTCAACGGGCCCTATTATCTCGCCGAGCAGCTTGGATTCCGCAAGGTGATCGACACCACGTTCATGATCGCCGCGATGATCAAGGGTACGCCCGACCCGGAGGATATCCGCAAGTACTTCCGCGCTCTGAAAAAAGCACAGCGCGACATCGACCTGCGCCCGGAACTCTTCACCCATTACTACAAGAACGAATTCCCCGAACGCTTCCATGCGGCGATGGATACACGACGCTGGGGTCCGGGTGAGAGGATCGTCTTCGAACCATATTCACGTGAAGTGTTCGAAGAATCATTCAAGTGGATTGCCAAGCACGAGATCTTTTCCGAAGGCCGCATGGGATCGGGAGATTACGACCTGGCAACCGTTTCCTTCGCGGCCGAATAGCAATACCTGCAGTTGTGACGATGCATCGAACCTGCATCGTCACAACCAAGCCTCGATAGACGCGGATCAATTGCGCTCGCAACGACGGGCAGCGATTTTCACTTCTTGGTTTTTCCCGGATCCTTGACGGCGTCGAACGTCTGGAACTCAACATTGTAGAGTTCACCGTCGACCTTTTCGACCTTGCGGATGTAAATATTCTGCACGATGTCGCGGGTTTCAGGATCGATCGAGATCGGGCCGCGCGGGCTTTCCCACTGCATTCCCTTCATCGCACCGACCAGTGCATCTCCATCGGTTTTTCCGCCCGTCTTCTTCAGGGCTTCGTAGATCAGGTGAATGCCGTCGTAGCCGCCCACGGCGACAAATCCCGGCCGGGCGTTGAAGGCTTTTCTGTAGGCTGCGACGAAACTCTTGTTCGCCGCTGACGGATGCGCGGTTGAGTACATATGCGCAGTGACGGTGCCAAGCGCTGCGTCACCCATACCGTTGAGGAGATCGTCGTCCATCACGTCGCCCGGACCGATCACCTTGATGCCGCTCTTGTCGAGACCACGCTCGGTGAACTGCTTCATAAAGTTGCCGCCCTGCCCGCCCGGAACGAACACGAACATGGCATCCGGTTTCGAATCCCGCATGCGCTGGAGGAACGGCGCGAAATCGGGATTGGTCAGCGGCACCTTGACCTCATCGACGATTTGCCCGCCACCCGCGACGAAGTGATCCTTGAAGAATTTTAGCGCGTCGTTCCCCGGCGCGTAGTCGGAGGTCAGCGTCGCGACCTTCTTGATGCCGGCTTTGACGGCCCAGTCGCCGATGATCGTGGATGATTGCGCCAATGTGAAGCTGGTCCGGACGATATAGGGCGAGCGCTCGGTGATGATCGAGGTCCCCGCCAGCATAACGACTTCCGGAATCTTCGCCTGCGTGGCCAGCGGCGCTGCCGCCAACGCCGCCGGCGTGATGCCGAACCCGGCAATCACGTTGACCTTGTCGTTGACGATCAATTCCTGCGCGATGCGCTTGGTGTTCTCGGGATTGGCGCCATCGTCCTTGAGAATGATCTCGATCTTCTTGCCGGCAACGGTATCGCCATGTTGCTGCATGTATAGTTTGACGGCGTTATCGAGCTGCTTTCCAGTCGAGGCTTGGCCTCCGGTCATCGGTATGATCAATCCGATCTTGACCGTTCCATCCGCCGCTTCGGCGGAATATCCCGAAGACATCCCAATTGCTGCAACCATTGCGACCGCCGCGACAACTCGCGATAGTCCCGTGCCCTGAATCCACATAGACGTTGTCCCCCTGCTTTCAATTTATGTATCGCGGCCTTTTGGCCATCTCATACGACGTGACTTATGGTCGAAACAGCAAACAAGCTTTCCCGGCATTGAAACGAGCGACGTGGCGAACCGCGTCTGCCGTTGCCGACGTGTCTTCAGGCCGCATACTCCGGCCGCTTTGGCGTGAAGACGTCGAGATTGAGGACAGGCTCATCGCCGATGACCTCGCCCCAATGTTCGACGTTGGATGGAATCACCAGCAACCCACCCGGTCCCAGATCCTGGGTCGCGTCGCCGACATGAAATCTGATCTTGCCCGCCAGGATATAGACGATCTGCTCATAGGTATGGCTGTGAGGCTTGGGTTCGTGCCCCGGCATCAGACGATGCAATGCCAGCGTGGCGGCGCTGCCGGAAAACGCCTTGCGGTCGACACCTTCACGGACCGGGGTCCATGGTATCGCATCCCAATCGATCTTGTGCAGGTCCACGCCCCATCCTCCTTCGCTACTCGAGATATGAAACAGCGCCGATCGAGCCGTATTCCGGCTCAATCGAAAATGAAATCCTTCAGGCTCGGCACACCCTGCCCTTCATAGGCAGTGGAGTTCAGCTTTAGCGACATCGCCTTGGCGCACGCCAACAGAAGCTTGAGCTGCTCCGGTTCGACTGGCTCGTGGACATATTGCGTGGTGCCGACGATAGCGATGGCACCAACCACTTCACCGTCGAAGTTCATGACCGGCGCAGCGACAGCAGAAATCCCCAGCAGCGTTTCATCCATCGCAACCTCGTAGAACTGGCATCGGATCTTCTCGAGCCGGCTTCGCAAGGCAACAGGGTCGACGATGGTTCGCGGCGTGAAAGACGCCAGCTTGCGCGCCAGCACGCGCTGTTGCACGGCCGCCGGCGCATAAGCGAGCGTGACGCGCCCCTGTGCCGAGGCATGTGCCGGCAGCCGATAACCGAGACGCACGGAGATCGTCACCATGTTCGGGCTATCGACCACGGCATTGACGATGGCATCGCCATTCGCCGGCATGCTCAGCACCACGGTCTGATGCGTAAGATCGCGCAGCTTGACCATGTATGGTTCGGCCAGCCGCCGCAGATCGAACTGATCGGTTGCTGCCTGCCCGAGATGAACCAGCTTCGGCCCCAGCCGATAACATTCGGTCTGGCTGTCCTGGTCGACGAAGCCGAGAGCTTTCAAGGTGGAGAGGTGGCGATGTATCTTGGCCTTGGTTTCCCCGAGCTGGTTTGCCAGCGCGGTCAAGCGCACCGGCTGGGCGGCCGCTGCCAGCGCCTCCAGTATCTCAGTCGCGGCAACGACTGACTGAATCAGCGGTCCGCCCTTTTCGGGTAATTCCTCGCCATCCGCCAAATCGGCGGGCAACTCCAGAGGCGCATTCTTGAGTTTTTCCATCGATAGACCTGTCAGCCCGCCGTCCACGGATCGAAGCCATTCAAGGGTGGCAAAACCCTCGGCTCCCCGGTTGCGGCATAGTCGGTAAATTCAACGTCCGGTGTCATCGTGCGATAGGAGCCGCGATAAAAAACCAGCGGTTCGCCCGTGACGAGCCTTTCAAATCGCATGACATAGCCAACGACGATCACGTGGTCGCCGCCGTCATAGAGCGCATGGATTTTGCATTCGAAACTCGCAAGCGCTCCGGCGATCAGCGGACAGCCGCAATTCTGCCCGAGCACATAGTCAACGCCGCTCCACTTGTCGTTGGAGGGTGTCGCGAACCTGTTGGATAATTCGCCCTGATCCGTTGCGAGGATACTGACCGCGAACACTTTTGAGTTTTCGAACGCCGCAAGGCTCGGCGAACGGCGGGCGAGGCTGAACTGCACGAGCGGCGGATCGAGCGAGACCGACGTAAACGAGTTCGCCGTCAACCCGATCAGAGCCCCCCGTTCGCCAATCGTAGAAACCACGGTCACGCCCGTCGGGAAACTCGAAAGCGCGTTACGGAAACCGCGCCGGTCAAGCACCGCGACATCCTGATCGATCGACGGCTGCGCGGTCATGATGACGGCAACGCCTCCGCCGCTACAAACGCCTTCCAGTAATCGGGACGGCTGACCTGTTCCTGATAGGTGCCGAGGCGATCCGCAGCCTGCCCGATGAGCGCTTCGGCCGTCAAAGCCTTGCGATCAAGATACCCGGAGAATTCCTCCAGCATGCGCGGCACCACCGAAAAGCCACCGGAAAAGATCGCGGAGCTCACCTGCACGGCACTCGCGCCCGAGAGCAGGAAGCGCGCGATGTCCAATCCGCTGCGCGCACCATTGGTGCCGATCAACGGGAAATCCGTTCCCAATTTGCGACGGCACTGTACAAGCCATCGGCAGGTCAACGGCAACGCCCACGCCCCGCCGAACCCGGCGTTGGTCCCCAGCATCGGAGACATAGTTTCGATATCGGGAACGAAGGCCATGAACCGGCCCATGATCGTCACCGCATCCGCGCCGGCGTCCTTGGCCGCTTGCGCCAGGCCGGCGACATCCTCGCTCTGGCCGGTCAGCTTGACCCAGATCGGCAGCCGCACAGCCGCACGAACGCGCGCGACGATTTCCCGAACACGCGTGCTGTCGCGTTCGAGAACGATCGCTCCGCGCGCCGCCTCGTTGCCGTGCGGTGCGCCGATGTTCAACTCCAGTATGCGCAAGCCGGCCTGCTCGACCGCCTGCGCCATTTGTACGCAACGATCGAGGTCAGCGAGAATGAGGCTCGCGGCCACATAGGCATCGCGCTGCGCCGCTTCACGATCCAGCACGCGCAACATGTCGAGCCATTCATCGAACGACTGCTGCGCCAGCCCCGACCGGCACAGCAGGCTCGCGTCCGGTGGCGGCGCAAATGTCCACGGCAATTGCCGCCATGTGCTGTCGAGCAATGCGTAGTCGGTGCTATCGAGTTGCCGTTTGGCGGCTTCGACTTCGTTGGCTGATTTCGGAATCACAACGGCCGCGCCAGCCGCGAGCGCCTGGCGGACACCCTCGGCGTACATCAGATGCTCGCCGGCACCGCAAATCAATGGCGACTTCAATCTGATGGCGCCGATCGAAACGGCTGTATCCTGAACTGCCATTGTCGCCTTTCGCAAACGGCCGGCTTACTCCGCAGCAGAGAGCACGGGCCGGAAACCAAGCGGCGTACCGTCGCCGGTTTGCCGCGCCTCGAGGCCATCGAGCAATTCCGTGACGCGATCCACGTACGGATCCTTGTCGTAGATCTCGTACAGCGTGCCGGCAAGCCGCACGGGATCGCCTGAATAATATCGCTCGTAGAGCTGCTGCCGGCCCGAGAATGACGACACAGCCGCGTCGAATGCAAGGCGAAACAGCTTGATGCGATAGCGCGAATCCGCGTTGGCCGCCTGGAAATAGGCTTCAACGTCCTTGCCGACGGGACCTGAAAGTTCAGCGAAGGAAGGCACCGCGACCAGACCGCCTGCACCCAGGATCTGAATGATCTCGCACATCCGAATGAACATTTTCGGGAACATCATTCGGATCGTCCACAGCGGCATCGCGGCAGGCGTCATGAAGCCCTGCGCATTGGGCGCGGCATCGACTTCGCTGGCGCGCAAACACGCTCGAACGAATTCGGTGTATTGGATCAGTTCAGCCAGCATGCCCTGCACATGCAGATGCGCGTCGACCTTGGTCGAACGCACCATCGCAAATGCCACCGCCATCATGAATTCGGCTTTCGCCAAATTCTTGGTCGAGAACTGATGCATGATCTGCGGCATCGCGCCGGTGCGATTGTAGAGACCATTGCACATCTCCGCGTCGCGATAGATGAAAACCCGCTCCCACGGAATGAAGACATTGTCGAAGATGACCATGGCGTCGGTTTCATCGAGTCGCGACGACAGCGGGAAGTCCATCGACGAGCCCGGATTTTCGTGGATGACCGATGGGCGGCAAATGAAACGCAATCCAGGCGCATTCACGGGAACTGCAAAGCCGAACGCGTACGGCTTGGCCTCTTCGCTGTTGGCGAGATAGGTCGAGGGCATCACCAGCAGGTCATGGGAATAGGCGCACAGCGTCGCCACCATGCGGGCACCGCTCACCACGATGCCGGCATCGGTTTCCTTGACGATCTTTGCAGCCAGATCCTTGTCCTGCTTTTCCACCGGCTTGGAACGGTCCACCTGCGGATTGATCAGCGTATGCGTCATCGCGATGTCGTTGTCGCGGCAGTGTTCGTAGTAATTCCAGATGTTCTGCGCGTACTTCTTGTCTTTCTGCCCGAACGTGTCCGAGGCCGAGGCAAAGCCGGTCAGCGTGATATTCATGAAATCCGGACTGCGTCCGAACATTCCGCACGTCGCGTCCATCCAGGTCTTCACCATGCCGCGCCGACGAACCAAGTCGTCGACGCTTTTCGGCTGGATGAAGGACATGCCGACCCGCTCGCCGTTGGACGGCGACTTGTAGGTCATCATATCGATGCGTTTGGGATCGTGCTGCATGTCGTACAGCTCGGCCATCGTATACGCCGCCGCGGCGAAACGCCGGTCCTTGGTGACGTCCTTGACCAACTCGCCGTCGATCCACATCTGGCGGCCATCGCGCAGCGATTCGATATAGTTTTTACCGGTCCGAATGCCCATCACTTCCCTCGATCAAAAAATCAGGCGTCGACGCCTTCCAAAACGATGAGGCCGTATCCGGTCAGCATCGGCGCATAGTAGTGGCGGTGAATGCGGCGCACTTTGTCACCAAGCGCCGAACGCATGGCGAGCCACATGATCATCTCGACGGATTCAGCGCCGCCGCGCTCCATGTAATCGTGGTGCCTGAGCTTCACGAGCGCCTGCGGATCGCTCTCCAGCAAATCGAGAAATTCGTTGTCCCAATCCGGGTTCATAAAGCCGAAGCGATCGCCATGCAGTTGATGCGACATACCGCCGGTGGAGACGACCAGCACCCGCAAATCCTTCGGATAGCTCTCGACCGCACGCCGAATGGCCTGCCCCAAGTGAAAGAAGCGCTTCGGCGTCGGCAGCGGATGCTGGATCACGTTGGCGGCGAGCGGAATCAGCGGTGCCGGCCAGCGATTGTCGGTCAGCAACGGCAGGATCGACAGGATACCGTGGTCGACCGGCATCTCCTGGCAGATGGTCGGATCGAATTCGTCTTCGACCAGGCTCTGCGCCATGTGCCACGAAAATTCGGCATCACCGGGCAAATCCGGCAGGTCGCGCTTGCCCCAGCCTTCGTCCGCCTGCGGGTGCTTGTCGGAAACCCCAAGCGCGAACGTCGGATAGGCGTCGAAGAAGAAACGGTTCATGTGATCGTTGTAGACGGCGACGATCAAATCCGGCCGCAGCTTGTCGAGCCACGCTTTTGCCGGCGCATATCCATCGTAAAGCGGCGCCCACATCGGGTCCTTCTGCAAGCCTCGATCAAACGAATGCGCGATCGAGGGCGCATGCGAACAACCGATGCCGCCAACAATGCGCGCCATCTCACTGCTTCCTTTCGACGGCAGAGCCTTGTTTGCCGGGCCGGGTCTGCATGAATTCATCGAAGCTCTGGCCGCGCATCTGCGCGCCCATCTGCAACAGGTTCTGTCCCACCGCGCCGCCGACCTTGATCAGCACGTAGATGTTGCCGCCGGCGGCAACGAGCCCTTTCCAGTCGCGCTTGGCGACAAGGTCCATTTCAGCGTCCGTCAGTTCGCACGATTTCATGTAGCCGCGCTCATCCGCGCGGAAGGCATCGCGGTTGGCCTCCTTGGTCAACGACATCGCGAATTTGTTGATGCGGTAGCCCTGGCGTGACCGCGCGCCGGTGAAAACCGTCGTGCCGGCAATGGGCGTGTCCCTATACGTTGCTGCCATGGTTCCGATCCGTCCCTGGTATCGAAATGTGAGACAAATTCTTTTTGTACGATACAACTATCCAGACAATTTCGATCCCGTCAACCCGCAAGGCAGATTTGACAGCCAACAACCAACTCACTATCGTCTAATTACGATACCAAGTATTGTAATGCGAAACATACAATACTCCAACGTACTAGGCGAGAGACATCGTGACTGCGGACATCCCGGCACCTTCGAGCTACGCGCTGGCCGTCGACATTGGCGGTACATTTACCGACGTGGTGCTGCGCAACGCGGCCGGCAAAACCTGGGTCGACAAGACGCTGACGACGCCCGAGAGCCTCGACGTCGGCTTCTTCCGGGCCGTCGATGCGGTTCTGGTAAAGGCCGCTATCAAGCCGACTGCGGTCACCGATGTCGTGGTGCATGCAACCACCGTCGTCACCAACGCCGTCATCGAACGCAAAGGGCCGATTACCGCCCTGCTGGTGACGGAAGGTTTCCGCGATATCCTGACCATCCGTGACGAGCATCGCTATGAGATGTTCGATCCGCAGATCGAGTTCCCGGTGCCGCTGGTGCCGCCGGAATTCACCTTCGGCGTGCCCGAACGGGTAGCCGCGACTGGCGAGTTGCTGAAGCCGCTCGATCGCGCCAAGGCCGAAGCCATCGTCAAGGAACTGCGCGCGAAGAACGTCGTCTCGGTCGCGATTTCGTTCCTGAACTCCTTTCTCAATCCGGAGAACGAGCGCGCCATGCGCGCCGTGCTCAAGGAACTGGCGCCCGAACTGTATGTCTCGATCTCCTCCGAAGTCGCGCCGCTGATCCGCGAATATCCGCGCAC
>Ga0207657_10001671_pt1 | contig 23928 bp, 25 predicted proteins | sample KBSC33metaG_FD_184316 | JGI IMG/M metagenome (GOLD analysis project Ga0207657, IMG submission 184316) | Corn rhizosphere microbial communities from Kellogg Biological Station, Michigan, USA - KBS C3-3 metaG (SPAdes) (version 2) | ecosystem: Host-associated > Plants > Roots > Rhizosphere > Soil ... | reverse complement strand
TTCCGCTGCTCAACAAATCCTTCAACTGCGCCTATTCCGGGCACGACCTCTGAGGCACCGCCATGCGCCGACTGCTCCTCGACGGTCTACTGCACTCCCCCCTTACGGAGCGCCCGCCGCTGCCTGCGGACGGAGCGCTCGCGGAGCTGGGGCGGGCCGTCGAGCGTGCCGCGCATAAGCGCCTGGGGCGCAGCCTTGCCATCCGCACCGTCGATGCGGGCTCCTGCAATGGCTGCGAACTCGAACTCAACGCCTTGAGCAACGTCTTCTACGATCTCGAACGCTTCGGCCTCCACATCGTCGCCTCGCCGCGTCATGCAGACGTGCTGACGGTGACCGGGCCCGTCACACGAAACATGGCCGGGGCACTGAGAGCCGCCTATGAAGCAATGCCCGACCCCAAATGGGTGATCGCGATCGGCGACTGCGCCGCCGACGGCGGCTGCTTTGCCGGCAGCTATGCGGTATTGGGCGGGGCGCACCACGTGGTGCCGGTCGACCTGCATATCCCCGGATGCCCGCCGCGACCAATCGAAATCCTTCGGGGCCTGCTTGCCCTGCTGGAGCGCGTCAATGCCCACAGCCATCAAGAGCGGGGTAGTGCTTGCTTGATCCCCTCGCCGGCGGCCGTCGTCGGACGCAAAATGCCTGAACATTGATGTGCTGCGCGTCAGCATGTAAATGTGATCCTGTCTTACGCCGTGCCGAGAGGAACCGCCATGATGACCGCCGCACAGCTGCGCGCCGCACGAGCCCTGCTCGGGATCGACCAGAAGACCCTGGCCGGGATGGCCGGTGTCGCCCTGCCCACCATCCAGCGCATGGAAGCCAGCGAAGGCAATGTTCGAGGCATCGTCGATACGCTGACCAAGGTGATCGAGGCGCTCAATGCGGCAGGCGTCGACCTCATCGGCGAGAATGCCCGTAGCGACGGCGGCGGCCGCGGCGTAAGATTTCGACAGCCCAAGCTTCCCACCTCAAGAGAGCCGTGACAGCGCGTCTCGAGGCAATCCCGCTGGACGGATTTTAGCGGAATGATTGATTTCTCTGTCATCCGCCGATCCAGGCAAACCGACAGATAATCCGCCATGGGTCGCAATGCGGCTGAGAAGCGGAGCAACAGCCGTTCAAGCCACCAAGCCACTTCTCGCCGGCAGAGTCCGGGTTCGCAGTTGGGAAGGATTTGGCGCGCCCTAAGAGATTCGAACTCCTGACCCCCAGATTCGTAGTCTGGTGCTCTATCCAGCTGAGCTAAGGGCGCGCGGGGGCCGGCGGCAGGCGCCGGCCGGCAACGGGGATGGCATATAGAAGCCGGAACGGCATTGCAAGCCGGCCCGTGGCGATGTGCAGCACGGCAACGCGCCGCGCCCGCCTCAAGATAGCCAAGCTTGCATAATCTTGTAGCGCCACAAAGTTGCGCTATATCTCCGTGCCCCTGGCGCCAGCCTTGATGAGATTTTTCGATGTTTGTCGCCTTTGACCCCCAGCTCGACTGGGCCGCCTACGACCACGTAATCATCGGCGCCGGAGTGGCAGGCCTGTTCCTCGCCCAGAAATTCGCTCCCAAGGCCCGCGTGCTGGTGCTCGAGGCAGGGGGCAGCGACCTCAGCACCGCCGCCGGCGAGGGCTATTACGACCTCGACGTCACCGGGCGCGACTATGGCGCGCTGGGCCAGCGGCTGTCGGTGTTCGGCGGCACGTCGAATCACTGGGGCGGACACTCCCACCCGATCAGCCCGCTGGTGTTCGACAACCGGCCGGGATTCCCCGGCTGGCCGATTGCCTATGCCGACTACGCGCTACATTTGGGGGAGGCACAGGCGTGGCTCAACCTCGGCCCCTTCGGCAAGGAGAAGGGCACCACCGGCATCGAGCGCGACCTGCTGGGCCACGCGCAAAATCTTGCGGCGCTGCACTTTCAGTTCTCCAACCCGATCCGCCGCTTCGGCGACGCGCCAACGCAGCAGAGCTTTGCCAACCTGGCCGGCATCGACATCGTGCTCGATACCCGGGTCATCGATATCCGGCTCGACGCCGACGGCAAGCGCGTCGAAAAGCTCGATCTCTGCCATCTGCCGAGCGACCGCCGCGCCACCATTCCGGTCAAGCAATTGTTCCTCGCCGCCGGCGGGATCGAGAATCCGCGCCTGATGCTGTGGTCGGCGCGCAAATACGCGGCCGGCAATCCGCTGGCCGGGGGGCGCAATGCACTGACCGGCAAATTCTTCATGGAGCATCCCTCGCTCAGCCCGGTCGAAATCTATGTCGATGCCCGCGCCGATATCGCGGCGCTGGCACCCCACCTCGATGCCGACCGGATGATGAACGTCGTGCTCGGCCCCACCGAAAAGTTTCTCGAGACACACGACCTCACCCGCTTCGGCATGCATTTCCAGGAGACCCCGCAGCCGGCCACCGACGACGTCGAGATCCACGCCGGCGAAGATTTCTTCGTCGCCCGCTCGATCGACTACCGCCGGATCATGCCATTCTTCATTTTCGAGCAGACGCCCAACCGCAACAGTTTCGTCGGGCTGTCGCAAAAGCTCGGCAAAGACGGCACGCCGTTGGCGCGGCTCAACTGGTACATTCCGCCGGAGGAGATCGCGCGCTACCGCAAGGGCGTCGTGATGTTCAGCGGCCTCATCAACCAGTACGGCCTCGCCAAGACACGGCTGGTGGGCGATGCCACAGCGACCGACTGGAACAAGCTGGGCTTCGGCAATGCCTCCCACCAGATGGGCACCACCCGCATGGCGCACGACGCGGCGGGGGGCGTGGTCGACGCCAACTCGAAAGTATTCGGGCTCGACAACATGTATGTCGCGGGCGCGTCGGTGTTCCCCTCGACCGACATCGTCAACCCGACGCTCAACCTCACGGCGCTGACCGCGCGGCTCGCCAATTTCATCCTCAGCGCACCGGCAGTAAGTGCCGGGGCAACCTACCGCTTCGGAACGGGCCGCGACGCCAACGCGGCGCTCGGCAAGGGCTGGTCGAAGCCGGAATTTGCCGGCGTCTGGAGCGACGGCGACACGGCGGCACTGACTTTTGCGCGCGGCAACGCCAAGACGCTGAGCTTTCTCAGCTCGGCCAACGGTCAGGCGCAGGTCGAGATCGAGATCAACGGGACGAGCGTCTATAGCGGCCCGGCAAATGCCGTGTCCGGCAAGGCCTTCCCGGTCGGCGACCAACAGAAGCTGGCGCTTGGCCTGCACTTCTCCAATATCGTGTCGCAGAAGGATGCGGGGCTCAACAACGACCCGCGGCAACTTGGTATTTTCCTGCAATCGGTGGCGCTCAAATGAGGGGCACGATGAAACGGCGGAACCTGCTGGTCGGAGCCGGCGTGGCGGCGATCGCCTTGGTCGCCGGCGGGGCGACCGCGACCAGGCTGCTGGTGGTCGATCAAGATTCGCCCGAAGCCGAGGACGCCGCGTACGCCAGGCTGCTCGGCGAGGTGCACGACGACTACATCAACGGCCGGGTGGTGGAGTACCAGGGCTGGGTGCTGTCGCAGCACGAGTTCGACACCCTGGCGAACCGGGAAAAGCACGCAGCCAAGCCGGTCGCCGCCAGCTAGAGTTCGCGGCGGCCCGATGGGAAGTCATTCCGTCGCCGGCACGCCGGCCCTCAAAGCTCACCCCGGGGGCCTTCGTCGCTGCGCAAGCTAGCTCGAACCACTCCAGCAACAACCTCACGTGAGGCGGAGGCTCGCTGGCAAGGTGACGGTGAAGATTGTGCCGGGGGCGTCCGGAATATAGGCGAGATGGCCGCCATTGCCCTCGGTCAGTTCGCGCGCAATGGCAAGGCCAAGGCCGGTGCCGCCGGCCCGGGCGGAGCCTTCGAAGGCAACGAACAAATTGTCGCGGGCGCGGGGCGGCAGCCCGGGACCGTTGTCGGCAAAGCTCAGGGTGAGCCCGTCGCGGTCCTCGGCGTAGCCGATGGTCACGGCCGGATCGGCGATCTTGCCGGCCGATGCCTCGAGCGCCTCGCGGGCATTCTTCAACAGGTTGACGAAAACCCGGGCGAGTTGGTCGGGGTCGGCCTTCACCGTCACCGCGTCGGGCACCTCGGAGGTCACCCTGATATCCGGATGTGCAACAAGCCCGGCGTCGAAGATCGATTCCTCGACCAGCGCCTTGAGATCGACGGGCACCGGGCGGGGCGGGGCGCCGCTCTGGCGGCCGTAATCGATCACCGACTGGGCGAAGCCGATGGCCTTGTCGAGGGTATGCACGAGGCGGGGCGCGAGGCGTTGCACTTTCGGGTCATCGAGATTTGCCACCTGATCGGAGAGCAATTGCGCCGCGGTCAGGGTGTTGCGCAAATCGTGGTTGATCTTGGCGACGGCGAGGCCGAGATCGGCGAGGTGGCGACGCTGCTTCAGCATCGAGAACAGGTCGGTCTGCATCGCTGCCAGTTCCTGCTCGACCACGCCGATCTCGTCCTTGCGGTGGCCTGGCGCAAGGATAAGGCTGGCGTTCTCGGGGGCCTGCCGGTAGGCGACGATGTTGGCGGTGACGCGGCGGATCGGCGCGACGAGGATGCGATTGAGCAGCACGAACATGACGATGGCGATCAGGGCGGCGATGACCAGCGAGATTTCGACGATATTGCGCGAATAGATCAGCATCTGGCGGCGCAGCGGCGCCTCGGGCATCAGCACCTCGACCTCGCTTTGCCCGTCGCCGTCGGCGGAGCCGACGATTCGCAGCGTACGGCTGCCATCCGATAGCAGGGTGTCGACAGCGCCCGAAATCAGCGCCATCGGATCCTGGGTTCGCATGTCGGCCAGCACCGCCTGGCGCGGCATGGCGGAATTGTCGAGCTCGATGAGCTGGCTCTTGCCGCCGGCGCGGTAGACGATGGCGGTGGCACCGGCGGAATTGAGCAGGTTGTCGGTGACCATCTTGGGGATGTTCATGGCGTCGGGCACCGCGTCGATGACGCGCGCCGCCACGATGCCGATGCGCAGCCGGTCATTGAGCCAGGCGGCGCGGAAATTGCCGAGCGAGGGGAGATAAATGACGACTTCGACCGCGAGGATCACGACGATGATCGTCGCGATGAGCTTGACCGAAAGGCCGGAGAACGGCCCGGGCATGGCGCGGCGTTCGTCTGTCATCTCAAGCCATTATAGGGCGGATTGGGCTCACGGCAACAGCCGCCGGAGGGCCAGCAGCCTTGCCAGCCAGGGATTGGCGGGGGTCGAGCGCGCCGCCTCCTCGCCGAGTTGGCGGACGATTTCGGCGAGGCTCGGATAGGGCGCGAGCAAGCCCCCGAAATGCCGGATCGACAGCCGGTTGGCGATGGCGAGGGTAAACAGCGACAGCAGTTCGGCGGCGCCGGGGCCGACGACGCCGGCACCCAGCAGCCGGCCGCCCGGGTCGACCACGAGCTTGACGAGGCCATAGGCCTGGCGCTCGATGCGAGCGCGGTCGTTTTCGGCGAGCGACAGGCGCAGCACGCGGTAGCCACGCCCCCGCCGCGCCGCGGCGGGCTCGCTGAGGCCGATCTGGGCCAATTCCGGATCGGTGAACACGGCGATCGGCAGGCGGGCCGGTTCGAAGCGGGCGGGCAGGCCGAACAGCGCCTGCCTGACCACGAGGTCGGCGTGATGGGCCGCCACATGGGTCTGCCGGGCACCGCCGACGGCGTCGCCCACCGCATATACCCGCCGGTTGGAGGTCCGCAGCGTCGGCGCGAGCACCAGGCGACCGGTAGCGGCATCGCGGCGGATGCCGGCCTTATCCAGGGCGAGGCCGTCAAGGCTCGGCACCCGGCCGGTGGCAACGAGAATGTGGGACGCATCGAGCACCGCCTCGCCAGCGGCGGAACGGATGACGACGCCGATGCCGAGACTGCGCTGCTGCACCGCCGTCACCTCGGTCGCGGGATGGATCGCCACGCCCTCTTCGGCGAGTTGGCGGAGCGCGATTTCGACCAGCTCCGGATCATAATCGGCGAGCGGGGTGGCGTGGTCGACCAGCGTCACTTCCGAGCCGAGGCGGCGAAAGGCCTGCGCCATCTCGGCGCCAATGGGGCCGGCGCCGATGATCACCAGATGCGTCAGCTTGCGGGGGTTGTCGACGATCGAGGCGCTGGTGAAGAACGGCACGTCGCCCAGCCCGGCGATGTCGGGCACCACGGGCCGCGATCCCGTGGCGATGACGAAGCGCCGGGCCCGCACCTGCCGGGTGCCCACCGCCAGGGTGCGGCGGTCGAGAAAGCGCCCCTCGTCCGCCAGCACATCGATGCCGAGGGCGTGCAGGTGCTCGGGCGTCATGGCGGGCGCCGCTCCCTCGATCACCCGGTGCACGTGATCGAAGACCGCGCGGGCGTTGATATTCGGTTCGGCATTGGCGATGCCGAAGGGGCCGGCGGTGCGCAGGTAATGCGCCCGGCGCCCCGCCGCGACGAGCGCCTTGGAGGGGATGGCACCGGTGCGCAGGCTGTCGCCGCCCAGCGGCCCCGGTTCAACCACGATAACGCTCGCGCCATGGGCGCGGGCCCGGGTGGCGACGGCCAGACCACCGGCGCCGCCGCCGATGACGCAAATGTCAGGGGTGAGGAACTCTGCCATTGGCCGATCCCTGCCTCTCTGGTGCCCGAGGAAATGCCGTGAATGCCGCGCCGGAAAGAATTAGCAGCCGACGGCGGCAAGGCAATGCGAATTCAGCAGGAAAAGCCGCGGCATTTGGGGTAAGTTCGGGCGGTGCGGACCGCCCGGGGCGGCGGCAGGCCGTCGCGTTGACTTCGCCAACGCAATTTTCTATAAGCCCGCCAACATGCCGTTCGACTGCGAGCCTTGCTTGCGGTTCCGGTGGGTATTTCTTCGCACCTCCTTAGTTAGAGGAACCGCGCGCGGCGTGGTCTGATCTCATGAAGCGTACATTCCAGCCGAGCGTTCTCGTACGGGCCCGCCGCCACGGTTTCCGGGCGCGCATGGCGACCAAGGACGGCCGCATCATCCTCAACCGCCGCCGCAATGCCGGTCGCAAGAAACTCTCCGCCTAAGGCCGGGAGCCGATGACCGGCGGGCCGCAGGGCGCCACGGGCCTGAGACGGCTCACCAAACGGTCCGAGTTCCTGAGGGCCGCCCGGGGCAAACGCGTCGGGCGCCCGAACTTTGCGCTGCAGGCAGGAAGCGTCGAGGACATGGCACCGGGCCTCGGCTTCACGGTCAGCAAGCAGGTGGGCAACGCGCCCGAACGCAACCGCGTGAAAAGGCGTCTGCGGGCGGTGGCGAGGGCTTGTGCCGAGCGTTTCAAGCCCCAACATGATTACGTGCTCATTGGGCGCCGCGATGCGCTTGGTGCGCCCTTTCCGGTGCTGGTCGCCGATCTCGAACAATTGCTGGTGCGGCTCGATACCGCAACGCCCAACCGCCATCGCGCCGATGGCCGCCGGAACAGGGGACCATGAAGGACAGCCGCAACGTCATTCTCGCCATTGCCCTCAGTATGCTGGTGCTGTTCGGTTGGCAATATTTCGTCGCGGGACCCGCCGCCGAGCACGCCGCCAAGCAGGCGCAGATCGCCCAGCAGCAGCAGGCGCAGCAGGCGAGCACGGCGGCGACGACCACCGCCACGGCTGGCGGAGCGGCGGCGGTGACGCCCGACGCGCAGAACGGCAAGACCTTTGCCACGCGCGAGGAAGCGGTCGCCGCCACGCCTCGCCTCAAGATCGATACGCCGGACCTGCTCGGTTCGATCAATCTCGTCGGCGCTCGGCTCGATGACCTCGACCTCAGGCAATACCATACGGAACTCTCCGACCAGAGCCCGATCGTCACGCTGCTGACACCGGCCACGGCGCCCGATTCCTATTTCGTCGAGCAGGGGTGGGTGGCGGCCGGGAGCAGTTCCGCCGTCAAGCTGCCCGATGCCAGCACGCTGTGGACCGTCGACGGCAATACGCCTGCCCTGACGCCCACGACGCCGGTGACGCTGAGCTACGACAACGGCGCGGGGCTGATCTTCCACCGCAGCTTTGCGGTGGATGCCAATTACCTCTTCACCATCACCCAGACGGTCGACAACAAGACCCAGGCGCCGGTGACGCTCTACCCTTACGCGCAGGTCACCCGGCACGGGACGCCTGTGGCGCAGAACTCGCTCATCCTGCATGAGGGCGCGGTCGGCATTCTTGGCTCGCGGAACCTCGTCACCTACAAATACGAGGATCTGGTCAAGGCGCAGCAGGAGGACATCCAGTCCGAGGGCGGCTGGCTCGGCTTCACCGACAAATACTGGTCGGCGACCATCCTGCCGGTGCCCAAGACGCCGGTGGCGGCGCGCTTCTCATGGAGCAAGCCGGGCACCACCGACATCTACAAGGCGAGCTTCGTCGACAGCACCCCGATCAGCATCGCGGCCGGCCAGAGCGCCACGACCAAGAATTACACCTATGCCGGCGCCAAGGTCGAATCGGTCATCGACCAGTATCAGTCGCAGTACGGCTTCGACCGCTTCGAGTTCATGATCGACTGGGGCTGGTTCTCCTTCCTGACCCACCCGATGTTCAAGCTGATCCAGTTGCTGCATGGCCTGCTGGGCAATTTCGGCCTCGCCATCCTGGCGGTGACGGTGCTGATCAAGGTCGTACTGTTCCCCTTAGCCAACCGCTCCTATGCCTCGATGGCGGCGATGCGGAACGTGCAGCCGCGCATGAAGGAACTGCAGGCCAAGTTCAAGGACGACCGGCCGGGGCTGCAACAGGCCACCATGGAGCTCTACAAGACCGAGAAGATCAATCCGATCTCGGGCTGCTGGCCGATGGTCATCCAGATCCCGGTGTTCTACGCGCTCTACACCGTCCTCTACATCACCATCGAGATGCGGCACGCGCCGTTCTTCGGCTGGATTCAGGACCTCGCGGCGCCCGATCCCACCAACATCTTCACCCTGTTCGGGCTGATCCCGTGGCATCCGGAACTGGTGCCAGTGATCGGGCACTTCCTCAACATCGGCATCTGGCCGCTGATCATGGGCTTCACCATGTGGCTGCAGATGAAGCTCAATCCGCCCCCGCCAGATCCGACGCAGGCGGCGATCTTCCAGCTCATGCCGGTGATCTTCACCTTCACGCTCGGCACCTTCCCGGCGGGTCTGGTGCTCTACTGGGCGTGCAACAACTCGCTGTCGATCACCCAGCAATACATCATCATGCGACGCCACGGCGCCAAGGTGGACCTGTTCGGCAACATTCTTGCCAGCTTCCGGCGCACGCCGAAGCCTGACAAGGCCGGCAGCTAGCGTGGCGGACGTCGTCCGCGATGATCTTATGGAAGCCGGGCGACTGCTGTTCGCCCGGCCTTTCGTTTTTATCAAGGGCTGCGTCAGGATCGACGACCTGCCCCCGATGGACCGGCTGGAGATTGCCTTTGCCGGCCGCTCCAATGTCGGCAAGTCCTCACTGATCAACGCCCTCACCGGCACCAACGGGCTGGCCCGCACCTCGAACACCCCCGGCCGCACGCAGGAACTCAACGTGTTCGAGGCAGCCGATGCGCCGCTCAGGATCATCGACATGCCCGGCTACGGCTTCGCGCAGGCGCCAAAGCCCAAGGTCGAGGCTTGGACGCGGCTGATCCACGCCTATCTCACCGGCCGGGCAACGCTGAGGCGGGTCTACGTGCTGGTCGACGGCCGCCACGGCCCGCGCGGCAACGACATTTCGGTGATGAACGAGCTCGACAAGGCGGCGGTCAGCTATCAGGTGGTGCTGACCAAGGCCGACAAGCCTTCGGCCGGCGAACTGCGCAAGGCGCTCGCCGCGACCTCGGCCGCGATCGCCAAGCGCCCGGCAGCGCATCCGGGGCTGCTGGTCACCTCGTCCGAAAAGGGCGACGGGATCCCGGAACTGCGCGCCGAAATCGCGGCCCTGCTCGAGCACTGAATCGTCCGAGGCACAATTGGCCAGGGCGCTCAGCCACTAACGGCCGCCTCCCGCTATTGGAGAGGGGGAGGCTTTGCCGCCCGGTGCTTCCCCTCGCTTAGCCCATCTTGCGCGACTACCCGCCGAGGCGCAGACTATTCTGGGGGCTTATGGGAGCATCGCAGATGTTCAAGTCAAGCGCCTACGGTTTACTGATTGCAGCCGTGCTTTCCACGCAAGTTCTCGCTGGTTCAGCGAGTGTCGGCAGCCAGTCGACGGGCACGGGAGCAGGCAAGATCACATTCAACCCGTTCGCTGTTGCGCACAGGAACGCCGGCGGCCGGACGGTGCCCCTGGGGATGGCGACGCCAAAAGCGCCGGGACCTGCGCCGGACAGACACTTCACCCTCGGTGGCGTGATCGGTGCGACGTTCGCGCCGCATTGCGTCGCGCCCCTCGTGGCGATCGCTTACTGCATCCGGCGGGGGCCCGGCGCCCATGGCAAGTGTCAGGAGATCGTCTGGCGGTGCCAGTTGCCCGGTGTGTCGCAGGTCGACCCTGCCCGGCAATGAACCGTTTCGGCCCTGTCTGACTCGGGTCGAGGCTGCTCACGCCCGCGCCAGGAACTCGGCAATCGCCGCAGCAACGACGCCGCTTTGCGACGGCGTCGCGAGGGAGGCGATGGCCGTTTCGACCACGGCGTCGGGCGCCCTGCCCCGCCGCATTTCGGCGAGTGCCAAGGTATAGGGATCGTCGAACTCCGGGTGCGGCTGAAAGCTCAGGGCGGCACCGTTGCGGTACAGCAGGCCGGCATTGGGGGTGAACTCGGACCCCAGGATCACCTCGGCATCGGCGGGCGGATCGATAACCTGATCCTGATGCGAGCAAGCAACGGCGAGCGTTGCCTCGTCGCCCAGCGCCGCGCTCGACCGGACGGCATAGGTGTGGCGGCCGAGGCCCCAGCCCCTGGCGGATTTTTCGACACGGCCGCCCAGCGCATCGGCCATGATCTGGTGGCCGAAGCAGATGCCGACCATCGGGACGCGCTGCGCGTAGGCGGTGCGGATGAACTGGCGCAGCGGCGCCATCCACGTCAGGTGATGGTCGTAGACGCCGGCCGGCGAGCCGGGCAGCAGGATCGCTTCGAGCGTCTCGGGCGCCGGAAACGGCGCGCCATCCAGCACCCGGACGAGCTCGTAGTCGAAGGACGCGCCGGCGGCGCGAAACATGGTCGCGAACATCGGCGCGTAGTCGCCGAAGCGCGGCCGCAAGGGCCCCGGCACGTCGCCGGTCTGGATTATCGTGAGCTTCATGAGCATCGAGGGATAGGACAACTTCCCACGCCTGCCAAGACTTCGCACGAGGCCGCGGCAAAGAAGCAGCCCCGGCAAAAAACCGGGGCTCAGAGCGCTTCGAAATGGGCTCTCATTTCCTCAAATGGTCGCGTTTCCAAACCGGAAACGCGCCTAGGCAGCCGCCGGCGTAAACGTCAGCGCCAGCCCGTCCATGCAGTAGCGCAGGCCGGTCGGCGGGGGGCCGTCGTCAAACACGTGCCCGAGATGGCCGCCGCAGCGCCGGCAGTGCACTTCGGTGCGGTCGATCCCCATGGAGGAATCGGTGCTGGTCAGAACGGCGTTGGGCAGCGGCTGGTAAAAGCTCGGCCAGCCAGTGCCGCTCTCGAACTTGGTCTTGGCATCGAACAGCGGCAGGGCGCAGCCGGCGCAGCCAAAGGTGCCGGCGCGGTGTTCGTTGAGCAGCGGCGAGCTGCCCGGCGGTTCGGTGCCCTGCTGGCGCAGGATGTTGTAGACGTCGGGGCTCAGCCGCTGCCGCCATTCGGCATCGGTAAAGCTCACTTCGTAGGTGGTGGCCCCGGCGGCAGGCGCCTGGGCGGCAATGGCCGGCACGGCACCGGGCTTCAGGGCGTAGGCGAAGGCGCCAAGGGCGGCGACAGAGGCACCGCCAAGCAGCAGATCGCGGCGTTTCATCGGCAAATCTCCCCATTCGGGACAGTGCCCCCGCGCCGGTCGGGCGCGAGGGCGGTGAACTCGACTCTACTGCCTCGGGCGCGGCATCCGCACCTCAAAAGGCCGTGTGCCCGAAGTGAGGGCTCACGACTTGGGCAGCAGCACCTTGTCGATGACGTGGATCACGCCGTTCGACTGCTCGACGTCGGCGATGGTCACGTTGGCGACGTTGCCATTCTCGTCGGTCACCGTCACCTTGCCGCCATCGGCCTTGAGGCTGAGCTTGCAGCCGCCGACGGTGTCGACGACGTGCGTGCCGCCATCCGCCTTGGCCATTGACACGATGTCGGCGGACATCGCCTTGGCGGCGATGACGTGGCAGGTGAGGATCTTCACCAGCATCGCCTTGTTCTCGGGCTTCAGCAGGTTATCGACCGTGCCGGCCGGCAGGGCAGCGAACGCCTCGTTGGTGGGGGCGAGCACCGTGAACGGGCCTTTGCCCTCGAGCGTGTCGACCAGGCCGGCGGCCTTGACGGCGGCGACGAGGGTGGTGTGGTCCTTCGAATTGACGGCGTTCTCGATGATATTCTTGTTGGCCAGCATCGGGGCGCCGCCCACCATCGGATTTTCGGCATAAGCCACGCCGGCAAAGGCGGAGACGCTCAGGATGGCGGAAACGGCCAGTGCACGCAGAATGTTGGATCGCATTTGAATAATTCCTTCCTCTGGGGGCTCTGCCCCGTTTCTTTCTGTTCGACAGGGGAAGATACGGAAGGACGACCAGAACAGTTTCGCCCTGGTTGCGAATATTTCAGATTCATTTGCCTTGAGGAGGACGCGCCGCAATGCCAGTGGCCGTGTGGTGCCGTGGACAGCGGGAATGGAATCGCCTGCCGCTCAGATCGGGATGGCGACGCCCTTGGCGACGATCGGGCCGGTGGCGACGCCGGTCGGCGAGCCGCCCTTGGGCTCGAGCGTCACGGCGAGCACGGTGCCCGGGGCGAGGTCGCGCTTGAGCGCGTCGGTCAGGCGGATGTCGCTCTTGCTGTCGACCGGGATGACACCCATCGAGACGGCCGGACTGGCGCCTCTGATGGCCCACAGCTCATAGTCCTTGCCGGGCACCGCGGCGCCCGAGAGTGCCGCAATGCGCACCGTGCCCGCCCGCTGGTCGTAGAAGGCGACCAGCTTCAGGCTGCTGCCCTCGGCCTCGAGCGCGGCGACCAGTTCCTCGCCGGTCGGCAGCGGCCGCGGCACGAACAGGTTGAAGCCCACCGCCACCACCGCCACGGCGAACCCCGCCGCAGCAAGGCCACGCCAGAAGGCGAGGCTCTCCCACAGCCCGACCCGGCGGGGGGTGGCGGCGGACGGGAACAGCCGTGCCTCGACGCGTTCCAGCACACCGGCCGGGGCCGGCGCTTCGGCGAATTCATCGTCGAGGCTCGACAGCCGCAGGCGCCACAACGACAATTCGCGGCGCAGTTCGGGCTCGATGGCGAGGCGCTGGGACAGCCGTTCGTGCTCGACCGCATCGAGCAGGCCGAGCGCATATTCGGCCACGAGGAGGCGATCCCCGTCTGCCGATCCGCTGCTCTCGTCGCCCGTGCTCATGCCGACAGGCACTCCCGTAATTTGATCAGGCTGCGGCGCAGCCAGGTTCGCATCGTGTTGAGCGGCACCTTGTGGCGCACCGCCAGTTCGTCATAGCTGAAGCCGTCGAGATAGGCGCCACGCACCGCCTCCGCCTTGTCCCCCTCGAGTTCGCCCAGGCACCGGTCGATGCGGGCCCGCTCGCCGCGACCGATCGTCGCCTGCTCGGGGTCAGGCGCCAGATCGGGGATCTCGATCGCTACATCGATGTCGTCGGCAACCGGCCGCCGGGCCCGGAGTGTATCGAGGGCGTGGTTACGCGCCACCGCCACCAGCCAGCTTATCGGACTATAGCCGCCGGCCGCGTAACGGTCGGCGCGCTGCCAGATCTTGACGTAGACTTCCTGCAGCGCCTCTTCGGCTTCGGCCCGGTCCTTCAAGATACGCAGCGCCACGCCGAATAGTTTCGCGCTGGTGCGCCGATAGAGCTCGCGAAACGCGGCGCGGTCCCGCAGCGCCGTGCGGGCAAGCAAATCGGCGATCTCGGCGGTTGACTGCGGCATGCAACAGTCTTACCCCGCGCGCCGATACCTGCCTACCCCGGCAAGCTAATCCGGGCAAGGTTTCCGACCGAACCGCAAATCCGGTTTCCCCCCGCCGCAGATTCGCTATAGGAAGTCGCCCTCATGGATACCAAGCGCACCATGCCCGACACCGAGTCCTTCTCTCGCGATGCCTCGATCCTGGCCCAGGCGCTGCCCTATATGCAGCGCTACGAGGGCAAGACGGTGGTCGTCAAATACGGCGGCCACGCCATGGGCGATGCCGTGCTGGGGCAGGCGTTTGCCCGCGATATCGCACTGCTGAAGCAGTCCAAGGTCAACCCCATCGTGGTGCATGGCGGGGGGCCGCAGATCGCCTCGATGCTGAAGAACCTCGGCATCGAGAGCAAGTTCGAGGGCGGCCTCAGGGTCACCGACCAGCGGACGATGGAAATCGTCGAGATGGTGCTGGCCGGCTCGATCAACAAGGAAATCGTGGCGCTGATCAATGCCGAGGGCGAATGGGCGATCGGGCTCTGCGGCAAGGACGGCAACATGGTGTTTGCCAAGAAGGCACACAAAACCGTTCTCGATCCGAATTCCAACATCGAGCGCGTGCTGGATCTCGGCTTCGTCGGCGAGCCGGCCGAAGTCGACCGTACACTGCTCGACCTGCTGGCCCGTTCGGAGATGATCCCGGTGATCGCGCCGGTGGCGCCGGGCCGCGACGGGGCGACCTACAACATCAATGCCGACACCTTCGCCGGCGCTATCGCCGGCTCGCTCGGCGCCAAGCGACTGCTGTTCCTCACCGATGTCGACGGCGTGCTCGATGCGAACAAGAAGCTGCTCTCCGAACTCACCATGGCCGACGCCAAGCAGATGATCCGCGACGGGGTAATCTCGGGCGGCATGATCCCCAAGGTCGAGACCTGCCTCGAGGCGCTCGACAACGGCGTCGAGGGCGTCGTCATCCTCAACGGCAAGACGCCGCATGTGGTTCTGGTGGAGCTGTTCACCGAACACGGCGCCGGCACGCTGATCGTGCGATAGGGCGAATAGCGAATAGCGAATAGCGAATAGCGAATAGCGAATAGCGAAAGCTTATCCGCGCGTTCCGGGCAAGGGTGAAGCGGACCCTCATCATCCCCTCCCCCCTGAGGGGAGGGTGGCGGCAGCCGGGTGGGGGTCGCTCCTCGGCACGGTGCGGGTGAAAGGCCCCCTCCCCAACCGTCCCCGCAAAGGGGGAGGGTGCCGGGCAACGCTGGTGGGAGCGCCAACCGCTCACCCCCACCGTCGAACACCCTCCCCCTTGCGGGGAGGGAGCGATAGGCCCTGCCCCATCCCCCAGTCGTTGCAATTTGGCGCGTCCGCGGCACGGGGTGCATACCATCCGGCGTGCCCCCCTCCCGTTCGTCGCCAAATAATGCGATGCTTGCGGGGACCCGCCGTCACGATACCGACGGCAACGACCGATCAGGTCGCCGCCTGCAATCAGGTTCGCTCATGCAATGGGGATTCACGTGACGCTCAAGCAACTGCGCCCAGTGGCGCTCGCCCTCTTGGTACTGGCCAGCACGGCGCCCGCCGCGTTGGCACTCGACGCCCAGGATTTTGGCAAGAAATTCCTCGCGGTCTACGGCCACTCGCTGCCACCGACCGACAAGCTCAGCTTCGACAGCGCCACGGCCAACGGCAACAATCTGGTGTTCGATGGCATCACCCTCACCGTGCCGCCCGGCAGCGACGCGGGCAGCACGGTGCAGTTGCCGGCCAAGCTCACCTTCACCGGCGTGGCCGAACAGCCCGATGGCAGCTACACCGCCGACAGCCTCACCGTGCCCGATGTCGATTACAGCTTCGAGGGCGGCACCCTCACGGTGAAGAGCATTGCGCTCAAGAACCTCTACGTGCCCGGCAGCGCGAGCCCAACCGTGGTCGATTCGGTACGCCTGTTCGGCGCGGCCAGTGCCGGCCCGATTGCCCTGACGATGCACGGTACGCCCGCCTTCACGATCGACGGCTTTTCCGTCACCACGACGTTCAAGCCGTCGCAGACCGCCGCCGACCTCGAATCGATCGATTCGACCGGCAGCACGTCCGGCATGAAGCTCGACATGACCGGCATGGACGACGCGGAGGGGCTGGCGCAAGCCAAGGCCCTCGGCCTCGAGACGATGACCGGCAAGGTGATCGAGAACGGCGGCTGGACGCTCAAGGACGGGCACATCGCCATCAGCGAGGTGTCGATCGACATCGACAAGGTCGGCAAGCTGAAGTTTGCGACCGATATCACCGGCTATACGCCGGCCTTCCTGCAGGCGCTCAACACTGCGCTGCAGACGCTGACCGCCGCCGGGAGCGACAGCGCGGCGCAGGGCCAGCAGACGGCGGCGCTGCTCGCCGCCTCGCAGGCGCTGTTCCTCAACGGCCTATCGCTGCGCTACGATGACGCCTCGATCACCGGACGGCTGCTCGACTATGTCGCGGACCAGCAGAAGGTGACGCGGCCCGCCCTGATCGAGCAGGTCGTCGCCTCGCTGGCAGCGCAGGCGGACAGTGCCGATGCGGCGCCGCCGGGCCTGGTGAAGACCATGCAGGCGGCCGTGCGCGCCTTCCTCAACGACCCGCACAGCTTTGAAGTGAAGCTCGCGCCCCCCGCGCCGCTTGGCGTGATGACCATCATGGCGGCGGCCATGCAGCCCGACAACCTCGTCGCGCAGCTCGGCCTGAAGGTATTGGTCAACGACAAGGAGATCACCGCGGCCCAGGCGGCGAGCGAGACCGGCGTCGCGCCGCCGGCGGCCGAAGACAGCGGCGATTCGGGCGACGCGCCGGCGAGTGACAACAGCGGCGACTAGTGCCGGGGCTGGTGGGGCGGGAGCAGCGCGACAATTGGTTGCGCTGGTCGATGGCGGGGTGAATCCGGCAGGGAAATCTGCCATAAGCGGGGTATGACCAGCTTCGCTTTGCCTGCCTCGCCACCGGCCCGTCCCCATTTTTCCGACATCGACAATTGGGTGTTCGACCTTGACAACACGCTGTATCCGCGGCGCTGCAATTTGTTTGCGCAGATCGATCTGCGCATCACCGACTACGTCGTGGCCACCACCAGGCTCGAGTTCGCCGCGGCCCGCGCGCTGCAAAAGTCCTATTATCGCGACTACGGTACGACGCTGAACGGGCTGATGCAGGAATACGGGATCGATCCGGAGCACTTCCTCCATACCGTGCACGACATCGACTATTCGCCGGTCGACGCGCATCCGGCGCTGGTCGCGGCCATCCGATCGCTCCCCGGGCGGAAATTCGTGCTCACCAATGGCGACGTGCCGCACGCGCAGGCGGTACTGGCGCGGCTCGGCGGCAGCGACCTGTTCGAGGTGATCCACGACATCCGCGCCATGGATTACAAGCCGAAACCGCTGCGTTCGGCCTATGAGGGGCTGCTGGGCGGGCATGGCATCGACCCGGCGCGCGCCGTGATGTTCGACGACCTCGACAAGAACCTGCTGGTGCCGCACGAAATGGGCATGACCACGGTGCACGTCGTGGCCGATGCCGACTATGCCCATGCGCAGGTCGAGCCCTGGGAATTGGCGCCGGCCACCGGCCCGCACGTCCATCACCGCACCAACGATCTCGCCGGCTTTCTCACCGCCCTGCCCTGAGCCGGGCGCGGCCGTCGCGCGGCGTGGCGGTCAAATCGCCTGCTTCAGCTTGGGCAGGTCCACTGCGGGCAAGTTGTAGTGCTCGCGAATGACGTTCCAGCCATCCTCGGCGCTGTCGACGATGGTGAACAGATCGGGATCGTCCGGGCCGATCGTGCCGGCCTCGGCCAGGGCTTCGAAGTTCAGCACCTTCCGCCAGAACTCGATGCCGAACAGCAGCACCGGGATGCGGTCCATGCGGCCGGTCTGGATCAGCGTCAGCGTCTCGAAGAACTCGTCGAGCGTGCCAAAACCGCCGGGGAACACCGCCACCGCCTTGGCCCGCAGCAGGAAGTGGATCTTTCGCGTCGCGAAATAGTGGAAGTTGAAGCTGAGCTCCGGGGTAACGAACAGGTTCGGCGCCTGCTCGTGCGGCAGCACGATGTTGAGCCCGACGCTCGGCGCCCCGACATCGGCGGCGCCGCGGTTGCCGGCCTCCATGACGCCGGGGCCACCGCCGGTCACCACCACATAGTCGGTATAATCGAGCGCCTTGGCGGTCAGCGAGGCGTACTGGGCAAAGCGGCGCGCCTCGTAATAGTAGCGGGACGCGGCCTCGAGGTTCTTCTTCTGCACCGGATTGTGGGCGGCCCAGGCGGCCTTGCCGGGCTCGGGAATGCGGGCGCCACCGAACAGCACCACAGTCGAATTGATGCCCCGCTCCTTGAGACGGGTCTCGGTCTTCATGTATTCGAGCTGCAGCCGGACGGGACGCAACTCCTCGGACGTCATGAATTCTTCGTCGGTGAAGGCCAGCCGATAGGCGGCGGAGGCCGTCTGCGGCGTCTTTGGCATGCGCTTGGCGGTATCGAGGTCCTGCACCGAGGAACGCAGGGGGGTATTGCGGCGCTTGGCCATGGCGGAAGTCCGGTTTGCGGGAAAGCGAGTCTGTCAGAGCCAAGTTAAGGAGGAATGGCAACCGCTGTCACGCTGTGTTGACAGGCCCCGGGTGGCGGCTAATGTCCCGGCCGCAAACAGGGAACGGGCAACCATGGCATACGAGGATCTGGCGCAAACCATCAATGCGGCGTTCGAGGCGCGCGAGACGGTCACGGCCGAGACCCGCGGCCCGGTGCGCGACGCGGTGGATACGGCGCTGAACCTGCTCGACGCCGGCACGTTGCGCGTCGCCGAAAAGCAGGCGGACGGGACCTGGCACGTCAACGAATGGCTGAAGAAGGCGGTGCTGCTGAGCTTCCGGCTCAACGACATGGGCATCATCGAGGGCGGCCCGGGCGGCGCCGTCTGGTGGGACAAGGTGCCGAGCAAGTTTGCCGGCTGGAGCGCCAACCGGTTTCGCGAGGCGGGATTCCGCGCCGTACCGGGGGCGATCGTCCGGCGGTCTGCCTATATTGCGCGCAACGTCGTCCTGATGCCGTCCTTCGTCAACCTCGGCGCATTTGTCGATGAGGGCACCATGGTCGATACCTGGGTGACGGTCGGCTCGTGCGCGCAGATCGGGCGCAACGTCCACATCTCGGGTGGCGTCGGCATCGGCGGGGTACTCGAGCCGCTGCAGGCGGGGCCGGTGATCATCGAGGACGACTGTTTCATCGGCGCCCGCTCCGAAGTGGTCGAGGGGGTAGTGGTCGGCCGCGGCTCGGTGATCTCGATGGGGGTCTTCATCGGCGCGTCGACCAAGATCGTCGACCGGTCGACGGGGGAAATCCATGTCGGCAAGGTGCCCCCCTATTCGGTGGTGGTATCGGGCAATTTGCCCGGCAAGCCATTCCCGGATGGCCGTCCCGGGCCCAGCCTCTACTGCGCCGTGATCGTCAAGAAGGTCGATGAACAGACCCGCTCCAAGACCAGTATCAACGAGCTGCTGCGCGACTAGCGAGCTTTTCACGGGCGTCATTGCCATGCCGCTACTTGGCGAGACGCTCGCGACTCTGGCGCGATTCTGGCGACTGGACTAGCCTCTCCTCGTTGGGGTGCGGATTTTCGCACTGATTCGAGGGGATAGACATGAACAACCTGGTTCCGCTTTATACCTCGCTGGACGGCCGGATCGGCCGCAAAACTTGGTGGCTGGCCTCGATCGGCCTCGCCGTCGCCGTGCTGATCGTCGAATTCGTCATCCTCACGCCGCTCGGCCTCGGGCCGATGTTATCCGCCGATCCCGGGGCCATGGCGGCGGCCATCCACCGCTCGCAGTGGATCAGCCTGATCGTCTATATCATCGTCGGCCTGCCGATCCTGGCGCTCGGCGTCAAGCGTCGCCACGACAAGGACAATAACGGGCTCGACGTGATCGTGTTCTATGGCATCGCGCTCTTGATCAACCTCGCCGGTGCGCTCGGCATCGGCTACACCGACACGGATATCGGCAATGGCACCATACTGCCGATGCCAGGCATGCCGCTGACCATCATCAATATCCTGTTCGGCATCTTCTCGATCTACCTGCTGGTGGTGCTCGGGTTCCTCAAGGGCACCACTGGCACCAACCAGTACGGGCCGGATCCGCTGCTCGGCGGCAACGCCGTCCCGGCATAGGCGCGCGACTCGAATCGCATGCGCCGCGACGGTTGGCCGTGGCGCATGCGGTCCCTATGTTAGGGCGGCGCGGAGTCGCGTGTGGCTACGCCCGCGCCATCATCGGGCTGGAGAAAAGTTCAATGAGTGATGCGTCGGGCGGCTATCAGCCACCGCCAATGGCGGCGGCGGATATGAAGTATTGCAGCGGCTGCGGCCGGCAGATCCACAGGACGGCTACCGCCTGCCCCTATTGCGGGGCGCGGCAGGCCGATGTCGGCACGCGGAACCGCGTCGTAGCGGCGCTGCTGGCGTTCTTTCTCGGTGGCTTCGGGGCGCACAAGTTCTATCTCGGCCAGATCGGCTGGGGGTTCCTCTATCTGATCTTTTGCTGGACCTTCATCCCGTCATTCGTTGGCTTCATCGAGTTCATCATCTATCTGACGATGAGCGACGAAGCGTTCGCACAAAAATACCATTAGGCCGCTGCCTTGCCCCAAACCGATCCCATCGCCCTGCTGCAGGCCCTGATCCGGTGCCCGTCGGTGACACCCGATACCGCGGGGGTGCTCGACGTGCTTGCGGGGGCGCTGGCGCCGCTCGGTTTTGCGGTCACGCGCCAGCGCTTCACGGGCGACGGTTCCTATACGGTCGACAACCTGTTTGCGACGCGCGGCAGCAGCGGGCCGCATCTGCTCTTTGCGGGACACACCGACGTGGTGCCACCCGGCGATCCCGCCGCCTGGACACATCCGCCGTTCGAGGCGACCGAGGCCGATGGCCGCATCTACGGGCGCGGCGCCGCCGACATGAAGAGCGGGATTGCGGCGTTCGTGGCCGCGGCGGCGGGCGCCATTGCCGACGGCTCGGCAGAGCGCGGGCGGCTCTCTCTGCTGATCACCAATGACGAGGAAGCCGACGCCATCAACGGCACGGAAAAGCTGCTCGCCTGGGCCAGGGCGAGCGGCCACAATTTCGATTTCGCCATCGTGGGCGAGCCGAGTTCGGCGTCACGGGTGGGCGACAGCATCAAGGTCGGGCGGCGCGGCTCGCTCAATGCGGAGCTGGTCGTTACCGGCGTACAGGGCCACGTGGCCTATCCGGATAAGGCGGCCAATCCGCTGCCCCTGCTGGCGCGCCTCGTCGCCGCGCTGAGCGGTCCGCTCGATAACGGCAGCCCCGAGTTTCCGCCGAGCAATCTCGAATTCACGTCGATCGAGGTCGGCAACAGCGCGAGCAATGTCATTCCCGGACGCGCGGCGGGGCGGCTGAATGTCCGCTACAACGACCGCTGGACCCCCGAAACGCTGCTCGCGGCGCTCAACGAGCGGGTGGCGGCCGTCCCGGCGCCGCCCCGGATGGCTGCCGCCCTGCAGGTGTTGGGGCGGCCGTCGCGCTCGTTCGTGTCGCCGCGCGGCGGCGGCGTGGCACTGCTCGCAGAGGTGATCGCCGAGGTCACCGGCCGCCCGCCGGAGCTGTCGACCGGGGGCGGCACCTCGGACGCCCGCTTCATCGCGCCCTATTGCCCGGTGGCCGAGTTGGGCCTCGTCGGCACCAGCATGCACCAGGTCGACGAGCAGGTGGCGATCGCCGACGTACGGGCGCTGACCGGGCTCTACCAGGCCTTCATCAGCCGGTTCCTGCGCGGCTGAGGCCTGGTCGAGGCCAGCGCCCGAAGCGTGGCGCGAAAGAGTCGGCGGCGGCGCAAAGCGCGCGATCCGAGAGGTTTTGCCGATCCGATCGCCGCCAGCGCTTGTTCCAGCGCGTGCAAGCCTTTACATGCACACGACCGTCGCGCCCCGCGACGACGAGCGGATGCACCATTTTGCCCATTCGGCCCACCACCATCATCGAGGAAGCGGCCGCGGCGGCGCGTGGCGTCGGGGCGCTGGTGATCGGCGACCGACGCGCCGCGAGCTATTTCGACTTCAGCCAGCGGGGCCTCGCCGGCAGTTTTATCGCGTTCCTCGCCGCGACCGTATTCAGCGCCTACCTGCCGACGATTGCCGGCAACACCAGCGAGACCGGCATGCCAACCGGCCGGCTGCTGCTCATCGCGATCTTCCTGTTCCTGGTACAGCTTGGCTTTTCCAGCCTGGTGCTGCGCCAGTTCAGGCGGCTGGAGCGCTTCATCCCCTATGTCGTCGCCGACAACTGGGCGACGTTCTTCGTGACGGCGATCTCGAGCGTGTTCCTGGTGCTCGGGGTCTCCGAATATGTCGTCTCGCTGGTCGTCGGGTTGTTCGTGCTGGTCATCGAGATCAACATCGCGCGGCTGATCATGACCCTGCGGCCGTGGCAGGTGGTGTTGTTCCTCGTGGCGCAACTGGTCGCCGTGAGTATCGGCCTGATCATCGTCGGCGTGGTGTTTCCGCTGCCCGACATCGTGCCGGCCGCGACCGCCGGGTAGCGCCTCATCCGGCCGGTTTGCGCCAGCAATCCGGGGGCCATGGCGCCAGGATTCGCCGGGAATGGGCTTCAGTCGCGCGGCTCAATAGTCGACATGCGTGAGGTAGAGCCCGGCGGCCGGCGCCAGCGTGCCGCAGCGGGCGCGATCGCGGGCCTCGAGGGCTCGGCGCATCTCGGCGGGTTCCCAGCGCCCCTCCCCGACCAGCTTCAGCGAGCCGGCCAGCGAGCGCACCTGGTGATGGAGGAAACTGCGGGCCCCGGCGGTGATCACCACATGGTCGGCCTCGCGCCGTACGTCGAGTCGGTCGAGCGTCTTGACCGGGGTCAGGGCCTGGCACTGGCTGTCGCGAAAGGTGGTGAAGTCGTGCTTGCCGAGCACCAATTGCGCCCCTTCGTGCATGGCCGCGGCATCGAGCCGCACCGGCACGTGCCAGACGCGGTTGGTCTCCAGCGCCGGCCGGGCGCGGCGGTCGAGGATGCGGTACTCGTAGTGGCGCGCCAGGGCGCCGAAGCGCGCCTCGAAATTGTCCGGCACCCGGGTGCTTTCGACCACCGCCACCGGCTGCGGCTTCAAATGATAGTTGAGCGCCTCGCGGATGCGGTTGGCGTCCCAGTCGCGGGCGAGGTCGAAATGCACCACCTGCCCTAGCGCATGCACGCCGGCATCGGTGCGGCCGGCGGCGTGCGTGACCACCGTCTCGCCGGAAAAGCGCGCGATCGCCTCCTCCAGCGCCTGCTGCACGGACATCAAATCGGCCTGCCGCTGCCAGCCGGCGAACGGGGTGCCGTCATATTCGAGGATCAGGCGGTAGCGGGGCATGGGCGGGTTATAGAGCGTTTCCGGGGAAAGTGCGAAGCGGTTTCCCGGCTCGGAAACGCGGCCAAGCAGTGGATTGAAACCCATCAGAGAGACCGGCGGCGCCCGCCCCCTCATCCGTCTCGGCTGCGCCGAGCCACCTTCTCCCGCGAGGGGAGAAGGGAAGAAGGCGACACCTCGCCTCACGCTCTTCCTTCTTCCCTCGCGGGAGAAGGTGGCGCGAAGCGCCGGATGAGGGGCCGCTGACCTGCCGTTGCTCCGACCGCCCGAATGTCGATTGCTCCAGCGCGGCGCGGCGGCTTGCGGACTGCCTTGCGGGTGACAGCCCCGCCATGCCGGCGCAGCGGATTGACCAGGATTTTGCCTCGCGTATAGCTTGCCGCCGATGACGGCCCTTCCCCAAGCTTCAACGCGCCCCGGCTGGCTGACGCTGCCCACGGTGGCGGCTGTGGTGCTCGGCCTCGCGATCATCCGGCTGTTCGTCGCCGCCCATGTCGGGCTGTCGTTCGACGAGGGCTATTACACCTTCTGGTCGG
>Ga0207657_10001668_pt1 | contig 23957 bp, 23 predicted proteins | sample KBSC33metaG_FD_184316 | JGI IMG/M metagenome (GOLD analysis project Ga0207657, IMG submission 184316) | Corn rhizosphere microbial communities from Kellogg Biological Station, Michigan, USA - KBS C3-3 metaG (SPAdes) (version 2) | ecosystem: Host-associated > Plants > Roots > Rhizosphere > Soil ... | reverse complement strand
CCGCGGAAAGGAGGTGGTCCGGCGTTGGAGACTTCAAGTACGGGCAGTGGAGGTACCAGCTCGTAGAGGCGTGTCCCCGTGACCTGACGGGAATCGCCTAGCCAGCGTGGGGGACTCGCGTGACGCGCCGCCTTCAACGGCCGGAAGCGCCTCTACGAAGTCCAAGCTGGTTACCGGATCGAAGGGCCCCCGCGGGGGCCCTTCGTCTGTTCAGAGCCCTTCATCTCTTAGAAGCGCCGTCGTGGTTCAGGCCGCCGCGCGGCGGAGCTGCTCCTCGAGCGGGACGAGCGGGAGCCGGAAGGTGTCGACGGCTCCCGTGTCCGAGACGACGTTGTCCGCGCCCTGCAGCATCGTCACCTGGTCGGCGGAGAGCGGCGCTCCCGGCAGCCACTGCGTGAGCTGCGCGCCGGCGCGCGCCACGCCGAACGGGACATGGACGAGCCGGCGTCGCTTGCCGAGCACCTTCGCGATCAACAGGTAGAGCTCGTTCCAGTCGACGATGTTCGGCCCGCCGATCTCGAAGGTCCGGTTCGCGGCGCTCGGGTCGTCGACCGCCCGCGCGAAATACGCGGCCACGTCGTCGACCCAGATCGGCTGCGAGCGCTGCAGCCCCGTGCCGATCACCGTGACGACGGGCGCGTAGCGCACCTGCTTCATGAACGTCGGCAGCGCACCCCCGTCCCGTCCGAAGATGAAGCTCGGCCGGATGGTCACGTACTCGAGGCCCGATCGCGCGACCGCCTGTTCCTCCGCCCATTTCGCCCCGTAGTAGGGCACGGCGTCCTTCGACGCCTCGGTCGTGCCGAGGGCGCTCATCAGGACGAAGCGTTCGACCCCTGCGTCCCTGGCCGCGGCGACGGCGTGCGCCGTTCCAGCCACCATCACGCGCTCCAGCTCCGCGGCGCTGCCCCGGATCAGCGCCACGAGGTGCACGACGTGCGTGCAGCCCTCGGCGGCCCGGCGGAGGCTCTCCGGATCGGTCACGTCCCCGACGGCGAGCTCGGCCCCGAGCGACGCGAGCCGGGCCCCGCGCTCGGGGTGGCGCACGAGGACGCGGACGTCGCGGTCCTGCGCGCGGAACGCATGGACGATCTTCGGGCCGACGAATCCGGTCGCGCCCGTGACGAGGATCCTCATTGCGTGAAGTTCTGCCAGTAGCGGGACGGGGTCGGCCCGCGCTGGCCCTGGTACTTCGACCCGAGGGACGACGTTCCGTAGGGCGTCGAGGTCGGCTCCGAGAGCTGCATGAAGGAGATCTGGCCGATCTTCATGCCGTGGTAGATCGTGATCGGCAGGTTCGCGACGTTGGAGAGCTCGAGCGTCACGTGGCCGTCCCACCCGGGATCGATGAAGCCGGCGGTGGAATGGATCAGGAGGCCGAGCCGCCCGAGCGAGGACTTGCCCTCGAGCCGCGCGACGAGATCGTCGGGAAGGGTGACGCGCTCGAGCGTCGAGCCGAGCACGAACTCACCGGGATGGAGGATGAACGGCCGCTCGCCGTCGATCTCGACCTCCTCGGTCAGCTCCTCCTGCGGCTCCTTGACGTCGATGAATGCGTAGCGCGCGTTGTGGAAGACGCGGAAGTAGCGGTCGACGCGGACGTCGACGCTCGACGGCTGCAGGAGCGCGCTGTCATACGGGTCGATGCCGATGCGCCCGTCGGCGATGAGCTTGGCGATGGTGCGATCGGAGAGGACCACAGGGCGATTCTTCCATCAGCGCGTCCGCGAGCGCGCGGACTCCTTTCAGGAACGCCGCCTGCTCGGCCGGGTCGAGCGCGGCGAGCGCCCGTTCGAGCGGGCGGTTTCGCTCGTCGAGCCAGGCGTGCACCGCGGCGGCCGTCGTCTCGTCGAGAGCGACCAGCGTCCGCCGCCGGTCGACGGGATCCTCGCGCCGGGCGACGAGCCGGTGCTCCTCGAGCTCCCGCGTCAGCTTGCTCGCCGCCGGAAGCGACAGGCCGAGCGCCCGGGCGAGCTCCGACACGGTCTGCGGGCCCTCCATCCCGACCTGCGCAAGGAGGCCCACGTGCCGCCGCCCGAGCGCCGGGTCGCCGTGCACGAGCGCGACGAGCTCGCCCGCCGGCCGCCGCCGCGACCAGAGCCCGCGCATCACCCGGCGCAGGTCGCCGCGGAGCTCCCGCACCTGCTGCTCGTTGGTTATCATCGGATAACTATTATCGTCGAGGAAGCGAAAGGAGGTGAGCGTACATGTGCGGAGGACGGGAGCACCACCATCGCCGCCGCGGCTATCCGAGCCGCGAGCAGTGGGTGGAGCGGCTGCGGGCCCACCGTGAGCAGCTCCAGGGCGAGCTGCGAAACGTCGAGGAGCTGCTCGAGCGGCTCGACGATGCGACGACGGCACCCGCGGAGGGCGCGTAGGGCCGAGCGAGGCGCCGGAGGCGGTCGCTAGCGCCGCGTCTGGCGCTCGGCCGGCAGGTAGTAGCGCTCGGTGTACTCGATCACCGCGCGCTGCATCGAGAAGCGCGGCGCCAGGAGGGCGATCGAGCTCCTCATCATGTGCACCCAGCCGTCGCGGTCGGCGAAGGCGGGCACGACCTGCTGCTCGAGCACGCCGTAGAGCTGCTCGGCGTCCGCCTCGTCGGAGACGCCGTCGAGCGCCCAGCCGACGGCCGGGTCGTAGGCCTCGGCCCACCATCCGTCGAGCACCGAGAGGTTGAGGACACCGTTCACCGCGGCCTTCATCCCGCTCGTCCCGGAGGCCTCGTGGGGACGGCGCGGTGTGTTCAGCCAGACGTCGCAGCCCGGGATGATCGCGCGCGCGAGGTCGATGTCGTAGTCCTCGCAGAAGACGACGCGGCCGGCGACCGCAGGGTCGCGGGAGAGCTCGACGATCCGCTGCATCACGTCCTTGCCCTCGGCATCCTGCGGGTGCGCCTTGCCCGCGACCACGACCTGCACCGGGAGCGCGAGCAGCCGCTCAAGGTCGGAGAAGACGAGACCGGCGCGCTTGTAGGTTGCGAAGCGGCGCGCGAAGCCGATCGTCAGTCGGGTCTCGTCGAGGCCGGCGAACGCGGCGAGGCGCCGCTTCAGACGTGCGTGCACCTCCCAGAGCGCGGCGGGATCGACGTCGAGCACGCCTTCCCAGCCGCCCGCGTGCGGCGGCGCCTCGGGTCGTACTCCCGCCGCCCGCAGGAGCTCCTCGAGCTCCGGAGCGAGCCAGGTGCAGAGGTGCACCCCGTTCGTCACGTGGCCGATCGGCGCGTCGAGTGCCGACCACATCTCGCGTGCGACGGCGCCGTGCAGCTCGGAGACGCCGTTCGCCGCCGCCGAGAGGCGAAGCGCGAGCGGTGTCAGCCCGAAGCCGTCCGTGCCGGGGGCGTGGCCGAGCGCGAGCAGGTCGTCGTCGGAGAGCCCCGCGCTCGCCGCCAGGTCGCCGACATAGCGAAGCACGAGCTCGTCGCCGAAGACCTCGTTGCCGGCCGGCACCGGGGTGTGCGTCGTGAAGATCGTGGACTGCCGGATCTGCTCGAGCGCGTCCGCGGTCGAGACGCCGTGCTCCACGAGCGCGCGGGCGCGCTCGACCGCGAGGAAGGCGGAGTGACCCTCGTTGACGTGGAAGACCGTCGGCTCGATGCCGAGCGCGGCAAGCGCGCGAACGCCGCCGACACCGAGCAGGAGCTCCTGCCGGATGCGATGCTCGCGGTCGCCGGAGTAGAGGGCGTCCGTGAGCAGGTCGACGTCGAGCAGGTACAGCGGCACCGAGCCGGCGTCGTAGCGCCAGACCGCAGCGTCGACGAGCTCGCCGTCGAGCTCGACCTCGACGGAGACCGGCTCGCGGACGAGCCCGAGTGCCTCGGGATCGAGCGCTTCGTAGGCCTCGGTCTGCCGGCCGTCGGGCGACAGGCCCTGCGTGAAGTAGCCGCCGCGGTAGAAGAGCCCGACGCCGACCAGCGGCATGCCGAGCTCTGCGGCCGCCTTCAGGTGGTCGCCGGCGAGGACGCCGAGCCCGCCCGAGTAGATCGGCAACCGCGCCTCGAGGCCGAACTCCATGCTGAAGTACGCGACGAGGAGGCCGTTCCCGTCCGTCCCGTGCGTCTGCGACCACCAGGTCGCGGTTTCCTGTGCCTGCTGCGAGATCCCCATCCGAGCCGGGGCAACGGTAGCTCGTGGCCCGGGTCGGAGGTCGCAGTCGGCCGCCCTCGCCGGCGGTTCGCGCCGCACGCCTGCTCTTCGACGGGGCAGCGCCGCAGCCGCCTTCGCTACGCTCGTTCCATGGCTGCGACACGTGCGATCGAGCTGAAGACCGAGGTCCCGGGGCCGCGTTCGCGTGCGGTGCTCGAGCGGATCACGGCGAGCGTCGCCGCGCCGTTTGCGATCACGTTCCCGGTGGTCGCCGCCGAAGCGCGCGGTGCCCGGATCACGGACGTCGACGGCAATACCTTCATCGACTTCACCGGCGGCGTCGGCTGCCTGAACGTCGGCCACGCCCACCCGCATGTCGTGCAGGCTGCGCAGGAGCAGCTCGACCGGTTCAGCCACACCGACTTCACCGTCGTTCCCTACGAGGTCTACGCGACGCTCTCCGAGCGGCTGCTCGCCCTCGCCCCGTTCTCAGGGCCGGCGAAGGCCGCCTTCTTCAACGCAGGCACCGAAGCGGTCGAGAACGCCGTCAAGTTCGCGCGCGCGTTCACGGGCCGGCAGGCCGTGGTCGGGTTCGAGGGGGCGTTCCACGGACGCACGTATCTGTCGCTCGCGCTGACCTCGAAGACCAAGCCCTACAAGCAGGGTCTCGGGCCGTTTGCCCCGGAGGTCTACCGCGTCCCCTTCAACGAGCTCGGTGCGCTACGGCGTGCCTTCCAGACGCTCGTCGCCGCCGAGGATGTCGCGGCGATCGTGTTCGAGCCGGTGCAGGGAGAGGGCGGGTTCATCCCCGCTCGCGAGGAGTTCGTCCGCGGGCTGCGCGAGATCTGCGACGAGCACGGCATCGTGCTCGTCTGCGACGAGGTTCAGAGCGGCTTCGCGCGCACCGGGCGCTTCTTCGCGATCGAGCACTTCGGCGTGGAGCCCGACCTGATCACGGTCGCGAAGTCGATCGCGATGGGCATCCCGCTCTCCGGCGTGCTCGGCAAGGCGGCGATCATGGACGCCCCCGCTGCCGGCGGCGTCGGCGGCACGTACGTCGGCAATCCGGTCGCGCAGGCGGCCGCACTCGCGGTTCTCGACGTGATCGAGGACGAGCAGCTCGTCGAGCGCTCGGCGGCGATCGGCGAGACGATGCGGTTGCGGATGGAGTCCTGGCGGGCGCGCTGGGCCCAGATCAGCGACGTCCGCGGGCTCGGCGCGATGCTCGCGATCGAGCTTGCCGACGCGGAGTCCGCCTCCCGCACCGTCGAAGAGGCGCTTGCCCGCGGCCTCCTGCTGCTGAAGGCAGGCGTCGAGGGGAACTGCATCCGCGTCCTCGTGCCGCTCGTCGTCTCGGACGCGGAGCTCGACGAGGCGCTCGACGTGTGGGAAGACGCCCTGCACGCGTCGCTCTGACGAAGCTCGTACGGCTGACGACGGCCGGGCTTCACGCGCGAACCCCGGGGGTAGGCTGACCCCGATGGTGGTCGGAGAGGTCCTCTCAGACCGGTACGAGCTCGAGGAGCTCGCCGGCACCGGCGGCATGTCGAGCGTCTTCCGGGCACACGACCGCTTGCTCGACCGGAAGGTCGCGCTGAAGATCCTGCACCAGCAGTACACGGACGACGCCGACTACGTCGAGCGCTTCCGGCACGAAGCGCGCTCCGTCGCTGCGCTGTCGCACCCGAACATCGTGACGGTGATCGACCGCGGCGAGCACGAGGGCCGGCAGTTCATCGTCTTCGAGTACATCGAAGGGGAGAATCTGAAGCGGCTGATCGAGCGGCGCGGTCCGGCGCCGGTCGATCAGGCGCTCGAGCTCGCGATGCAGATCGCGCGCGGGCTCTTCTTCGCGCACCAGCAGGGCCTCGTCCACCGCGACGTGAAGCCGCAGAACATCCTGCTGAACGGCGACGGCCAGGCGAAGGTGACCGACTTCGGCATCGCCCGCTCGCTCGACGTCAAGCACGGCATGACGCAGACCGGCACGGTGCTCGGCACCTCGGACTACATCGCACCCGAGCAGGCGCAGGGCCAGCGCGTCGACGAGCACACCGACATCTACTCGCTCGGCGTCGTGCTCTACGAGCTCCTGACGGCCGAGGTCCCGTTCCCGGGCGAGAACTTCGTCGCCGTGGCGATGCGGCACATCAACGAGCCGCCGCCGGCGATTCGCGCCCGGCGGCCCGACGTGTCACCGCGGCTCGAGGCGGCGGTGCACCGCGCGATGGCGAAGGACCCGGCCGAGCGGTTCGCGACGATGGCCGAGTTCTGCCAGGAGCTCGAGGCCTGCCTGGCGGAGGTCCAGGGCACGCAGATCATCGCCCCGCCTCCGCGCGTCGCGACCCACCGGCGGCGCCGCGGCTTCTCGCCGTGGCCGCTCCTCCTCGTGCTCGCCGCGCTGATCGCGATCGGCGTCGTCGTCGCCGTGCTGCTCACCAACCGCTCGTCGAACGACTCCGGCGGGCCGGCCGGCGGGGGAGGAGCCGCGCCGTCGCTCTCGGCCGTCACCGCCTACGACCCCTTCGGGACCGGCGTCCCCGGCGAGCACAACGCCGACGCGCACCTCGCCACCGACCATCGGAGCTCCACCTACTGGGAGACCGAGCAGTACCACGACCACCCGAATCTCGGGAAGGCGGGCGTCGGGCTCGTCCTCGACGCCGGGCGCGACGTCCAGCTTCGCCAGCTCGGCTTCTCGACCGAGACGCCCGGGTTCACCGCGGAGATCAAGGCGGGCGAGTCGGCCGGCGGCCCGTTCGACGCCGTCGTCGCAGGCCCGCAGCAGGTGCCCACCGAGGCAACCTTCACGATCGCGAGCGGCAAGCACCGCTACTACCTGATCTGGATCACGCGCCTCGGCGGCAACTACGACACGGCTCGGATCAACGAGGTCAGCGCAACCTGAGCGCGGTCCGGAGCACGACCCGCAGCTTCAGAATCGGAGGTTGCGGCGGCGCTCGAAGCGCTCGACGGCGAGCGCGGCGAGCCGCTCGAGAAGCTCCGCGTACGGGATGCCGGAGGCCTCGAAGAGGCGCGCGTAGACGCTCGTCGAGGTGAAGCCGGGAATCGTGTTCAGCTCGTTGACGAGCACCTCGCCGTCGTCGCGCACGAACAGATCTGCGCGCGCCATCCCCTCGCAGTCGGTGGCGACGAACGCGCGCACCGCGAGCTCCTGCGCGCGCGCAACCTGCTCCTCGGCGATGCGGGCAGGCACCACGAGATCCATCTCGCCCTCGTCGTACTTCGCCTCGAAGTCGTACCACTCGTTGTGCGTGACGACGATCTCCCCGGGGAGCGACGCCTCCGGCCGCGAGTTCCCGAGCACGCCGACCTCGACCTCGACCCCGGAGACGGCTCGCTCGACGAGCACCTTCTCGTCGTGCTCGAACGCAAGCGCGACGCCCTGCGCGAGCTCGTCCGCGTCGTGCGCCTTCGTGATCCCGACGCTCGAGCCGAGCCGCGCCGGCTTGACGAAGCAGGGGAAGCCGAACGGGTTGCGCGGCGCGTCGCCGGCGCGCAGCGTGATGTTCTCGGTCACCGGGATGCCGTGGTCGCGGAGCACGGACTTGAAGAGGTCCTTGTCCATGCAGAGCGCCGAGCCGAGCACGCCGGCGCCGACGTACGGCACGTTCGCGAGCTCGAGCAGGCCCTGCACGGTCCCGTCCTCGCCGAACGGCCCGTGCAGGACGGGGAACACCACGTCGACGTCCCCGAGCGCCGTCGCGACCTCGCGCGGCGGCAGGCGGTCCGGCACCGCGGCCGCGGACCCGCTCTCGGGCCCGGGCTCGAGCGCCCTGCGCCCGGCGCCCAGCCGCCAGCTCCCCGAGCGGTCGATCTGCACGGTCGCGACCTCGTGCCCCGCCCGTTCGAGCGCCTCGATCACGCTCGCCGCGGAGGCGAGCGAGATCGGGTTCTCGCTCGAGCGGCCGCCGAGGATGACGGCGATGCGGAGGCTCACGGGGTGGTGGTGGTCGTCGTCGTGCCGTCGCCGCCGGGCGTGCCCTGCTGCAGCTGCCCGACGTTGATGATCACGACCTCGCCGCTCTTCGCATCCGAGCCCGGCGCCGGATCCTGGTTGATCACGATCCCGTCCTGACTCGGGTCCGTCACCGGCTGGTAGGTGACCGCGGGGGTCAGCCCGGCCTGCGTCAGGAGCGCCTCGGCGGTCGACTGGTCCTGGTTTCGGACGTCGGGCACCTGGATCGTCGCCGGCCCCTTCGAGACGGAGAGCTGGATCGTCTGGCCCTTGTTCACGTCCTGGCCGGCCGGCGGGTCCTCGGCGACGACGACGCCCTTCGCCTGGTCGGACTGGATGTCGACGCGCGTGACGACGAAGCCCTGGCCCTCGAGCGCCGACTTCGCGTTCGCAAACGGCTGTCCGCGCACGTCCGGGACCGGGACGGGCTTGGCGCCGCGTGAGACGTTGATCCGCACCGACGTTCCCTTGTCGACCCGGTCGCCGGGCGAGGGGAACTCGCCGGTGACGGTGTCCTGCTGTGCGGGCGAGTAGATCCTCACCACGTGCGGGTTCAAGCCCGCCTGCGCGAGCGCCGTCACCGCGTCCGTGACGTCCCGGTTCCGCACGTCGGGCACGACGACCTGCGGCTTCCCGCTCGAGACGGTCAGCGTGATCGTCGATTCCTTGCCGACCTTCGAGCCGCCGCCCGGGTTCTGTTGCGAGACCTGTCCCTTCGGCACCGTGTCGTCGGGCGCCGTCAGCACGACCGGCTTCAGGCCGGCCTGCTGGATCTTCAGCACCGCGAGGCGGCGCTGCAGCAGCACGACCCCCGGAACGGAGACGGGCTTGTTCGAGTTCAGCTGATCCTGGATCTTCGTGTAGAGGAACCAGCCCCCGATCGCACCCGCGATGATCAGGCCGAGCGCGAGCAGCCACGGCCAGATCGAGCGGCCCCGCGGCGGCTCCTCGTAGTCGTAGTAGCCCGACGCACGACGGTACGCGGGCGGCGCCGGCGGCGGCGCCACGGCGGAGCGAGGCCGCTGGACCATCGTCTGCGCGCTCGAGATCCCTGCGCCCGAGAGCACCTGGGTCATCGCGTCCTCCGTCTCGCGCGCGACGGCGACGCCGCGGGCGACGCGTGCGAGGTCGGCGTCCATCTCCTCCGCCGACTCGTAGCGCTGATCCGGGTCCTTCGCGAGCGCGCGCATCACGATCGCGTCGAGGTCGTGCGGGATCCCCGGATGCAGGCTCGAGGGCGGCTCCGGAACCTGCGACAGGTGCTTCATCGCGATCTCGACCGGCGTGTCGCCGGTGAACGGCACCTGGCCGGTGAGCATCTCGTAGAGCACGATTCCGAGCGAGTAGAGGTCGGAGCGCGGGTCGACGGGCGCGCCGCGCGCCTGCTCCGGTGAGAGGTACTGCGCCGTGCCGACGATCGAGCCCGCCTCGGTCATCTGCGACGCGCCGGACCGGGCGATGCCGAAGTCGGTCACCTTCAGGCGGCCGTCGGAGCCCACGATGATGTTGTGCGGCTTGATGTCGCGGTGCACGATCCCGTTGCGATGCGCGAACGCGAGGGCGCCGAGGATCTGGCGCGCGTAGTCGATCGCGATCGGGACGGGCGTCGGGCCGTTGCGGACGAGCAGCTGCTTCAGCGTGCGCCCGTCCAGGTACTCCATCGCGATGTAGTACGTCCCCTCGGCGTAGCCACGGTCGAAGATCGAGACGATGCTCGGATGGTTCAGGCCGGCTGCGCTCTGCGCCTCCCGGCGGAAGCGCTCGACGAACTGCTCGTCGGAGGCGTGGCGGTCGTTCAGGAGCTTCAGCGCGACGCCGCGCCCGAGCTCCTGGTCCTCGGCGAGGTAGACGTCCGCCATCCCGCCCGAGCCGAGCTTGCGCTTGATCACGTAGCGCTTGTCGAAGATGCGGTCGATCAGGGTGTCTGATGAGGTCATACGAAACCGGCTACTGGTTCGACGCAGCGGGCAGGATTGCCTGCATCAGCTGCTTGGCGATGGGGGCGGAGACGGAGCCGCCGAAGCCGTTCAGCTGGTGCTCCACGACGACGGCGCCCGCAACCGTCGGGTTGTCGGCGGGTGCGAAGAAGATGAACCACGCGATGTAGATGTGATTCTCGCCGGTCTCGGCGGTGCCCGTCTTGCCGGCGACCTTGACGCCGGGGATCTGGGCCGCCGTGCCGGTTCCGCCGGTCACGACCGCCTGCATCATCTGGTTGAGCTCGGCGGCGGTGGCCGGCTTCATCGCGTGCTTCCAGACGTGCGGCTTCACCTTCACGACGGCGTCGCCGTTCGGCCGCGCCACCCGCTTCACGAGGTGCGGCTCCATCACCGTGCCGCCGTTCGCGACGCCCGCCGCGACGAGCGCCATCTGGAGCGGCGTCGTCAGCATCCGCTCCTGGCCGAAGGCGAGGCGCCCCGGGTCGACGAGCGAGGCGTCGTCGAACAGCTTGTGCGCCTTCAGGTTGTAGAGGCCGCTCGGAGCCACCTCGTTCGACGGCAGGTCGATCGGCGGCGTCGAGTAGAAGCCGAAGTCCTTCGCCTTGTCGAGCACCTTCCCGGCCCCGAGCTTCTTGCCGATGTCGCAGAAGACGGCGTTGATCGAGTGCTCGTACGCCTGCAGGAAGTTCACGTTGCCGAAGTGCTCCGGCGCCTCCGGGTCGCCGGCGTTCGACACCCGCTTGCCGTACTCGGTGCAGTAGCCGGGGTCGAAGAACGACGAGTCGGGTGTGTAGGCGCCCGAGTCGAGCGCGGCCGCCGCCGTGACGGTCTTGAACGTCGAGCCCGGCGGGTAGAGGCCCTCGGTCGCCCGGTTGAAGAGCGGCGACGGCGAGCCAGGGCAGGCGGCGGGTGAGTGCAGGATGCTCGCGAAGCCGTTCGGGGACTCGATCTTGTTCGGGTCGTACCCCGGTGTCGACGCCATCACCTCGACCGCGCCCGTCTTCGGGTTGAGCACGACCGCCGCGCCGCACTTGCCCTGCAGCGCCGTCTCGGCGATCTTCTGGGCCTTGACGTTCAGGTTGAGCACGAGGTTGTTGCCCGTCACCGTCGCGCCCTTGAGCTTCTCGCTGAGCTTGTCGAAGATCGTGCCGAGGTTCGCGTTCGATGCGGTCAGGTACGCGTTCTGCGAGCGCTCGATCCCCGCCCGCGAGCGGGCCTGGGTCGAGTAGCCGACCGTCTGCGACGCGAGCCCGTGCGTCGGGTAGCGGCGGAAGTAGAGGGTCTCGCCGCCCTTCTTCTGCCGCACGTTCGCCGCGAGCGCGGTCTTCCCGTCGGACGCGTAGATCAGCCCGCGCTTGATGCGGAACTGCGCCACCCGCTGGATCGCGTTGTCCTGCTTCGCAGCGAGGTCGGGCGCCTTCCACGACTGCCAGTAGGTGGTCGCGACGATGAGCGACGCGAGCAGCACGAGCGCGGTGAGCGAGACGGCGGAGATCTGCCTGTTCACTGGCTGTTCGCCCGGTGGGAGACGAGGAGCAGCCCCGCGAGGAGCAGGAAGTTCGCGACGACCGACGAGCCGCCGTAGGAGACGAACGGCAGCGTGATGCCCGTCAGCGGGATGATCCGCAGCACGCCGCCGACGATGATGAACGTCTGCAGGGCGAAGCCGAACGTCAGGCCCGCAGCGAGCAGCTTGGAGAAGCCGTCGTCGGCCTGCAGCGCGATCTTCATGCCGCGCGCGACGAAGAGCATGAACACGAGGAGGAGCGCGGCCGCCCCCACGAGGCCGAGCTCCTGGGCGAGGGCCGAGTAGATGAAGTCGCTGTTCACGTACGGGATCAGGGCGTGGCCGTCGGTGGTCGTGAACGTCCCCTTGCCGAGCCCCGCCCCGCCGAAGCCGCCGTTCGCGATCGAGTACAGCGACTTGACGAGCTGGTAGCTCTGGCAGTCCTGGCGCAGCGCGAGCCCGCCGGTCTGCGGGCAGAACACCTTCTGCGTCGTCCACGGGTGCAGCCAGATCGTGACTCGTTCGTGGACGTGGCCGATCCGCTCGTACGCGCCGTAGCCGCCGACCAGGAAGAGCACGACGCCGGCGACCACGAACGAGAGGCGCGCGGTCGCGACGTACAGCATCGCGAGGAAGATCCCGAAGTAGAGAAGCCCGGAGCCGAGGTCGTTCGACGACGCGAGCACGAGCATGCACGCGCCCCAGATCACGAGCAGCGGCCCGACGTCCTTCGGGCGCGCCTGCGCGAGCGACTCCCGCTTCTCGCGCAGGTACCCAGCGAGGAAGACGATCAGGAAGATCTTCGAGAACTCACCCGGCTGGAACTGGAAGCTGCCGACGTGCACCCAGAGCCGGGCGCCGTTGACCGTCGTTCCGATCCCGGGCACCCGCGGCAGGAAGAGCAGGACGATCGCGGTGACCCCGAACACGTACTTGAGCTGCTCGAGCACCCGGTAGTCGCGCCGGAGCCGCAGGAGCGCGAGCGCGAACAGGCCGACGCCGATCACGATCCAGAGCCCCTGCTTGAACGCGTCGCTCGCGCCGAGCCGGTAGATCTCGGTGACGCCGACCGCAGCGAGGAGACCGGCCATCGGGAGCAGGTAGGGGTCGGCGTTCGGCACCGCGTACCGCGCGACGAGGTGCGCCGTGACGTAGAGCGCGAAGAAGAAGATCGCGTACCCGAGCGACCCCCAGCTCACCTCGGACTGGCGTGCGATGTAGACCGAGGCGAAGCCGATCCCGGTCAGGATCCCGACGACCGAGAGGTAGAGGAGCTCTCTGTTGCGGTAGCTCAGCGAGCGAGCCCCCACAGGACGAGCGCGACGATCACGGCGACCAGGGCGGCGATCACGACGAGCGCCAGGATCCGTCTGCCGATGCCCGCCTGCGGTGCGTCGGCGCCGGCCGCCACGGCGCTCGCCGTGCCGAGGTCCGCGGCGGGCACGACCATCGTGTCGGCCGGTGACGCGGCAGCTCCGTCGGCGTCCTCGAGGGCCGGCGGCGGCAGGACGCCGTCCTCGGGGTGCAGCGTGTCTTCCTCGTCGTGGGGCAGCGCGAGCTCGCGCGTCTGCTCGTCCGGCTCGCCGGGGCTCTGCTCGCCGGCGACGATCTCGAACAGGATCGCGGTGATGTTGTCCTCGCCGCCCGCCCGGTTCGCCGCATGCACGAGCGCGCGCGCAGCCTCGTCGAGGTCGCCGCGGTGGGTGCGGAGGATCTCCTCGATCGTCTCGGCGCCGACCATGTCCGACAGGCCGTCGGAGCAGATCAGATAGAGGTCTCCCGCCTGCGTCTCGACGGGGAACGCGTCGACGTCGACGTCGGAGTCGGTGCCGAGCGCACGCGTGATCACCGAGCGTTGCGGATGCACCTCGGCCGCCTGCGGCGAGAGCTCGCCGCGCCGCACGAGCTCCGCGACGAGCGAGTGGTCGTCGGTCAGCTGCTCGAGCCTGTCGTCGCGGAGCCGGTACGCGCGCGAGTCGCCCACGTGCCCGATCGTCAGGTTGCCGTCCCGCTCGACGAGCGCGACGGTCATCGTCGTCCCCATGCCCGACGTGGCGGCGTCGGTCGACGCGCGCTCGTGCACGCGGCGGTTCGCCTCCTGAATCAGGTCGATCACGTGGCGCTCGCCGCTGCCACGCCCCGACTCGTGCAGCGCGCTCGCGGCGAGCGCGCTCGCGACCTCGCCCGCACGGGCGCCGCCCATGCCGTCCGCGATCGCGAAGAGGGGCGGACGGCACACGAACGAGTCCTCGTTGCCGCGCCGCTTCCGGCCCGGATCCGTGCGTGCTGCGCTCCTGCCGAGCTTCACGGCTCGAACCGGAGGTCCGTCTCGCCGACCCGGACGACGTCGCCGGCCGCGAGCTTGCGCTCCCGCGTCAACCGGATCCCGTTCACGAACGTGCCGTTCGTCGAGCCGATGTCCTCGATCCAGACACCGTCGCGGCGCGGCTCGAACCGCGCGTGCCGCGTGGAGGCGTACTCGTCGCTCGGAAGCGGGACGTCGTTGTTCGAGCCGCGCCCGACCGTCACCGGGTGCGATGTGAGCGCAACCACCTCGCCCTCCTCGAGTGCCGGGCTCTCGAGCACGACGAGCCGGCCTTGCTCGCGGGCCGCGGGCGCAAGGAGGCCGGCGGCGGCCGCCTGTTGCGGTGCGAGGATCATCGATTCCTGCGGCAGACGCAGGTCGCGGGCGGCCGAGCGCACGATCCGCCAGATGAACAGGTAGAGAAGGACGAGGAATGCGAGCTTCAGGGCGAGCAGCGTGGTCTCGACCTGGGCGGAAGCGATCGTCAACGAAGCTCCCGCTCGAAGGCGATCTCGGTCGAGCCGATTGTGAAGCGCGCGCCGTCCTCGAGCTTCAGCCGCTTCACGCGCTTGCCCTTCACCTCGACGCCGTTCGTCGAGTCGAGGTCGACGAGCCAGTACGTCGCCCCCTCCTGGCGGAGCTCGGCGTGGCGGCGTGAGACGTTCGGGTCGGGCACCTGCAGGTCGGCGTCCTTCGAGCGGCCGAGGACGACGCGGCGCCCGGTGAGCTCGTGGCGCTGCCCGCCGAAGCTGAGCACGGCGACCTCGCGCTGGATCCCGAGCTCGACCGGCGAGGCCGCCTGCGTCGGCTGCGGCACCGGCACCGGCGCCGCAGACGGCTTGTAGATCATCGTCGCGTTCGGATGTGCCTGGCCCTCCGGCTCGTCCGCCGCGGCGCCCGGCTTCTGCACCATCCGGGTCGCGATCCCGAAGACGCCCAGGTCGAGGTCGTCGTCCACCTCGAGCTGCACCCGCGGCGGCGAGAGCAGGGCGTAGCTCTCGCGGCGGGCGTGCTCGGCGAGGTAGTCGGCGAGCTCGCCGCGAAGCTGGGCCTCGTAGCTCGCGAACTGCTCGTGGTCGCCGGCCGAGAGGTACACGGTGTACTCGTTCGGGACGTAGACCCGGGAGACCGAGACGTTCCGGTGGTCGTCCATCTCCTTGACGAGCTTGCGCGCGAGCTCGACCGGCTGGACGTTCGTCCGGAACGCGCGACCGAAGACGCCCTCGAAGAGCGACTCGAGCTTGGATTCGATGCGACGGAGGACTGACATGGCGGCGGGGGGTTTTCCCCAGGCGACAGAGTTTATGTCCGGGGCTCGAGGGCCAGAGCGGCCGCCGTCAGCCAGGAAGCGACGACGAGCGGCAGCACGGCGGCGGCCGGTGCGGTGAGCGCGGTCGCCGCGAGGAGCGCCGCCCCGAAGAGCGCCGCAGCCCAGGGGCCGCGCCGGCGCACGGCCGGAAGTGCCGCGGCTGCAGCCGCGAGGGCGAGCGCCTCGAAGACGAGGACCGGGTGGGCCGCGAGCTGCAGCCAGAGCGCGTGTGCGACCGCAGCCGGGCGGGCGGAGCCGGTGACGCCGAGGCCGAGCGGGGGCGTCGAGCCGTCGAACGGGAGCGGCGCTCGACGCAGGCCGGCTACGAGCGCGGCGAGCAGCACGGCGGCGCCCGCCTGCGCGGCGCGACGTGCCCGTCCGCGCGCCGCCTGGGCTGCGACCGGCACGAATGCGAGCGCGGCGACCGGGGCGAGCAGCGGCCCGGCCGCGAGCAGCAGCCCCGCCCGGGCGTCCTGCCAGTTCAGGGCGGTCCAGCCCGCCGCGAGCACCGCGTAGACGACGGCCAGGCCGAGCGAGATGTTCGCGAGTGGGAAGAAGGCGACGGTCAGCGCGAAGAGGAGCCCGGCACGGGGCGCGGTGAAGCCGAGCGCGGCGCCGGAGGCGGCAATCGCGAGCGGCCATCCGGCCGGGTAGAACGGCAGGCGCGCCGCGACCCACCCCGACGCGAGCCCCGTCAGCGCTCCCGGCAGCAGACGCTCCGAGAGGAGAGCGGTGCGCGAGAGCGCCGGTGCGGCCGTCTTCGAGCCACCGCCGCCGGGCTTCCGGCGCCGCCGCGGCAGGGAGCGGAGGTCGTGCGCGAGCCGCCCGGCCGACGGCCGCCGCTGCGGATTGGCGACGAGCGCCGCCGCCACCGTCTGCAGCACGTGCTGCGGCAGGTCGGGACGGCGGGTCTCGAGGGCCGGGGCGCCCCGCTCGATCCGGCGCGAGGTGTCGACCAGGTCGCCGCCCCAGAACGGATGCTCCCCGGCGAGCGCCTCCCAGAGGAGCACCCCGACCCCCCAGACGTCCGCCGCAGCGGTCGCCGTCAGCCCCTGCAGCCGTTCGGGCGAGATGTAGGCGAGCGTGCCGGGAATGTCGCCGAGCGCCGTCAACGTGTCGAACTCGGCCATCTGCGCCAGGCCGAAGTCGAGCAGGCGCACGTCGACGACGTCCGCCTCTGCGAGCAGCACGTTCGACGGCTTGACGTCCCGGTGGACGATCCCGCGGCCGTGCGCGTGGGCGAGCGCCTCCGAGACCTGGGCTGCGACCTCGATCGCGCCGCGGTCGTCGAGCTCGCCGGCGCGGAGCGCCTCGCGCAGCGTGCGGCCGGGGATGTACTCGTAGGCGATGTAGACGTGCGCCGGGTCGCTTGCGAGCGAGATGATCCGCTGGCAGCGGGGATGGCGGAGCGAGGCGGCGGCGCGCGCCTCGCGCTCGGCCCGGTGGCCCGCCTTGCCCTCGCGGGCGACGATCTTCAGGGAGACGTCGAGGCCGCTCTGCTCGTCCCGCGCGAGCCAGACGTGGCCCATCCCGCCGGAGCCGAGGGGCCGCAGCGGCCGGTAGCGGCCGAGGACGAGATCGTGAGCAGCGGCCGCGGAGGACACCCTCGCAGTTACGAGTTTCCAAGCGCATTTCCTCTGTCCGACGGATGGACGCGGTAGATTCGGCGGGAATATGGACCCGCGCGACGACGAGATCCAGTTCGACTTCTTCGACGACGAGGGCGCGACGACCGAGAGCGCGTCGGCCGAGCCGCGCGTGCGCCTGCCGCGCCGCGGCGGCCGCGGCGGCGGTCTCCGCCGGCCGCCCGGCCCGCCCCGCGGCCTGACGCCGCTCCTGCGCCTGCTGGCGCTGATCGCGATCGTCGTCGCGGTGCTGGTCTTCTTCGGGCTCGTGATCCAGTCGTGCGCGTCGACCTCCAAGCACGACAGCTACTCGCACTACATGGACCGCGTGGCGACGATCGCGCACAGCTCCGAGCAGGACGGCGCCGACGTCGCGAACGCGCTGACGACGCCCGGCTCGAAGACGACCGACCTCACCGCCACGCTCGCCGGCATCGCCGAGCAGGAGCGCCAGAACGTCTCGGCGGCGCAGCATCTGGATCCGCCGGGCCCGCTGCGGGACGAGAACCAGCAGGTCGTCGAGGCGCTCCAGCTGCGCGTCAGCGGCGTCCAGGGGCTCGCCAATACCTTCAAGTCGACCGCGACCTCGAAGGCGGCGGCCGACGCCTCGCTGCTCTCGACGCAGGCCGACCGCCTGCTCGCGAGCGACGTCGTCTGGGACGACCTCTTCGTCGGGCCGGCGCGGACGGAGATGCAGCGCCAGGGCGTGAACGGCGTCGCGCCGCCGGACTCGAAGTTCGTCTCGAATCGCGACCTGATCAGCGAGCACTCGATGTCGCTCGTCCTCGCGCGGCTGCGGGGCGCATCGACCGGGGGCACGCCGACGGGCGTCCACGGCACGAACCTCGTCGGCACGAAGGCGCTCCCGAGCGGCCAGGCCCTCTCGACGACCGGCGAGAACACGGTTACGGCCTCGCCCGACCTGAAGTTCGCGGTCACCGTGCACGACGGCGGCGACTCGCAGGAGGTCGGCATCAAGGTGACCCTGACGATCCAGAAGCCGGTGAAGTCGATCGTCAAGACGAAGACGATCGACGTGATCAACCCGGGCCAGGACAAGACCGTGACGTTCAGCGACCTCGGCGGCGTCCCGTTCGCCCGCAAGACGACGCTGAGCATCGACGTCGCGCCGGTGCCGGCCGAGCAGGACGCGACGAACAACAAGGCGTCCTACCCGGTCATCTTCTCGCTCGGCTAGCCTCGGACGGTGCATGCGACCGCCACAGAAGCGCTGATCGTCGCGCTGGTGGGGATCGGCGTCGGGGGCGTCGGAGTCGGGCTCGCCTGGTGGTCGTGGATCAAGGTCCACCGCGTGCGCGAGGCGCAGCGGCTGCTGCTCGGCGGCGGCCGCAAGGACCTCGTCGAGTTCGCCGTCTCCCTGCAGGGGCGCGTCGACGACCTGCACCGTGCGGTGGACGAGGTCGCGGCCGGCCTCGCGCGGGTCGACCGCCGGACGGACGGCACCTTCGCGAACAGCTCGATCGTCCGCTACGACGCCTACGAGGACACGGGCGGCCACCAGTCCGCGTCGCTCGCCCTGCTCGACTCCGCCCGCAGCGGCCTCGTCGTGACCGCGATCCAGGGCCGTGACTACGCCCGGATCTACATGAAGGAGCTCGAGCGCGGCAAGGCGTCGGTCGCGCTCTCCCCCGAGGAGCAGGAAGCCGTCGAACGAGCCATGGGCCGCTGACGCCCTCGGGCGGCGGCCGCTCCCGCCGGGCGGAGCCCGGCTCCGCGGCCGCCTCTCGCCGCTCGCGCCACCGGGCTCTCCGGGGCCGTGCTCTCGCACTGTCCCCTCCGGCCCGCCGGCGCGAGCGACGAGCCGAGGGCGTCAGTGGGTTTTCGCCGGTCCGACTCGTGCGCCGCTCCCGCCGGGCGGAGCCCGGTCCGGACGGGCGTTCGGATCCGCGTTGCCGGGTACATTGTGCGCAAGGTGCAGCAAGTACTCGTCCTGAACGCGAGTTACGAGCCGCTCAACGTGTGTTCGCTTCGCCGTGCCCACGTGCTCGTGTTCAAGGGCAAGGCCGAGGTGATCGAGGAGCTCGACCGACCACTTCGCTCGGCCACGGACACCTTCCGCTGGCCGCATGTGATCCGTCTCGTGCACTACGTCCGCGTTCCGCGGATGGTGCAGCGCAAGATCTCGCGGCGGGCCCTCTTCGCCCGTGACGGCTGGCGCTGCGTCTACTGCGGCACCTCCGGGGGGCGGCTGACCCTCGATCACGTGATCCCCCGCTCGAAGGGCGGCGAGTCGAGCTGGGAGAACGTGGTCACCTCCTGCGCGCCCTGCAACCTCCGCAAGGGGAATCGGCTGCCGCACGAGGTTCACATGGTGCTGCCGGCGCGCCCGCGGCCTCCCGCCCCGGTGCTCTTCATCAGGCTTGCGACGCCCAAGATCCCGGAGCGCTGGGAGCGCTACCTCGCCCCGTTCGGGACGTCGACGCCGGTCGCCGCCTGAGCGACCGCTACGCCGACCGTTCGATCGGCAGCTCCGGATACTGCTCCCACTCCGACCACGAGCCGGGGTAGAGCCGGCCCTCCCGTCCGGCGAGGTGCAGCCGGTGGAGCGGCACGCACGCGGTCACGCCGGAGCCGCAGTAGACGACGAGCTCCCCCGCAGGCAGCTCCGGCGGCGGGGCGACCCAGGGGGCGTTGAGCGCGCCCGGGATGCGGCCGGGCACCACGTCGACGTCGTTCGGCTCGCCGCGCCAGCGCCGCGGCACTCGGGCGTCGACGACGACGAGCTCGTGCAGGCGCTCGCCGAGCTCGCGGCGCTCGATCGTGTCGTCCGTCCGCTGTCGCGGCTCGAAGACGGCCGTCTGGATCTCCTCCTCCCCGCCGCGCAGGGCGCCGTGCCAGCCGTCGAGGTCGATCACGGCGCAGTCGTCATGCCCGAAGTGGCGCAGCAGCCACCAGAGGCGCTCCGCGCCGCCGGTCGAGCCGTAGGCGACGACGAACACCTCGTCGCCGATCCCGGCCCGCGAGGCCGCCGCAGCGAACTGCTCCGCGCCGGGCAGCGGGTGGCGCCCGCCCGGCCCCGGCGGCTCGGCCAGGTCGGTCTCCACGTCGAGGAACGCTGCGCCGGGGATGTGGCCCTCGAGGTAGGTGCGCCGCCCGGCCGCGGGATCGTCGAGCGACCAGCGGCAATCGACGAAGCGATAGATCACGGTGGAGAGAAAAGCATGTGACGGGCGGGCGATGCGGCGGCGTAGGAGCGGTATGAGACGCTCACTTCCACTCGCGATGCTCGCCGCCGCCGTCCTCGTGCTCGTCGCCGCGTTCGCAGGCGTCGGCCGTCCCGAGGCCGCCCGCGGCGACACCGGCCCGCCGAACACGGTCACGACGAACGGCCACGGCGTCGTCACGGCCGTCCCGGACGAGGCCACGGTCACCGCCGGGGTCCACACCCAGGCCGCGTCGGCTGCGGACGCGCTGAGCCGGAACTCGACGCTGATGAACCGTGTCGTCGAGGCGCTCCGGCAGGCGAAGGGAACCGACCTCCAGACGCAGCAGGTGTCGCTCGCGCCGCAGACGAACGAGGAAGGCCGGGTCACGGGGTACGTCGCCGACAACACGGTCTCTGCGAAGGCGAAGGTCGCGGACGCCGGCGCGCTCGTCGACGCGGCGGTGCGGGCAGGCGCCAACACGGTCGGTGGGCCGTCGCTCGGCATCTCCGACACGGACACGCGGTACCGGCAGGCGCTCGGCAAGGCGGTCGAGGACGCTCGGGCCAAGGCGCAGGCACTCGCAGACGCGGGAGGGTTCGGCGTCGGGCCTGTCTCGTCGGTCAGCGAGCAGTCCGCGAACGCCCCGGTGCCGGTCTTTCAGGCCGCGGCCGCGAAGAGCGACGCGACCCCGATCGAGCCCGGCACGCAGGACGTGACCGCGGACGTGATCGTGACGTTCACGATCCGCTGACGCGCAGTTGCAGCCGCAGGGGCCGCTCGCAGCGGGCACACACGCTGCGAGCGGCTCCCTTGCGCTCTGCGATGTGCACGGGCAACGGCTTGTCGCAGGTGCACCACAACGATGTCGGCTCCTTCAACGTGTGGTCCATGACCACTCCCTTCGTCCAATCGACGGTGTCCCACGGGAGGAAACTCGCTATGCGGCCACGCTCATCCGGGCTTCCGCCTCGACCGGATCGGCCGGCACGGTCTCGATCGTCTGGAGGATCCGGCCCGCGATCCGGTACGGGTCGCCGAGCGAGCTCGGCCGTCGGTCTTCCAGATAGCCGCGGTAGCCGTTGCCGACGAAGCTGTGCGGGACGCGGATCGACGCGCCGCGGTTCGCGACGCCGTAGTTGAACCGGTCGATTGCCTGCGTCTCGTGCAGGCCGGTCAGGCGCATGTGGTTGTCGGGGCCGTAGACGGCGATGTGCTCGTCCTTCGCCTCGTCGAACGCGGCCATCAGCGCCTCGAAGTACGCCTCGCCGCCGACCTCGCGCATGTACCGCGTCGAGAAGTTCGTGTGCATGCCGGATCCGTTCCAGTCGTGCTCCACGCCGAGCGGCTTCGGGTGGAAGTTGACGTCGATCCGGTAGCTCTCGCACAGGCGCAGCAGCAGGTACCGGGCGATCCACACCTCGTCGGCGGCGCGCTTCGATCCCTTCCCGAAGATCTGGAACTCCCACTGCCCCTTCGCCACCTCCGCGTTCACGCCCTCGAGCTCGATCCCGGCGGCGAGACACAGGTCGATGTGGGCGTCGACGATCGTGCGGGCGTCCTCGCCCACGTTCTTGTAGCCCACGCCCGTGTAGTACTCGCCCTGCGGCGGCGGGAAGCCCTCGCGGGGAAAGCCGAGCGGCGCTCCGTCGCGGTACAGGAAGTACTCCTGCTCGAAGCCGAACCACGTGTCGGGGTCGTCCGGGATGGTGGCGCGGCTCGACGAGGGATGCGGCGTGCCGTCGGGCAGCAGCACCTCGCACATCACGAGCATCCCGTTGGATCGTGCGGGGTCGGGGTAGAGCGCGACCGGCTGCAGCAGGCAGTCCGAGCTCGAGCCCTCCGCCTGGCGCGTCGAGCTGCCGTCGAAGTTCCAGACGGGCAGCTCCTCCAGGGTCGGCGGCGAGGAGAACGCCATCACCTTCGTCTTGCCGCGGAGGTTCGGAACCGGCTCGTAGCCGTCGAGCCAGAGGTATTCGAGCTTGTACTTCGTCATCGGGGCGCTCCTTCGGTCGCTTCAACGCACGAAAAAGGGCCCCGCAACCCGAAGGATGCGAGGCCCCATTGCCTCCGCGGGCGCCGTCGTCGGCGCGTCGCGTGGGCCGAATCTAGCGGTCCGGGCGGCTGCTCCGCAAGGACCGGATGCCGAGCAGGCGGTCGGAGGTGTGCTCGACCTGGAGCGTCGTATGGTCGACTCCGAACCGCTCGTGCAGCATCCCTTCGAGCTCGCGGCGGATCGCGTGGCAGTCCTCTTCGCGGCCGACGAGCACGTGCGCCGAGAGCGCCGGGAACCCGGAGCCGATCTCCCAGACGTGGAGGTCGTGCACGTCGGCGACGCCGGCGTGGTCGCGCAGTGCCGCACCGATCTCGTCCGGCAGGAGGCCCTCCGGCGCCGCCTCGAGCAGGATCGTGCCGCTCCGGCGAAGCAGCGGCCACGCCGCGGCGAGCATCGAGCCGGCGACGAGCAGGGAGGCGATCGGATCGGCGCGCTCGAATCCCGTCGTCCAGACCACGAGCCCTGCGGCTGCGGTGCCGGCGAACGCGTAGAGATCCGTGAGCAGGTGCCGGTAGCTCCCCTCGACGTTCAGGCTGGCGCGGTTCGCTCGCGCGACCTGGCGCAGGGCGAGCACGTTCACGACGACGCCGGCGCACGCCGTCGCGAGCACGAGGCCTCCGCGTACCTCCGGAGGCGAGACGAGCCGGCGGATGCCTTCGACGACGATCGCCGCGCCGAGCACGAGCAGCGTGATCCCGTTCGCCTGCGCGGAGAGGATCTCGGCGCGCCGGAAGCCGAACGTCATCCGGCCGCCGGGGGGCCGCAACGCGAGCCGCGCGGCCCAGACGCTGATCCCGAGCGCCGCGGCGTCGACGAGCATGTGCGCCGCGTCCGAGAGGAGCGCCAGCGAGCCGGCGACGATCGCGAGGGCGACCTCGGCCGCCATGAACGCGAGGATCAGCCCCAGCGCGAGGACGAGCGGGCGGATCTCCGTCTCCGCGCCCGTGGCGTGCTCGTGCTCGTGCGCCATGGCCGTAGTCTTACGGGCATGGACGGCGTCGTGTTCGTCGAGATCCCCTCCGGCTCCCGGAACAAGTACGAGTGGGACGAGGAGCTTGGTGGGATCGCGCTCGACCGCAGGCTCTTCACCTCGATGAGCTACCCGGCCGACTACGGGTTCGTCGAGGGCACGCTCGCCGAGGACGGCGACCCGCTCGACGCGCTCGTGCTGGTCGGCGAGCCGACGTTTCCCGGCTGCCGGATCCGCGTCCGGGCCGTGGGCGTGTTCCACATGGCCGACGAGAAGGGGCCGGACGAGAAGGTGATCTGCGTGCCGTTGAACGAGCCGTCCTGGAGCGGCATCGCCGACATCCACGACGTCCCGGCGCAGCTCCGGAACGAGATCGAGCACTTCTTCCAGGTCTACAAGGACCTCGAGAACAAGAAGACGGAGACGCGGGGCTTCGGCAACCGCTCGGAGGCGCAGGCGATCATCGCGTCCTCACGGGCGCGGGCGTCGTAGCCGCCGGCCGCAGGCTCGCTACCGCAGGCCGCAGGCTCGCTACCGCAGGCCGCCTGCTGCCTCCGACCGACGCCATCCCGGCTCGACCCGGCCCGAGCGCGAGCATCCCGCCCGCCTTGCCGGTATGCAATCCGGTTCGCCCCCGCCGCCCTCCGTAGTGCAGCGCACCGGGCACGAACCGCGGGCATCCCGCCCGTGCGCCGATCCTGCCCACCACGCCGCCCTGTCGCAAGGCCCCGGTGCGAACCGACACACACTTGTGACGGTGCCTTGCGACAGTGCCCTCGTGTCGGTGCCTGGCACCGTCCGCGGGCGGGAATGCCGCGCGACGGAGCGGTTCGCGAGGTGCCCTGGGCCGGTGCCTGGCACCGGCCGCGGCTCGGTCAGCGGGCCAGGGTCTCCTCGATCGCGCGGATGCGGGCGCGGCGTCTGGCCCAGCGCGTGCCGCCGACGATCGCGCCGCCGACCGCGAGCCCGCCGAGGCCGAGGAGCGGTGTCGCGAGCACCCACGCCGGCAGGCGGCTCCCG
>Ga0207657_10001666_pt1 | contig 23968 bp, 20 predicted proteins | sample KBSC33metaG_FD_184316 | JGI IMG/M metagenome (GOLD analysis project Ga0207657, IMG submission 184316) | Corn rhizosphere microbial communities from Kellogg Biological Station, Michigan, USA - KBS C3-3 metaG (SPAdes) (version 2) | ecosystem: Host-associated > Plants > Roots > Rhizosphere > Soil ... | reverse complement strand
GCCGGCTGGGATATTTCAGCACGCCGGTCTTCGACCATCTCCGCCTCGAGACGTGCGAGGCGTGCAGACACTACGTGAAGTGTGTGGACCTGACGCGTCTGGGTATCGCGGTACCCCTGGTGGACGACGTCGCCAGCGCGACGCTGGACGCATGGGCGACCGAGCACGGATATACCAAGATCGAGTTGAATCTCGTCGGGCTCTGACGTGTACCTGCCCGATCTCGTCGTGCGCAGTCGCCGCATTCTCACGCCCGGCGGCGGCCGTGCCGGCGCCATTCACATCCGCAACGGCCGCATCATCGGCATCGTCGACATCGATGCGGTGCCGCCCGGGTGCCCCGTGGACGATGTGGGCGAGGACGCCGTCCTGCCAGGCGTCGTGGATTCGAGCGTGCAGGTACACGCGCCAGGCGCCATCGTCTCGGAGTCGTTCGAGCGTACGACGCGCGCCGCCGCTGCCGGCGGCGTGACGACGATCATCGCGACGCCGTTCGGCTGTGCGCTGCCGACGACCTCGGTCCCCGCACTGGAATCGACGTGTCATGCGGCCGAAGGACACTGCTTCGTCGACGCCGGCTTCTGGGGAGGCGTCGTCCCCGGCAACGCAGGCGAGCTCGCGGCCTTGTTCCAGGCGGGGATCCTCGGATTTCAATGCGCGCTCATGTCGTCTGGCGACGATGGATCGGTCGGCGTATCCGAAGCCGAGCTGCGCGCGTCGATGCCGGCACTGACCCGCACGCGGACACTGCTCAGGGCGCGCGCGGAGCTTCGGGCGCCGGTCGAGCCCCCCGGTGGCGAGCGGCGATCGCACCGAAAGTGGTTCGAGCGGATCCCCGGCTTATCGCGGCCGGAGCGCCGATACGCGACGTATCTCGACAGCCGCCCGAAGGCTGCGGAAAACGAGGCGATCGCGCTGCTCATACAGCTCTGCGATGCGTATCGATTACCAACGCATTGCGTCCACTTGTCGTCGGCCGACACGCTGACGCCGGTCTTTCGCGCGCGCTCCAGACGTCTGCCGTTCAGTGTCGACACCTGTCCCCACTATCTATTTTTCGTCGCCGAGGAGATTCCGGACGGAGCGGTCGAATACAAATGTGCGCCGCCGATCCGCGGACGCGACAACCGGGAGCTGCTCTGGGCGGCTCTCGCAGGCGGCCTGATCCATTCCGTCGCCTCGGATCATCGTCCTGCCGCGCCAAGCTCGACAGGCTCGAGCAACTTCCTCGAGGCCCGCAGTGGTATCGCGTCGCTTCCGATCGAATTGTCGATTATGTGGACGGCGGCGAGCGCGAGGGGTTACACGCTCGATCAAGTGGTCCGCTGGATGTGTCAGATGCCCGCACAGTTGGCCGGTTTGGCCCGGAAAGGGAAGATCGACGTCGGCTATGACGCCGACCTCGTCGTCTTCGATCCGGACTCAGAGCTCACCGTGCAGCCTGATGCGCGTCGCGGGCAGCGAACGCCATACGACGGACGACGCCTTCGCGGAGTGGTCAAACGTACGTATCTGCGCGGTGTGCGCGTGCACGACGGTGAGGACACGTCCGCTGATCCGGCTGGCCGATTGCTGTTGCAACGCCGGCCTCCATAGGTACGCGCGTTGCAACGCGAGTGGCGCTGACCATCCGGAGGTGTCTATGTCCCTCACGCGGCGGACGTTCCTGCAGACGTCGCTCGCCGGTGGCGCGGCGCTCACCGCCTTCGGCTTCGACGTCACACCGATCTACGCCCAGTCCAAGACGCTCAAAATCGCATACACGAGCGAAACGCGCAGCACCTGTCCGTATTGTTCGGTCAGCTGCGGCGTGATCATCCATACCCTCGGCGACAAGGCCAAGAACGCGGTGCCGCAGGTGGTCCATGTCGAAGGCGACCCGGACCATCCGATCAATCGCGGCACGCTCTGCCCGAAGGGCGCGTCGCTGGAGCAGGAAATCGTCAACACGCGGCGGCTCACCAAGCCGCAGGTGCGCCGTCCCGGATCCGATCACTGGGAAGACATCGCCTGGGACCAGGCGCTCGACGAGATCAGCCGCCGCGTCAAGAACACGCGCGACGCCACGTTCGTCGAGAAAGATCCGCGCGGTCGTACGGTCAATCGTTGCGAAGGCATCGCGTTCACCGGTGGCTGCACCGACACGAACGAATTCAACTACCTCGTGGTGAAGACGATGCGCAGCCTGGGGGTCTGCTATCTGGAGAACCAGGCCCGGGTTTGACATGGTCCGACGGTCTCCAGTTTGGGGCCCACATTCGGACGCGGCGCGATGACGAACGGCTGGATCGACATCAAGAACACCGACATGATGTTGATCATGGGTGGCAATCCGGCCGAGAACCACCCCTGCGGCTTCAAGTGGCCGATTGAAGCCAAGCTCCACCGAAACGCCAAGATGATCGTCGTCGATCCGCGCTTCACGCGGACGGCGGCCAACGCCGACCTGTTCCTGCAGATTCGCGCGGGGACGGACATCGCGTTTCTCGGCGGGCTGATCAACTACGCGATCGCGAACAACCGCCTGGCGCACGACTATCTCGTCAATTACACGAACGCGGCGTTCGTCGTCAGAGAGGGGTTCAAGCTTCCGGAAGACGGTCTCTATTCGGGGTTCGATCCATCCACGCAGCGCTACGATCAGTCCACGTGGAATTACGAGGCGGGCGGCCGCCTCACCGGGGAGCAGGTCGCGGCCGCGCCTGGCGGCACGGCCGGCGGCGGGGGACGATCGGCGACGTCGCAGTCCACGCCTCAGCCCGAGCACGCGAAGCCGTCGCAGGCGTTGACGGGCCTGGGCTACGCGGCGCAAGGGCCAGCCGGCGGGAAGGCCGGCGGCGGCGGAGCGACGCTCGGCGGGTCGTCCGCGGGGAACGCGCCACCGAGCTTGCCGCCCAACGTCGCCTACGACGTGTCGCTTCAGCACCCACGCTGCGTGTTTCAACTGCTGAAGCAGCAGTACTCGCGCTACACGCCCGAGATGGTCGCGAGGATCACCGGCATTCCGGCGGATCAGTTCCTCAAGGCGGCAGACCTGTTCACGTCCGTTCGCACGGGCGGCGACATGAAGAAGGCCGCGACGATCATCTACGCCGTCGGGTGGACGCAGCACACCTTCGGCACGCAGATCATCAAGACGGCCGCGATGCTCCAGCTGATATTGGGCAACGTCGGCCGGGCTGGCGGCGGCGTCAACGCGCTCCGCGGGCACTCCAACATCCAGGGGGCAACCGACCTTGCTGGCGTATTCGATATTCTGCCGGGCTACCTGAAGACGCCGAGCCCTGACGACAAAGATTTCGCCACCTACCTCAAACGCATCACGCCGACGGCGTCGAAACCGTCCGAGTGGGACTCGTTCAACTACTGGTCGAACACGCCCAAGTTCGCCGTGTCGCTCCTCAAGGCGTGGTACGGCGGCGCGGCGAAGAAGGAGAACGACTGGGCGTTCCACTACCTGCCGAAGATCGATCGCAACTATTCGTGGACGCAGATCTGGGACGACATGTACACCGGCGGCGTCAAGGGGCTCTTCGCGATCGGCATGAACGGCGTCCAGATCGGCCCGAACTCGCGCAAGAACATCGATGCGCTGAAAAAAGCCGAGTGGCTGGTCGTCGGCGAGCTGTACCCGGAAGAGACGTCCGAATTCTGGCGTTCGCCGGGGACGACGGCCGACGACATGAAGAACATTCAGACGACCGTGTATCGTTTGCCGTGCGCGGGGTTCTCCGAGAAAGACGGCACGTTCGTCAATTCCGCGCGCTGGCTGCAGTGGAAGAACGCCGCGCTGCCCCCACCCGGAGACGCCAGGCTTGATCAGGACATCATCGCGCAGATTTTTTTGCGCGTGCGCGAGCTGTATCGCAAGGATGGCGGCAAGTTTCCCGATCCCATTCTGAACATCCGGTGGCCCTACACGCTGCCCGAGCATCCGGCGCTCGCCGAGCTGGCGCGGGAGATCAACGGGCAGGCGCTCGCCGACCTCACCGATGCGACCGGCCAGTCGATCAAGAACGGGCAGCAGCTCCCCGGCTTCGCGTGGCTGAAAGATGACGGGACGACGCTGTGCGGCAACTGGTTGTACAGCGGGTCGTGGACCGAAGCGGGCAACCAGATGGCCCGCCGCAGTACCGAGGATCCGTCGGGACTCGGCATCTATCCCAACTGGGCGTGGTCGTGGCCGGCGAATCGACGCGTCATGTACAACCGCGCGTCCTGCGATCTGGCAGGCAAGCCGTGGGACGCCGATCGGCGGCAGGTCTGGTGGAACGAAGACGCGGCGCGTTGGGTCGGCAACGACGTGCCCGACTTCAAGCCGGATTCGAAGCCGGCGGATCACATGGGCCCGTTCATCATGAATCCCGAGGGCGTCGGCAGGCTCTTCGGACCGCTGGCGGCGTTTGCCGACGGGCCGTTTCCCGAACACTACGAGCCAATCGAAAGCCCGATTACCAACCCGCTGCACCCGTCTCAGTCGCATAACCCGGTCGTCAAGAAAATGCGGACGCCGCTCGACAAGTATGGCGAGCCCGGCGGCGGGTTCACGGTCGTCTGCACGACGTACCGGTTGACCGAGCACTATCACTACTGGACGAAGAACAACCCGATGAACGTCCAACTCGTGCCGGAGCCGTTCGTCGAGATCCCCGCGGAGCTGGCCAACGACATGGGCCTCAAGGGCGGCGAGCGCGTCAAGGTGTCGAGCGCTCGCGCCAGCTACGTGGCGAAGGCGATGGTCACGCGGCGGATCAAGCCGATGATGATCGACGGCAAGAAGACCTATCAGATCGGCATCCCGATCCACTGGGGCTACCGCGGTATCGCGGAGGACGAGGGCAAGACGGCGCTAGACTCGGCGAACCTCCTCTCGCCGACTGTTATCGATCCCAACGCCTACACGCCAGAATTCAAGGGCTTCCTCGTGAAGCTGGAAAGGGCGTGAGCCATGCCCAGCGGAATCCTGCAGATCAAAGCGATCTCCGCTCACCCGGGCAGCATCCCCGGCCGCGGCGTCCAGCGCGAAGAGGAAGTCTGCAAGTACATCGACGTGACGACGTGCATCGGCTGCAAGGCGTGCGAAGTGGCGTGCGTCGAATGGAACGACATGCCGTTCCAGGAGACGACGTTCGACGACACCTACCAGACGATGCCGCACACGACGTGGAACTACTGGAACCTGATCAAGTTCAACGAACATCAGCGCGACGATGGGACGTTGATGTGGCTGATGCGCAAGGATCAGTGCATGCACTGCGAGGACCCCGGGTGTCTCCGCGCGTGCCCTGCCGATGGCGCGATCGTCCAGTACACGAACGGCATCGTCGACTTCCAGCAGGAGAACTGCATCGGGTGCGAGTACTGCGTGTCGGGTTGTCCGTTCGACATCCCGAAATTCAACAGCGTGACGAAGAAGGTGTACAAGTGCACGCTGTGTTCGGATCGCGTGGGGCAGGGGCTCGAACCCGCGTGCATCAAGTCGTGTCCGACGGGCTGCCTGCGGTTCGGGACGAAGACCGACATGCGCGCGCTGGCGGACGCGCGCGCGCAGCAGCTGCGTGAGCATTCGGGGTTCCCGAACGCCGGCGTCTACGATCCTCCGTCGGTGAATGGCACGCACGTGATCTACGTGCTGCACGACATCACGAAACCGGAGTTGTACGGCGGCCTTCCTGCAAATCCCACGATCCCGCCTATCTACACCTTCTGGAAAGGCGTGGCCAAACCAATCGGACTGGTGCTCGCGTTGTTCGCGGCGCCGGTGGCGTTCTTCCACTACGTCATGGAGGGACCGAAGGAGCCGAGTCCGCCGTCGTAGAGGAGGTGCCGCGATGAACGGAGCAGTCGAACGGTTCGACGACAGCGCTCGCCGCCGCGTGGGGGCATTCGGCAGGACGGTGACGCGTGCCGGCGAATTGGAGCGCCACCCGGTGTACACACGCGTGCTCCATTGGGGCGTGGCGATCCTCTTCATCCTGGCGCTGCTCTCCGGGTTCGCCGTCTACAGTTCCTGGCTCTATCGATCGCTGACGCCGCTGTTCGGCGGCGGCCCGACGACGCGGCTGCTGCATCCCTGGTTCGGCATCGCCTTCGTCGCGCTCTTCGCGTTCCAGTTCATGAACTGGCTCGCGCCGATGACGTGGAACCGCGACGACCGCCGCTGGATGGGACGCATTCGGAACTACGTCACAAATGCTGACGAGGTCGAGCCCGAGTACGTCGATTTTTTCAACGCCGGGCAGAAGCTGTATTTCTGGGTGATCGTCGGCACGGCGATCGTCTTCGTGCTGACGGGCATCCCGATGTGGTTCCCGGCGATCTTCGGCCGGATCACCGCGGCCATCGGCGCCATCCTGCACGACCTCGCCGCCCTCGTGATGTTGGTTGCGTTCATCGTCCACCTGTATGAGGGAACGGCGGCGCAGCCCGGCACGTTCGCCTCGATGACACGCGGCACGGTACACCGACGATGGGCGTGGACGCATCACCCCGCATGGTATCGCCGCGTGACCGGTCGCGATCCGATAGCCGATCGCGACCAGGCGCGCGGAGTCCGTCCATCGCAACCCGGTCCGTCGCAACCCGGTACGCCGTGAGACACTGCCATGAAGACAGCTGTCTGCCGCATTGCGGCGCTCACTATCGCACTGCTCGCCGCGAATCCGATCGCCGGCCGCGCGCAGGTCGTCATCAAAGTCAACGACGACGTGAACTTCAGGCTCGGCGTGCTCGGACAGTTTCAGGCCGACTGGCTCGAAGATCCGGCCGCCGACAAGACGATACAGAATCTGTTCATCCGCCGTCTGCGCCTGCTGTTCGGGGGACAGGTCGCGAAACACGTGACCTTCTTCGTCGAGACCGACGCGCCCAATCTCGGCAAGACGCTCCCCGGCGGCAAGAACATCAGTCCGGGCGTGGTCCTGCAGGACGCCTACGCCGAATTCAAGGCGCACGACGCATTTGCGGTCGATGCCGGGTTGATGTTCGTGCCGTTCTCGCGGAACAGCCTCCAGAGCGCCGCGACGCTCCTGCCGATCGACTACGGCGCGTACACGTTCGCGCAGTCGGCGCCGACGCAGTCCACGGTGGGGCGCGACACCGGATTCCAGGCCAAAGGCTACGTCTTCGCCAATCGCCTCGAATATCGGCTGGGGGCGTTTCAAGGGATGCGCGACGCATCCTCGCACAACTCGTTCCGGTATGCCGGACGCGTGCAGTTCGAGTTCCTCGAATCGGAAGGGACCGGCTTCTTTTATACGGGCACCTATCTGGGGAAGAAGAAGGTCGCGGCGGCGGCCGCCGCGTTCGACGCGCAATCCGATTACCATGCCTACGACGCGGACGGGTTCCTCGACTATCCACTCGGGCCCGGCGCCGTGACCGCGCAGGTGTCGTACAACCGCTTCGACGGCGGGACGACGTTCCTGACGCTGCCGCGGCAAGACGTCGCCTTTGTGGAGGCGGGCTACCTGCTCTCCTCCTTGAAGCTGACGCCGGTCGTGCAGTTCGCCAAACGCGCGATCGTGGAGACGTCCACCGGCGACGAGACACACTGGTCAATCGGCGTGAATTACTGGTGGGCCGGGCACAACGCCAACGTCAAGGCGGCGTTCGGGCGCATCGAGCCGGTGGGACACGCCTCGCAAAATGAATTCACACTGCAGTTTCAAATGTTCTATTTCTGAAAGCCACGGTACGTGCGGGCACAGCGCCTGCTGACGTGGAAAGGTGTCCTCATGAAGTACGACTTTCTGATCGAAACGTACGAAACCGAGCGGGTAAAGGTGCTCAGCATGTGGAGCGAGTTCAACAACGAGGATCTTCCGATGCGTCCGCGGTCGACGGATCGCCGGGGACGCAGCGTCCACGAACAGATGGTGCACCAATGCGTGAGCGAGGACCTGTGGTTCCGGACCATGCTCGGCATCGACGTCTCCGCGCCGCCGCTTCCGCGCGAGGAAACGCGCACCGGTTTCTTGAGGCGCTACGCAGAAGACAGCGCGAAGCGGCTCGCGATCCTTCGTCAAAAAGAGGAACGCTGGTGGGAGGAGGCGACGACGTTCTTCGACGTGCAGCGATCGAGAGCGTGGGTGATGACCCGCCGGTTGACTCACACCTCACACCACCGTGGCCAGCAGATGGCCATGCTGCGGATGTTGGGACGCGATCTGCACAGCAACTACGGCCCGACCGCGGACACGGGAGGCCTGATGCAGAACCATGCGCCGACGATCTATGCGTATCGCGACGTGGAAGCGCTGCTCCAGGGCGAGGATCACGGCGGGCACAAATCGCCGCTGCCGGGGCCTGGCGATCAGCCGGTCACCGAAAGGCCCGATCGCAGCGCGGCCGGCGAACAACCGCGGAAAACGGCGACGCAGTACGGATCCGCCGGTTGACGGGCCAGTGAACGGCGAGTGGTCCGAAGGACTGACGAATGCGACGATCTCCGGCGGCGTCTACATCGGCCTCGGGGATCGGCGCAATCGCAAGGGGTAGAGATCAGCATCACCGGCCTGAGGAGTCCGCCGGCGCGCTTGGTGGCCCGCTTCTAAGCGCCCAGAGCGGATAGTCGATGCCCGCCGCTCGATTGATGACGATCGCCTGCAGAGTGAGAATCGCGACGGCGATCTCGATCACCATGAGATACACAGGCCGCGTGACGATGCCAAGCGACACGATGAGTGTCGTGGCGCCTGCTGGCGGATGCGCCGACTTCAACAAGATCATGAGGGCACCGGTCGACGCGAGCGACAGCGCCGCCGCGCCGGCACGCGCCGCCGAGACGCCCGTCGCCACGGCTGGTGGTGCGTGCGCCAGGCCGAACAGCCAGAGCGACGCGTAGCCGCATGCGATTCCGATCGCGTGGCCGTAGATCGTGTGCCGCGGTGACGCCGCCGGGGCGCGCGGGGTGAAGAAAAACAGGAAAGCCGTTGGTCCGAGCGACGGGAACACAAATGGTGTCCGCGACAGCATCGCGACCCCTGACAGCAGGGCGATGGTGATGAAACCGTTGAGGAACATGAAGAGCGCCCAGACGTGACGTTCGGAGTGGCGCGCCACGAGATGCGCGATTTGAAAACGTGCCAGCAGACCGCGGGTGACGTCGGGCTCGTGCAAAACGAGCGGTCGCGATTGCCGCGCGCGTTCGCCGGGGTCAGTCATGCCGTCCCCACTGTCGCAGTCGGTCGTCGAACGACGTCACGTACCAGAGCAGGCCGGCGCTCAGCACAAAGAGCACGATTGATGAGAGCGCGGTCGGCATGAGCACGGCGATCTGATTCGCGAGCAGCGCATCCAGGGCGGCCGCAACGAGCCAGAGTTGGATCACGACCAGCGTCGCGATCAGCACCAGAATCGCCGCGAAGAGCGTCGAACCTTGTTCGTGCGTCTCCACTCGACTACACCTCGATCCCCGTGGCAACGAGATCGTCGCCATGCCGCTCGATCGCGATACGCGGTAAGCGCCGAGTCGGTGGACCTGCCAGCGGACGGCCGTCGAGACAGGAAAACGATCCCTTGTGGCACGGACAGTCGAGCGTCCCTTGCGAAGGCCGATGCACCACGGCGCACGACAGGTGGGTGCAGACTTGCGAAAACGCGTCGACCCGCCCGTCGGCGTTGCGGACGAGAATGCACGGATCGTCCGCGGTCGGGTACCGAAAGAGCAGCGAGCCGCCAGGCGGCAGTTCGTCGATGCCTGCCACGCGCCGCTCGGGCAGGCGCGGTGAAGTGCGCGTGAGGCCGACAATCGCGATGAGGGCGTTGATGGCGACCAGCAGGCCCGATCCCAAGGTCAGGAATTTCGCCAGCTCGCGCCGCGTCATGTACTGGTCCTCGTCCCACCGGACGGGGAAGTCCTCACGCCATCGTGGGCGATTGGCTTCGTCGCGCATTACACCTCCTCGAGCAGCCGTGCGACATCGTACGGATCGGCCGGCGCGTGCGCGCTCCGCCTCAAGGCGCTCAGCGGAATGATCGACGCGTCCACGCGGGTGACTTCAGTCGGAACGAGGACGAAGACCTTCGTTCGCACGTGCTCTTCGCCGAACTGCCAGTCGTTCACCATCCGCCCGCGCCGCGTGCGCATGATGTCGGCGACCGTCGAAAACGCCAAAGCGCCTGACGGACACACGGTCGCGCACATCGGACGGCGCCCCGTGCTGGTGCGGTCGTAGCACATGTCGCACTTCATCATCTGATCGACGGCGCCGTCATACTTCGGAACGCCGAACGGGCACGCCAGGACGCAGTTCGAACAGCCGATGCAGCGCGGCTTGAGCGAGCTCTGCACCACACCGTCCGCCGTCTGCTTGATCGCGTCGGCGGGGCAGACTTGCGCGCAGATCGGATCTTCGCAGTGCATGCAGACTTGTGGCGCGGTCTGCACGCTGTCGCGCCGCTCGATGGTCTCGAGGTGGATCAGCGACCGTCCGCGGTGCGTGTCACACTCCTCGCACGCCTGTACGCATGCCTGGCACCCGATGCAGCGTGAGTAGTCGATGAAGAACGCGAGCTCGCTCATCGGATCCCTCCAGCGGCAGGATCGAGTGCGGCCAGCTCGCCGCTTGGCGCCTCGGCTTTTGACACGCGCACCGCGCAGATCTTGAACTCCGGAATCTTCGAGACCGGATCGATCGCGCGGATCGTGCAGTTGTTGGCCGATCGATCGAGCGGCCAGTGGTACGGCAGGAAAACGGTGTCGGGACGGATCGTCTTCACGACCTGAGCGCGGACGGTCACAGCGCCGCGGCGGCTTTCGATGCGGACGAAATCCTGGTCCGAGATGCCGAGCGCAGCGGCCAGGCGCGGGTGCATCTCGCACAGCGGCTGCGGATATTGATCGACCAGTGCGCCGATCCGGCGCGTCTGCGTGCCTGACAGATATTGCGACACGACGCGTCCGGTGGTCAGCAGGATGGGATAGTCGGCGTCTGGCTCTTCGGCCGCCGGACGCCACTCGACTGGCTGGAAGTGTGCCTTACCGTCCGGATGACCAAAGCGCCCGCCTTCATACAGCCGGGGAGTGCCGGGGTGATCGAGCGAAGGACACGGCCAGAAAACGCCCATCTCGCGATCGATGCGCTCCCAGGTGATGCCCGCATAGTCGGCGATGCCGCCTTTCGATGCGGCGCGCAGCTCGTCGAAGATGTCACGCGTGGACTGATACGCGAACTTTCCGCCTGCGCCGAGTCGTCCCGCGAGATCGCAGATGATGCGCCAGTCCTCGCGCGCGCCCGCCGGCGGTTTGACGACCTGTCGATGATGGATGACGCGTCCTTCGACGTTGGTTGTGGTCCCTTCGTCTTCCTCCATCAGCGATCCAGGCAGCACGACGTCGGCGTACCGCGCCGTCTCCGAGAGGAAGAAATCGATGACGACAAAGAATTCCAGCCGGCTCAACGCCTCGCGAATGAAAGCGCCGTCCGGCAGTGAGACCGCCGGGTTGAAGCAGATGAGCATCAGACCCTTGATGCGGCCCTCGTGAATCGCTTCGATGAGCGGCACGGCGGACAAGCCGGCGTGAGGAATCGTCGACTCCTCGACGCCCCACACGTCCGCGATGTGCGCACGGTGTGCGTGATTCTCGATGTCCCGCGCGCCTGGCAGTTGATCGCATTTCTGGCCCTGCTCTCGGGCGCCCTGGCCGTTGCCTTGGCCCGTGATCATGGCGTAGCCGCACCCTTCGCGCCCGATGCGGCCTGTGGCGACGACGAGGTTGATGGCGGCCATGCAGTTGTCGACGCCCTTCGAGTGATGCTCGATGCCGCGCGCGTGCAACAGGAAGCTGGTCTCCGCCGGGCCCCACATCTCGGCGGCGCGGACGATCATCGACGCGGGCACGCCCGCGATCTTCGCCGCGTAGTCCGGCGTGTACCGTTCGATCACGGCTTCAACCGCGTCCCAGCCGGTCGTATGCGCGGCGATGAACGCGCGGTCGATCCAGCCGCGCGCGAGCATCACGTGGAGCATGCCGTTGAAGACGCCGATGTCCCCTCCTGAGCGCACGGGAATGAAGAGGTCGGCGGTACGCGCGATCGGCGTCATGCGCGGGTCCAGCACGATGAGCCGCGCCCCATTCTCCCGTGCCTGCCAGAGATAATCGGTCGTGATCGGCGCGCATTCGGCGATGTTCGCGCCCGCCACGAGAATGACCTTCGCCTTCGGCAGATCGCTCCATGGATTGGCGGCGCGATCGATGCCGAGGATCTTCTTTGACGCGGCGCCCGCCGAGACCATACACAAACGCCCGTTGTAATCGATGTTCGCTGTGCGCAGGGCCACGCGAGCGAACTTGCCCATGAGGTACGCCTTCTCGTTCGTGAGCGACGCACCGGTCAGCACCGCGAAGGCGTCGCGGCCGTGGACCGACTGAATGCGTTGAATCTCACGCGCGGTTCGATCCAGGGCCGCCGTCCAATCGATCGGCAAGAACCCATGTGCATCGTCACGTGCCAATGGCGTCAGCAAGCGATCCGGATGCTCGTCCTGCATGTACCGCTTGACGCCCTTCGGACAGAGCTTCCCGCGATTGAATGGAAATGCCTCCCACGGCTCGAAGCCGACGATCTTCTCGTTCGTGACTTTGAGCTGAATGCCGCACTGCTGGCCGCAGAAGCAGCAGTGGGTGGGGACGACACGGTCCGGCTCGCCGCGCGTGGCCCAGCCGTCAGCGGGCACGCGATTCAGGTGCGGTCCGAATTGTCGTACGAGGTCGGGAATCGAGGCCGGCAGCTTGGCCATTATGCGCCTCGGCTCCAGAGAGCGTCTTGTGTGAGCGCGAGGTTCTTGCGGCGACATGCCGGACAGATGTCCTGATAGTGCGCCCGCATGGTGTCGTACGCGATCCCAAGCTCGCGCTCGATCTGTTTCAGGTCGTCGATCTGCAGGCGCGAAGCGAACGGCTGGCCGCAGCGCGCGCAGGCCGCCTGATCGCCTCGCGCGCCAGCCTCGCGATAGAAGGCGACGCCGAGTTGCGCCGGTCGCTGGAAGATATGAAAGAACTTGCCGAACGGCAGATACAGCAGCGTGAAGACGACGGTGACCGCGTGTAGTTGCGACAGAAACACGAAGTGCAGGCCGCCCATGAGATGCGTCGACGCGGTCAGGAACAGGCCCGTGATCGAGACGGCGAACAGCATCACCAGCGGCAGCAAGTCGGCGCCGAATTGCTGAACCGCGAGCGCGCCGCGGTCACGGCCCCGACGCCACAGCGCCAGCGCCACCCCCGTGATCACGACCAGCGCCGAGATATCGAGCACGTTGAAGATGAGCGGCGCGACGGGACTGGCAAGCCGAAAGGTGAATACGTGCAGGCCGAATACAAAGGCCCGATACAGATCCTGGGACTGACCCGCTGTCTCGAAGTGAATCCATCCGAACGACAAGGGGAACGTGACGGCCGCTGCCAGCAGGCAGCCCCAGAAGAGACAGGCGTGCGCCGCCCACCGCAAGGGCGATCGCTTCTCGATGAATCGCTGGGCGACAATGTTGACCGCGAAGAGTCTCAGGAGCCGCCAGAGGTTCTGAAACACGCGCGACGGCTCGAACAGAATTCGCCACCCGCGCCGCCAGTACAGGCGCGTGGGCGGCTTCGTCAGCCACATCGCGTAGCGATAGCCCAGTCCGAAGGCGGAGAACACGCTCGCGCCGGCGTACGGCACGAGCGCCACGTCGAAGTCCTTGAGCCGACGGCTGCCGATGTAGATCGCCGCGAGCAGGAGCGCGGCCGTGAGGGTGCCCCATCCGGTTGCGCGAGCGACGTCGCTGCGGCCTGATGGCGTCATCTCACGTGCTCCTGTGACGTCGTTGAGAGCTGTTCCGCGCGGCGCGCGTTCGCGACGACGCATGCGTTGTCGGCCGTAGCGAGAACGACACCGACCAGCAAGGCCCACGCACCGAGGCTCAGCCACGGCGCCGATTCGAGGCCCATGCCAACGGCAAGAGCCGGGACGCCAATGGTCCACGCGGCGAACACGATCGCTTGCCAGGTGCGTTCGCGCATCGTGTGCGGCGACGGCGGCGGCACACGGTACCCGCTGCGTTCGTACGCCCAGAACCAGGTGACCATGGGTAGCAGCCGCACTTCCATCGCCACGACCATTTGCGCGAGGAATCCGACCAGACCGAAGACGCCGTAGACAGCTGCTGCATGTAACGTCGCGGGCGATGTTGGCAGCACCAGGAGTGCCAGTCCAATCGCGACCGCCACGGTCAGTGAAACGCCCGCGCTCGCGGCGTGGAGAATACCGAAATCGATGCGCGGGGCACCTGTCGGTCTGGCCACGCGTCGCCGCACCATCCACGCGACGTGTGCCGCAAAGGCGACGAGCCCCGCTACGATGATCAAGCCGAACAACGCCACCCACACGCTGCGAATCAACAAGGTGATGAACAACCCGAGGACACCCACCTCGAGCAGCATCGCGCTCGCGTAGACGGATCGGCCGGAGGGCATCTTCGATGGAAATGTCATCGGCAGCAACCGATAGCCCACACCGACGATCATCATTGTCACCCAGCCGACCGCGGCGAGATGCGCGTGCGCGAAGACGTTCGACAAAACGAATCCAGGTAACACGTGGGCCACTTTGTCCCACGCGAGGAGGAGGCCCATCGACGCGGCCACCCAGATGTTCGCGCATGCCAGGACGATGTGCAGCTTCACGGGGGTTGGCATGGATGCTCGACTCGCCGCGCGCACGATTCGGATGGTCATGTAGACAATGGCGGTCCCGATCGTTGCCGCGGACCACGCCATGCCGCCGTACTCCTGCATCCAGAAGTGTCCAACCATCCCGACCAGCCCGACGAGTGCGAAGCCGTACGCGACGTAGTCCAGACGCCGAGCCGGCATCTCCATGCGCAACGCCAGCGGACCGACGATGTACATCGCGCCGAGGATGGAGATCGTGAGCCAGCCGAGTGTGACGAGGTGGACGATCGCGGCCATCCAGTCGTGATAGAAGAACCCGGCGACCGCGTGCGGCCACCACGCCACGAGAACGCACGCGAGCGCCAGCGACACATGTGCCGTGCCGAGATACAGCAAGGGCAGAAGGCGCGCGGGATACTTGCCGGCGATCGTCGCCATGCCGCCAGTCTATCGCTCCACCGATTCGATCGTGACGACGGCCATAGGGCCTCCTGGCGCCAGCATCGTGCAAGAGAGGCGCGCCGCCTATGACGGCCGTCATACGCGGCCGAATCAGCCGATGGAGATGGCCTCGAGCGCGGCCTGATCGATCACCAGGAACCCGTCCTTCTCGGTGTGGATGATGTGGTCCTTTCCCCAACGGCTCATGATGCGGATCGATGTTTCGATCGTCGTGCCGATCATGTCCGCGATCTCCTGTCGGGACAGAACCAACGGCACGAAAATGCCATCAGGGCGGCGCTGGCCGATATCGTGGGCCAGCTTGAGAAAAAAGCGAGCGAGGCGCGCTTCGATCCGGCCGCCAGACAGCTCCGCGAGCCGATTGGTCAACTCCACCAGACGGTGAGTGAGACCTGTCAGCAGCCCGCGTACGAGTGTCGGGTGTTGCTCGAGCAGCGAGAAGAACGCCTGGCGCGGCACGCTCAGGCACGTGGTTGACTCGAGCGCGATGGCGGTGGCTGGGTACGGACGCGATTCGTACACGGCCACCGCGCCGAGCGGGTCGCCGGGACCGAAGATTTCCAGGATGATGTCGGTACCGCGCGCCGTGGTCTTCACCACTTTGACGCGCCCGTCCACCACCGTGTAGAGCTGGTCGGATGGATCCCCTTCGCCGAAGATCACGGCGCCTTTGTCGAACGCACGTGTTTGCGCCACCGCCGCGAGCCGCTGACGGTCCTCTGGCGAGAGACGCCGAAAAATTGCCGTTCGCCGCACGATCTCGTCAAGCCCGTCAGTCATGTGACCTTATCGATATGACGCTCGTCATAGGAACCAGGCTCCCATGTCGCTACTCTGGATGTCCAGAAGGAGCACACCGCGATGATCAACTCATTCGAACAGACCACCGTGGGCGAAATCGTCGCTCGCGATTTTCGGACGGCGGGCATTCTCGAACAGTTTGGCATTGATTTCTGTTGTGGGGGCTGGCGCTCGATCGGCGACGCGTGTCGCGCGGCGAATGCGGATCCGGCGGAGCTCGGACACGCGCTCGAGGCGCTGCCGTCCGTCAACGATCCGGACGCCGACGATGTGACGCGGTGGCCGCTGGATTCGCTCATCGACCACATTATCGACATCCACCACACGTACGTCCGATCCGCGTTACCGATCATCTCCGCGCATCTGACAAAGATCGTGGGCGTTCACGGAGGCCGCCATCCCGAGCTGCGCCGCCTCGCGGTCGCGTTCGATGGCGTGGGCCGCGATCTACTGCAGCACATGATGAAAGAGGAACACGTGCTCTTCCCGTACGTGCGCCACCTCGCGACAACGCACGACCCGATGCCGCCCAGCCCATTTGGAACGGTCGAGAACCCCATTCGGATGATGCAGCGAGAGCATCAGCAGGCCGGAGACGAGATGCGAGCGATCCGAGCGCTGACGAACGAGTATGTTGCACCGGCCGACGCGTGTTCGACATATCGCGTGACGTTCGCCGAACTGGCGCAATTCGAGCGCGACCTTCATCGTCATGTGCACCTCGAAAACAACGTGCTGTTTCCGAGGGCGATCGAATGCGAGCACCGCCCTTGATTACGATGGGATCTTTGCCCTGAGTGGACGATCATCGGGAAGGCTCCGCCGCCGAATGGTTGTGCGAGGATCTGGATGCCCGCTTCGGCCATACGCGGTGAGGCGTCAGCGGGGCGTGAGATACGGATGAAGCACACGCCGTGTGTCGTCAGTGTGGCCGATCATGCCGGGTGGGCGCACGTGGTGTGTGTCGCGGCACCGGGCGACGTGCCCGCCGTCGTCGAACGACGCCGGGTGACGCTGATCGATGCGGGCCTGCCGACGCTGCCGTATCACCACGAATCGATCGGTATGCGGGAAGACGCGGCGAACGCCTTGATCGCGCGCGTGCGGCGATCCATCGCCGCATGTACTTCGCGCGCATTGCGCGACGTCGTCACCGACTTGGCGCCGGCATATGCGGTCGTCGCTCTGGCGATTCGCGAACCGCCATTCGGCGAGCTCCCTGAAACGGTTGCCACAGTGCGGCAATCGTATCGGCTGCAGTGCGCCGCCGACGGGATGATGTATCAGCTCGCGCTGTGTCGCGCGGCGAGCGACCTCGGCCTGGACGTGCATCGGTGCCGCCGTGGCGAGGAAACCTTGCGGGCTGCAGCGCGGCTCGAGATTGACCGTGACGATATGGAATCATTCGTCAGCGGCACGGGTCGGCCACCGGGTCCGCCCTGGACGCACGAGCATCGATGCGCATACGCCGCCGGCATCGCGGCTCTCGCGGGTGCACGTCGTCATCGCAAGATGCGGATACGGTAACGGCGGCCTACGGTCGGCCGCCGCCTCGTCGTCTCATCTCGCCGGCGCGCTCGCTTTCAACGCCGACCACCGATCCATCATCGCCTGGACATCGGCGCGCGCTTTCGCGGCGGCTGCCGCCTGCCCGGCGGTTGGCGCCACGTCGGCTCCCTGCATCGCCATTGCCGCAGCCATCGCGGCTTGACTCACGCTCGCGAGCGTCTGTTGCGCCGCACTGCCGGCGCCGGCTCCGCCGCCGAATCCGCGACCTCGCCGCGGCGCGTTTTCGGCCGGCGCCATCGCTTCCACTTTGGCTTTCAGGGCCGCGTCCGAACCAAGCTTCGCGACGAGCGCGCGCGCTTCGACATACGCGCCGTGCGCTCGCGCCGCATCGTCGTACAGCTCGCGCGTCAGCCGATTGAGCTCCGCCAAGCCGGCTGCAGGAGTGTTCACGCGCGGATCGAGGCGAAGCGTGAGCGGTTGTTCGTAGCGCTTGCCATCCACCGTCAGACGCGCGGTGTACGTGCCGGCAGGCGCCCAAGGCGAGTACGGCACATCGTACGTGTGATGCGGCACGGCGCCAGTGGCTCCTTCGTCGCCCGAATCAGGATCCTCTCCGAGCGGATCGAAGCGCAGATCCCACGTGAACCGGTGGCCGCCCGCCCTTGTCGACAGCCGAATCGGCGGCGCCGGCCAGTATAGCGGCAGCGCGCAGTCTGGCGCGCTCGGTGTCTGCTGACACACTTTGTCGTACGCCGCGGGATCGAGCGCTGGGTTCGGGCTGCGGACGTGATCGTCGCTCGAGTAGTGGCGAATCGTTTTCCCGCCTGCGTCGACGATGTCGAGCGTCACCGGAGCGGACGCATCCTTTGCGAGCGCGTAGTCGATGATCCCGCCGGGCAGCGGATTTTCGCCGGCTGGCAGCTCCGGCGGCCATGGCGTCGGATCATTGGTGGCGAACCGGACGCGCACGGCGGTCGCCGGCTTGAACAGGTACGCGCTGCCGGCGTTCCGAGCCGCTTCCGCTTCCGCGTGCTGGCGCAGCGGCGTGACGTCGTCCAGGATCAAAAAGCCGCGGCCGTGCGTCCCCGCAATCAGATCGGAGCAGAGGCACGTGCTGTCGTCCTTCACTTCGAGGTCGCGGACCGAAATCGGCGGCATGTCGAATTTCAGCGACTCCCAGTGATCGCCATCGTCGAACGACACCCAGACCTGAAGGTCGGTCGCCGCATAGAGCAGCCCTCGCTGCCGCGGATCCTCACGAATCGAATTCGACACGGCGCCAGGTGCAATCCCGTTGTCGATCTCGGTCCACGTTTTCCCGCCGTCGTGCGTGCGCCAGAAATGTGGATTCACATCGTCGATGCGCAGCGTGTTTGCCGCCGCGTAGGCGGTCGCCTTGTCGAAATGACCCGCATCCATATTGAAGATGCGCGTCCACGGCTTTATCGCGGCCGGCGTCACGTTCGACCAGGCGCCGCCGCCATTCGTCGTCACCTGCATGTTGCCGTCGTCGGTGCCTGCCCAAATCACGTTGATGTCGAGCGGCGAGAGCGCGAGCGCCGTAATGCTGCCGAGCGGCGCAGGCGTAACCGTGCTCGCGTACTTCCCCGCGGTCGCGGGAACCGGCCACGTCTGCCGGGCCAGATCCGGACTGATCCGCGTCCAGCTGTGCGCGTGATCCGTCGATTTCCAGACCACATTCGACGCGTAGAACAACGTGTTCTGATCGATCGGCGACCACGCGATCGGCATCGTCCGGACGTTGCGGCCGAAGCCGCCCGCGCGCTGTTCCGCGCTCGGCCCGACTTGCGTCGTCTGTCCGGTCCGCCGGTTGTACAGCGAGACGTTCGTGCGTGCGCTTCCATAGACGAGGTCGGCTTCCTTCGGGTCTGGCGCCGCGACGCCGTACTCCTGGATATTCACGGGATGCCAGTCGTGGAAGGTGATCTCCCCGTCCATCGACCGGCTGTCGACGCACGCCGATCCGGAGTCCTGCTGGCCGCCGCACACGCGATAGGGGAACGCGTTGTCCGTGCTCACGTGATACATCGCCGCCGTGGGCTGCGTGTACCAGTTGCTCCACGATGCGCCGCGATTGGACGAAACGACGCCGCCCTGATCCGACACCACCAGGAGGATTCGCGGGTCGTTCGGATTGATCCAGATTTTCTGGTAGTCGTCGCCGCCCGGTGCGCCGCGCACCGCCGACCAGTTCACGCCGCCGTCCTCGCTGCGCCACATGACCGTCGACGCGGTGTAGACGACGTTCTCGTCTTTCGGGTCGACCGTCACGGTCGGCAGGTCGCCGCCGCCGATTCGCGCGAGAGGCCGCGGGTCGACTTTGGCTTGTCCCCCGTCTGCAGCCGACGTCACGACCGGCTTCCAGTGCTCGCCGCCGTCGGTGGATTTGAAGAAGCCGACGACGCCAGTGGTCGGATTCGCGCCACGGCCGCCAGCCGTGTTCGCGGCGCTGCCCGCCGCCGCCGCGTACAGCACGCGTGAGTTGCTCGGCGCGATCGCGATGTTCGCCTGGATGATGCTCGGCAATCCGTCGGTGAGCGGCTTCCACGTCGTGCCGCCATCGGTCGACTTGAAGATGCCGTTGCCCGAGCCGCCGAAGCCCTGACCCTCGATGAAGCTCTGTTGCTGCTGCCACAAGGTCGCATACACGACGTTCGGATCGGAAGGATCGATGCGCACGTCGTTGCCGCTCGTGTACTCGTCCTTGTAGAGCACCTTCTGGAACGTGCTGCCGCCGTCGGTCGATCGAAAGATGCCGCGCTCGGGGTTCGGCCCGTACGGGTGGCCGAGTGCGGCCACGAAGAGCCGGTTTGGGTTGCGCGAATCGACCTCGATCATTGCGATCATCTGCGAGTCGCGCAGTCCGAGATGCGTCCACGTCCTGCCGGCGTCCGTCGACTTGTAGACCCCGTCGCCGATCGCCAGGTCCGGCCGAATGATGCCGGCGCCGGCCCCGACGTAGATGACATTCGGATCGGACGGGGCGACCGCGATCGCGCCGATCGATCCGGTCGGCTGGTTGTCGAACAGCGGCCGCCAGGTGGACCCGTAGTCGGTCGAGCGCCACACGCCGCCGTTGTCGAAACCGATATAGAAGACGTTCGGCTGGCCCGGCACGCCAGCAAGCGCCCGGGCGCGGCCGGCCCGCGTCGGGCCGATCTGTCGCCAGTGCATCGCGAGCGATCGATCGGGCTGCTGGCCCGACGTGACGACGCCGCTGGCCGAGAGGAAGAGGACCGCACAGGCCGCCGGGACGAATGCGTTGCGCATCAGCACCACCGCAAAAATGAAAGAGGTCCGCGTTGACGAACAGAGTATGCCACGTCGCGAGTTCTTTCGAGCAGACGAGGCCGGCGTGCTCAGTCAGGGGTGTTCCGCGGCGGCTGTGCGATTCGGCGAGGGCGACTACCTGCGATCGTGCGATGCGGCGGTAAACGCTGGGGCGCAGATGTTGATGCCGCACTGCTGGATCGAACCAGCCGTGCGGCACAACGATTACGCTAAAAGAACGACCGCGATCGGACGACTATTTAGTCGAGCACGAAGCGGTTCTTACGCCAAGCGGCGACGAGTATGCCGATCGGTTGCCCGCGGCGTCGACCGCGCTCACGGTGACGTAGTAGGCCTTGTTGCAGCTCACGTTGCTGATGGTGCCGGAGGGCGCGCTCACGTTGGCCACCACCGCGCCATTCAGCTCGATTCGATACCCGACGACGCCCACGTTATCCGTGGATGCCGACCATTTCACGCCGAAGCTGGTCGCAGCGATGTTATACGCCGCGAGTCCTTTCGGGACTGACGGTGCGATGGTGTCAGTCGACGGCGCGGCGGTCGAACCGCTGGCCCACGATAGCTTCGCCGTCGCGCCGGCATACGCGTCGTAGTAATCGAGCCGGATCGCGTGAGTGCCGGCTGTCATGTTCCGCGTCACCGTGTAAGTGGTCGCCGGTTCGTTGAGCCACTTGTCCAGCACCAGCTGTCCATCGACATACAACCGCGCGCCATCGTCAACGGTCACCGTGAACGTGTAGCTGGCGGCGTTGAAGTTGAAATTCCCCTGCCAGCGCGTGGAGAAATGGTCCACGGGAACCGCCGGATCCGGAGAGCCGTTGCCCCAGTCGAACGCCAGGGGGTAGCTGTCGGTGCGCGTCATCGCGACCGTCGAGAATTGATCGTCGGCATAGTAGCAGCCGGTGAACGCTCCGGTGGCGGGCGCCGGGCATGTCAACGTCTCTGGCGGCGGCGGCGGCGGCGCGGACGTCCCCGTTCCCGAGCCTGGCGCAGGCGGAATCTTCGCAACGAAGACGTCGCGACGGCCGCTGGCATGGCCCCAATTGCTCGAGAACGCGACGAACTGGCCGTCCGGACTGATGTTCGCGAACGGGGCGTCGTAGTAGTCGTTGTAGACGGAGCGGTGGTGCGCAATGCGGCGAACCTCGCCCGAACCGTCGGTCGCGACTTGGAACACTTCGTTATCGAACGGAGAGGTGACCCCGCTGCCGTCGTTGTTGTAATTGCTGATCAGACCCCAGCCCTCGTTGTCAGCCCGCATCGACATGTGCCCCGTCTTGTTCGACGAGCTCAATGCCATCAGCGCGGTCAGGTTATGCGGTGCGCTCGATTGGCGATACGCGACGCCGTTGCCCTGTCCGTTGTACGTGAAGAGCGTGCCATGGCCGGAGTCGTGATGGAAAAATCCATCGGTGCCCCAGGTGAGGCTCGTGGAAGTCGGCGGATTCGCCTGCAAATCCCAGATCTTGTTATTGCCCGACGTGAAGCCGGCCTCGAGGTACCGCCCCGACTTGTCGATCTGGACTTCGTCGATTCCCGTTTCCGCGCGATTGAGGAGCAACGTGTTCGTGCTGCGTTTCCAGACGATGTAGCCGACGGGCGTGCCCGACGAATTCGTGAGGTGGAACGCGAACTCGTCATCGTTGGCCGACATGCTCATTTGATTCAATTGGCCGCCGGACGGCACGATGCCCGAGAAGTCCTTGATGGTCGTCGTGGTCTGCGTGCTGGCGTTGAAAGCGACGAGAAGATTGGTAATGGAGTGGCCGTAGATGATATTGGGATCGGAGGCGCTCCAAATCGCATCGCTCGATTGGAGCAGCATCGGCATCAGAATCGCGCTTCCCCTCCTGAAGTTCGTTGGGTCAAATGTCCAAATCTTCGTGCGGTCTACACCGCTATTGACGCACAGCGCCGACGCCCGCGTGCTATTGACGTTGAATGTCGGCCAGTACGAGTACTCAACGCGGCAATCGGACCCGTCATTGGAGTCGGTCAACCGCATGATCGTCGTATGGAACGTGGGGTCCACGAACGTTCCGCCGGCTGCCGGCAACGACGGCAGCGCCGGTTCCATATGGGTTCCGTAGTCGGTGAGCAACGCGGTCTGACCTGTCAAACGAGCCGGCAGCGCGGCGGCCGCGATTCCCGCGCACAACACACCGACGGCGATTCGCGGTAGGCGACGAGTAATTCCTGTCGATCGACACACCTGTACTCTGCGCAAGTAGTGCAACATGCACCTCATCTGTTATTCGAATGGACGATTTTCGGGTGGAGCTGTCCATTCGAGTCAGCAAGAGGTGCGCCGACTCATGCAATTGACGTTTTTCTTGTGACAAAAAGCGTCGCTACCGAGCGCAGACGTTTTCTGCGAAACGACGATCGACGCGCGATCGTGTAACAGCTACATCTTCGAGTGCGAAAACCGCGTGTTAACTATGAAAGGGTTACATGCTGGTGTGAACCGATGTGAAAGAGAATCGGCGAGCGCGCGCAAAAAAGCCGATCGCTGATTTTCTCTTTACTGATTCGGCGTTCAGTACGCGGCGATTTCCGCGGCGACCATGCAGAGGGCAGAGACGTTTGATTGCAAATCTCTCGCGTGCGGTTACAGATTTGAAAATGTTGAATAGGGCGTACGACAAACGGAGTTACACCTCCGGCCTGCACGCGATGGCAACGCGAGAGGGATGCGATGAAGGATTGGGCGACGAAGGACTAGAAGGAGAGGCGGCGCCGCGGGATCGAAGCGCCGAGGCGGGAGCGGTTCGGACCGCCCATTTGGGTGGGATCGATGCGCGGCGGATTCGGGCGCGCGATGCGGAATTCGTTGCAGCCGTTTCCGCTGCCGCAGTCCACCGTCACGGTGGTCTGCAGTCCGCGGCTTCGATAGAAGGCGGCGATGGCCGCAGGCGAGGCGACCTGGAACGGGTATCCACCCGCCCAGTCGACGATGTCGTGCCAGCGGTTCATGCCGCGCAGCCGCGAATATTCCCGCCAGGCGCGGACGTAGCGCCACGGTGTTTTGACGATGATTTTCGCGAGCTCGGTGCCAATGCGCGCGCGGCCGGCGATCAGTTTTTCAACGGCCTGCGCGTCGGCCTGGTGCGTTTCGGTTTCCACAATGCCTTTCGTTGTTTCCTGTAGCGCTGGCGTTGCACGCCAGACATCGGCCCGCAGGTCCGACCCTACGTTCGGCCCGCAGGTCCGACTCTACAGAAGATG